>Ga0335069_10009746_pt1 | contig 13651 bp, 5 predicted proteins | sample Lox_Sample_11_FD_206714 | JGI IMG/M metagenome (GOLD analysis project Ga0335069, IMG submission 206714) | Soil microbial communities from Loxahatchee National Wildlife Refuge, Florida, United States - Lox_Sample_1.1 | ecosystem: Environmental > Terrestrial > Soil > Wetlands | place: USA: Florida... | reverse complement strand
CTTCTGTTCCTATGACATAGACCGGTGCCGGGGACCCGCGGGGCATTTCGGAGTAAGCCGCCTCTGCCGCCTGACAGAGATTCACAGTGCGTTCGGTAGCAACTCTGTCGTCGAGCGGGGCATCCCGGTCCCCAGGATCATCGGCACAGCGCATGCTGGCATCCAGGTGAATCTTAGTGTAGCCGGCCTGCACGCAACTCCGTACCAGTTCCCGTGCCTTTTCCATGGCAGAATGAGCGGGTTCTCTCTGCCAGACATGGGGTCCCAGATGGTCTCCTCCGAGAATGATTCGCGGTTCAGGGAAGTTCGTGGCGACAGCGACCGATTTCACAAACTCCCGGAAATCGGAGGGAAGCATCCCCGTGTAGCCACCGAACTGGTTGACTTGATTGGACGTGGATTCAATGCAGACGACCGTTTCATCCTGCAGGGCCTGGATCAGGCCGGCTTCCAACACGAACCGGTTGGCTGAACAGATGGAGTAGATCCCGACAGGCTGACGCTTCCGGTTTGAACCCACCATGTCCAGCAGCAAAGCAGTAACATCGGCGTGCCCTGCAAGGGCGTTTCGCATGCTATGCATAGGTGATTCTACAGTTCCCTTCTCAAAAACGTTGTTGCAGGGCCGCTCTGCTTAAGTAATGGCTCATCCGCTTGTCAGGTAAGTAAAGTGCTTCCTGTAGGAGCCGATTGCCCTCGTCAGCCTGGCCCAGGGCCTTCATCAAGAGCCCTTCAGCGTAAATGGCCATTCCCGGAAAATGACCTCCTCCGGAAGCATAACTCTTGGCGGCGGTTGCGCCTTTCCTCATCTTATCCCGCCAGGCTGTCTCGTCAATGGTGCCGAGCTGCCGGGATGCCAAATAAGCGAAGTAGAGTTGACGATAATCCTGCGACTTTGCGGCCTTCTGCCAGAAATCGCGAGCCGCCTGTTGATTGCCACAAAGCGATTCGATTTCACCCAGATAATACTGGAATCTGGCCCCCTGGAGGAAAGGGTCGAGGCCGTCCCGGGTAAAGGCCAGTCCCGGAATTTCCTTGTGCATCATCTGAATCAGGTTCCGGGCTTGCTCGAATTTCTTCTGACGTGCACTGGCCAGGGCTTTCTGGAGTTGGATCTCAAGATAAACCTCTCGAATATTGGTTCCAAACTCCTCCCGAATAAACGTGCGGTTGGCAAACAGCCGATCAGCCTCTTCCGGCCGACCACATTCCGCCAGTGTCAGGGCCAGTTTGTGCAATAGCGTGGCAGGGAGCGCGTTTTGGTCTGGAAAACTCTCGAGTGCCGCCAACCTTTCCTGGGGACTGGATTTCAGCAGGCTTAAAGCTTGATCCATCCCCAAGTATATGTCGAGATTCGTGGGGTCGGCGTTCATCCCTTCCTTAAAGATCTGGGATGCCTCCCCCGGATCTGACTTGCCATGGAGTAATGCCATTCCCAGATTTCGATGCAAAACCGGGAGATCCGGTTTCAACTCGCGTGCTCGCTTCCATTCAGCCAAGGCCAGATCAGTCTGCCCAGTGGACATATAGAGAGAACCCAGCAGGAAGTGAGCAGTGGGGTCCTCAGGATTTGCCTTCAGCGCACACTCCAGGACCTCCTGGGTCTCAGGACGGTTCGGGAAGACGTAACGAGTGGACTGATGGGATGCCTTTTCAAAATCGGGATGTCCCGATTCTCCCAACTTCTGGCGGCAGAAGCCGCGGTAATATGCGATTAACGGGTCCTCCTGAGGAAGCATGGCCCCGGGTTCACCCACTACTCCATCGCTAGGATACAAACGCGCCAGCAACTCCACTGCATCGTCATACATCCCGAGCGCCATGTAGTCGACTGTCAACTCTAAGACTCGCTCAGGGTCTCCCGCCAAATGTCGCCACAATGCGGAATCTTCCTTCCCCAGCTTGACCGCCTCATAACGCAAGAAGGAATTGGGGGGATCCAACTGCTGCCAATGGGTACACCTTTCAGAAGCTTGAGCCGTTTCCCCGAGATGACGCAGCAGAGCCACTTCCATGCCTCCGCCCTTAATCGTATGAGGAGCTTCGTCCAGAGCTTTCCGGACCTGATCGAGGCTCGGTTGGTAGCGTCCGAGTTGCGCCGAGAGTTTGGCAAGCTGAAGAAAGGCTGCCGGTCGGAAGGACGGCAGAACAGTCGCGCCTTCCCACTGTATCCTGGCTTTTGCCTGATCTCTCAGACCCATCCAGGCGTTTCCGCAATAATAATGCAGTTCAGGGTCGTTGCTCACGCGGTTCTGGGCCTTCGAGAGATATCGCACCGCTTCAGCATAGCGACTCAATTGTGCGCCGAGTCGTCCTGCCCCTTTATTGAGCGCAAAGCTCTCCGGAAATCCCTCAAGGCCTAGTCGATAACAATCGTATGCTGGAAGGAGTCTACCCAAGAGTTCGAGGTCTTTTCCTTCTTCTATGAAATCGCCTTCGCCGCGAGCAGGAGCGTCAGGAATTTGATACGTTTCCTGGGGACCCAATTTGAACTCCGACTTGGGAGCCAAATCGTATTTTCCTTCAGTATGGGAGAGGAGCGTCTTGCCGTCGGAATCCAGGATCTCAACGGTGTAAGCCCCGGGGTCAGTCAGGGCCGCATAGGTCTTCTTAAATACATCAGAAGGCTTCAGGTTCGTTGCTTCTTCCACAACCACTCGACTTTCCTGCATGATGCGGACCTTGCCACCACCGACAGCATGATTGACATTGATGCCCACTGTCAGTCCATTGGGAACCCTGGCCTCTCTTGCCAGGTACACCACGGCGTGACGATTGGCGCGGGAGAAACCCCCAATATTGCGGACCGGCATGTAGTACTCGTGGAAGCGGAGAAATTGCTGTGGCTCCAGAAAGGCGTAGGTCTCCTGATTTCGAAACAGACCGGCCTGGACCTCCAAATAGGCGCTCTCATTATCGGATAGGGCCTTTCGCCAGTCGCGGCCGTCTGAATCCCACCCCCAGGACCAGATCTTTTTTCCGGGAAGCTCTTCGATCTCGGCGAAATGGACCATCCCTGAGTTGGTCTTGGGATTGTAGACTCCCATGAAAGGTTCCTGCGTACCAACTGCAAAGCGTGACACAAAGCCGCGAGTGTGATTCCCGGGTATACTCAGATCAAAGCCAGCCGAATCCACCGGCCATGTATCAATGTCGGCATAGCCGTGACCGGCGGTCAATTCCATTGGATAAATGATTCGGGAATCGTCCCAGGACTCTACTGAACTGGTATTCCACCAGTAGAACCGATGCCGCAATTCACTTCGGTTATACAAGGTGACCATCTGCTCCAGCAGTGAACTGCCGGGGTGCAGCGTCATGGCGACACGCCACATCATTCCGTAAGGCCTGTCAATATTACCCACCCATATGGAAGCGCTTCCATCGGGATTCTTCATGATGGCAAAGTCAACGGGCGAGACAGTCACCCAGTTATGAGAAACCGGGAAATTGAATTCTATGCCCAGTGCAACCCACGCCCCTCGGTAGGCCACTTGAGCGTACTTGATGGAAGGATTAGCATAGAACATCTCCCGGCCGCTGGTTTTATCCACGCAACTGTACAAGCGGCCACCCAGGTCCGGCAGCATCGTAACTTTCAGGTATTCGTTTTCAAGGTTCAGAGTTCGCCACACTCTATCCACTTTGCGGTCGGTCAGGTTTTCCCGGGTTGTGTATGGATAAGTGCTGAAACTCCGCTGGCGGAAGAGATCAAAGGGGGGATTCACATCCGGCGGACCCTCAACGTATGTGGGCAAGGTCAGTGTCCCTTCCCAAACCCGCACTTCCGCTCGCATCCTCTCGCCAGCCAGAGTTAGAAACCCCAGGAGGAAAACCAAAGATAATAGCCGATTGATCGAGTGATTGGCTCTTCCCATAATTGCTTCTATGAAAATACAAGTTTTGAGGGTGGCCGCCGCGCTCCGTCGCGGCGGCAGAAGGAGACTTTGCAGTCGCGCGGGAGCGCGACTGCCACCCGCGGCGGTTGCCAGGGTCAAATTGGTCGCCGCTCGGAGATGGGCTCCCACACTCATCCCCCCAAGCTGCCATTTTCATTGGCGGTGGCGAGCTTGAAAAGGTCTTGCGGCACTTCCATGAAAATACGGTTCTTCTTGAGGGTCGCGCGAGTGACCGCTGTCACCCGTCGCGACCGCGGCCCCGACAAAGCGGGGCCCTCCAGCCATTTTCGTTGGCGGTGGCGCGTCAAACCGCTTGGCCTGGTTCGAGGCATCCCCTCTTCATCACCGTCAGCTCACTACTTTTGTCCAGTTATCCCTGGAACCCAGTGCAAGACGTTCTCGTGATAAAGCCTTCGCAAGACGGTTTCGGGTAGAGCAAGGCCAGAGATTTTATGGCCTCGAAGATCCTGGGTTTCATTGGTAGCAAAGTATTTCCAGTCCCGGTCGTAATCCGCGTGCCATTGTCTAAGTGTCTCCTCGGTATCGTTCCATTCCATTAGTTCCCGGTCGGTTGCATAAAGCACCCGATTCTGGTACTTGATGAGGAAATTCCGGACCTTCTCGCTTGGCTGGAGCATGAGGTGTTCGACCCGGCCAGCTGTGTCCACTGCAAAGTTGGGGTAGCGGTCCAGTCTCTTGGCGATCTCTTGTACGTCACTTTCCATGCTTCCCAGGTGACACCCCACTACGCGCAACTTTGGATTGCGCTTCAGCATACGATCCCTTGCAGACAGGATAGTCGCCTTGTCAGGCCGGTCGGGATGCCCGTACATGTGCCATGCAGGATTATCTTTGTAATAGCTGTAGTCGGGGCTTTTGGGATCCAGGGGTTGCCAGGCCGCTTCGGGTTCGGCGATATGAGCGTAAAGCGTTTTGTTCTGATCAGCGATGAACTTGAAGATGGGATCAAAGACCGGGTTGTCTGGCATCAGATACTCACCCTTCTTGGATTTCAGGTTCATGCCGATACTCTTGTAGATCTTCACGGCGACAGCCCCTTCTGAAAAGGTGTCGCCCAGTGATTCAATGACCCGCTTGGCAAATCCTGGGGCCTCCCAGTCCTCTGGATCGAAGGTGGAGCACCAGTTGACGCGCCCACGGCTTGCCCGGGTGATCTCATGTGCCCTGGCGTGCTGGGGTTCAGCCTCTTCGTAGCCGCGATCATACTTGTCCACGACACAGATGTCGACAATCCCCATGTGCCGCTGATTCAGCATCTCAAAGAAGGCCGGGACAAGGGCAAAGACGTGTGCGTGTGCGTCAATGGGTTCCAAGGATTCAAAAGACAGTTTGGCGTTGGGAGCCTGGGCAAATGCCGGGACCACCAACAAAAGAATGGTCAGGATATTCTTCCTCAATTGTCACCTCCAGCGGCAGGATGCCGCTGGCTCCTCTGAAAGCCCGGTACGGGCGTCAGATTTGTAGCCCAGGGCCAGCGAGGGGTAGGAACCCCGAGCGCCGCCCTGGGTGCGCGTTTCGCTGAAATTCGTCTCCTCTCCCCCCGAATCACCTGCCTTTCGGTGATACGGGGGGAGAGGCAGGGAGTGGGGGGCATGCCCGGCCAAAACCTGAAGTAAGCGTCTCGCGGTGCATTCAATGATGGGATGAACAAAACGTGTGGTTGGCCTGTCAACTCCTTTGGCCCCCTCACCCGGTCCCTCTCCCCCAAGCCCCAAAAAGGGGTTGGGGGAGAGGGAGGAAATTCGCGGTAACGCCCACCCAGGGCCGCCGGAGCAGCCTCCTGCCGCTTCAAAAATGTCCAATCTCCAGTGCCCACGGAGTGGGCGAAGGAGAGTACAAAATGAGCTTCCATTATTCCAGCCTCAGCCTTATCTCATCCTTGGCACCGCTCAACACGTCGGTCACCTTCAGGCGGTAACTGCCCGGTGGGTCGCTCAATGCCGTAGGGAAAACCACGCTACCCCGGTTTCCTTCGAAGAGCACGTTTCGGGAATACTCAAAGAGAAAAACCCCATCCGGTGAATAGAAGTGGCATTGGACCAAATGCCTTCCCGCCTTGGAAGATACCAAACTGAAAGCCGGATGATCTCCCCGCTTGGCGGTGGTGGGCCCCTGGATGGATAGCCGGTCCGGACTTGGGGTAAGGGCCAACACTAAAGCGTCCCCGGCTATAACAGTTGTTTCCACTGAATTCCTCAGGCCCAGGGAATCTCCGGAGCGAAGGTCCCGAACATACCAGGATCTAGGTAATTTGACTTTGACCTCCTGACGGGCGATCTGACCCAGGCGAGGATCGTTGTAAGTTGTCACTCCGTCTCTGCCCATGCTCGCTTGGATGGCTTCGTTCTCCTTGACCACGGCGACAACTTCTCCGTCCCCGAATCGGAAATGAGCAATCGTGGCCTGGCCCAGGGGGTCTCCGTTAACGTCCAGAACCTTTACCTCGGGCGTAACGCCCACATGGCCCAGGATGGATGAAAGAAGTGACCTGTAGGCTTTTCCTCCATAGCTTTTTGCCCTCAAGCCGGGGTATTGGGTCAGGCGTAGGTTCAAGTAGATGGCCCATCCCTTTCCGACTTGATGGACCACGGCGACGTCATTTCCATCAATTTGAAGCAGAGGTTGCCCTGTCCGACACTCGATTCCAGCTTCTATGAATTCCAGACCTTGAAGATCTGAAGAATTCAAGCTCCATGCCGTCCCCTGGCTGGTCAGGGCGGAAGTTCCGGTTTTCCCATTCCCGGAGATACTGCGTTGTTCTGGTGATGGTGTCTCAATCCCAAAAAAGTCGTCCAGTAGGCCTTTCTCACGCCAGGCACAATGCTGATCCATCATTCCGGCGAAAGCGTCCGCTATGACCACCCCGCCATTCTCGGCAAATCTCCTCAGAGCATCCGCCTCCCTGGAAGAAATGGCCACAGAAAACGGGAGAACCATGACCTTGTACCTCCCAGGTGTGAGGTCCCCTTTCTCCAATTGCTCATAAGACAGAAAGTCATACGACACCCCCAGGTCAGCGAGGGAGCGGACCCATCCTTCGCGATTGGCAGGGAACCCGCTCATTTCCTCCTCGTCGCTGGGGTGAATCCCTAGAATCCCGGCGGCATGCACGGAAGGCATGGAATAATGGATAGCCACACCGTCACCCAACCGTTCGGCTTCCATCAGGAGTTTCCCAATTCCGTCAAATCTCAAAGCCCGGAAGACCTCACCCATGTCCCGACCTGACTTGGACAAGGTAAAGTCGGGATTCACCACCGAAGGGCTCCAGAACAGGTTGGGGAACAGTACATTGTTTAAAGCTGCCGTCCAGATCTGGTTCCGCACACCGGCGCCGCTGCTGCCGTACCCTGTCCAGAAGCCGACCATCGCACCTGGCTTGGCAAAGGACCGATGAAAGTCCCACTGGTTACCTCCCGCGTAGGAAAGGAAATGATCGATGACCTGATCCAACCGGTACCAGTCGCAGCCATTGTAAGGAGTAGTGACCTGGGTACCCGAAAGGGCGATGTGACCTTCGGGATCTCCTTCAACCACCGCTTTCCTCACCTGGCGGTAGGCATTTGAAAAAGAGATCTCCATATATGTCCGATGGTCCGCCCAGGGTGGAAAATCGCGGCTTCGGGTCGCTTCTTCAGTGGTTAAAGGGATGACGGAATCCCAGTCAGTGAAGGTGCTTTTCCATTCATGGTTCAGCGCATCCAGACTCCCATACTCTTGCTTCAGCCAACTTCTGAAATTCGCCAGGGTGTATGGTCCCCAGCAAAAATCCACAGGGTCGGTATAGGAGGTCAGTGACCCCTCGTCACCAACAAAGTAATAATCCATGTTGTACATGGCCTTGTCACGGGCAACTGTTTTGGCGGTGCTGGCGAGCAGTTCCATGACTTTTGGATCATCCAGGGAGGGCGTCCGAATGAGGTACTTTTTGTCCCCTGTCCGCTTGTAGAGTTCTTTCTTGGTAAGGTACTGCAGCGAGTCGAAGTCTCCGGTCTTTTGATACTCCGCAATCGCCTTTTCAATCCCCTCCGCGCTCGTCGGCCCGCGGTCGTACCAGTACACCCCGAAGTAACCTCGGGGCATGTCCAGGTTGTTGTTGAGAGCCCCTCCCCACGTGAGACCGCTATCAATCGCGGTTGCGTGCAAGAGTTTCTGCCGAGTCGAAGCAAAATAATGGCGCGGAGTCTCAAACGAGAGCAGAGCCCTGTACTCCTTTTGGCGTCGTGCTCTCGGCATCACCATCAGAGGCTTGGACCGCAACTGGTCGATCACTGAATCTCGAGAGTCGACTAACTCAGCCGTTACTTGGACGGATTTCCCCACAAAATCCTTCAATGGACAAAAGAAATAACGCTCACCCTGGGTCGGCCTTTTTTCCTCGAACAACAGCCGTTGGATATCATCCATGACCTTGACACGCATTTGAACATCAGCTAATTCGCCAGCAGCCTCAGCCACAATACTCATTGTTTCCCCGTCCCGGTAGACCTCGGCATTAGGCCGAATCCCCGTTACAGTTGCGCGCTTGGGGGCCACGAAACTTGTTGAAGCCCAATTCAAAGTGGCACCACTGACCGCGTTCCGAACAATCAAGTCGAAAATCTGCCGCCCACCCGGCCAACCCTGGCTCGGGCAGAGTGAATCCTTAGGAATCTCCAGCTCCGATTCGCCGGGCCCCAGGTTCAGTTCCTTCTTGTAGGAGCCAAGGACCATGCCGAATTCGCTCTTCGCGGCAACTTCCAATTCAACCTTATTAGTTCTCGGGCTTCGGAGTTTCAATCGGAGTGCCGTTGGCCCCTGAGGAGACGCGGTCAAAGAGGCTATAGCCATATCACCTTCACGCCGTGCCGCCCAGAGCAGACACCGGGTCAGCAATGAATATTGATATTCCCAGTAATCCCAGTATATCCCAGCCTCCACCGGGTTGATGCTCTCGGGAATAAAGCCTTCCTCCACATACGCCAGTGATACCACCCTTCCCTTCCCATAGTTTTTTACCGCCAGGATCGGATACTCTCCCGATTTGATCAGGACATCTCCTGTTGAGCGGTACCTATAAAATCGACTACCGATAATTCCCGAAGGAATAAGATCCAAAGGCGACCCTTCGGTAATGAAGTGCCGCTTGGAAATCTCCCATTGGCCTTTGGCCAAGGCTTGCTGATTCAATTCCGGATAGCCTTTTTCAGTGACGAAATCGTCGGGACATTCCACTAATGCCGACAGATCCCAAATCCTGGGATCTCCCTTTGGCTCATCTCCTTTGAACGGGTGGCCTTTGACATCGCCGACGAAGGGGTGAATCAGAACGATTCCGGCCCCTTCCTTCACTCGACGCAAAATTGCCTCACGACTCGGCCGAGTCAGGCGAGACCACCCATTCAGACCGGGTATCATCAAGACCTCAAATCGCGCATCACTGGTCAGATCTCTTTCTACGTAATTGTACACGATTTGAAAATCGTCGATGTCGCCTCTCGTTTCGTGCCCATAAAAGTCCCCGATCCCCCAACAATTAACGTCCCAGTTGCGGTCAATCGAAACCGTCGTGGGATCTAATGACAAGCGTTGCATTAATTCAACCATATCGCGGCCATGAGTGATCGACGGAATGAAGAATCCTTTGATCGGTCCCCCATCGAGTTTTGTCGCCCAATTCACGTGCGGAGTCGCCACAGCCGTTGAGTAAGGTATATCGTTCTTACTATTGCTAGTAGGACCGGCAAGGAAGGTACAAGCGGAGGCAAGCCCTATGAGCACGCTCGATAGAATCAAAGATAGACTGGGTAAAGAGCTTCGCTTCATTGGGACCTCGACTCCATTGGTGTCCTGAGCACAGGAACGGGCCCTATCTTACCATTCTAACCGAGGTTTACAAGGAAACAATGGAAAACAAACGAAAAGATTTAACCCTTAGGGTTGGAAAACAAGGAAAAGAAATACACTTTCGGAGTACAGAGTAAGCGGTCTATTTCTTCAGGGTTCAATGCTGATGAAAATCGGCAAGACCTCCAGAGGAGCAGGGTGGTCCTTCAGCATCTGACCTCCCTTGAAAATCTTCCCGCTCCAAAAGTCAGCCCAGGTACCTTGGGGCAAATAGATGTCCCGGCAACTGGCACCCTTTTTCAAGACCGGGGCTACCAGAAAACGATCTCCGAGCATGAATTGGGTACTGATGCCATAAGTTCTCTCATCCTCGGGATTCCGGAAAAACAAGGGACGGATGATGGGAGTTCCATCTCGGGACGCTTTGACAGCCAGACTATAAATGTAATTTCCGAGGTCCTCGTGCAACTTGGAATACTTCCGTACAATCGAAACGAATTTCTCTTCCATCCGCCAGGGAGCATAGGAGTACTGCATCATGGGCATCAAAGCGCTAGCCTCGGTCCAACGGACAAACAGTTCCGCATCGATTCCTTTAGCATCAGGACCGTAGAAGCCGCTATCGAGGCCTCCACCGATAATATCAGGGCAAAAGTACTGGTAGCCGATCAGGCCTTCCGCCAGCCCGTGAGGAATCAAGGAATTGAGCCCGTCCACCGGACTCCAGGTCGGGTCCTTGTCTCTCAGCCGCTGGACTAGCCCTAATTCCTGAACCATCCAGCTGACTCTTAGTTCGTTGATATCGAAAAAGCGTCCGATTGACGCGTATAGGTCGGTATATTTTGACGAACTAATTTGACCGAAACTGGTGAATGGCTTGGCCAGGAATTCCCCATCCCCTGCATCCAGCTTGAAGCCGTCAATACCGTACTCCCTCACCAGATTCTGGAGCAGTCCCAGGAACCACTCGTAGGCTTTGGGATTGGAAAGATCCACCAGCGCGGCGTGGCCGTCCCACCATTCGGTGATGTATGGCCTATCTCCCTTCCCATCCATGATGAGATAGCGGTTTTTCTCGGCAAGCTGATAGTTCTTCGACGATTTCTCAAAGAAGGGCGTAGCCCACAATATGACCCTCAGCCCCATCGAATGGAACCGCTCGATCATGCTCTTCGGATCGGGAAACTTGCTCGAGTCGAACACAAAATCCCCGTAAGTGGTCGACCACTTATCGTCAATCTCCACGATTCTCGATGCAAATCCATGTGCTTTAATCTGCTGGACGTAGACTTCCAGACCCTTCTGATTGACTTCAGTATGGAATTCAATCCAGCTGTTGAAAATCGGCTGAGTAAAGTATTCTCGGGGTGGGACCTGTCGTGGCCTTCCCACCAACTGAACCATCGAACTGAACGCCTCAACAATGTTGTTTCTTACTACCAGTTGGTAGCTCAGACGGTCAGCGTCTTTTACATGGAAGGAAAACAAGCCGTCATTGTCCTTGTCGATGCTGAAGCCCATCAACTGATACGTTGGAACCAGGATGCCTGAACCACTGGAAGACAGCCAAATTGGAGAAGTCTGATTGGAGGTCGAGTAAAACGGATCAAGAACCATTGAACCGGTTTCCAGAGGCCAGTCGTGGGCCGAAGTCACATTGCCTCCGTACCAATGTCTGCCGGTTTTGAGGATGAAGCTCGCGCCGATCTGGGCATTCTGTTCCTGGTCAAGCGTCTTCATCTCGATTTGAAGGTGATCCTCAAAGAAATAGAAAAGGATTTCACCATCCACACTGGCCAGCGTAGATGACACAATCAACTGCAGGCCATTGGAGATCTCTTGCCAGCTTTTGACCCTTTCGAATCGCTGAAGTTTTTCATCTCGCAAAAAGAAATTACCTGCCCCCACGGCAGATTTCAGTAGTTCCTTGTTGCCGACCAGAATTGTCAGGCCATAGGGGGCCTTCTGGATCTGAATACTATACCGGGCTGTTTGGGCCACCAGGCTGGAGGACGTGTCGTTTACATTAAGTCCGACATTCGCTCGAGCGTTTGCCGCTGAAAATGAGAACACGACCGCAAAGAGCATCGCCGAGAGGGAGGCAGATTTCATGTTAATCTCCGGTGAGATTGTCATTGGGATTGAGTCACCTTAGAACCTCGGGCAAACAGCATAGTTCATCGAATTGCGGTAGAACCATAATAAAATCGCATTCTCAGGGCAAAGTTAATAACGGGCCCCTTTTTCTCAATCAGGAGTGTGGTATAAGGGGAACGAAAAAGGATTCCGCCGGTCCCTTTCCATTCATGAAAACGGCGGCACTAGGGGGCAAGTGTGGGAGCCGATCTCCGAGAATCTCCGAGCGGCGACCCGTTTAAACCAGGAGGTAGCCGCGCAGGAGGACTGCTCCCACACTAAAAAGGATTTTCAAGAGAGAGACGGGATGTAGGAGAAAATATGAGGGCCGCCGTTCTGCTAATTCCCATTCTGCTGCTGACTGCCACTTCATTGAGTGCGTTGGAAACCCGGAAAGAAAGGGCTTCGCTGTCTCTGCAGGATTCTGAGCGTAGTCATCCTCGGTTGTTGCTAGACCGCCAAAAACTCCTGTCTCTGAGGTCGGAATTACAGACAACTCATAAGTTCCTTTGGGAGCGTTATCAACAAGACATCCCACGAATGGTAGGGGTAGCCGAAGGCAGGATTAAACTCGAAGACATTCGATACGAGGGAGATCTTGTTCCCGATCTGGCTTTTGCCTGGCTGATGACGAAAGACCGAGACTTGCTGAGGGAAGCGAAGCACCAGCTTTTGAAATTGACCGGTGGGTCCCAATGGGATTCTGAGGAAAGCCTGGCTTACCTGGTTCCCAGTCACTTCCTGCTCGGGATTGCACTGGGTTATGACTGGTTGTTTTTCGAATTGACCCCTGAGGAGAAGAGCCAGGTTGCGAGCCGGTTAGGAAGGGAGGCAGAAAGACAATATCAGGCCATTACTTCCGGCCGGATCTGGTGGCGGAATCAGTACTTCCAAAACCACTCTCATTCCAACACTTGTGGCCTGGCATTTGCGGCGGCAGCCTTGTATGGCGAGGACGATCGGGCCGCGAAGTGGCTAGAAGTTTGCGATGCCTTTTTTCAGAAAGTTTTCGAGGACATGCCCAGCGATGGAGGGTCCCTGGAAGGTTACGCTTATGCCGGCTATGGAGGAGAGTATCTTCTCAAGTACGCCATGCTGGCGAAGGATTTATTGGGGAAGGACTATACCAGATGCCCCTGGATGCGGAATTTCGCCACTTACTTGCTCCATGGTCTCCTGCCTAATCGCACAGCAAAGGAGTGGGCAATGACCTTCGGGGACGCACCACGGCGCGGCTGGACATCCACCGCCCAGCACTTGTTTCTTCTTGCCAGGCTATACCGGGACCCGGCCGCACAATGGATGGGAAACATAGCAATCCGCTTGACCGGGACAGGATTGGGGAGCCATGGATGGATGATGCTGATCTATTATGACCCGACAGTGAACGCGGCCGATCCGGCGGGATTCCCGACCTTCATGCATTTTTCCGAGGTCGATCAAGTCATGATGAGATCATCCTGGACTGACCCCGCAGCGATGCTGATTGGATTCAAATGCGGACCCTTCATGGGAAAAACACTCTCGCGTACTGCTCTCTTCGATTACGGGACTGGACACGAGGGGCCGGATGCCGGGGCTTTCCAAATCTTCGCCAATCGACAATTCCTGGCTATTGACCCGCTCTATCCCGGCTACAAACTGACCGCGAATTACAACACCATGCTTTTCAAAGGAGTTGGTCAATTGGGCGAGCAAACAGCCTTCGGATCGGCTGAGGCTCTACATTTCCAGCATTACCCGGAAATCGTCCAAACGCAGAGCCAAAC
>Ga0335069_10009745_pt1 | contig 13651 bp, 11 predicted proteins | sample Lox_Sample_11_FD_206714 | JGI IMG/M metagenome (GOLD analysis project Ga0335069, IMG submission 206714) | Soil microbial communities from Loxahatchee National Wildlife Refuge, Florida, United States - Lox_Sample_1.1 | ecosystem: Environmental > Terrestrial > Soil > Wetlands | place: USA... | reverse complement strand
CAACCTGATTCAGTATTTGGATGAGTGCAGTCTGGCCGGTTGAAAATTTTCAACCGGCCAGAAATTCATTAATCGGGATTTTCTATGAGTTTACCTGGACCTTTCCCAGTTACACAAACAGGGCAGCCTTCTCTCCAAGACCTTGCTTTTCACCTGAATGAACACGTGAATGCTCAGGTGATTCAGGTTTATGAGACACAAGCCGTGCTCGAGATCAATGGATATCCCGTGGTTGCCAAATTGACATCAAAGGAACAGGCAGCAGAGCTGCTCTCCCATCGATCGGCAGATTTTATTATCACCCAATGGTCTGCAGATCAAATTACTCTTAAATTCAATAACCCATCCGGTGCAGAAAGTGATAAATCCATCCAGGTGCAAACAACTGACTTAGCGATGGAAATAGCCAAAAATATTGGCTTGCAGGGGACTGATAATGAAGTCCAGCTCATACGGTTGGCACTTCTCGAACATTTACCGGTTACAAAGGAGATGGTCTCGCAGTTGCTAGAGGCTATCGATGATTCAGGAATCAATACAGCCACCGGCATTGGACTGGCAGTCAAATTAAAGGCTGCCGGCCTGCCTGTCACCCCTGAGAGTATGCAATTGGTCGGCAAGTTTTCTGATTTGCAGACTGCAGATGCCTTCAGAGCCCTGCTGGCAGAATTTCAGAACGTGTTGGCACAATTTGGGGAAGATCAACCCCTTTCCGTGCAAGTCCAAAATGCAACGCAATACTTGAATGCCATGATACCGGATCTATCTACAGATGGAGACACGATCAGTGCCGGCCTGCAGGAATTATTTCGTTTCCTGGGGAAACCCTATGAAAGGCTGCTCAGCGAGCAAGTAGATGCCGGGCATGGAATGGGCAAGGATCCATTTGATCTGATAACCCTGGCTCAATTAGGGAAGGAGTTTAGACAAAGCGGACAATCGGCTGCAGCCAATTACGTCGAGCGGTTTCTTGAACTGGTCAGGCAAAATCAATTTATGAATATCAAACCCGATGAGGTTTCGGGAAAGGGCCAGTGGAGCGAGGTGACATTTTGCGTTCAAGGCCCGGCCGACAAGGGCAATCAAACGTATAATGCCAAGGTTCGAATTTCATATCGACCGGAAGAATCTTCCCGAAGGATCGACTCGGAATATACCAACCTGGTTTTACAAGTCGATTTGGAGTCCGGTAAAGAGGTGGAGTTCAATCTATCGATTTACCAGAAAAAAGTGGACGCCGAGGTATCTTCAAACGATACAAGTGCGACCGCATTATTCAAAGAGTCACTGCCTGAATTCGGTGAGGTGTTAAATCGCCTGGGATACAACGTTGTCCATGCAGCAGTGCATTTACGCCAGGCACAGAAAAATGAAACATCATCCTCTTCGTCGACGGATTATCCAGTCAACGGTAATTTAGTGATCGAGGTATGACGTGCAGCGCAGATATAGAAGAGTGCGGACTGAGAGCAATGAGGGTTATCAGCGGGCAACTGCTGCTGCCCTGCGTTATGATGAGGAGAAAGATGATGCTCCTGAAGTGTTGGCGGCCGGGAAAGGAATTATTGCGGAGAAGATCATTGCCTTGGGGCGTGAGAATGGCATCCCAATTTATGACGATCCGGTCCTCGCTATGGCGCTTGCCGAGGTAGATCCGGGTGATGAGATACCCCCTGAACTTTATCGATTAGTGGCTGAAGTTTTGGCTTTTGTTTACCGGACTTATCATAAAAGCTCGCAGAAGCTCAAAACAACCAATCAATAAAAACCGGAAATTTTTGTATGAATCCGGTATGCTGTTGATAGAAATTAACGATCGCCAAGATATTCAAAAAAAGCGTTGACAATCCTCAAAGAATAACTGCGTGGTGCCCTAGAAAGCCGGTGCAGGCAAATTCCACCTTTGCTACCCGAAGCCTGCAAAACGCAGACTTTCTGTCATCCATCCCACACAATTGCCCATTCTTCGACCATACACCCAAACCAATGCTTCGTGATCCGTTTTAGGCTCCAATGTATTTATAAGGCTCGTAATAAAACTAATCGAGCGGAATACTGACAGTACACATTGGCGTGCTATTTAAAAATTCCTGTGGTCTAAAATTGAATGTCCAATTTTTTCCTTCTGGGTTAATACCAAAAGCAGCATAAGTATTAAATGGCACACCTGGAACTATCTGATCTGTGGTCGGATATTGAAGTGCATAAACGTATGAGAAATCGTAACTGGCATCATTACTCAATGCAAAATTTGTCGTTTGTCCGTTAACAGTCCCTGAAACACTATATGATGAGGCAACCAAACTACTTATTGTGGTTTTCCCCTTATAAATGATTTCTAATCTGATCGCCATAACAATACCGCTCGCATTTGTCACAGAAGCATAATGCGACGTAATGGGCTGACCCACAACCTCTATGTCAAAAACATCCCCGCAATGAAAAACATCACTGATGCCTGGAGCTTTTGACGTTGATAAAGTCTGTGTTGGTGTCGGCGTTTCAGTAATTGTGGAGGTGGGACTTGCCGTTGGTGTAATCGTAGATGTTGCTGTTGGTGTGAATGTAGGAGTGTTTGTTGGTGTCGGAGTGAATGTCGGCCCGAAAACTTGACCGACGCCGCAGCTTGATAAAACCAAGCAAGAGATTATTAGATATATGCTAACAAAATATTTTTGCATGTTACCTCTAATTTTTGAATTTTGTTAGGTTGTTTTTGGAGCACTTTTTAACCATATCGTATTATATTTGTTCTTGAAAATTGGCACAATACTGTTTATATATATTGCTGCCAGGTTGCGAACTTGAAATCTTGCTGGTTTATTTAATCAACTTGACACAGCTTTGGTCAATTTTACCTTTGTGAATTTATTCAATAGTCAATAAAAAGCCTACAAATGCCGTCGATCAAAAGGTGACTGGTGTGGTTTGTGCCGGGCATCTTCGTACGACCTTGAAGTTTCATAAGCTTTTTGTTATCAATCCCTACTTTTTTGCCCAGTGAATGGCAATCGTACCAAACATGAAGTACTTGAAGCGGACGTTTTTAAACCCTACAGCAGCGACTTCATCTGCTAACAGTCGGGCGGTCAAAAAATGCTCGGTGCTGTTGGGCAAGTAACGATAGGCGTCGCTGGTTCCGGAAAGGAGACGACCTAGAAATGGAATCACAATGTGCAGGTGAACCCGGATAAGGGGGGAGAATATGTTCGGCCGTGGGCGGGTGGTATCCAGGATGACGATCATACCATCTTCCTTGAGAACGCGGTATTGCTCCTCAAGAGCCTGTTGCAGGTCGGCGACGTTGCGTAATAAGAATCCGGAAACCACGGAATCGAAGGCTGCATTAGAGAATGGAAGTCTTAAAGCATCAGCGGCGATAAAAGGCTGCTCTCCTTTTTTGCGGCCGATGCGCATCATCTCGAGCGTAAAATCGGCTGCCACTATTTTCGCCTCGGAACATTGCTGTTGTGCTGTGCGTGTCAAATCCCCAGTGCCCGTTCCAATATCCAAAAGCCGGGAGCCGGGCTTGAGGGCTGCCAAGCGGACCGCCTCATTCCGCCAGCGGGTATCTTGTCCGGCTGTCATCAGCCGGTTTAATAAGTCATATCGTCTGGCAATGCGCGTGAACAGGTCCCGGACATAAGTCGCACGCTTTCGATGGTTGAGTTCGTCCATTCCCACTCCAAGAAGATGAATTATTCAATTATATGCGATAAGGTATAATATTTTTCGTGGCACTAAACAGCTTATTAGAGCAATTCGATTAAAGCTTTCGAGGGTGTGTCATTTGAATGAAAAGCTGAACGTGAACTGGAGAGCCTGGAGCCTTGCCGTCCGGCCACGAACGTTACCGGCGTCTATGTCCGGTGTGGTTGTAGGCGGAGCATTAGCCTGGCGATCTGGATTCTTCCACATGGGGGACTTTTTAGCCTGTCTGTTTGCAGCTTTGATGCTGCAGATTGGCAGCAACCTGGCTAATGATGTCTTCGATTTCGAGCGTGGCCTGGATACTGCCGAGCGCCTGGGGCCGACCCGTGTGACGCAAGCCGGCTTGCTTTCTCCGAAAGAGGTCAAAATTGGGATGGGGGTAGTTTTTGGGTTGGCTGTCTTGGCTGGGGTTTATTTGACCTGGCAAGGGGGCTGGCCTATTCTTGTCATTGGGGTTTGTTCCATCCTGGCCGCGATTTTTTACACTGCGGGACCGATTCCGCTGGGAGATTACGGTCTGGGCGATCTGTTCGTTTTTCTCTTCTTCGGGCTGGCTTCTGTTATCGGTACCTATTATGTTCAAGCAGGTGCTGTTTCGGCTGCAGCTTGGTGGATGTCCATTCCTCCGGGGCTGATCGTCACGGCCATTCTCGTCGTCAACAATCTACGCGATCTGGAAAATGATCGTAAGGGCCATAAACGAACGATGGCGGTTTTCCTCGGAGCACGTGGCACGAAAATCGAATATTTGCTCTGCATGGGAATTGCTTATTTGATCGTTCCGGTGGCGGCGTGGCGGGGGATTATCCCCTGGACGAGCTTATGCTCCTGGCTTTCTTTCCCGCTGGCCATAAAATCCACCCAAACTGTCTTGACGCAGACAGGCCGCCCTTTGAATGCTGCCTTGGGTGTGACCGGTCAGACCGCTTTGGCGTTCAGCATCCTGTTTTGGATCGGACTCTTGCCAGTCTAGTTTGCGTTTCGTATAGTATTCCCGTTGCGTCTACTCAACTCTGCTCATTTTTGCTGAAGAGATGGCATTAAAGCTCATGCATTGGGATGTGAGAGTGGGGATAAGCAGGGATCATCAGGCTGGTCTCTAAAATCCTTCATCTGATGTTGGGATCAACTTGTAAATAACAGTCAAAATAAAAGTCGAGAGACTACATTCTCTTGACGCGTTATTACTGTCATAATATAATAGTTAAGGATATAAACTGTTTAGAATGTTGATTATATGAAAATGAAAGACGGACTTGAAAAGGAAGCAAAAATGGAAGAAGATCTGAATCAGGCGGCTGAACGGTTTTGGGAATCCGTTCCGACCGTGTGGGATCGGGTTCGCGACAATTTGCGCAGTGCCGCAACCTTTCAATTCAATATTACGGTGGAGCAGTTCCGCATTTTGCGCCATATCCGGCACGGTAATAATACGGTTGGCCAATTGGCCAATGCTCGCCAGATCAGCCGCTCGGCGATCAGCCAATCGGTCGAGTTGCTGGTAGGGAAAGGCTATGTATGCCGTCAGGAGCGAGTTGCAGACCGTCGATACGTAAGGCTGGAACTGACCGATAAAGGCACAGAATTGCTTGACACGGCCTATGCCGAAAATCGCAAGTGGATCATGAATAAGCTAGCGACCTTAACGCCTGATGAATTGAATTGCATGCTTCAGGGGTTGGAGCCCATGAAAAAGGCATTTCTCTAGTTCTTTTGAAACTTCTCTCATTAACGTCGAAAAGTCATGGATATTATTCGTAAAATCTTTTCATTTGCTAAACCTTATTGGAAACTGGCAGTATTGTCTTTGGTCTTACTGTTCCTCAGGGTCTGCATGGATCTTTCCATTCCTCGTCTGGTCGAACAGATCATTGATCAAGGCATCAGGAAGAATGACCAGAATGCAGTCTTGACGACTTCGGCCATCATGTTGGGCATCACTGTTTTGGATACCCTAGTGGCCATTGGCAGCAGCATCTACTCCGTGCGAGTGGGCCAAAGCGTCTCTCGAGATATCCGCGAAGCCATCTTTCTCAAAATCCAGAAGTTCTCTTATGGCAACCTGGACCGCTTCAACACTGGAAAGTTAATGGTGCGGATGACCAACGATGCGGATGCTGTTCAGCGTTTTGTCCAGATTTCTTTGCGTATTGGCGCCAGCGCGCCGCTGACCCTGATCGGCAGTATCATCCTGATGTACATGACCAACCATCAACTTGCCTTGAGCCTTGTGCCCCTTTTATTGATCACTTCGGCAGTGTTGGTCTTTTTCAGTATAAAAATGGAGCCACTTTACCAAATTGTCCAGACAAAACTGGATTGGCTGAATACAGTCCTTCAGGAGAATATCGCCGGTTCCCGGTTGGTGAAGGTCTTTGTGCGCGCCGATCACGAAGGGCAACGATTCGAGGCTGCCAACGAAGACTATACCCGTAACATGGTCAATGTGATGCAGATCAACTCCACCATGTCGCCGGTGATGACACTGCTTGTCAATATCGGCCTAGTCTATGGAGTATGGGCAGGCGGCCTGGATGCAATCAATGGCAGCATGACGATTGGGCAATTGGTGGCCTTCATCAATTACCTGATGACGATCTTGAATCCCCTCATGCAAATGTCAATGGTGGCCATTGCCTGGGCCAACGGGTTGGCTTCAGCCCGGCGTATCAATGAGGTGCTAGACGCTGTCCCTGAAGTTGAAGAGCCGGCGGATGGAATGATCCTTCCTGAAGCTACGAAAGCCAGCGTGATTTTCGACAATGTTTCGTTTCATTATAACGGCAGCACGGATGGCACGATCCTGAAAGGGATCAACCTGATGGCAGAGCCCGGAAAAACGATTGCCATCCTGGGCGCCACCGGTGCCGGTAAAAGTTCTCTCGTTAATCTGATTCCACGTTTCTACGATTCTTCGCAGGGCAGTGTTTCTGTCGATGGATTCAATGTGCGCAAGGTAAAGGAAGATTCGTTGCTCTCAAGGGTGGGTATCGTTCCACAGGAGACCATTCTGTTCTCGGGAACGATTCGCGATAACATCCGCTATGGCCGCCCATCGGCCACTGAAGAAGAGGTGGTGGCTGCTGCCAAAGCTGCTCAAGCACATGATTTCATCATGTCCTTCCCACAAGGTTATGATAGCCACGTCGAAGAGCGCGGGTCGAACCTTTCCGGAGGGCAAAAACAACGCATCGCCATTGCTCGAGCCATCATTACCCAACCCGATATTCTCATCCTTGATGACAGCACCAGCTCGGTGGATGTCGAAACCGAGACTAAGATTCAAGCAGCCTTGACGGAAATCATGCACGACCGAACTTCCTTTGTGGTGGCGCAGCGTATCAGCACTGTCCTCAACGCAGATAAGATCATCGTCCTCGATAAGGGCCAGATCGTGGCTGAAGGCACACACAGTGAATTAATGAAAACCAGCCCGGTATACCGGGAGATTTACGATTCCCAGCTTGGGAGCGGAGTTCATGAAGGATCTGAAGAAGCCAAGCTGGTGGTAGCAGAGAAGTAACCATGTCTTATCAAAGTGGATCTCAAACAACATCCGATATGCGCAGCAGGTTATCTGCCCGTGGGCCGGGCAGGCCTGTCCGGTACGAACAAGCGAATAATCCACGTCAGGCACTCATCCGTTTGCTTGAATACCTCAAACCGTTCAAATACACCATGACATTGGTGATGATTTTTGTGCTCATCTATACTTTGTTAGGATTACTGGCTCCGTATTACATGGGACGGGCAATCGATGAGTTTATCGGTGGCAACGATACTGCCGGCTTGCTGAGGATGACGCTCTATATGCTGGGCGCTTACGTTGCCAACAACCTTTTCCAAGCCATTGCCAACTGGATCATGGCTCGGGTATCACAAGATGCCTTGAAGTTATTGCGGCGAGATCTTTTCCAACACTTGCAAACGCTTTCCATTGGTTTTTTTGATACCAATTCTGCCGGTGGCTTGATGAGCCGTTTGACCAACGATATCGATGCCATCAACCAGGCGGTTTCTCAAAATGTGGTCTCGCTGATCGCCAGCCTGCTGACCATGATCGGCATTCTGGTCACCATGTTCGTGTTGAATCCCTGGCTGGCTATGGCTACCTTATTGGTGGTACCGATCATGATCTGGTTCTCCGAATTCGTGGCCAAATACACCCGCAAAGGATTCCAGGATTTGCAGTTTCACTTGGGCGGGCTCAATGCTATTACCGAAGAGACATTCAGCGGACAGAAAGTGATCAAAGCTTTTAGACGGAATGATTCGGCCATCGAAGAGTTTCGCAAACATAACCAGGCGGTCTATGAAGCGGGTGTGTATGCCAACAGCTATGCCTTGTTGTTGATGCCTCTGACCAATGTATTAGGGAACTTCTTTGTAATCGTTTTGGCGGGTTTGGGTGGCTGGCTGGCCTTGAGAAATCTGGTCACCGTTGGCATGATTGCCACTTTCATTAACTATGGTCAAAACTTCGTTTCACCTTTACGCCAGATTTCTAACATTTATAACTCCATTCAAGCGGCTTTGGCTGGGGCTGAGCGCGTATTCGAAATCATCGATAAGCAACCCGAAATTGCTGATCCGCCAGATGCCATCGCACTCAAGGCCATCAAGGGTGATGTGACCTTCGAGCATGTCAAGTTTGGCTATGTTCCCAGCGTGCCGATCATCAAGGATATGACTCTGGAAGCCAAAGCAGGACAGATCATTGCCTTAGTCGGCCCGACCGGCGCCGGAAAGACAACCATCGTCAATTTGTTGACCCGGTTTTATGAAATTCAAGGTGGAAAAATCACCATCGATGGCATGAATATCCGCAACATTCGCAAGCAGGACCTGCGCCAGAAGCTGGGACTAGTGCTGCAGGATACGTTCATGTTTTCGGGCACGGTGATGGAGAATATTCGCTATGGACGACTGGATGCCACGGATGAAGAATGCATTCGAGCTGCTGAGATGGCAGATGCCGACCATTTCATTCGCCAGCTTCCCCAGGGCTATCAGACAAACTTGAGCGAGCGGGCAAGCAACCTCAGCCAGGGGCAGCGCCAGCTTCTCTCGATTGCGCGCACCATTTTGGCCGATCCAGCCATCTTGATTTTGGATGAGGCAACGAGCAGCGTGGATACCCGCACCGAAGCGCGCATTCAAAAAGCCTTGCTCAAGCTGATGGAAGGGCGCACGAGTTTTGTCATTGCTCACCGCTTGAGCACTATTCGTGATGCGGATGCAGTGGTGGTGATCAACCAAGGCAGCATCGTGGAAAAAGGCACACATGATGAATTGTTAGCCCAAAAAGGCTTCTATTATCATTTGTATATGAGCCAGTTCAAGGGGCAGGCAATTTAGAAACTTGCAAACCAGATTATATGAAAAGCTCCTGGTTATTCCAGGAGCTTGCTTTTTAGAGCCCGCTTTGTGCTTTGACCAGCTCAGCACCCAATTTGGCCACCTCGTCCAGGAAATCCGGGTTGGTAAGTCCCATAGTCGCCAGATATAACCCAGCGGGGCTGTAAAGGACTGCCAGCTCGTCTCCCCGGTTGCTTTTTGCCGGCGGATGGGATTGTGCCCAAACTGCGAGAGCTTCGATGGTCCACGGATTCAGCATTTGGTGCGCCTGATTGGTGTTGCTGGTGTAAGCCGAAAAATCATTTTCGAGTTGTGGATCGAGCGGCGAGAGCAGCTCGGCCTGACGCTCGTTGGGGGTTAGATTGCCCGAAAAGCCAAAAAGTGCCATGGAGGTTTTATAAAGTGTTTTTGCCATTAATCCGCCTGACGTTCTCTCGCCAGGCGTTTTTTGGACCAGGTATAGGAAGAAACCACTACTTTTGAAATCTGGTGAATGCCAGCGCGAGACCGGCATGCCACCGAAAGCCTGGGTCTCCAGGGTCCAGTGCACGCCATCCGTAACGTGCTCCTCGACCTCACTGCTGGTGACAGCCTCTTGCTCTTTCTGAAACTGCTGCCCGGCTAATTGCGACGCGACTTGGAAGACATTCCCCATGCCGGCGTCATCACCTTTCACGTTGAGGCAGGCACGCAGTTTTTCGACCATTTGCTCTTTCCCTTTATTGCCGACATTGAAAAAGAAAGACATGGGAACATGCTCTCCATTCTTTCGTACTGCCACGATTCGGCAAGTCAACCCGCCGCGCTGACGGCTGCTGTTGGTCGGATTCATTTCCAACTGAATAGCAGCAATATCGTTGAAAGGGATCTCTTTGTATGAACCATGGATCATTGCAATGGTCCTGACTGTCAACAATTGGGTATTGCGGTTGGCATCGATAATCATGATCCAACCTGACAGGATCAGGAACACTCCTGCAACGATTTCGACCACCATAAAAATGAAATCTGTCGATCCGATCGAAAGACCTTGACCAAACAGATTCGTTGCAGCCAATCCCAGGAAGAGGATGCCCAAGATCCAGTTGCTGATAGGAAATTGCCGAAAGGTGAGGGAAGAATTTTGATTGTCCATTTTTCATATCCTATAAGCCGAGGATGCTCTAATTTTAGCAGATTGAGCAGAAGTGATAAAGCGCCACAACCCTTTTTTTGCTTTGCACTACTTGACAAATTATTGTTTAGCTACTATACTATATGTATGACCGATTCAGATCTGGATTTGATGCGCCTGGGCTGGGAGCTCTTCACCCGGATTTTTATGAAATATGATGTTCTGGAGAAATCCCCCATCGATATCGGAGCCGGGCAGCGGTTCAACAGTGCTCAGATTCATATGATCGAAGCCATTGGGAAAGGGTATGGGAAAACGGTCACCGGTTTGAGTGCCTATTTCATAGTGACCAAAGGCGCCGTTTCTCAGATCGTCTCATGGCTGTACAAGACGGGCTATGTCACCAAGACCAAGCGCAAGGGAAACGACAAGGAAATCATCCTGGAATTGACCGAAAAGGGTTGGCAGGCGTTCAATGCCCACGAGAAATATAATGAGACCGCAGTGGCCGAGCTGTTACCGCTCAAACAGAAATATAGCCTGGCCGAGATTGCTACTTTTTTGAATATCTTGAGCGACGTCGATCGAATATTGCTGGGCTTTGTCGAGGAGGAAAAGAAAAAATAGCCGTTCAACTGGAAGTAATTTTTGACGAGTTGCCGAAAGGCAAATTTTTTTGGCAAACACATTGTTTAGCAAGTAAACAATAAATGAATGAAAAGGAGATGACCCATGAAACTTGATTTTCGCGGCCGCAGTATGGACATTGCTACGTATCCGTTCCGCTTCATGCGCATTCTGGGCATCGCTGGAACGGGTGGCTGTGAAACCAACGAGTGTTTTCTGACTCTGGAACGCGTGCGGCAGAACGATGAGCAGAGCTGGGTGCGAGAGTGGGTGAGTACGGCGACCAAGATAGAGAAACTCGCAGAAAAGGCCAACCAGGCCGGGCAAAAGGAAGCGGCACGCCAAGCCTGGTTGCGTGCCTCGGCATATTATCAAGTAGCCATGTTTTCTTTGTCACCGGCAGACCAGCGGCTCTTCGAATATCTTGCGCATAGTCGGGAACTATTTCACAAGGCGGCCAGCCTATCTTCTCCACAGGTTGAAATTGTGAGCATTCCTTTTGGCGCGGCTAAACTGCCGGCCTATTTTCTGTCCTGCGGGCAGCCCAAAGCACCCACACTACTGGTTGTCAACGGCGGCGATTCTACCAACGAGGAGATGATGCACTTGATTGGTTTTGCGGCGGCCAGGCATGGCTGGAACTGCCTGGTCTTCGAAGGGCCGGGACAATGGAGCGCCTTGCAACTGAACCCTGGCCTGACCATGACGGTCGAATACGAAGAACCGGTTAAGGCAGTGGTGGATTATCTATTGCAGCGGGAAGATGTGGATCCCGAGAAGATTGTCCTTTACGGACTTTCGCTGTCGAGCCTGCTGGGCGCCCGGGCAGCTGCCTATGAAAAGCGAATTTGTGCTTGCATCCTCAACGGCGGGCCGGTAGTGGACGTAAACCAGGCCTGGGAGGCTGTGAGGCCACCGTGGGTCAAAAAGACTATCCCAGGCGTATGGGATTTCCTCTTTGGTCTGCTTATGAAGGTAAATGCGCAGTTTGCTGGCCTGGTCAACCATTTCGAGTGGTCGTTTGGTGTACCCAGTCTGCGAGGGGTGTTGGACGCCTTTCGTCCTTTCAACATTCGTGACCTGGCCCCGCTGATCGAGTGCCCGACGCTGGTGTTGGAGGGCGAGGCGGAATATGCTCAGACCGATCGGGCGACCGTGATGCTCAGCATGCGGTTTTTGCACGATCTCAAATGTCCATTGACGATCCATGAATTCAGCATCGCTTCCGACGGTTGGGCCGCCAGCCATTGTCAGATCGGCGCGCCGGAGTGCGCCAGCCGGGTGATCTTCGATTGGCTCGACAAAGTGGTGATCAAGGGCGAAAAGCTGGAACTTGGCCGGTTTGACAACCAATTATTGGATAAATATTTCCATGGCAAGGATTTGGATGAACTGTTGGAAAGCATCCATTGCAGCGTGATTTAAATCTAAATGTAAACAAGCTCACGACAGCAATTTCTTCAGCCTGGACTGGGCGTCAGCGACAATGTTATTTATCGACTCTATTCCTTTGAATATTAATAAAATCTAAGAAAACGTTAGAAAGTATATATATCAAGCTTCGTTAATGGTTAAAGTGGGTATAATAACGGTTCACATTTTTTATAAAACTGTTTGGAGTGTTTATGTTAAAGAAAATCGATACCACGAAAGGGCGTATCGCATATAAATGGATTGCCCTTTCCAATACAACCCTTGGAATCTTTATGTCAATGCTCGATGGAAGCATCGTCGAGATCTCATTACCGGCAATCTTCCACGGTATTGGAGTCAATCCTTTGGCCGCCGGAGAAACAGATTATCTGCTGTGGACGTTGATGGGTTACCTGGTGGTGACAGCAACCTTGTTGGTCGCTTTTGGTCGTATTTCCGATATGTTCGGGCGGGTACGCCTCTATAACCTCGGTTTTGCCATCTTTGCCGTCGGCTCGATCCTGCTTTATTTGGTGCACGGCACCGGGAACAGTGCCGCGTTGCAGATCATCATCTTCCGCTTGGTGCAAGCAGTCGGCGGGGCCTTCCTGATGTCCAATTCGGCGGCCATTTTGACGGATGCTTTCCCATCCAACCAGCGTGGTTTGGCCTTGGGCATCAATATGATCGCCGGCACGTGCGGCACGTTTATCGGTCTGATCGCCGGCGGCATTCTGGCCGCCATCAATTGGCGCTACGTGTTCCTGGTTAGCGTTCCGTTCTCGGTTGGCGGCACTATCTGGGCATATCTGGCGCTGCACGAAACGGCTACCATCCGCAAGAACCAACGATTGGATATCCCGGGTAATATTCTCTTTGCCTTGGGCTTGACCGCTCTTCTGGTTGGTACCACCTATGGCATCCAACCTTATGGGGGCTCGACCATGGGGTGGGGAAACCCGTTTGTGTTGACGTGTCTCATAGGCGGTGTGCTGGCGATCATCGCATTTATCTTTGTCGAGCAGCACGTGCCGGAGCCCATGTTCAGGCTTGAGTTGTTCAAGATCCGCATGTTCAGTGCAGGCAACATCGCCGGTTTTCTGGCTGCACTGGCACGCGGCGGTCTGAATCTGATGATCGTCATTTGGTTGCAGGGTATCTGGTTGCCCCTTCATGGTTATTCTTTCGAAGATACGCCTTTATGGGCGGGTATCTACATGCTGCCACTGACCATCGGCTTCATGATCATGGGCCCCATCAGTGGCTTTCTGTCCGACCGTTTTGGTGCGCGCGTCTTTTCTACGGCGGGGATGCTGGTCACGGCGGTCGGTTTTTTTGGACTGCTGCTGATCCCGACCAACTTTATCTACGTCACATTTGCTTTGGCGATCTTGGTAATCGGGATGGGCATGGGCATGTTCGTCTCCC
>Ga0335069_10009744_pt1 | contig 13651 bp, 9 predicted proteins | sample Lox_Sample_11_FD_206714 | JGI IMG/M metagenome (GOLD analysis project Ga0335069, IMG submission 206714) | Soil microbial communities from Loxahatchee National Wildlife Refuge, Florida, United States - Lox_Sample_1.1 | ecosystem: Environmental > Terrestrial > Soil > Wetlands | place: USA: Florida... | reverse complement strand
GACCGGCCGCCGAATTGCCCAGCGCAACTGAACAGCACCGGATGCTGGATGCAGCTCGGGCCTACTCCGTTCAGACCTGGGGGCGAATGCCCAACTTCTTCGTGACCCGCGTGACCAATCGGTTCGACGATGGACCGCACGTGCTGGAGAAGGGCAACTGGCCGGTGAGGGCCGGGTTGCGGCCGGTAGGCACGTCGAAACGCCAAGTCACATTCCGGCAAGGGAAAGAGGTCCTGGACACTTCGGCGGGTTCGCCGTCTCAAGCAAACAGCGACAGAGAAATCGGGCTGCATAGCTGGGGCGAATTCGGTCCAGAGCTCACTGTTGTGCTCGCCGACATCGCCGACCGGGAGATCACGTTCGGGTATTGGGAGCAGATAGGGACCCGGCTGGCTGCGGTCTTCCGTTACGAAATTCCACGGGCCGCCTCTCACTACTCGGTGAGTTACTGCTGCCTGACGGAGCAGGTTGCCGCACGCGACCAGTTCGGCTACGGCGGTGGGGGTGGCAGGGGGCAAGATCACGTTGCCCATACTGCGAACACCGAGCTCTCGCATACGTTCACCGAGGTCCCCGGATATCACGGAACGATTGCTGTCGATCCGGCTACGGGCGCGGTCTTGCGTATCTCGATCCAGGCAGAGTTGAGCCAGGTCGACCCGCTGCAACGCGCGGAGACCCTGGTGGAATACGGCCCAGTCAATATCGGCGATCGCGCGTTCATCTGTCCGATCCGGAGTCTGGCAATTTCGGTCGAGCGATCCACAATCGCCAAGGAGGTCACGCGGCTGACTGCGGATAATTCGGGGTGGCAGAGTCCGTTCAGCAACGCTCCGATCGCGCCGATCCTGCTGATCAACGAAACCAGTTTCGTGGATTACCACCGCCTCGGTTCCAGCGCACGCATTCTCACCGAAGCAACGGGCAGCGGAGCGACAGGTGCCGAACCTGCAAATCCATCAGTGCAAGACTCGGCTGCTGGCCCGTCCAGCCCTGCACCCTCGACGCCGGTCGGCTCACCAGCGACACCGGCCAACGAGACCGCGGGTGTTGTCAATATGCAACCTGCACCTAACCCTTCGATACCTGCGAGTGCGCCTGTTCCCGCCGAGCCCGTCGTTCCCGAAGTCAGCATGACTGCGGCCGCGGGCGTACCCGATCGACCAATGAGCGAGCCGCGACCGGATGCAGGCGGCTACTCGCTACGGGTAACCTCGCGCCTGGTAGATGTCGGCCTGGTTGCATACGACAAGAAGGGGAAACCCGTCACCGACCTCAAGGCGGACGAAGTTGAGATCTTCGACAACGGGAAAAAGCAGGAGATCCGTTCCTTTGCGATGGCAGGCACGCCGGCCAGCGAGGGACCGGCACCTGTGGCACAGAACGCATCCGGCACTGCTCAAGAGCCGGAGGAGCCGAGCTTCTCGAACCACGCTGCTGATCAATCCGGGGTATCAGCCACACCCGCAACCGATGTTGGATCGACCATCCTGGTAATCGATGAAAGCCACATCGCGTGGGTCGACATGAGCTACGCGCGAGGCCAGATTCTCAAGTTTCTCGCCTCGTTGACGCCGAATGAGCGCGTGGGTCTCTACACAATGACCGGGCTCGGGTTCCGCGTCTTGACTGAAGTGACCAGCGATCATGCTGCCTTAATCGCCCGCATGCAGAAGTTCATGCCCTCGGCACAATCTCTCAGCCAGGCTCAGGAGGAAGAAAACCGCAACCGTCAGCACTTCGATGAAGTGCATCACGCCTCCGATCTGAACTCGGTGAATGGGAACCACGTTGAGACCGCGGACGCGGGCCAGATCGTCGACCCGCAGTTGCTGACGATGGGAGACAATCCGGCGCGTGCTTCGTTCATTATTCTTGCCCAGATTGCCCGCCATCTGGCTGCCATCCCCGGCCATAAGAAACTGGTTTGGGTCTCCAGCGACAATGTTCTCGCCGACTGGACGGATCAAGCCGTAGCGATTGACAAAAGTCCTAAAGATGTCTCGGGATTTGCGCTGCGCGTGCAAGAGGCTATGAATGATGCCCATGCCGCGGTGTATCCCTTCGACGTATCCCACCTCGAAGGCGGTGCGGTGGAGGCCGATCTGCAACATGAGCAAGTGCAGCTCACTCCCGCCGCCCAGGATGCGGCAAGTCTCGGCGGTGGAACGACGCCGCGGAATACCGGGCCCGGTCGGATCCAGGCGGCAATGAGCCAGGATGTGCATCCGGTGCAGGGGGAAGTGCGCCAGGTTGCGTCGGCCACCGGTGGGCGTGTGGTTCGCCGTGCGGGAGACCTGACTGCACAACTCGATCGCATCGTTGCCGATGGACATGCCACGTACGTGCTGAGCTTTTCGCCGCAAGGGCCAGCCGATGGTCAGTACCACGCCATCAATATCAAGCTGCAAGGAAGACATGGGCTCACGCTCAGCTACCGAGCGGGATACGTGTTTGAGAAAGAGCCCGCCACCATGAAAGAGCGGTTTCAGCAGGCTGTCTGGCGGCCGGTCGATATGAGTGAGATAGCGATTTCGGCCAGCATCTCCGCTGCCAGCGACGGCGCTAATGTGAAGGTCAACATCGCCACCAGAGACCTTGGAATGCAGCAACAGGCCGGCCGGTGGATGGACAAACTGGATATCTTCTTCATCCGGCGTGATGACGCGGGCCTGCATGCACGTGTCGAAGGGCAAACGCTGGGTTTGAGGCTCAAATCTTCGACCTACGAAAGGCTATTGCCCCAGGGCGTGCCGTTCGAGCATTTCGTCACAGCCAACCCCGGGATGGGTTCATTACGGGTTCTGGTTGTGGACGAAAACTCGGGGCGGATGGGTTCGGTCACCATCCCGTCCTCAGCAATGGGCAGCGGCCAATAACAGCCTGCGTTGAACGCAGCCGAGCAGATGCGGCCTTCGCCTATAGAAGCAAGTCCGCCACGGGAGCAGAGGGAGGAATCGATGAAACAGGTGGGGTTATTGCTGGTTTTGACGCTGGCGACCATGCCGTCGTGGGGCGCCAAGAAGGTAACGGTAGCCGAGCTGAAAGACACATTGATCACGATGCATCAGGCCAAGAAAAGCGACGCCGAGGTCGCGGGTGTCCTCAAACAGCTGGAGCTGAGCGAAGAGTTGACGCGCAGCACAATGAACAGCGTGGTCGCCGATCTGCCCGGCCCGCTTTCGACCGAGCAAATCTATGTGCTGGAAGCGAGCAGTGCAAATCTGGCACCGCCCCCGTCGGATATCCCAGGCACAGCGGCACCCGATGCTGCGGCACAGAAAGCCATGCGACTAAAACAACGGTCCGATTCCAGGACAATACCGAGGCGGCTCCGCAGAGCGGTGGTCTGCACAGCGGCGCGACAGATGCCACGGTCGGTTCGTCGTTTTCGAGCTCTCATGAGTTCGTCCATTACATCAATTCGACCGATATTCATGTGGCCAGCGAGCATGGGGCAGAAAAGCTCCCAGCGGAAAAGGACAAGACCCCCTGGGGCGTGAACAGGATGATCGCGCTGCAGATGCCCGATCCCAGCCTGGGTACAGTATTTCCAGAGGCACAAGCCGCCGGAGACATCAAGTTCATTCGCTGGGAAACGGTCAATGGGATCCAAGCGGGTGTATTCAGCTTCGCGGTGCCCAAGAAGAAGACGCACTTCCCGATCAATGTTTGCTGCTTTCCGAATGTGGACCAAGCGGGAATGGTGACAATGCCGTCCCCTTCGGGGATCTCCAGCGGGGCCAGTCGGGCCCGGGGTAACTTCCAAACCAATACCGATTGGAGCGAATACAAGGCAACGGCCCCTTATCACGGCGAACTCTTCATCGATCCGGCTTCCGGCGCGGTCATTCGTATGATCACTATGGCCGACCTGAAGGCGAGCGAGGTTGTGCATCGGGTGGACGAACGAATCGACTACGGCCCGGTCACGATCGGCGGTAAGATGCTGATGGTGCCGCTGCGGACGATTATCGACACCGAAGTCGTTCCCAGCGGTGATTCAGGACTGGCGGGCAAATACACCACCCGCCGCACACTCTTCACCTCGGAGTACAAGGACTATCAGGTCGCAGGACAATAACGAGCGCTCGCCGGCGCGATTGGGGAGCCGCTCCCGGTCGCGCGGACGAAGCAATCCGATGTTGCGCGTGATTTGTGTCTGTGCGATCTTTCTTGCCACGGCAAGTGGTTGGTGTGCGAAGAAGGTTACGGTCGCACAGCTCGAGGACCAATTGCGCACCATGCGGGAGGAGAAGAAGTCCGACGCCGAGATTGGGACAGCGCTAAAGCAACTGGAGCTGAGCGAGGAGCTCACGGCGAGTGTCATGAACCGCCTGGCCGGCCAAGGGCTGGGACCGCTTGCGACGGAGCAGATATATGTGCTCGAGGCAGAAAGTGCCGATCTGGCGCCTCCCAGCTCGGATCTACCGTCGACTCCGACGCCGGACGCAGCCGCGCAAAAAGCCATCCTCGACAAAGCCGCAACCTACGTCCTGGGAACCTACGCGCAGCTGCCGCATTTGACGGCTCTCAAGTCAACGTTGCGTTTTCAGGACAACGTCGAAGCCGTTGCTGCGGGTTCAGGTTTGCATAGCGGAGCGACAGATGTTGTGGTCGGCTCTGGCTTCTCCAACCCGGCGGCCTTCGTTCATTACATCAACGCCGCCCAAACGCAGATTACCAGCGTTCATGGAGCCGAAGAGCCTCCCGCAGCGAAGGACAAAACTCCGTGGGGCGCAAACAAGATGATCGCACTGCAGGAGCCCGACCCAAGCTTAACCGCAGTGTTCCGCGAGGCTCAGAACTCCGGCAGCCTCCGATGGCTACGCTGGGAGTCGATCAGCGGCATCTCCAGTGCCGTGTTCGGGTTTGACGTGCCGCGCAAACAATCCCATCTCAATTTGCATATCTGCTGCTTCCCCAACATCAATCAAACCGGCATCGCCAACTTCTATAACTCAAGCACCGCCTCATTGCTCGCCGGACCCGAGCGAGACGCTGGGGGCGGCGGCGGAGTAACTGGCAATTTCCAGACCCGCACCGAATGGCACGACTACAAGACGACGGCACCTTACCGTGGCAGGATTTTTGTCGATCCATCGACAGGGATCGTCATCCGCATGATCGTCGAAGCCGAGCTCAAGCCGGCCGAAGTGGTGCACCAGGTGGATATACGAACCGACTACGCTCCCGTTAGAACAGCGGGCAAGATGTACATTCTCCCCGTAAAGACCTATATCGACACGCTTGTCGTCCCCAACGGCGACTCCGGCGCGGCAAGCTACACGACGCGCCGTACTTTGTTCACGTCGGAGTTCAAGGGCTATGAGATCGGTTCCAACTAGCGGACGAGTCTTACTTTCGTCCTGACACGAGAACAGAAATTTCATCGTGCCCTGTCGATGCTTTGCTAATCTCGGCACAGTATGTTTCGCACCTCTTCCCCCCTTTTGGCCGCGCTTCTGCTCGCCTTTACGGCTCTGCCGTCTGGCGGCCAGACCTTTCAGCCAAAAGCGATCCGGTTCGTGGGTGCGGCGGAATACCCCGACCAGGACATATTGAACGCTCTCCAAATCGCACCTGGCGCGGGCCTCACCTACGCAGAGATGAACAAGTACGCACAGAATCTGGTGGACACCGGGATATTCTCATCTGTGTCGTTCAAGTTCGACGGAACAGACCTGATCTTCCAGGTCACGCCTGCTTCGGGACTTCTGCCTCTCAGGCTGCACAATCTGCCGTTTGCAGACGGCAAAGATCTCGAAGCAAAGCTGCAGCGTCAGATTCCTCTCTATCATGGTGTTCTTCCCCTGCAAGGAGGATTGACCGAAAGTGTCCGCAGAACCCTCGAGCAGATGCTGGCATCGCAGAAGATTCAGGCCACGGTGGCAGCCTCACCGCTCAACGACCCACTGGCCCATCGGGTGGTCGCGGTCAGCTTTTCGATCGTCTCGCCTCCCGTTTTCGTGGGTGATATTCAGACCGAGGGGGCCATCGTCGCGCTCGATCCCAAAGCGTCCGCAATCCTCTCCAAGTTTCCTGGGACGCCCTACGATACGGAGAGCAGTCTGGGCCAGATCGAAGCCGACTTCATCGACTACTACAAGGACCAGGGGTACGCCGACCCGGCGGTGCATGCATCGCTGGGAGCGAAGCCGGTCATGACGCCAACGGCCATCCGGGTTCCCATCCACGTGTCGATCGCGCCCGGCGTGCAATACAAGCTCGGCAGGATCGAGCTGGCGCAAGGTCTGCTGGTATCTCAGGCGGAATTCGACCGTCAGTTCCATTTCCGCACAGGCGACGTTGCCGATGGCGAGCGACTGCGCGAAGCGTGGAAGTTCATGGACCAGACATATCACAATCACGGCTACATCAAGGCGAAGCTTCAACCGGCTGCGAGCTTCGATCAGGCGAACAAGACCGTCAGCTATCTGGTCTCGGTCGATTCCGGCCCCATCTACATGATGGGTGGGCTTTCCATCGACAACGTGACCGATGATCTGCGTTCGGCAATGCTGGCGGCGTGGACGATGCCGGCCGGATCGGTGTTCGATGAGAGCGCCATCTCGACGTTCTTCAGTTCAAACGGGCCTAACCCTGCGCTCGCCCGAGCGTTCTCCGGAGCCGGCTACCGCTACACATTACAGCCCCATGACGATGCGCGCACTGTCGATGTGAAATTGACACTGGAGAAGAAGCCCTGACTCCGGCTATGCTCGGGGCCATGGCACTTCCTCAAATCTTTCACGACATGTTTCAGCTTCCGCTTCCCATCATCGAGAAGCTACTTCGCCCGGTCATTGTCTATATCGTGCTTGTACTGCTGCTGCGGCTTTTCGGCAAACGCGAGCTCGCCCAGCTGAACCCCTTCGATCTGGTGGTTCTGTTATCGCTCTCGAACACAGTACAGAACGCGATCATCGGCGACGACAACTCCGTCACAGGCGGTGTGATCGGCGCATTTGGCCTTCTGGGAATCAACTGGCTTGTGGTGCGGATTCTGTTCAGGTCGCCAAAGTTGACGCGGATGCTGGAAGGCCGCGCTTCGGTCCTGGTCCGCGATGGTCAGGTGGACCGCAAAGCTCTGGAGCGCGAGTCGTTGACGCGCGAAGAGCTGATCGAAGTCATCCACCGGCAGGGCTTTGAAAGCGTGCACGATGTGAAGCGCTGCGAATTGGAGCCGAACGGCACGTTCTACGTCGAAGCATTCGACCCGTCCCTCGTGGACAAGCGCCACGCGGAGCTCGTTGCGAAGATCGAAGCCTTGACGCGAGAAGTGGTGGCCATGCGCGGATGACGCTCTGCTCCACGAAAGCAGTTCTCGTGTGTCTTCGTCGAACTTTTTGGCCTATGCCACGGGGGCGAGGGGGGTGGCGCGGCGCAGGCGGCTATTCCCACTCGATCGTGCCTGGCGGCTTTGAGGTGATGTCGTAGACCACTCGATTGATGCCGCGGACCTCATTCACAATGCGGCTCGAGATGCGTTTGAGTACTTCGTGCGGCAGCGGAGCCCAATCGGCGGTCATTCCGTCTTCGGAATGTACAGCACGAACAGCAGCGGTATAGGCGTAGGTACGCTGATCGCCCATCACTCCGACGCTCATCACTGGCAACAGCACAGCAAAGCTCTGCCAAATCTTCGAGTAGAGCCCGGCTGCTTTAATCTCGCTGACGACGATGTCGTCGGCTTCCTGCAGAAGGGCGATGCGCTCGGGCGTGACTTCGCCGAGGATACGTACAGCGAGGCCGGGGCCAGGAAATGGCTGGCGGCCCAGAATCTCCTCGGGCATACCAAGGTCGCGTCCGATTCGCCGGACCTCATCTTTAAACAGATCGCGCAGCGGTTCGATCAGCTTGAGCTTCATGTGCTCAGGCAGCCCGCCGACATTGTGATGGCTCTTGATGGTCTGGCTCGGGCCCTTCACGCTGGATGACTCGATGACATCGGGATAGAGCGTGCCCTGCACCAGCCAGTCGACGCCCCCCGTCTGTTGGGCGATGCGGTTCGCTTCGTCGTCGAAGACGGCGATGAACTCCGCGCCGATGATCTTTCGTTTCTTTTCCGGATCGGTGATACCGGCGAGTTTCGACAAAAAACGCTCGCCGGCATCGACCGCGACCAGATTCAAGCCGAGCTTGTCGCGGAGGGTTTTCTGCACATTAACGAACTCGTTCTTGCGCAGTACGCCGTTGTTCACGAAGATGCAGGTGAGCTGGCTGCCGATGGCCTTGTGGACAAGCACCGCAGCAACCGAAGAATCGACGCCGCCGGACAATCCGCAGATCACGTGCCCCGAACCGACCTTCTGGCGGATTGCATGGACGGTCGACTCGATGAAGTGCGCGGGCGTCCAGTCGCCGCGCGCGCCGCAGATGGCAAACACGAAGTTCTTGATCAGTTGAGGACCGAGCGGGGTGTGATGCACTTCGGGATGGAACTGCACGGCCCAGATGCGGCGATTTTCATTGGCGATGCCGGCTAGGGCGTTTGAGGTGACGGCGGTGCGATGAAATCCCTCAGGCAAGGCGAGGGCTTCATCGCCGTGGCTCATCCAGACGTGCATCGACTCGCCCAGCCCGGCGAAGAGCGGCGTGCTGGTGTCTTCAATGGTGACATCGGCATGGCCGTACTCTCGTTTGGGAGCAGTGCGCACTTTGCCGCCCATGTGGTGGACGATGAAGTGCAGGCCATAGCAGATGCCCAGCATGGGCGCGTCGAGATTGAGTAGGGCGGGGTCGGCTGCGGGTGCATCGGGGTCATACACCGAGGAAGGACCACCGGAGAGAATGATGCCGATTGGCTTATAGGACTGGATATCCGAGAGGGGCGCTGTGCAAGGGAGAACGACGGAGAAGACATTCTGTTCGCGAATGCGACGGGCGATCAGCTGCGTGTATTGCGAGCCGAAATCGAGAATGACGATTGTCTGGGTGTCCACTCCCTAGTGTGGCAGGGGGCGGGCGCAAGTGTAAAGACGCTTTTGACTGGCGGGCGGATTGCTCGTCGGGCAGGCCTTGCCGACCTTCAGATCACGCAAGAACACGGCGAACAGCCCGATGCTGGGACGCGTACCCTCCATGTCAGCCAAGTCCTCCGTCAAGGCGCGCGACTCAGCGCCGCAAATTGCAGAGAGCCGAGCCGTTGTGCTGGCAGCCTAAGGCTGATTTCCCTTAAAGACCACGCCGGCTTTCATGACGAACTTTACCTCCTGGAGCACGCGAATGTCGGCGAGCGGATTCCCGTCGACAGCGATCATATCGGCCCATTTTCCTGGCTCAAGCGAACCCGTCTTGGCAGTCCAGCCCATCAGATCTGCAGCATTCATTGTCGCCGTTTGAAGAGCTGCCAGCGGGGTCATACCGATCTGATTCACGTACACATCCAGCTCATGAGCGTTGAGGCCGTGGGGGTAGACGGCTGCGTCGGTGCCAAGGGCGATCTTCACTCCGGCCTGAACGGCGCGCTTGATGTTGCTTTTGGCCACCGCGCTCACGTCGATCATCTTCTGGCGATAGAAGTCAGGCAGATGCCCGGATTCAATCATCCAGTCTTCCAGATAAAGCGTGGGAACCAGATAGGTGCCGCGCTTCTTCATCTCGGCAATTGCGGCATCGTCAATGTAGCTGCCATGCTCGACGGAGTCGACGCCGGCTTCAGTAGCCCACAGGATGCCCTGGGCTCCGTGCGCATGGGCTGCGACCTTGCGGCCAAGCCGATGTGCATCAGCGACGATGGCCTGCATCTCTTCGAGTGTGTATTGCGAGGCTTGCGGATCATCGCCCTTCGAAAGCACACCGCCGGTGGCGCAGATCTTGATGAGGTCGGAGCCATACTTGATGTTCTCGCGAACCTTGTGCTGCACCGCGGCAATGCCATCGGCTACGCCGTCGCCGACGACATGATACTGGATGGGCAGCAGGTTTTCATCGCAGTGGCCGCCCGTAATGCCAAGCGGCGGGCCGCTCACCAGCATGTGCGGTCCAGGTATCTGACCGGAGTTGATGGCATCGCGCAGATCGACATCGACAAATCCCGACGCGCCGACATTGCGTACCGAAGTAAATCCGGCCAGGAGCGTGGTGCGTGCGTTCACCACACCGTTGATCGCGTCTTTTGCATCGGTGTCGGTCACTTCTTTGAACGGATCGAAGTCGGGGTTTCCAGTGAGGTGGGTGTGGACATCGATGAGACCGGGCAAGAGCGTCATGGACCCGAGATCGACCACGCGATCACCGGGCTGCGCGACGACGCTCGTCGTCGGACCAACGGACTGAATTGTGTCTCCGACGACAACGAGGGTCTGATTGTCCAAAAGCTTGCCCGTCTTCACGTCGAGCAGGTGGCCGGTCCGGACGAGTGTACGGTTCGGCGCGGTCTTCGCGGGAGTCTGGGCAATTCCTGCAACGCAGGTCGACATGGCCAGGAAAAGAAGAATTCTGAGCGCAGGAATCTGCCTCAATCGCATAGGCGCACCTCCCAGGGAACTGTAGGTGGAGTGTAGCAAGCTGCGCTGCCTGCCGTAGCGATCTACAGGGATGTGGACGCCCGTCTTGCTCATTTCGCGCCCGCTACGGCGCCCTGATCTGCGGTCGGGCCGGCGCATAATTCCGTGGTGCTCTGCACCTGCCCGGAATGGGTGATCCTGTGACACGCTGGGGTCATGGGATCACCACCAAAGCCGCATTGTCCGTCCCCTCTGCGATGACTAATCTCGTTGCATAAGGACGCGCGAGAAACTGTAGTCCGTTCGAGAGCGATGCCGGAGACAAGCATGATCAATACCATTCTCAGCTCGAGCTGGTCGGGGCCCCTGACGAGTTTGCACAACTACGGATTGATGCTCGTGGCCGTGCCCATTCTGGCCTTTATCGCCATCAAGGTTGCGCAGTTTGCGAAGGCTGCGTCGGGGAGCAAAAAGTCCCGTGAGTGGGTCTTCACCGAGGAGCGGGATGAAAATGGCCTGCCGAGGCTGGCTTCGGTGAAAGTGCGCAGCTCCTACCGCCGTTTCTAGCGACAAACCTGGACCGACCCGCAACCGGCTCTCAAAACGGGGGCCATCCCATTCTGCACGCCCTGTAGGGCTTTCCCGATATTCATCCCAATCTGCTCCATCGGCCCGCGCCGCGTGTTAGCCTTCTAGGCGAAGTGGCCTATTCCAAATGGGCTATCAGAGTCCGCTACAAGGTACGTTACGTGCTCGCCTTCCGGCTCGCTCGAGGCCGGTTTTGCCTGCGGACACCTCCGAGGAATCCCAATGAGATCTTTCTTTTCTGTTTCGGTTTTGCTTTGTGCAGCGGCCAGTGCACCCGCTCAGACACCCTCGACCAGCGTGGAGAATCAACTGCCTACGCCTCCGGTGGCGACCAAAAGCTTTGACCCCGCAGCGATCGATAAGACCGCCGATCCATGTACAGACTTTTACCAATTCGCCTGCGGGAACTGGGACAAGAACAACCCAATCCCGTCCGACCAGGTCCGTTGGGCTCGGTCCTTCTCGCTTCTCCAGGAGCGCAACCGCTATCTGCTGTGGCAGGAACTGGACACAGCCGCCAAGGATCCCAAGACGGCTCTGCAAAAGCAGTATGGGGACTATTTCGCCGCCTGCATGGACACCAGCCTTGTCGAACGGAAGGGTCTCACGCCCCTCGAGCCGGCATTTCAGCAGATCGCCGGCATCGACAGTCCGCTGAAGGTTGCCACGGTCATGGGGGACCTCGAAGCTGAGGGTGCGCCGGCTCCTCTCTTTCGATTCGGCGTGGGGCAGGACGAAAAAGACTCCACCAAGCAGATCGCGCAAATCAGCCAGGGCGGTCTCTCCCTCCCCGACCGCGACTACTACATCGTCGACAACGCTCGCTTTCAGCAGATCCGCAAGCAGTACATCGACCACGTGATCAAGATGTTCACCCTGGCCGGCGACAGCCCGGAGAAGGCGGCCAAAGAAGCCGCCGATGTGATGGAGATTGAGACGGCCTTAGCGAAGGCATCGACCAGCCGCACCGACCTGCGGCAGCCGGAAAACCACTATCACATCTATACCGTCGCAGACTTTCAGAAGCTCGCACCGGACTTCGACTTCGGCGTCTATTTCAAGGATGTGCAGGTCGGTCACTTCGACAGTCTCAATGTAGCAACGCCCAACTTCTTCAAAGAGCTCAATACCCTGGTGTCGAGTGAGCCCATCGAGGCCTGGAAAGCCTATTTCCGCTGGCATGTCATCCACGGGATGGCCAACGACCTGCCAAAGGCCTTTTTCGACGAGAACTTCGCCTTCTTCGGCAAGACGCTGGCAGGCCAGCAGGCGCCTCAGCCGCGCTGGAAGCAGTGCACCTCGGCGACGGACCGCGCTCTTGGCGAAGCCGTGGGTCAGGACTGGGTGAAGCAGAACTTCCCTCCGGCGGCCAAGCAGAGCATGGATAAGCTGGTCGCTGCCCTCGAAAAGTCTCTAGGCGACGATATCAAGACGCTGCCGTGGATGGGCGAAGATACGAAGAAAGCCGCCGAAGAGAAACTGGCCGAGTTTCGTAACAAGATCGGGTATCCGGAGAAGTGGCGCAGCTATGCCGGACTCAAGGTCGAGCGCGACGATCTGATCGGCAACGTAGAGCGGTCGGCTGTTTTCGAGCGTGACTACGACCTCGGGCACCTTGGCAAGCCGGTGGATGAGAAGGAGTGGGGCATGACGCCGCCGACGGTCAATGCATACTATGATCCGTCGATGAACGACATCAATTTCCCGGCCGGGATTCTCCAGCCGCCGTTCTTCGACCCGAACATCGATCCAGCGGTCAACTTTGGCGGCATCGGCGTTGTAATCGGTCACGAGATGACGCACGGGTTCGACGACCAGGGGTCCAAGTACGACGGCAAGGGCAATCTGCGCGAGTGGCAGACGCCCGACGACCGCAAGAAGTTCACCGAGCGTACCGACTGCGTAGCCGACGAGTACAGCGGTTTTGAGACCGCGCCCGCGCACGACAACCAACCACAGCAGAAACTGAACGGCAAGCTGACGCTGGGCGAAAATACTGCCGACAACGGCGGTCTCCGCATTGCTTACATGGCCCTGCTCGATACGCTCGCCGCCGAGGGCAAGTCCATTGACGAGAAGATCGATGGGTATACCGAAGCCCAGCGGTATTTCATCGGTTTTGCCCAGGTGTGGTGCCAGAACCAGACCGAGCAGGTGGCGCGGCAGCTGGCCCTGGTCGATCCCCATTCCCCGGGCAAGTGGCGGGTGAACGGATCGGTTCAGAACTTCGACGAATTCGGCAAAGCCTTCGGCTGCAAGAAGGGGCAACCGATGTACCCGGTTCAGGCCTGCCGCGTCTGGTAGCTCCGGCCCCCGGAGGGCGCCTTTTCTCGTTCCTCCGGGGCTTCTATCCCTCATCGATTCCCGCCATAACCGTAAAAAGCCGCTGCAATTACGCTTTTGAGCGAGGTTGACATTTCGTTCAGCCTGAGCGTCCAAGAGACAATTGAATCTGAAAGGGATTCCACAGCTTCAGAGCACGCTCCGGTGCACCGTGCGGGCGGGAGTGGTGGGACTCGGCTCAACCCAACACCGGCGAAAGGCAAACTAGGCACAAGGTGCCTCGGCCTTTTACAATGCAGCAGGGACTCTCCCAACCCAGCTCTGCTGCG
>Ga0335069_10009743_pt1 | contig 13652 bp, 11 predicted proteins | sample Lox_Sample_11_FD_206714 | JGI IMG/M metagenome (GOLD analysis project Ga0335069, IMG submission 206714) | Soil microbial communities from Loxahatchee National Wildlife Refuge, Florida, United States - Lox_Sample_1.1 | ecosystem: Environmental > Terrestrial > Soil > Wetlands | place: USA... | reverse complement strand
GGGGCGGGATCCGCCCGGGGGTGGGTCAGTCACTTCAGCAGGCAACCGCACATCGATCCACGGAGTCCTCGCCGCCGGTCAGTTGCACTCCGTCCATCGGTTGCGGCGACTCCTGCTCGCACCGGGCCCCTCCCGCGCCGCGCTGACCTCTGCCCAGCGGTCAGGCTGCGCTGACCGCGGCCCAGGCGGCGTCCGCCACGAGTTCCCGCGCGGAGCTGGGGTGCAGGTCGATCGTTCCGGGCGGAGCCTCCAGCACCGTGCGGATCGGCTGGACGATGCAGCCGAACACGAGTGCGGCGAGCAGCCGCACCGGTCCCCGGCGCACCGAGCCGTTGCGCTGCCCCTCGCGGACGAGCGCCTCGACGATACGGATCGGAAACGCGAACTCGGCCGGCAGGGCGCCGATGAACCGGCCCTGATGCGTGATCACGAACGCGACGGCGTCGGGCTCGTCGGCGAACGCATCGAGGGTCCTGATCGCGAGGCCACGCACCCGCTCCTCGACGCTCAGCGCGCGCGCCTCGGCGACCTCGCGCAGTACGCCTGAGTAGCGGGTGATGTGGCGACGGAACAGCGCGAGGGCGACGGCCTCCTTGGAGCGGTGATGCGAGTAGAGCGCGGCATCGCTGACGCCGGCGCGCTCGGCGATGTGGCGGATCCGGGCGGCGTCGTAGCCCCGTTCCGCGAACACCGCCAGCGCCGCCGCAAGGATCTCCTCGTCCCGGTTGGGCCGCGGCATTCAGGCGACCGAGAGCGGGATCCGCGATGCCAGCCGGCGAGCGGCGCCGGGGTCGTGTGAGGGCAGGTACACGGTCGGTTGGCGACGGGCGTGCTCGATGATCCTCCGCATCGAGTCGATCGCTTGGCGGGCGGACAACGAGACACCGTCGACGTGGAGGTCGAGCAACTGCTGCTCGTTGTAGGCACTGTCGCCGGCGATCATCACGTCGCATTCGTCCTCGAGCACGACGACGGCGATCTGACCCCGGGCGTGACCGGGGATCGGAACGGCGATCACCCGCCCATCCGCCGTCAGCGGGGCACTCCGTGCAAACGGGCCGAACGCGCGGCCGTCGAGCGACAGCGCCGTCGCCGCGACGCCGAGCCGAGCAAGCGCGCGCACGCCTCCGCGCGTGAGCGCCTCCGCGCCGGCGACGACCTCGACGCCGGGCAGTCGCGCGACACCGTTCATGTGATCGCCGTGCAGGTGCGTGAGCACGACCCGGCGCAGGTCAGCGGGACCGACGCCGATCGCCGCGAGCTGCCTGTCGATCTCGTGCTCTTGCGTGACCGCGAAGTGCGCGATCGGGGGGTCGGCCGTCTCGGCGAGCTCTCCGGCGTCCACCAGAATCGGGCCCTCCGGATGCTCGATCAGCCAGGCATGGATCGGCAACTCGTCGGTGTACGAGCGGTCGAGCAGCGTGCGGGCGAAGCGAACCGGACCGCGCCCCCGTCCGCGGGCCATCGCGGTCTTGATGCGAACAGTTCCAGTGGTGAGGGCATGAATTTCCATGATGAGCTCCTTACAAAGTAAATATTCATTTAGTTACACCGGCGTTGTCAAGATGGGAGTCGGCCGTCCGGACGGAAGCGGCTTGCCACAGTTCGCCGGATCCGCCGCTGTTCGGCAACCACCGTCTCCAGGCCGGAACCGATCCCTCTCACCCCGTCTACGCAGGTGAATTGTGGGAACCTGCTGCCGCCTCGTTCCTGGGGCGCGGGTCATCCGCGCTCGGCGCCGGTCGTCCGCACCCGGTTTCGGTCATCCGCATTCGGCGCCGGTCGTCCGCACCCGGTTTCGGTCACCCGCACGCGCAACCGTCAGAGCCACCCGATGCGCCCTCACGCCAACCGCTCGAGTCGCGCGGACACCCCGGCCGCGCCGCCGGCCCCGATCAGCCGGAGCTACGCGAGCGTGACGGTGTGGCCGCTGTCGGCCGAGCGGTACAGCGCCTCGATCGCCCGGGCCTGGCCGATCGCGTCGGCGCGCCCGAGCAGCGGGGTCGCCTGTCCCCGGATCGCGGCGGACAGGTTTTCCGCCTCGAGGCGGTAGGAGTCGATCGGCTCGAGCGCGATCCGCTCGGTCCCGCCGTCGCGGCGCAGTTCGATCACCGGGGTGCGGCAGTGCCAGGGGTCGTCGAGGAACAGCGCGCCGCGATCGCCGACGACCTCGAGCTCGTCACGATCCGCCAGCGCGAGCCCGGCGTCGAAGTGGGCGATGACATCGTCTGGGAAGCGCATCGTCGCCGCGAACGCGACGTCGACCCCGTCGCCACCCAGTGCCTGCTCGCCGCTGACCCGCTCGGGCTCGCCGGCCAGCAGCCGCGCTCCGCTCACGCAGTAGCAGCCGACGTCCATCAGCGCCCCGCCGTCGAGGCCGCTCGCGAGCCGCACGTTTGCCGGGTCGGCGGCCACGAAGCTGAATGCGCCGCGGATCATCCGCAGGCGGCCCACCGCCCCCTCCAGAACGAGCTCCTTCAGGCGCTTGGTCTGCGGATTGTGGCGGTACATGAACGCCTCCATCAGCAGCCGGTCACTGCGCTCGGCGACGTCGAACGCGCGCTCGACCTCGCTCACATGCCGGCTCAGCGGCTTCTCGCAGAGGACGTGCTTGCCTGCCTCCAGCGCCCGCACGGCCCACTCGACATGCAGCGCATTCGGCAGCGAAACGTACACGGCCTCGATCTCCGGGTCGGCCAGCAGCGCGTCGTAGCTGCCGTAGGCCCGCTCGATTCCGTGCTCGCGGGCATACCCCTCCGCGCTGCCAGCCGTACGGCTTGCGACAGCGAGGATCTCGAGTTCGCTCGACTGGCGCGCGCCGGCGAGGAACAAACGGTTGATCCGCGCTGTCGAGATGATTCCCCACGTGACGGGCATACCCTGGACACTAGAGAACCGTGCCTGACCGTGTCACCGCCTTCGCCCCCGGGCGCGTCAACCTGATCGGCGAGCACACGGACTACAACGACGGACTGGCACTGCCGTTCGCGATCAGCGAGGGCGTGACCGTCCGCGCGACGGCGCTCACCACGCCGCGCGTGGAGGCGCGCGCCGCCGACCTCGGCGAGACGGACGAGTTCGCGCTGCACAACCCCGCTCACGCGCGGGGGTGGCGCGCGTTCGTGCGCGGCGCGGTCGGCGAGCTCCAGGGCATCGGCGTCGACGTCCCGGGCGCACGCCTCGAGATCGGCGGCAACCTCCCGCGCGGTGCCGGCCTCTCGTCCTCGGCTGCGCTCGAGGTCGCGCTCGCGCTCGCGCTGATCGGGCTGGCCGGCGTTCCGGAGCCCGACCGGATCGCGCTCGCACAGCTGTGCTCGAGGGTCGAAAACGATTGGGTCGGCGCGCAGACCGGCCTGCTCGATCAGCTCGCGTCGCTGTTCGGCCGGGACAACCGGGCGCTGCGGATCGACTTCCGCGCGCTGAGCGTCGAACCCGTCGCGCTCGAGCTCGGCGGCTACCGGCTCGTGACGCTCGATTCCGGGGAGAGCCACGCGAACGCCGCCTCCGGGTACAACGAGCGGCGAGCCGAGTGCGTCCGTGCGTGCGAGGAACTCGGGCTGAGCAGCCTGCGGGACGCAACCGAGGAGATGGCCGCGACGCTGCCGGCGCCGCTGTCGCTGCGCGCGCGCCACGTCGTCACCGAGAACGCTCGCGTCGAGGCGACGGTCGCGGCGCTGGCGCGTCAGGACCTCGCGGAGGTTGGGCGGCTGCTCGACGCCTCGCACGCGAGCCTGCGCGACTGCTACGAGATCTCGACCCCGGCGGTCGAGGCGGCGATCCACCGGCTCCGCGTCGCGGGCGCCGTCGGCGCACGGATCGTCGGTGGCGGCTTCGGTGGGCACGTGCTCGGCCTGATGCCGCCGGAGGCGGGCGTGCCGGACGGCGCGATCGAGGTCCGTCCTGGGCCTGGGGCTCACCTCGTCGCGACAGCGACAACGTGACCGCGCGCACCAGCGTCAACTTCACGGTGCCGTGCCACGCGAGGGTGAACGAGCACTGTGCGTCGCACAGATACTGACGCCAGTGGAGGTTGTGCAGCGGCCCGCTGATCTGCTTGGTGATCGTCTTCTTGCGCCGAGCGTGTTGCGGACGCCGGGAGCCTTGCCGGCGGCGAACATGATCCCGTCGAACCTCGTGTCGACGCTGAACGAGCCGACGAAGTGCTCATTGCGGACATCCCCGTCGCTCGCATTTGCCGGGTTCGACGGTGGGTGGTAGCGGCCGTCATACGTGAGGGCGCCCTTCGTCCCGACCTTGACGTTGTACATCCAGATCGTGAAATGCGGCAGCCGAGGGGCCGCCTGGGTTCCTTCCCCGCCGAGCGTCAAACCGACCGCCACGACCACGACCAGCCCGGCAGTCACTGCCTGGCGAGTACGCGCGGATCGAGTGTCGATCAGCCGCGAGGGCGCCGCAACGGGACTAAGCGCTGAGCCCCTCTCCTGAAACTGCGGATCGGACCCGCCGCCCGACGATAAGCGTCTCGAACGCGCCATGACCAGGCAACACGTGTGGATCACAGTCGTCGCGATCGTCGGGGCGATCGCGGTTCCGGCCGTGGAGACATTCACGGCCGGCCCGCCCAGCTCCCCCGACAGGACGATTCAGACGTTCCTGCTGGCGGCGGCAACAGGAGACGGCGCAACCGCCTGCGCGCAGCTCTCGGCGCAGGCCAAGCGCGAGGTCGTCCAGGGGGCGAGCTGCGAGGCAGGCATCACGCTCGGGGCGAGCATGTACAGCTCGATCATCGGCCAGCTGAAGATCGCCGATCTCACGATCAGCGGCGACACCGCGACCGCCAGCTCGACTCTCAGCGGGCACCCCACCGCGACCTTCCAGCTGAAGAAAGCGCACGGCAAGTGGCTGATCGTCCAGGAGCAGCGAGTGACCGCGGCCGCCAAGGCGGGCGCGAGCTCGGCGGCCCCGTCCGAAGCCCGGGTCGAGAGCGTCGCCTCCTGTCTGGACCGGCGCATCGGCGCGGTCGAGGACGCCGGCCTCGACAGCACCGGGGGCGTCGCCCACGCTGTGCTCTCGGTCGACGTCGGCGGCTACGCGGCCGCAGAGGTCGACGTGTTCTCGACCGCGCTGGCGGCGGTCGCGGGCTATCAGGGCATCAAGACCGCCGACCGGGGCCTCACGACGGGTATCGCCGGCGGCTCGGTGTTCGTGTATCTCCGATCGCTGACCGCCCAGCAGCGGGACCAGATCGCGTCCTGCGGATGACCCGCGGTCCGCGGCCGCCGGCGGGCGTTCCGTGGTTTCCCGAGGGGCCGTAGTAGTCGTCCCGGATGTCGCCGGGTCGGCGGGCGGGCATTGTGTAGACCCATGGAACGCGTGTTCGGCTCAGACACCCCCCTCCACGTGGTGATCGCCGGCGGCGGCTTCGCCGGGATCGAGACCCTGCTCGCGCTCCGCGCACTCGCCGGCGACCGCGTCCGCGTCACGGTCGCCTCTCCGGAGGTCGAGTTCGCGTACCGTCCGGCGGCGACGCTCGAGGCGTTCGACCAGAGTGAGCAGCGCGTGTACGACCTGCGGACGATCGCCGCCGACCTCGGCGCGACCTTTCACCGCGCGCGCCTGGAGTCCGTCGGCCCCGACGCCCACTACGTGCGGCTGTCCTCCGGTAGCCGACTGCACTACGACGCGCTGGTGATCGCGCTCGGAGCGCGCGCGGCCGCGACGATCTCGGGCGCGCTGATGTTCCGCGACCAGCGCGACATCCCGCTGTTCCGGCGGCTGCTCGCCGACGTCAGATCGGGGAGTGTGCGCAGGCTCGTGTTCGCGCTTCCCGCCGGATGCTCGTGGCCGGTCCCACTGTACGAGCTGGCGCTGCTGTCGGCCGAGCACGCCGCGCACGCCGGCGCCGACACGAGCGTGACGATCGTCAGCCCCGAGTCGGGACCGCTCGGGATCTTCGGCCCCGAGCCGTCGAGGCTCGTCGGCGGGCTGCTCGCGGAGCGCGGCATCCGGTTCATCGGCGACGCGGCCGCCCTTGCGGTGCTTCGGGACGGCTCGCTCGCGCTCCGCTCCGGCGAGCGCATCGAGGCGGATCGCGTCGTCGCCGGTCCGCAGCTGCGCGGCCAATGGATCACCGGCGTGCCCGCGAGTTGGTGGGGGTTCGTGCCGGTCGACGGCCTCGGCCGTGTGGACGGGCTGCCCGACGTCTATGCCGCGGGCGACGTGACGACCTTCCCGATCAAGCAGGCCGGACTGGCGACGCAGCAGGCGGACGTGATCGCCCAGACGATCGCCGTCGACGCGGGCGCGGCGCTCCGCGAGGCGCGCGTGCGGCGCGTCCTCCAGGCCCGCCTGATCGGCGGCTCGCAGCCACTGTTCCTCCGCGCCGAGCTCGACCACACCGGCCACGCGACGATGGCGACGCTCGTGCGCGCGGCGGCCGAGGATCGGGGGGTCTACAGCAAGGTCTTCGCCCGCTACCTCACCCCGTACTTCGAGCAGCACAAGCCCCCGTCGGAGCGCGCGCTGGCGTAACCCCATCACGTCCGGTCGCGTATCGTGGGCCGGCAGATGGATCGAGGGGAGGTCACGATCGAGTCGGTCGAGCTGACGTCAGGCGGGCTCGATCCGCGCGAGGTCGTATCGGTTGCCCGGGCGGACGCCCCGGTCCATCTGGGCGAGGCGGCGCGTGCGGCGATGCAGCGCGGCGCCGATGTCGTCGCTGCCCTGGCGGACGCCGCGGAGCCGGCGTACGGGGTCTCGACCGGGTTTGGGTCGCTCGCGACCGTCCGGATCCCCGCCCCGCGGCGCGCGGACCTTCAGCGGTCGCTGATCCGATCGCACGCAGCGGGCATGGGTCCGCCGGTCGAGCGGGAGGTCGTGCGCGCGATGATGCTCCTGCGGGCGCGCACGCTCGCGATGGGGTACTCGGGTGCGCGCCCAGTGCTCGCCGAGACGATCGCCGCGCTCCTGAACGCCGGGCTCACGCCGGTCGTGCCCGAGCACGGCTCGCTTGGGGCAAGCGGTGACCTCGCGCCGCTCGCGCACTGCGCGCTCGCGCTGATCGGCGAGGGCCAGGTCGTCGACGCGAGCGGGATCGCCCGCCCCTCGGGCGACGCGCTCGCGGACGCGGGGATCGCGCCCGTGCAGCTGACCGCGAAGGAAGGACTGGCGCTGATCAACGGGACCGATGGGATGCTCGGGATGCTCGTCCTCGCGATCGCCGATCTGTGGCGGCTTGTGCGGGTCGCTGACATTACGGCCGCGATGTCGGTCGAGGCGCTGCTCGGCACCGACCGCGCGTTCGCGCAGGACCTCGTCGCGCTGCGCCCGCACCCGGGACAGATGGACAGCGCAGCCAATCTGCGCGCCCTGCTCGCCCAATCCGCGATCGTCGCCAGCCACCGTCACGGGGACCCGCGGGTGCAGGACGCGTACTCGCTGCGGTGTGCCCCGCAGGTTGCGGGCGCCGCGCGCGACGCGCTCGCGCAGGCAGGACGAGTTGCCGCGACCGAGCTGCGTTCGGCGATCGACAATCCGATGGTGCTGCCGGACGGCCGGGTCGAGTCGTGCGGGAACTTCCACGGGGCGCCGGTCGCGTTTGCGTGCGACTTCCTCGCGATCGCCGCCGCGGAGGTCGGCGCGATTGGCGAGCGCCGGACCGACCGCCTGCTCGACGCGACGCGCTCGCACGGCCTGCCGCCGTTCCTCGCCGACGACCCGGGCGTCGATTCGGGGATGATGCTGGCCCACTACGCGCAGGCCGCGATGGTCGCCGAGAACCGCCGCCTCGCGGCTCCCGCCGGCGTCGACTCGCTCCCGACGAGCGCGATGCAGGAAGATCATGTGTCGATGGGATGGGGCGCAGCGCGCAAGCTCCGCGAGTCGGTCGCCAACTTGGCGAGGATCTTGTCCGTCGAGCTCGTGTGTGCGGCACGAGCGCTCGACCTGCGCGCGCCGCTCGCGCCCGGTCCGGGGACGGCCGCGGCGCTCGCCTGCGTGCGCGCCGCGATCGCGGGTCCGGGACCGGACCGGTTCATCGCCCCCGAGCTTGCGGCGGCGCGACGGCTCGTCAGCACGGGTGCGCTGCTCGAGGCCGTCGAGGAGCGCGTCGGAGCGCTCGCATGAGAACGATTCACGCTCCACGCGGGACGGACCGGTCGTGCCGCGGCTGGCCGCAGGAGGCGGCGCTGCGGATGCTGATGAACAACCTCGATCCCGACGTCGCGGAGGATCCCGCCCGGCTCGTCGTGTACGGGGGGACGGGTAAGGCCGCGCGCTCGTGGGAGGCATTCGACGCGATCGTGCGGACGCTGCGGACACTCGCCGACGACGAGACCCTGCTCGTGCAGTCCGGCAAGCCCGTCGGGGTGTTCCGGACGCACGAGTGGTCCCCGCGGGTGCTGATCGCGAACTCGAACCTGGTCCCCGAGTGGGCGACGTGGGACGAGTTCCGCCGGCTCGAGGCGCTCGGGCTGACGATGTACGGGCAGATGACGGCCGGCTCGTGGATCTACATCGGCAGCCAGGGGATCGTGCAGGGCACCTACGAGTGCTTCGCCGAGATCGCCCGCCGGCGCCACGGCGGCTCGCTGTCGGGGACGATCACGCTGACGGCCGGGCTCGGCGGCATGGGCGGCGCGCAGCCGCTCGCCGTGACGATGAACGGGGGCGTCGCGCTGTGCGTCGAGGTCGACCGGCATCGGATCCAGCGGCGGCTCGAGACGCGATATCTCGACGAGGTCGCCGATTCGCTCGAGGACGCCGTTGCGCGCTGCCGCGCGGCCAAGGCGCAGCGGCGCGCGCTGAGCGTCGGGCTCGAGGCGAACGCCGCCGACGTCCTGCCGGAGCTGCTCACCCAAGGCTTCGAGGCGGACATCGTCACCGATCAGACGAGCGCCCACGACCCGCTGGGCGGGTACGTCCCGAACCGGATGTCGCTCGCCGAGGCACTCGAGCTGCGCAGCGCCGATCCGGATGAGTATCTGCGGCACGCGCGCGCCGCGATCGCCGCCCACTGCGCGGCGATGGTCGGCTTTCTCGACGCCGGCAGCGAGGTGTTCGACTACGGCAACAGCCTGCGGGCCGAGGCCCGCCTCGGCGGCTTTGAGCGTGCGTTTGCCTACCCGGGCTTCGTTCCCGCGTACGTGCGGCCGCTGTTCTGCGAGGGGCGCGGGCCGTTCCGCTGGGTTGCGCTGTCGGGCGATCCGGCGGACATCGCCGCGACTGATCGGGCAGTGCTCGAGGAGTTCCCCGAGGACGGGCCGCTCGCCCGCTGGATTCACCATGCGTCCGAGCGGATCGCGTTCCAGGGCCTGCCCGCGAGGATCTGCTGGCTCGGGTACGGGGAGCGGGCCCGCCTCGGGCTGCGCTTCAACGCGATGGTCCGCTCCGGTGAGCTGAGCGCGCCGGTCGTGATCGGCCGCGACCATCTGGACTCGGGGTCCGTCGCGTCTCCGTACAGGGAGACCGAGGGGATGGCGGACGAGTCGGATGCGATTGCGGACTGGCCGCTGCTGAACGCGCTCGTCAACACCGCGGCGGGCGCGAGCTGGGTGTCGATCCACCACGGTGGCGGTGTCGGGATCGGCCGATCGATCCATGCCGGCATGGTGTGCGTCGCTGACGGCAGCGAGCTTGCGGAGGCGAAGCTCGAGCGGGTGCTGACGAGCGATCCCGGGACGGGCGTCATGCGCCACGCCGACGCCGGCTACGAGCGCGCGCTTGACATCGCCCGCGAGCGTGGAGTTCGGCTACCGATGTCGGAAGTGCCATGACCGTTCTGGAGATCGCGAAGGTCGGCGATCCCGCGCTACGTGAGCGGGCCAATGAGATCGATCGTGCGGAGCTGCGCTCCGCAGAGGTCCAGGCATTGATCGACGATCTGATCGAGACGATGCGCGCGGCCGGCGGCGCCGGCCTCGCCGCCAACCAGGTCGCGTCGCTGTATCGGGTCGCGGTGATCGAGGTCGAGCACAATCGCCGCTACCCGTACAAGCCGCCGATCCCGCTCACGGTAATCGTCAATCCGACGATCGAGCCGCTGTCGGAGCAGACGCTGTTGATCAACGAGGGCTGCCTGTCGGTGCCTGACCTGCGCGGCGATGTCGAGCGGCTCCTCGAGGTGCGGGTCTCGTATCTCGATCGGGACGGCGTCCCGCGCGAGACGATCGCCGGCGGGCTCACCGCGGGGACGTTTCAGCACGAGATCGATCATCTCAACGGGGTGCTGTTCCTCGACCGCGTGAGCGATCCCCGCTCGTTCACAACGTGGGAGGAGTTCGAGCGTCACCACAAACAGGACTTCCTGCGACGGATCGAGCCGTACAGCGCATGACGAGGTTCTGGTGCGAGTGCGCCTGGCTCGGGGGTGCCGATGTTGCGCCGCGGGTGCTGATCGAGGTCGACGGCGACCGGGTTGCCTCGATCGAGGTCGGTGTCGAGCCACCGGCGGGCGCGCAGCGCTTGCGCGGCGTCGTCATTCCCGGTCTCGCCAACGCCCATTCGCACGCGTTTCAGCGGGCGTTGCGCGGCCGGACGCACGGGGCGAGGGGGTCGTTCTGGAGCTGGCGCGACCAGATGTACGCGCTCGTGGACGCGCTCGATCCGGACCTGATGCTCGCGCTCGCTCGCGCCACGTTCGCGGAGATGGCGCTGGCCGGTGTGACGGTCGTCGGCGAGTTTCACTACGTGCACCACGGGCCGGGCGGCGTCCCGTACGAGGATCCGAACGCGATGGGCGCGGCGGTGCTACAGGCGGCGGCGGACGCAGGGATCAGGGTGACGCTGCTTGATGCGTGTTACCTGTTCGGTGGCCCGGGCGTCGCTGCGACCGGTGCGCAAGTGCGGTTTCGCGACGAGGACGCGGACGCATGGGCGCAGCGTGTGGCGGGTCTCGTCGAGCGGCCCGGCGTGCGGATCGGTTCCGCGATCCACAGCATGCGAGCAGTCGACCCGGAGGCGGCCGGCGTCGTCGCCGTATGGGCGGCCGATCGGTCGGCGCCGCTGCACGCGCACGTGTCGGAGCAGCCGGGCGAGAACGACCAGTGCCTCGAGGCCTACGGCGACAGCCCGACGACGGTGCTGGCCGACGCCGGGGCGCTGTCGGCGCGCTTCACCGCCGTCCACGCGACGCACGTCACCGAGCGCGACCGCGCGCTGCTCGGCGCCGCCCGAGCGTGCTGCTGTCTGTGCCCGACGACCGAGCGCGATCTCGCCGACGGCATCGGGCCGGCGCGGGGACTGCGCGACAGCGGTGCCCGGCTCGCCGTGGGCAGCGACTCGCAGGCGGTCATCGACCTGTTCGAGGAGGTGCGCGCGGTCGAGCTCGACGAGCGCCTCGCGACCGGCGTCCGTGCTCAGCACGCGGCCGACGAGCTGCTCGACGCCGCCACCGCCGGCGGCTACGCCAGCCTCGGCTGGGACGACGGCGGCGTCCTGCGAGCCGGCGCGCTGGCCGACTTCGTGGCGGTCAGGACCGACGGCGTGAGGCTTGCCGGTGCGCCCGAGGAGCAGTTGGTCGACGCGCTCGTGTTCTCGGCCGCGGCCGCGGACGTCGGTGACGTCGTCGTCGGCGGTCGCGTCGTCGTCCGTGACGGATGCCATGTGAGTATCGACGTGCCGCGGGAATTGGCCGCGGCGATTAAGGAGGTTGGCCTGTGAGCACAGCTGTCGACAACATCGGCCTGCTCGTGACGAACGATCCCGGGCTCGGCGAGGGTCCGCTCGGAATCGTGCGCGACGCGTCGCTGGTGTTTGAGGACGGCACGGTCGTTGCCGTCGGTTCCGCCGGCGCGGCGGCCGATCAGCGGATCGATGCCGGCGGGCGATGTGTGATCCCGGGGTTCGTCGACAGCCACACGCACCTGATCTTCGCCGGCGACCGAGCCGCGGAGTTCGCCGCGCGGATGGCCGGCGAGCCGTACGCGGCGGGCGGGATCCGCGCGACGGTGGCGAGCACGCGGGCGGCCTCGGACGAGGAGCTGCGCGAGCTCGGGCGGATCCGCCGACGGGATGCGATTCGCGCCGGGATCACGCACATGGAGCTGAAGTCCGGGTACGCGCTCGACGTGCCCGGGGAGCGGCGGCTGTGCGAGCTCGGAGCCGAGCTCACGGACGATGTCACGTTCCTCGGGGCGCACGTATTGCCGACCGAGTACGAGCACCGTCCCGACGACTACGTCGACCTCGTGTGCGGCGAGATGCTCGAGGCGTGCGCGCCGCACGCGCGGTGGATCGACGTCTTCTGCGAGCGCGGCGCATTCGACCCCGACCAGTCGCGGGCCGTGCTCGACGCCGGCCGGCGCGCCGGGCTCGGCCTGCGCGTGCATGCCAACCAGCTCGGGCTCGGCCGCGGCGTGCAGGTCGCGGTCGAGATGCAGGCGGCCTCCGCCGACCACTGCACGCACCTCTCGGCCTCCGATGTCGACGCGCTCGCCTCCTCCGACACGGTCGCGACCCTGCTCCCGGCCACCGACTTCTCGACGCGCCAGCCGTATCCGGATGCGCGGCGGTTGATCGACGCGGGCGTGACGGTCGCGCTCGGCACGAACTGCAATCCCGGCTCGAGCTACACGACCTCGATGAGCTTCTGCATCGCGCTGGCGGTCCGGGAGATGCGGATGACCGCCGAGGAGGCGCTGACCGCCGCAACGCTCGGCGGGGCCCGCGCTCTCCGACGCGACGACGTCGGATCGTTGCGGCCCGGCGCGCGCGCCGACGCGGTCGTGCTGTCGGCGCCCTCCTACCTGCACATCATCTACCGGGCCGGGATGCCGTTGGTGGCGGCGACGATCGTCGGGGGGTCGGTCGCGTGGGCCCACCCGGAGCTGGGGGTCAAGACGTAGGCCGCAGACTTTCCTTCGCTATGCGAAGGGAAGTCTGAGTGTTACACGTCCCGCAGCGCCGGATACAGCGCGCGGAAGTGCTCGCGCCGCTCGCGATAGACCTCGACCCACTCCGCCACCGGTTCGATCGTCGCGCCCGGCTTGACCGCCGCCGCGACGGCGGCGTTGACATCGGGCCAGCCGCCCGCGGCGACGCCGGCGAGGATCGCGGCGCCGAATGCCGCGCCCTCGTCGACCGCGACCCGCTGGAGCGGCAGCTCGAGCACGGAGGCCACGATCTGCAGCCACTCCTCGCTGCGCGCGCCGCCACCCGAGACCCGACCGGTGGCCGGCGTGCCGCCGAGGTCGGAGATGAGGTCGAGCGAGTCGCGCAGGCCGAACGCCACGCCCTCGAGCACGGCGCGCACGAGCGCGCCGCGGTCGTGCCGGACGCTCAACCCCGTGAACGCCCCGCGGGCATCGGGGTCGGCGTAGGGCGTGCGCTCGCCGACGAGGTAGGGGGCGAACAACAGCCCCTCGGTGCCCGGCGGCCAGGCGTTGGCGCCGGCGACGAGCTCGTCGTACGGGACCCCCGGAGCGACGGTGTTGCGCAGCCACTGCAGCGATCCGGCGGCGGACAGCATCACGCCCATCGCGTGCCAGGCGCCGGGGACGGCGTGGCAGAACGCGTGGACGCGGGCCTCCGGGTCGGCGGCGAATGACGCGAGCGCGGCGAACACGACCCCTGAGGTTCCGAGGACGACCGAGACCGGCCCGGTCCGGTCGACGCCGACGCCGAGCGCGCCGCACGCCTGGTCCCCGCCGCCGGCGGCGACCGGCACGCCGTCCACGGTGACCCCCGACACCTCG
>Ga0335069_10009741_pt1 | contig 13653 bp, 11 predicted proteins | sample Lox_Sample_11_FD_206714 | JGI IMG/M metagenome (GOLD analysis project Ga0335069, IMG submission 206714) | Soil microbial communities from Loxahatchee National Wildlife Refuge, Florida, United States - Lox_Sample_1.1 | ecosystem: Environmental > Terrestrial > Soil > Wetlands | place: USA... | reverse complement strand
TGGAATCGCGGCCCATCCAACGAGGGTGGCGAGCGCCAGATTGTCCGGGAAATGCGGATTGATCCTCCACAGCACCGACAGCGCCGCCGGCCAGAGAGGCGGGTACTTGGTTTGAAACGGGCGGCCGGGAAGGCCGGCGATGCGATAGCCTGACCCCGCGGCCAACGACTGGGCGCATTCCATGTAGATGGCATCGTCACCGAAGTGGCCGAACAGGGGCATGTCCCGCGAGCGCAGGATTACGGATATAGGCGGCGCCAGGGCGGCCAGACACAAGGCAATCACGAGCAGACGCGGGACCGCCCGCGACCGCGCCGTAGCTGCCTTCCGGGATGCGGTTAGCTGGCTTTGCAGCGCTCCTCCAGGCGTTCCACGATATCCAGCCTCTCGCGCAACTCCGGCCGGAAGGTCCGGTGGTCTGTGTGGCGGATCTCGATCAACAGTTTGGCCTGTTCCGACGTTCCGCCTTTATTTAACGCCCGCGTCGCATTCGAGTCAAGTGTTATTCCACCCGCAGCGCACGCATGGGGTCGATGGTGGCCGCGCGGCGCGCCGGGACAAATCCCGCAAGAACGGCGCAGGCGGCCAGCACCAAAGCGGCCGACAGCAGAATTACGGGATCGTAGCTCCGGACGCCATACAAGCGGTTGGCCAGCAGCCGCCCGGCCGCCAGCGCGGCGGGTAATCCGATCGCCAGACCGATCCCGAGTTGCACGAGAGCGCCGCGCAGCACCAGGGCGAGGATTTGCGGACGGTTCGCGCCCAGAGCCACCCGGATCCCGATCTCGCCGGTGCGCCGCGCGACGGAGTAGGCCGTCACGCCGTAGAGTCCCACGCAGGCCAGGATGAGAGCGAGGCCGCCGAACAGCCCGGTCAGCCGCGCGATCAGCCGGTCCTGGTTGAAGTTCCGGGAGAGCTGCTCGCGCATGGTCAGCATATCGAGGATGGTCAGGTTCGGGTCGATTCCAGCCAATGTACGGCGAACCGCCGCATTCAAGTTCTCCGGCTTACCGGCCACGCGCAGCTCGATATCGCCGATGTAGTGGGAAGCCACCATGAACGACATCTTGGGGTTCTTTGACATTTGCAGGAACGGCATAAAGAACGTCGGGTATGCCGATCCGCGCGCATCCTGGTATTTGCTATCCTCGACCAGGCCGACGACCTCGTAATCGCGGCTGTGATCCGGACCCTCCATGCCGAAGTGCTTGCCGATGGGATCCTGGTGCGGGAAGAACTTGCGCGCGAAGGCCTGGTTGATCACCGCGACCTGCGGCGATGCCGGCGTATCCTGTTCGCCGATCGTGCGGCCGCGCAGCAGCCGGGTACCCAGTGTTTCGAAGTAGTGCGGACCGATACGGTTAAAGGATGCGTCCGCTTCTTCGTCGGGCGGATGGCCTTCAATATTGACGCCGAACGACCAGTTGTCGCCGCGCATGGGGCTATAGATCGAATAGCTGGCGTTGATGACGCCAGGGATTTGCGACAGCCGCTCTTCGAGCTGCTGGTACAAGCCGTAGAGCCGGTCCGGCTTGTATCCGGCGAGCGCGGGATTCACCCGCACGATCATGCGGCCTTCCGGCTCGAAACCGAAGCGCTGATTTTCCAGGTTGCGCAGGGTCTGCGTCAGCAGGCCGGCGCCAATGAGCAGCATCGCCGAGAGCGCCACTTGCATCACCACCAGCGAGCGCTGCGGCAGCGAGGCGCGGTCCTTGGTCGAGCGGCCGGCGCCGCGCAGCGCTTCGGCTGGATCGGAGCGCGCAGTGACCCAGGCCGGCGCGAGTCCGAATACGATTCCCGTGACCAGTGAAACCAAAAAAGCGAAGGCCAAAACGGCGAGCGAAGGCGTAGCGTCGATCGGCACATAATGCGAACCACGGAAGAAGACCAGCAGGATGGTGCGGGTTCCGGCAAACGCCACTGCCAGGCCGCCCAATCCGCCCAGGAAAGCCAACAACACGGATTCGGTCAGCACCTGCCGCAGCAGCCGCTGCCGCGGCGCGCCCAGTGCCACGCGAATGGCCGTCTCCGATCGCGCCGCCGTCCCGCGCGCCAGCAGCAGATTCGCGATGTTGGCACAGGCGATCAACAGCACCAGGCCCGATATAGTCATCAGCAGGCGCAGACCGGCCTTGGTCTCGTTGGCCAGGTTCGCCACGCCGCCGGCCGCCGATACCACGTGAATCCGTTGTTTGACGATCTTGGCGCGATCCTGGCGGCTGATATCTGGCTGGCCGTTGAGCCACGCAACCAGTTGCGCCGTCAGCTTTGCCTGGAGACTGGCCGCGGACACGCCGGGCTGCAGGCGACCGATCAAATACAGCCAGTGAAAACCGGCACGCTCCAGGATCGAGTTCTGTCCGTTGACGAGGGGCTCGGTCGCAAGCGGCAGCCAGAAATCGGGCGGATCGGCGCGCAAACGGTCGCCGAAGAAACCGGGCGGAGAAATGCCGACGACCGTGTAGGACGCCTGCTTGATCAGCAGGGCGCCGCCGATCACCGACGGGTCCAGGCCGAAATGTTCCTGCCAGGTGCGATAGCTCATCACCACCACAGGCGCGGCGCCGGGCCGGTCGTCTTCGGCGCTGATCAGGCGTCCCGCAAACGGGCGGATGCCGAAGGTCGAGAAGTAATTGCCCGAGACCAGCTCACCGCCGAACGGCTGCGCGGGCTCATGGCTGCCGCTGCGGCGCACGGTCAGGTCTGTTTGGCCGCCCTCGAATGCGGCCAATTCGCTGAATTCCGGATTATGGTCTCGAAACTGCCGGTAGAGAGGATACGAATAAATGTCCCAGCTATCCTGCATGCCGCCGATCACGCAGCAATTGCCGCCATCGCCGACGCGGTACAGTTCGCTCGGATTCTTGACGGGCAAAGACTTCAGCAGAACGGCATCCACCAGCGTGAAGATGGCCGTATTGGCGCCGATTCCTAAGGCCAGCGTCAGCACGCAAACCAGGGCGAAGCCCGGCGATTGCCACAACCGGCGGAAGCCATAACGAAGATCCTGCCACAAGGTTCAGGCGCTCCTATCGCCAAAACAATATGACGAAGCAGGCGGCTGGTTGTTTCAAGAAGGGAGTGAGGGCAACGCGGTAGGGACTCTGAAGGTTGGTAGGGCGCGCGTTACCCTCTGTCTTTGTCTTAGGAACACACGCTATCGGATAGAGTTTCGAAAAAAGTCACTGAAGTGTGATTTTTTCTTTGGCACGGCAGGAACGGTAGACGGCGTCGACGATCTCCAGCGCCTGGTAACCTTCGTCGCCGGATACCAGCGGCTTGCGGCCCTCGCGAATGGCCGCGCCGAAATCCTGAAACTGACGCTCGAAGGGCTCCAGTGAAATGGCCATCGGGTCGGAGGATCCCGAGGCCACGTCCTGCGCCAGCGGCGGAGCCTCACCCGAATCATCCTGTACATCCCAAGTGGTCAGCTTATCTCCCGAGATGATCGCGGTGCCCTTCGTCCCGTGAAACTCGGTGCGTTCCGTATATCCGGGCCAGAAGGCAGTAGAAGCCTGGATCACGCCGGTTGCGCCCGAGGCATAGCGCAGCACCGCGTTGAGCACGTCTTCCGATTCAATTTTGTGCAGCGCGCCAAGCTGCCAGGCGGCATAGACATCCGCGACCGGCCCGGCCAGCCAGCGCAGAATATCGACCTGGTGAATCGCCTGGTTGATGAGCGCGCCGCCGCCTTCGGTCTGCCAACTGCCCTTGATCGGCCGCGCGTAGTATTCGGGCGAACGGTACCACTTTACGTAGCAATCGCACTGGAGAAGCTTGCCTAACCGGCCGGCTGCGATGGCGCGGTGGAGGAACCGGCAGGCGTCGTCGAAGCGATGCTGGCTGACCACGCTCAGTAAAATCCCCGAGCGGCCGGCCGTGTCCACCATCTCGCGCGCGGTAGCCAGATTCGTGGATATGGGCTTCTGCACCTGGACGTGTTTGTGCTCGCGGGCGCAGAAGGACACGGCCTGCATGCGAAAATCCGGAAAAGTACAAACATCCACGTAATCCACGCGCGGGTGGGTGCAGACCTCTTCGTACGACGCGACGAACTCAGCGCCGTACTGGCTGGCGAATCGCCGGCCCGCCTGCGCGTTGATGTCCGTACAGACTACCAGTTCGAATCCGATGTTCCGATAGGCCTGCGCGTGCTTGTGCGAGATCGCGCCCGTGCCGATCATGCCGACTCTCATTCCGAGTTTCTCCCGGATGCCATTGTAGCTGGATACAATGGGCATTCGTCATGTTTGCAATCAATGCGGTACGGTGGGTGGAGTGAAGCGCGCACTCCGATGGGGAGGCGCGGCGGCCGTGGCGCTCGCCCTGTTCGCTCCTGCATGCAATCGGTCAGCTCCGGCCAATGTGGCGGCGACGGTGAACAACCGGCCGATCACCTACACCGAGCTGGAGAAGACCTATCAACAGTCGGGCCTGGCAGTTTCCGGCCAGTCCACGGAACAGACCATGGCGCAGAAGCTGGAACTGCTGCGCGGCCTCATCGACAGCGAGATCATGTTGCAGCGGGCCGAAAAGCAGGGCCTGCTGGCAAGCGACGCGGACGTCGAAACCAAGCTGACCGAGCTGAAGGCGCCCTGGACCAAGGAGCAGTTCGAGCAACAACTGCGCGATAACAAGATGACGCTGGATGATCTCAAGACTAAGATCCGCCGCGATCTGAGCATTCAGAAGCTCATCAATAAAGACATCACCTCGCACATCGTGATTACGGACGCCGACGTCACGGCCTTCTACGACGCCAATAAAGCCAGCTTCAACCTGGCGGAGCCGCGGATCCACATGGCGCAGATCCTGGTGACGCCGAATCCCGGACCGACGGCGGGGAACCTGAAGGGCAGCAAGGCGCAGAACGACGCGGAGGCCAACCGCAAGATTCGCGAGATTCAGTCGCGCCTGCAAAACGGCGAGGATTTCGCCCTGGTGGCGCACAACTACTCGGAAGATCCCAACTCGGCGCCCAACGGCGGCGATTTGGGATTCATCCCCGAATCGGCGCTGGCCAAGGCAAACGTAGAGCTGCGCAAGATGGTGATGGCGCTGCCGCCCGGCGCGATCAGCCCGATCATCCGCACGCAGGAGGGCTACCGGATTTTCAAGATCATTTCGAAGGAGTCGGCCGGCCAGCGCGAGTTGAACGATCCGCGCGTGCAACAGAGCATCCGCGAGACGCTGCTCAACCGGAAAGACCAATTACTGAAGAACGCCTACTACGAAGTCGCCCGCAATGAGGCCAAGGTGGTGAACTACCTGGCCCAGAGGGTGGTGGAGAGCGCGGGCAAGTCAGGGAAGTAGCCTGGACTCCGATCCAGGCTTCAGCCGCTCTGCCTGCTATAATGAACAATTCCCCCTTTTTCAGGAGACACGTTACATGTTTGATCTGTTCCGCAGCCGAGACAAAGCCGTGCGCATCATGCTCGGCGGATTGTTGCTTCTGGTTGCGCTGTCCATGTTGACTTACCTGGTGCCCAGCTATGGCACCGGCGGCGGCGACGCCGACACCGTGGTGGCCACGATCGGAAAGGACGCCATCACCGTCCCCGAGGTGCAGCAAGTCATCCAAACCAATCTGCGCGGCCAGCGGCTGCCCACCGAATTGCTGTCTAACTACGTCCCGCAGTTCATCAGCAAGATGGTCACCGAGCGGGCGCTGGCTTACGAGGCGGCCCGCCTGGGCTACAAGATTTCCGACCAGGACCTGGCCGCGGGCATCCGGCAGATGATCCCGCAGTTGTGGCAGGACGGCAAGTTCGCCGGCAAGGATGCCTATTCGGCCATGCTGGCGCAGCAGAACCTGACCATTCCCGAATTCGAGTCCGAGGTGGCGCGCCAGTTGCTAATCACCAAGCTGCGGGATGTGGCGCTCGAAGGCACCATCGTGACGCCTCAGGAAATCGAGCAGGAGTATCATCACCGGCATGACAAGGTGAAGATCGAATATGTGAAGATCACCGGCGACAAGTACCGCTCCGAGATCCAGCCGGCGCCGGCCGATTTGCAGAAAGCATACGAGGCGAACAAGCCCTTGTACCAGGTTCCGGAGAAGCGCAACCTGGGCATTCTGATCGTAGATCAAGCCAAGATCGAGCAGACCATTCAGCCGACTGACGCCGATCTGCTGCGGCTCTATAACGAGAACAAGGACAGCTATCGCATCCCCGAGCGCGTCAACGTGCGGCATATCCTGCTGAAGACCACCGGCGATCCGAAGAAAGACGCCGAGATCAAAGCCAAGGCCGATGACCTGGTGAAGCAGCTTCGCGCGGGCGCGAACTTCGCCGATCTGGTGAAGAAGTATTCCGAAGATCCCGGTTCGGCGCAGAAGGGCGGCGAATACGATGGCGTAGTGCGCGGCCAGATGGTGCCCGAATTCGAGAAGGCGGCGTTCTCGCTGAAGCCGGGCGAGATCAGCGACCCGGTAAAGACCACCTACGGTTATCACATCATCCAGGTGCTGGCGCACGAGCAGGCACAGATGAAGTCCTTCAACGATGTGAAGGCCGCATTGGCGGCGGACTACAAGAAGCAGCGCGTGAACGACCTGATGCAGCAGCTTTCCGATAAAGCGCAGACCGCGCTTACCAAGGATCCGCTGCATCCTGATAAGGTGGCGGCCGACCTCGGTATCCAGTACGTGAAGGCGGACAATGTGGGCCCCGGCGATCCGCTGCCGGAGATCGGCGTGAACAAGGAGTTTGAAGATGCCGTGGCGGGCCTGAAGCAGGGCGAGGTTTCGCAACAGGTTCTGGTGAAAGGCAACAAGCTGGCGCTGGCCGTCTGCACCGGAATCACGCCCGCGCATCCGGCAGCCTTCGCCGAGGTGGAGAGCCGCGTGCGCGATGCGTTTATCAAAGATAAGCTCAATCGCCTGGTCGACCAGAAAGCCACTGACCTGATGGCGAAGGCCAAGGCCAACGGCGGCGATCTGGCGGCCGCGGCGAAAGCCATGGGCCTGGAAGTGAAGACCTCCGCCGAGGTGGATCGCGCCGGCGCCATCGAGGGCTTGGGCTCCGCGGCAATGTTCCCGGATGCCTTCGCGAAACCTGTGGGCACTCTCTTCGGTCCCGCGGGCCTGTCCGATGGCAAGGTGATCGGCAAGGTGGTGGAGAAGCTGCCCGCCGACCCGGCTGGTCTGGCGGCCGAGCGCGTGTCGATTCGCGATCAGATCAAGGGCGAGAAAGGCCAGGCGCGCAATGCCTTGTTCGAGGAAGGCGTGCGCGACCGGCTCACGCAGGAAGGCAAGATCAAAATTCACCAGCAAGTCGTCGACCGGATTATCGCCAGCTATCGCGGCTGAACCGGATGATCCATACCATCCTGGACTTCCTGCATTCGCTGACCACGCCGGAGCGGCTGATCGAGCTGCTGAGTACCATGCTCACGGGCTGGCTCGGCTACGCCGTGCTGTTTGCCCTGGTGTTCGCCGAAACCGGCATGTTGGTGGGTTTTTTCCTGCCCGGCGATTCCCTGCTCTTCACGGTGGGCGTGGTCTGCGGCGCGGGGCGGCTCGATATCGTGCTGGTGGTGGTGCTCTTGATTTGCGCCGCCCTGCTGGGCGATACAGCCGGATACATGCTGGGCCGCGGCACCGGGCCGCACATTTTCAATCGCCCGAATTCGCGCATCTTCCGCCGCGAGCACCTGCTGCGTACGCACGAGTTCTACGAGAAGCACGGCGGCCGGACCATGATCTATGCGCACTTCATCCCGATCATCCGCACCTTCGCGGCATTCGTGGCGGGCGTGGCGCGCATGAACCTGATGCGCTTTGTGACGTATGATATCTGCGGCATCAGCGGCTGGGTGCTGCTGATGACCCTGCTGGGCTACACGCTGGGCGGCATCCCTTTCGTGCGCCACAACTTCGATAAGGTGATCCTGGCGATCATCGCCCTGTCGCTCGTGCCGGCCGGACTGGAAGCGCTGAAATCCCGGCGGCGCAAGAGCACCGTTACGATGGTCTAGCCGCCTCTAATTCGCCGGCTTGGGGCGCGGCGTGGCGTCGCCCTGCGTCAATCCCATCGCCCACTTCACGGCTTCGGTCCACATCTGCTGGATATCCGGCCGGTCCCAGATCTCCTCGCGGTGGCCCAGCGACGAATAGAAGACGCGGCCTTTGCCATACTGGCGCACCCAGGTGACGGCGAAATCCTTGTCGGTGCGATGCACGCGCGGATTCGTCAGGTCGACCGACGAGGGATCGACGCTCATCAGCACGCGCACTTTATCGCGGGAGTACGGCTCCTTAAACTGATAGATCTCGTCATAGAGGGGGAGCTGAGCCGGGAAATGCCGCATCGCCGGAAAATTGCGATCCTCGATGTTGATCCGGCAGTGTACCTGCCCCCAGGGGTGATCGTTGAAGTAGGCGCCGATCAGATCGCCGTATTCCGGCCACTTGTAGAACGTATCGGTAGCGCTGTGGGTGCCCAGGAAGCCTTTGCCGTCCTCCTTCACGAAGGAGAGCAGCGCGGCTTTTTGCTCGTCGTTCATGTCCAGCTCACCGGTGGTGTAGAACATGACGGCGTCGAAATAATTCAGGTTTTTGGCGTTGCCGCCGAGTTTTTCTTTGGTGACCAGTTGCGTATCGGTACGCAGGTAGGTGTCCCACAGACCGCTTTGCTGGCCCAGCTTTTCGATGGTCGCCATGGCATGCGACACCGAGTCATGCTGGAAGCCTTTCACCTCGCCGATGAAAAGCAGTTTCTTCTTGGCCGTCTGCGCCTGGGCGGCGCCGAGGCCCAGTGCGGCGCATAAAATTGCGAGCCATATGGATTTGTGCATCGATTTATTCCTGAACGGCAATCATCTCACCGGTCGGGATGCGGCGCAAGCGACGGTGTTCGCCGCTTGTCCGTTCGCCGTCAAGACGATCTTTACGGCGCCTCGCCCCGCAAGCGCCGCGGGTAGAGGCCCGCGTTGATCTGGTCTTCGCCGGCATATCCTGGAGCGGGTCCAGGGTAGAGCAAGGGTACGCTCAAGCCGCCCGCCGTTTAACCAACCACAGCGGCTCGCGATCAACGATCACCATTGGGCTTGCACGAATTCAGGCATTTCGCGCGCGTCGAGGCTAAAGCATGCAAGCCCGGCCGAGTGACGCCACTGGGCGGGAACACCGGATGGGCTTGGACGCGAAAACGTGGCGCACAGGCGATAATCGGTACCCTGCAACGGAAAGTAACCATAAGGCTGAGCCGTCACGGGATCGATGATCGCCCCGCCCGTCAGCCCGGTTTCCTGAAGATCCTGGATCTTCGCCGGCAGTACGAAATCCTTCGCGCCCCTGGCGATCCATTTGCGGTGCAGCGCCCGAGCGGCGGAAGACAGGTCAAACCGGCGGCGCGCGTCTGCCGCGGAGAACCGCTGCGCGGCCGGCGATCCAATCTGCCTGAATCCCACGACAATGGCGAAGCCGACAAGGGCCAGCGCGGCAATGGCGAACCACCTGTTTCTGGCAGGGGAGACTCGATCGCGGCGCAATGAATCCAGATAGTACACGAAAATCCCGCCAGCCACCACTAGCACCGTCACAACCTTCAAAATGAATCGCGTGTCCAGGTCGCCGCGCAGGAAGTACGCCAGGAAGGTCACGACATCTCCGATCAACGTGCCGGCTGTGATAACCAGGGCAATATAGGTGAGCCACTTTCGAACCGGACTTTCGAGACGTTCCGGCTGGCTTCGGACGTTTCGGGCGATCCCCCAGGAAACCGCCAGGAACACGGGAAAGCCGACCATGATACTGGCAAGTTCGCCGGCGATGGTACTGGTGGCCCCCATGGCGTTCCCGTAGTCCAGGATGCGATTAGGGAAGGTACGGTCGATAGCCGTGAACAGGAGCGCGCCCAACTCGATGGCCCAGATTGCCAGCGTCAAGAAGGCCAGCAAGTAAAGGAACGCGTCTTTAGAGGCCTCAATCCGGCCGCCGCCGTTTGGAATGGCTCGTCCGGTGCGGCCTTCGTACCAAGCGCCGAAAGCTTGATACACACGCTTCTCCGACCAGCCGTTCTGCCTCAGTAGAGCTACCACGAATTCGTCGGAAGCCCCCTGGCTTTTCATGCTGTCAATGAAGTCCAGCAGGGGATGAGTGTCCGGTTGCACTGTCAACAGCCTGACTATTGCCCCAGGAACATTACATGCACGTAAGTGCCGAGCCTGACGTTATACGCCAGATACCAGCCCACGTGGTCGGGATCGTCATAGACTACGATCTCGTCGCTGTCCCACACCCAGTCGCCGCAGTCTGCATAGTCCGCCGGGGCCACGCTGAAGTAGAAGCCGCCGAACCAGAAGCGCTCGCGGTTGCCGCCCGCCAGGCGCCAGACGTGCGCGCGGCCGATGCCGCCGGTGAAGCGTCCGTGCTCCCAGGGACGGTCGAGATGATAGCGCGGGTCGGCCTTTCCTGTATCATGCCCGACCCATTTGCCGTTGGTGTGGACGTGCGGGGCCTCGGGGTGTCCAGGCTGGTCGGCCACGCGCTGCTCGGATGGCGCCGGAGCGTGCGTCGCGGGGGCGTGCGGCGCCGGCTTCGCCGGAGCGGGTCCGCGCTTGGGAATGTAGCCGCCGCCCACCTGGGGCCGGCTGGCGCCGTGCTGCTCATGCTTCTCCTGTGCCAGGACGGGAAGCGCCAGCAAGGCGCCCGCCGCCAATAATCCGATCAGTTGTCTCATGCCATTCCTCCGTGTGTGCCCGCCATTCCGCGCGCAGCATGCATTGTAAAATAGTTCCATCATGAAACTCCAGATGCACCGCCGTGGCTTCCTGGCTACTGCGGGCCTTGCGGCCCTGGCTGTCCCGCCGCCCGCGCGGGCCGCCGGCAAACCAGATTTCACCTTCAAACTGGGCGTCGCCAGCTATTCGTTCCGGGAATACAGCCGCGCACTGGCGATCCGCTGCATCAAACAACTCCGCACTCCTTACGTCAGCGTGAAGGAGTTCCACCTGCCCTACCGCAGCAGCCCGGAAGAGCTGGAAGCCGGCCGCAAGGAGTTCGAGCGGGCCGGACTCCAGATCATGAGCGGCGGCAACATCTCCCTTTCGAAAGACGACCCCGACGATATCCGCCGTTACTTCGAATACGCGAAGATGTGCGGCATGCCGATGATGGTCTGCGCGCCAACGCACAGCAGCGTGGGCCTGGTGGAGAAGTTTGTGAAGGAATACAACATCCGGATCGGCATCCACAATCACGGCCCGGAGGACAGGGAGTTTCCGACCCCGCAATCGGTGCTGGAAGTGGTGCGCAACATGGACCCGCGTTGTGGGCTTTGCATCGATGTGGGACACACGGCGCGGGCCGGCGCGGATGTGATCGAATCGATTGTGGCCGCAGGCGACCGCCTGTTCGACATGCACATCAAGGATCTGCGCACTTTCGAGCCGCACGCCATCCAGTGCGACGTGGGCGAAGGCATCATGCCGATCGTGGGCATCTTCAAACAGCTTCAGAAGATGGGTTACCGCGGCTGCGTCAACCTGGAATACGAGATCAACGGTGACAATCCCCTGCCGGGCATGCAGAATTCCTTCAGCTACATGCGAGGCGTGCTGGCGGGCTTGAAAGGCTGAAGAACTGACGCGCTATGGCGGAAATCCCGATCGGAACGAAGCTCGAAAAGACCCTGCTGGTTGATAACGAAGTGGCCATCAATTTCCTCGGCCAGGAGGGCGCGCGGGTGCTGGCCACGCCCTGGCTGATCGGCTGGATGGAACGCACCTGCCGCGATGCGGTGCTACCCTTGCTCGATCCGGGCCACGACACGGTGGGCACGCACGTGGACGTATATCATCTGGCCGCAACACCCATGGGGATGACGGTCACGTTCAAGGCGGAAGTGACCAGCGTCGATGAACGCCGCGTCAACTTCAAGGTGGAAGCCTGGGATGAGAAAGAAAAGTGCGGCGAGGGTACCCACCAACGCGCGATCATCAATGTGACGCGCTTCACGGCGCGGGTTCAGTCTAAGTTCGCGTAACCCGCGGCCCGGCAGAGTTAAGGAATTTTCCCTAGAACGCCACTGCCGTGCTTGCCGTCTCGAATGATGTGCAAGCTGTGGCAGAAAGTCAGTCGCGAGCGAGAACTACTGCACAGTTCTGTAAGAACTCCCGTGATCCTGGTATTTCATCACCCCTTGCACAGGTAGCACTATATTTGTAGCTAAGGTGGCGCAAGCCATGCACGCTTCGCGCAAACTCGACCGGGACCGCCGCTTAGAAGCTTATTTCGGTACGGTCCGTGCTTCTTCCCTCAAAGACTTACTCAGACGCAGCGCGCCAAGCTGGCAGATTTATGCGGCGGTGACCAGTTCGGCCGTGGCAATGGCGACCGGCGTCTCGGCAGCCACTATCGGCGCCGACATCCGCACTGTCACCGCCGATCCGGCGGCCAGTGTTCAGGCCGCCAGGGACTTCGCCAGCGTCAAGAACCTGCCGCTGATGAATACTATCCGGTCGGCGATGGCGAAGCAGAATTCAGCGGTCCATCTGCGCCAGGTGAACCCGGCGCAGGCGCCTTCGATTTCGCCGGGAGGCGTAGTTCCGATTTACAGTGCGGTAAATACGATTGAGCCCGGCGAATGGATCTCGATCTATGGCACTGACCTGTCCGGCGGAACTTTCCTGTGGAATGGTGACTTTCCCACGACGCTGGGCGGCACCAGCGTACAGATCGACGGCCGGCCCGCTTATCTCATGTTTGTCAGTCCCAACCAGATCAACTTACAAGCTCCGGACGATACCGCCAGAGGGACCGTGTCTGTGGTGGTAACCACGGCGGCGGGCAGCGCCGGCGCCACGGTAACATTGAGTGACTTTGCGCCGTCTTTTTGTTTGATCAATAGCCAGGGCGGCTATGGATATGTCGCCGGGATCATTACCCGGACAGACGGCAGCGGCGCCTATGGCGGCGGAACCTACGATATCCTCGGGCCGACGGGCAATGCGTTCGGCTATCCGACGGTGGCCGCGCGCGAAGGTGACACTGTCGAGCTCTTTGGCGTAGGATTCGGGCCCACGAATCCGCCGGTGCCCGCCGGCCAGCTCTTCTCGGGCGCAGCTTTCGTCGCGACTGACCTCTCACTGTTCATCAATCACATCAAAGTGGACACCCTGTTTGCCGGGATTTCCAGCGCTGGACTCTATCAAGTCAACTTTGTCGTTCCGCCCGGCCTGGGCGAGGGAGAGGTACCGGTGCACGTAGTGGCCGGCGGGATGGAGACGCCGCCCAAGGTGCTGTTTTCGCTCCAGAGCTACAGCAGCACCGGTCCGGCGACCGGCATTCCGATCGTGTCCTCGACCCCGGGGTTCTATTTCACGCCGGGCACTCCGGGCACAGGCGTTGTGACTGGAGGCGGCACAACCGGCGGCGGAACCGGTGGCGGCGGAGGCACCGGCGGGGGAGGTGGAACGGGCGGTGGGAGTGGCGGAGGCGGCGGTAGCGGCGGATCCGTCATGCCGAAGAGAAAGCCGTTCGCGCCGAAGCTGAGATTCCCGCCCAAATGACTCCGCGAAAAGTTCTGCTCATCGGCTGGGATGCGGCTGACTGGAAGGTGATCCGGCCCCTGATGAACGCGGGCAAAATGCCCAACGTTCAGCGCCTGGTCGAAGGCGGCGCCACCGGACAGATCGCAACTCTAT
>Ga0335069_10009740_pt1 | contig 13654 bp, 7 predicted proteins | sample Lox_Sample_11_FD_206714 | JGI IMG/M metagenome (GOLD analysis project Ga0335069, IMG submission 206714) | Soil microbial communities from Loxahatchee National Wildlife Refuge, Florida, United States - Lox_Sample_1.1 | ecosystem: Environmental > Terrestrial > Soil > Wetlands | place: USA: Florida... | reverse complement strand
GGCGCCGGCCTTTGCGGCGCCCGGGCCGCCGGAGGACTTGCGGGTCCTTTTGGGCCAAAGGTTGCTCATTTGCGTGGACTGGCCCAAGCTCTCGCCCGTCCAATGGCTTTTCCTTAAAAGGGGCTGGGCCGGCGGGGTGATCCTCTACGACCAAGACGTGAAGTCGCCCGGGCAAGTGCGGGATTTCGTGAAAAGCCTCAGGGCGCTCTCGCCCACGCCCCTTTGGGTGGCGGTGGACCAGGAAGGCGGGGGGGTGAGGCGGTTTTGCGAGGAACAGGGATTTGCGAGCATACCCTCCGAGCAGGCCATCGGCCGCACCGGGGATTCGCGGGTGGCCACCCGGTTTGGGGAAAAGCTGGGCCAACAACTGGCCGAGGCGGGGGTGAACCTTGATTTCGCGCCGGTGGTGGACTTGGACCAGGAAAAACCGGTTGGGATCATTACGGGCTACCAAAGGTCCTTGGGTTCGGACCCGGAGGAAGTGGCGTTGCTGGCCGGGCAGATCGTCCGGGCCATGGATCGCTTCGGCGTGGCGGCCGCGGCCAAGCATTTCCCGGGGGAATCCCTGGCCTCCCAAAATCCCCACGAAGCACCGGCCTTGGCCCGGGAGCCGCTGGACCGGATCCGTTCGCGGGACTTGGTGCCCTACCGCCGCCTGATCACCGGAGGCCTGGACGCGGTCATGCTTTCCCATGTGACTTACGCGGCCATTGACCCGGATCATCCCGCCTCACTTTCCCCCAAGGTCATCCAGGGATTATTGCGGGGCGAATTGGGCTTCAAGGGCTTGGTGATTTGTGACGACCTTCAAATGGGCGCGATCCGGAAAAACCTCACGGTGGAGGAAGCCGCCCTCCAGGCGGTGAACGCGGGGGTGGATTTGATCATTGCCACCGGGGATACCAGTGAGGCTTTGCTGGATGGGCTGGTCGCGGCCGCTCGAGAGGGGAAAATTTCATTGGCCCAAGCCCGTGAATCTTACGGGCGGATTCAAACCATAAGGGCCAAATACCTGGGTGGAGGCCGTAAGTAAAAAGGTAAAAAGCGTCGGACATCATCAATTGTTTTAGGGGAAAATCGGGACCTTGAAAAGGGTTCCGCTTTTTTTAATCGGCGCGGGGATCCAGCGGGTGATGGGTCAGGCGGCCTTGGAAGGTTTCTTTTCCCACCCCCACATAAAGTTCCCCCTCGTTGCGGGTTAACTCCCAATGGTTGTCCCGGTCCAATGTGGCGCCTAAGGCATTGAGGAACCGCGGGTCCAGCGAATATAAGCCGATGGATTCCATCCGGTGGACCTGCGCTTCCCTCAATTCCTTGGCCAGCATCTGGGCGTCCTTGTGGGTGTAGATGCGGACTTCCTTGGCCGATTTGGACGCCTTGTGGATGCGTTTGGGCGCGGGGTTGCCGATGTCGATCCAAAGGTCGACGCCGCCGGTCAATCCGGGCACCCGGATGGCGGGATCGTCGGGCTCGCTGATGCCGGCGGAAAACTCGAGCCCCTCGCGGAACTCGAGGGCATAGGCCAGGATCCGGGTGACGAAAAAGGGCAGGGACTCGGAAGGATGCAGGGCGGCGCGGAATTCCAAGCTCTGGTAAAGGTTCCGGTCCACGTCGGACAGGTCCAGGGTAAAGCGATAAAGGGTGGCGGTTAGGCCCAAGGGTTGCCTCCGGGATGGGGTTATTTTATATTGAAAGGGCCGGGTCCGCCGCCTTTATCCGCCGTCCAGGAAACCCATGAAAAAAACGAGCGTCACCCCCGAAGTGGAAACCACGCCTTCCGTCGAGCTGGGCAACCCCTGGCAGACCGTGCTTTTCAACGACGAAGTCCACAGCTTCGACGAAGTCATCCTCCAGATCCAAAAGGCCGCCGGTTACTCCCTTGAAAAGGCCGCCGAGATCACCCTGCGGGTCCACCACAACGGCAAGGCCATCGTGAAGATTGGCTCCAAGGCCGAATGCGAGAAGGTGGCGGCGGTTTTGGGCCAGATCCAGCTCACGACCTCGGTGGAAAAGACATGAGGCCCCCTCGATTCCCGTTCGCCCCGCGTCGGTGGGCGGCCTGCCTGTCCTTGACGGCGGCCTTGGCGGCCGTCCCGGCGCTTTTGCGCGCTTCGGCCTTGGATTCGGCGGCTGAGACGTTTTCGGGCGTGGCCAAGCTTTACGACATACTGAATCCCCACGCCGCCCCGATCCAACTGCCCGTGCTGGGCTTGTCTATTTTCCAAGCGGCGGACCCTTCGGACGCGGCGGTCACCGCGCTGCAGGATCAGATCACGTCCTTGGCCCAGGCCCAGTTGCCCGTGACCTTGATCCGCCAGATCCCCCATTCGGCCGCCGACCTGGGCGCCGCCCACCAACTCATGGACGATTCAGGCGTTGACTGGCTTTTATGGGGCGCCCAGGAATCCGCGGGAGGGACTTGGCGGATCGGCGTTTCTTTCTCCCCCAGGGTTCAAAGGCTCATGCGGGAATTGGGAAGCCAGGCGCCCAACGACGTTGAAGTGGGGGGGCTTCCGGAAAAAGACATGCCGGCGGTCATGCACCTGATGGCCGAGGTCCACTTGATGGATATCCGTTCCATCCTGGGGACGGGTTCAACGAAGGACCAACAAGCGGCTATTCAGGAAGCCGCCGAACTGGCTCCCGTCCTGAAAGCGGACGGATTGGGTCCGACCCTTCGGGCCTATTGCGCCCAATGGCAGGCCGACTTGATGTTCCTGCAGGGCCGGGAGACCGGCGATTCCCAAACGCTGGTCGCCGCCAGCCGTTTTTACCAATCGATTTTGGACCTGAGCCCGCCGGGAAAGGATTCCCGGAAGATGTACCTGCTGGAGCGATTGGGGGTCCTCGATCTAGCCATGCAGGCGCCCCGGGAGGCGGCGGAGGCCTTCTCCGAGGAGTTGCGCCAGGCGGGGCCCGACGAGGAGCCCGAGGAAATAAAAACCGTCAAAATTTTCCTGGGATCGGCCCAAACCAGCTTGGGCAATCGGGATGGCGATCCGGACGAGGTCAAGCTTTCCGTCCAAACGCTCCGCCAAGCCTGTGATGACGTGGATTTAAAATCCGATACGGGGCTCTGGATCCGGGGGCGCTTCGCGTTGGGACTGGCCTACCAATCGATGGCGCAATGGGATAAGACGTCGGACAGCCTCCACCAGGCCCGGGATTGCTTCAACCAATGCCTATCCTCGGCGGGGGATTTCCTGCAGCCGGCGGTCCGGGCCTCGCTGCTCATGAATTTGGGGATGAACAGCTTTCTTTTGGGGGGGCGGGAAAAGGACAATGGGGAACTTCGGCAAGCCGTCGACCAGGAATCCCAATCCGCCGGCATTTATGAGGCGATGGGCGCGAAGAGCCTGGCCGCCCTGAGCCGGATGGCGCAAGGGAAGGCCCTGGTGATCTTGGGGAACAGTCTGGGAGACCCGACCCTGGCCGATGAAGCCGTTTCCCTATTGGGGCAAAATTTTTCCGACGCGCCGAAGGAACCGGGGGCCCCGGTTTGGCCCGAGGGCCGCTTGGAGCTGGCCCGGGCCCTGGCCTTGAAGGCGTCCTTGGCCGAAGATCCAGCCGGTTATTCCCGGGCGATCCAGGTATTGGACGGTGCCTTGGTAAAGGCGGGCCAGGAAAAACATCCGCCGCCGGAATACGCCTCGGCGAAGGTCATAATGTTGTTGGCGGAGGCGGACTTGAACTGCGATTTGGGATTGGTCCAAAAGGCCTTCGAGGTCTTGGCCGACCCCGCCCTCGCGTCCTTGGCCCAAGCCATGGAACCAACCCTTTGGTTGGAAAAAGCGGCGATATCGGAAGACCCGGATACGATCCGCAAGACGGTTGAACTGCAGCAAAAGACGCTGGACGCCTTGCCGGCGGACGCGGTGGATGAGCGTTTGGACCAGATGGAATTGACCGCGGAAAGTTATATCGTGTGGCTGGAGATGGCCGGCGTGCCCGCTGATTCCCTAAAGGAAGCCGACGACTTCTTGGCCCAATGGGCGAAGGCCCCGATGCCCCTTTTTCCCCGCCAGGGCTTCAGGACCCGCGCGAACCGGATTGAATTGGCTTGCGACCTGGCTTCGCAAGAAGGGGATGAGCCCCGGGCGCAAAAGGCGCTGGCGGATATTTTGGCCTTGGCCGCGGCCCCGGGATCCGCCCTTTCGGACGAGGATCGGGCGAACTTGGATGAAATCGTGGCCCGGGCGCATTTGGGGCTCGGCAAAATCAAGAAAGACCCGGCGCAGGTGAGGCTGGCCTTACAGTCATTCCAGCAGGCCAAGTCCATCATGAACCGTTATCCCGCTTGCCATGGGCGGTCGATCGACAAAGGTTTGCGGGAAGCCCAGGCCCTTTTGGACAGCCTGGGGCGTTAACGCCTCGTCAAACCCGCCGCCGCCCCCCTATAATGGGTCCATGTCCCGGCCCGAATTCGTCCACCTCCACCTCCATTCCCAATACAGCCTGCTGGAGAGCACCGTCCGGTTGGACCCCTTGATGGCCCGATTGAAGGAACTGGGCATGCCCGCGGCGGCCTTGACCGACAAGGCCAACCTCTTTGGGGCGGTCCATTTCTACCAATCGGCGCTTTCCCACGGCATCAAGCCCATCCTGGGCTGCGAGATGCTGGTGGCGCCCCGCTCCCGTTTCGACAAGACCCACGCCCATGGGCGGCCCGAGGCGGCCTACCACCTGGTGCTTTTGGCCGAAAACGAGGAAGGCTACCACAACCTCATGAAGCTCTCCTCCGCCGGCTACCTGCAGGGATACTTCCTGGGCCCCCGGATCGATAAGGAACTCCTGGCCCGCCACAGCAAGGGCCTGATCGCCCTGTCAGGCTGCCTGGACGGGGAGATCGCCGATTTGCTGCTCAAGGACGAGATGCCCCCGGCGCTCAAGGCCGTGGGGGAATACCAGGACATCTTCGGCAAGGACCGGTTTTTCCTCGAGATCCAGGACCATGGCCTGGAGAAGGAAAAAAAGGTGGGCCGGGCCCTGGCGGAACTTTCCCAAAAGACCGGCGCGCCCTTGGTGGCCACCAACGACGTGCACTACCTGCGGCGCGAGGAAGCCGAATACCAGGAAGTCCTGCTTTGCCTGGGCAAGGGCGAAACTTTATCGAGCCCCGCCCACCCTTCCTACGGGTCGGACCAGTTCTACTTGAAGTCGCCCGATGAAATGGCGGCGCTTTTCGCCGAAATGCCGGAGGCCCTGAGGCGGACCTTGGAAATTTCCGAGCGTTGCCACCTGACGATGGAGTTCGAGAAGCTCCAAATGCCCAAATTCCCCGTGCCCCCGGGGGCGGGCAGTGAGGACGCCTACCTGGTGGAACTTTGCCGCTTGGGGCTGGACCGGCGCTTCGGCAAGGGGGCGGAGGCCCCCGCGGTCCAGGACCGCTTGAAGGAGGAGCTGGACGTCATCCGCCGCACCGGCTTCAGCGGTTATTTCCTCATCGTGGCCGACTTCATCCAAGCGGCCCGCAAGGCCGGCATCCCGGTGGGGCCGGGCCGCGGGAGCGCCGCGGGCAGCCTGGTCTCCTATCTTTTGGAAATCACGGACTTGGACCCGCTCAAATACGACCTGCTCTTCGAGCGCTTCATCAATCCCGAGCGGGTCAGCGCCCCCGACATCGACGTGGACGTCTGCGACCGGCGCCGGGGCGAGGTGCTGGACTACATCACCCGCAAGTACGGCGCGGACAAGGTGGCTTCCATCATCACCTTCGGCACCCTGGCGGCCCGGGCGGTCCTGCGCGACGTGGGACGGGTTTTGGAAATCCCCCCGGCGCAGATCGACCGCATCGCCAAACTGGTGCCCTATGAGCTCAAAATCACCCTGGAAGACTGCGCGGCCAAAGTGCCCGAGCTCAAGGCCATCGCCACCGAACCGGGCCCCTTGAGGAAATGGTGGGACGTGTCCCGGGCGCTGGAAGGCCTTTTCCGCCACGCCTCCACCCACGCGGCGGGCATCATCATCGGCAACGATTCCCTGATGGAGGCGATCCCCCTCTACCGCGGCGGGGAAGGGGAAACCATGAGCCAGTTCGACATGAACGCGCTCAAGGAGGTGGGGCTGCTGAAGATCGACGTCTTGGGCCTTCGCACGCTCACGGTCATCGACGACGCGTTGGAGCTGATCCGTCAAACCCGCGGCCGGCGGCCGGACCTCTCGAAAATCCCCGAGGCGGACGGGCCCACGTTTGAGCTGCTGCAACAGGCCCGCACGGGGGGCATCTTCCAGCTGGAATCGCGCGGCATGCGCGACTATATGCGCAAACTCAAACCCGAGACCCTGGAAGACCTGACCGCCCTCAACGCCCTCTACCGTCCCGGGCCCCTGGGATCCGACATGGTGGACGACTTCATCCGCCGGCGCCGGGGACAGGTGCAGGTGAAATACCTGCATCCCCGGCTGGAGCCCATCCTGAAGTCCACTTATGGGGTCATCCTGTACCAAGAACAGGTCATGCGGGTGGCCAAGGACCTGGCGGGCTTTTCCCTGGGCCAGGCCGACCTCTTGCGCCGGTCCATGGGCAGCAAAAACCCCGAGCAGATGGAAAAGATGCGCGGAAGGTTCCTGGAGGGGGCCAAGGCCGAGAAAATCCCGGCGGAAACCGCCGAGTCCATCTTCAACCTGATGGCCAAGTTCGCCGGCTACGGCTACAACAAATCCCACAGCGCGGCCTACGCGCTGGTGGCCTACCAAACGGCCTACTTGAAGGCCAATTACGCGCCCGAATTCATGGCCGCGCTCCTCACCAGCGAGTCGGGTAACCAGGACAAGGTGGCCCAATATGTCTATGAGTGCCGCCGCATGGGGCTCAAGGTCCTGCCGCCGGACGTGAACGAGAGCGCGGACCGTTTCACGGTGGACGCCTCGGGCCGGATCCGTTTCTCGCTTTTGGCCATCAAGAACGTGGGCGGACCCTCGGTGGCCGCCATCCTGGAGGCCCGCAAGGCCGGGCCCTTCACGTCCCTTTTCGACTTTTGCCGCCGGGTGGACCTGCGGTCCATGACGCCCAAGCTCGTCGAAAGCCTCATTTTGGCCGGGGCCTTTGACTCGACGGGGGCCGCCCGGGCCCCCATGAAAGAAGCCGCCGAGAAGGCCTTCCGCCAGGGGCAGGCCGTGCGGGAGGATTCCCAAAGGGGCCAGACTTCCCTGTTCGGCGCCTTGGAAACCGCCGCGCCCGACGCCCTGCCCGACGTCGCCGAATATAGCCCGGCCCAACGCCTGATGGCCGAGAAGGAGACCCTGGGTTTTTACCTGTCGGGCCATCCCTTGTCCGAGCATGAATGGGCCTTGGAACATTACGTGACGCCCCTGAGCGAAGTGGGGGACCTGCCGGACGGAACCGAGGTAAGGGTGGGCGGCATGATCCTGGGATTTTCCAAGAGCCAAGTCAAGAAGACCCAAGAGCTTTACGGGCGCTTCATCCTGGAGGACCTCCACTCCCATATCGACGTCATCGCCTGGCCCGAGGTCTTCAAGAAATACCAGGACCATTTGGGCAAGGAAAAATTGGTGGCGGTCAAGGGGCGGCTGGACAAGTCCGGGGACCGGATCCAACTCATTGCCAATGAGATTTTGGACGTCCGGGACATGGGGGGCAAGTGGGCCAAGGGCATCCGGGTGAACCTGAACATGGTGGGGCTGGAAGGCGGTCTCTTGAACCGCTTGAAGGAAATATGCGAGAAGTTCCCCGGCCAAGTGCCGGTTTATTTCCACCTGCAGACCAGCCACCGGGGGCTCATGGTGATGGAGGCGGGCGAGGAATTGAAGGTGAATCCCAGCCAGGCCTTCCTCAAGGCCATGAATGACTTAGTGGGGGACGATTCGACGGAGATCGAGGTTTAGGAAGCCCGGGACAAGGCCGGTCTTCCCGATGTTTATCGTCCCGGAATCGTTGGGTGAATCATCGCGGCGATCATTTCTTTCCCTCGGCCTCGCTTAAAAACTTGTCGATTTGGGGGTCGGCGGGGTTGAGCCGCTTGGCCTCGCTCAAATCCCTCCGCGCTGCCGGGCGGTCCTTGTCGTCCAACTCGATCAACCCCCGATAGAAATAAGCCGCCGCGTTGGAAGGGTCGTAGGCGACGGCCTGGGAAAGCTCGCCCAGGGCCTTTTGCTTGTCGCCGCTTTGATAAGCTTGGAGGGCCGTTTGGGCCATCCATTTCCCGCTGAAGGCCTTGTCCAGGGCGAAGGCCTGGTCGCGCTGGGCTTGGGCTTGGTTCTTTTGGCCGATGGCTTCCAGGGCTTGGGCCCAATTGAGGCGGAAAAAGGGGCTGCTGGGGGCGAAAAAGACGGCCCTTTGATAGGCTTTCTCGGCCATCTCGGCGGCCTTGGGCCCGTAAAGGGCCAGTTGATCCTCGATCCGGCCTAGGTCGTTGTAGTAATAAGCGTTGGCGGGGCTCATGGAGATGGCCTTCAGGTAATAATCCTGGGCCTTCAAGAGCCAATCGGCCTCATGGGCCCCGTCCAGTTTGGCCCGCTCCTCATAGGACAACCCCAAATAAAGCGGATACTTGACCTCCCAGGGGCAAAGGCGGATGGCCTTTTGGATTTGGCCGATCCCGTAATTGGAATAATAGTTCAAGCGGTCCGGGTCGGCGTTGGGGTCGTGGTGCTTGAGCAGTTCGTTGACCGCGTTTCCCTCGGCGAAGGCGATGTCCGCGCTCAAGCGCGTGAGGCCATAGGCCGCCAACGCCAAGGCCAGGGCGCCGGCCAAAAGTTTGCGCCCCCAGGAGGGGCGGGGAGCCGGGCTTTGGGCCGGCTCCTCGCCGCGGGAAAGTCTTTGGACCGCCGCCAAGCAGAAAAACCAAAGGAAGTTGATGCCCGCCACGCCGAAACTAAAAAGATTCTGGACCTGGTAGGCCAGGGCGCAGGCCAAAAGCGCGGCCAAAAGCCCCCGGGTCCTTCCGGCCGAGCGGCCGTAGGCGCGGACCCAGGAGGCCAGGAAGAAAAAAAGCAGTCCCAGGTAGGCCGCCAGGCCCAAAAACCCCGTGGTGGCGGTGATTTGGATCAACTCGTTGTGGGCCGTGCGGGAACTCATGAACATCCCGTCGATTTGGTTGAATTCGATGCCGCTGTAATAGGGGAAGGCGATCTTGAAGGTGTCCAATCCCACGCCCTGCAGGGGATTGGCGGCGATCATGCGCAGGGCCGGGCGCCAAATATGCAGGCGGGAAGTGGCCAAACTGTCCCCGAGGTGAAGGATAGAGGCCAAAAGGCGCGGAAAAAAGGAAGCGCCGAAAAAAAACAAGGCGGCCAGCGCGAGCCCGAGGAAGAGGACGGCGCGGGGCCGCCAAAGGAAGGCGAAATGTTCCCGGGCCCAGGGAATCCCCCCGCCCGATTGCCTGAAAACAAGGGCGAGGAAAAGCGCGAGCCCCGCCAGGGCGGCCAAAAAACCCCCGCGGCTCGCGGTCGTGAGCAAGCCCAGCACCAGGACCCATAAAAAGAAAAAACCGGTCCAAGAAGGGGGGGCCGTTAGGAAACGGGAAAGGGACCAGCCCAAGAGCCCCAGCCCCGGAACCAGGAACCAGAGGGGAAAAGAACTGGCGGAGTTGACCTGGAACAGGCTTTGGCCCAAGGGCCCGGCCAAGAAAAGCAGCCCCAGGCCCGCCAGGGCGGAAAAAAGGGGGAACCATCGGCTCGGGGCGGGGGAAAGGTTTTTTCGTCCGGTCAAAAACCAGAGGCCGACCGGCAAAAGCATGGCCAGGTAAGCGGCGAGGAAATTGGGATTGCCCAGCGAGGCGAATTCGCGGCCCGAGATGACGGTTTGCGAATTCCATTGGATGAAATCAAAGCCGAAATGCTGGGCCAGGGCGTAAAGCGCGGACAGGAGGCCGGCCAAGAGGAAGAAAAAGAGCGACTTCTCGATCAGGGCGGCGTTGAGCAGGCGCGTCAGCAGAAAATACCAGCCCAGGTAAACGGCCAAAGTGGCCAGTCCGGCGAAATTTTCGTAATCACCCAAAAGGCTGGTGGTCCAGGAAAGCGAGAAGGCGGGCAGGGAAGCCGCCAATTGGGTCAGGAAGAAGGCCAGCAGGCTGAGGGAAAGCCCGTCGCGGGGCCCGGGTCCTGGATCCAAGGGGCGCAAAAGGGTTAAAAAGAGGAACGCGGATAAGAGAAGCGCCATGAAAAGAAGCTTCGGCAGCTCGAACTGGTCGTGGGTGGAAGTGAAAAAAAGCAAAGGCGTGAAAAAAACGGCCAAAAGCAGGGTGTTTTCCGTTAACCGCCGCGTCATTTCAGTTCGGGACAAAAGAAAACCTCTTGGGACGGCGCTGGATCCAGGATTCGGGGAATCGCTTTTATCGGCGTTGGGGCATTTTACCCCGGGCCGGAGCGCCCCGGCGGGATATTTTGGAGGGGAGTTTTTCTTTTTGCCCCGCCGTTTGAAAATTTTTAAAAAAAGATCGGCGCGAAATATTTTTTCATCCTTGAAGCCGCGGCCGCGAAGCCAAAAATCCATTGACACGATATTTTAACGTTCTATACTTGAAAAATCTCTTGCCCGACCGACAGGTCGGAGTTTCGCCGCGATTATCTGTGGAAAAAAATAACGTTGGATGCAAGCCGCGGTTTTTCTCCCGGTCAATCCTGGGGCGCGTCTTCCCGGCGCACTGATTTTACGGAGAGTGAGCATGAGCGACATCATCAGCCCGCACTGGCACATCGAGTTTTACGCGCCGGACGAGGCCCATATGCGCGGCATCACCAAGATTTACACCTCCGAACAGACCAAATACCAAAAAGTCGAAGTCATCCAGTCCTCCCACTACGGCAAATGCCTCATCCTGGACGGCCACATCCAATCCGCCCAGGGCGACGAGTTCATTTACCACGAAAACCTGGTCCATCCCGCCATGGTGAGCTGTCCCAACCCCAAAAACGTGGTCATCATCGGGGGCGGGGAAGGCGCCACCCTCTATGAAGTGCTCCGCCATAAGACCGTCGAAAAGGCCTGGATGATTGACATCGACGAGCGGGTGGTGGAATTGTGCGAGAAATATATGCCCGAATGGCACCGGGGGGCCTTCAAGGACAAGCGCACCAAGCTTTTGTTCGAGGACGGCCGCAAGTTCCTGGAAAAGAGCAAGGTCAAGTTCGACGTCATCATCATCGACATCCCCGAGCCCGTGGAAGAGGGCCCGGCCTACATGCTTTACACCGAGGAGTTCTACAAGATGGTGAAGGGCAAACTGAGCGAAAACGGCGTGGTGGCCCTCCAGTCCGGTTGCTCGGCGGAAAAGGAACTGCGCTGCTTGGCGGCCATCCAGACCACCTTGCGCAAGGTTTTCCCCCTGGTTTATTCCTGGCCGGTCAACGTGCCGTCTTTTGATATCCCCTGGAGCTTCACGATGGCCTCGGCCCAGGTCGACCCCAAGAAGCTCAAGCGCGACGAGGTCAACCGCATCCTGAAGGAGCGCAAGGTCGGCAAGACCCGCTATTACGACGGCGAGACCCATGAGGGCTTCTTTTTCCTGCCCAAATACATGCGGGACGCCTTCGCGGCCAACAAGACGGTCATCCGCGACGACAAACCCCTCACCTACCAATTCATGGGAGAGGAGAAAAACTCGCTCTAAATGTCACTTTATGACGGGCAGGACAAGACCCCGCTTTATGACGCCATCGTCGGCTACGCCAATGAAAACAAGATTTCCTTCCACACCCCCGGTCACAAGCATGGAAAAGGCATCTTAAAACCCTTCCGCCAGTTGGTGGGCGAGAAGGTTTTCCAGCTGGACCTCTCGGTGATGAGCGAGATTGACTCGCTCCACGAACCCAGCACCGTCATCAAGGAAGCCCAAGTGCTGGCCGCCAAGGCCTACGGCGCCGATTATTCCTTTTTCCTCGTGAACGGCACCACCGGCGGCAACCAGGCCATGATTTTGTCGGTCTGCGACCCCGGCGACAAGATCATCATCCCCCGCAACGCCCATAAGTCGGTGATCTCGGCGGTCATTTTGGCCGGCGCCGAGCCCGTCTATATCATGCCCCACATCGACCCGGGCACGGACCTGATCCTCAACCTCACGCCCCAGCAGGTGGACGAGGCCTGCCGCCAAAATCCCGACGCCAAGGCCGTTTTGGTCACCAGCCCCACTTATTTCGGCCTCACCGCCGATTTGGAGGCCATCGCCGAGGTGGTGCACGGCCACGACAAGATTTTCCTGGTGGACGAGGCCCATGGGCCCCACCTGCACTTCCATCCGTCGCTCCCCAAGTCCGCCATGGACGCGGGCGCCGACATGTGCGTGCAATCCACCCATAAGCATTTGCCGGCCCTGAGCCAGGGCTCGATCCTGCACGCCAAGGGCCTGCGGGTCGACATCCTGCGGCTCAAGACGACGCTCCAGATGCTCCAAACCACCAGCCCCTCTTACGTCATCCTGGCGTCGCTGGACATGGCCCGCCACCAGATGGTGAAGTACGGGGAACAGGCCCTGGGCGAGGTGCTGGCCATGTGCGAGGAGGCCCGGCAGGAGATCAACCGCATCCCGGGTTTTTCCTGCGTGACGCGGGATCAAGTCCAAAAATTGGGGCCCCTGGACCTGGACCCCACCAAGCTGACCATTTCCACCAAGAACGTGCCCTGCTCGGGCTACGACATGGCCAAGATCCTCAACTCCGAATACGACATCCAAACCGAGATGTCGGATTTCCAGAACATCCTCTTGTTTGTTTCCATGGGGAACACCTCGAAGGAGCTCAAGCGTTTCGTGAAGGCCCTGCGCAAGATCGTGGTGGATTACAAGGACATGTTCGTGAACACCAAGAAGCGCCGCAGCGTCCTGTTCCCGCCCTTCGTACCCAAAAAGGAAGTGAACCCCCGGGAAGCCTTGACGGGCCTCACCCGCAAGATCCCCTTCAAGCGGTCCGTGGGAAAAGTCTGCGCCGAGATCGTCTGCCCCTACCCGCCGGGCATCCCCGTGCTTTGCCCCGGGGAGGTGATCACCCAGGAAATCTACAGCTACCTGATGAACGTGTTGGAATCGGGCGCGCGCATCAACGGCCAGTCCGACGGCCGGCTCCAGACCATCAAGGTGCTGGAAGACCCGCCGGCCCAGAGCGCCACGGCGCCCGGCCAAAAGAAGCTCTTCGTCATCAATTAAATCCAAGCCAATAGACCCCGCTAAACCGCAAGAATCAAAGGGCGGTCTTTTTCGCGCGGGCGGACGCCCCGTCTTTAAAGCGGATTTTTTGGGGGGATTGGCGGCCTTGCGTCTTCGCGGCGGAGGGGTTTGGCCTTAACCCTGCTTGACGAGGGTTTTTTCGACTTGCTGGAAACTGCGCACGCAGTTGCGGCCCCGGGCCTTGGCCTCGTACATGGCCTTGTCGGCGCGGTCAATGAGGGTGATGCTGCCGATGCCGTCGGTGTTCTCGTAGGTGTCCACCCCGATGCTCACCGAAACCTGCAGGGTGGTGCCCCGAACCATGATTTGGTAATCGCCCAGGGTTTCTTGGATGCGGTGGGCCAGGATCATGGCGCCTTCCTGCAGGGTGGCGGGCAGGATGGCCACGAACTCATCCCCCGCGTAGCGGGCCACCAGGTCGGTGGTGCGGAACATGCCGGAAAGTTTCTGGGCGATCTGTTTGAGGAAAAGGTCGCCGGTGGAATGGCCGAAACGGTCGTTGACCTGTTTGAAATGGTCCAAGTCGATGAAGA
>Ga0335069_10009739_pt1 | contig 13654 bp, 14 predicted proteins | sample Lox_Sample_11_FD_206714 | JGI IMG/M metagenome (GOLD analysis project Ga0335069, IMG submission 206714) | Soil microbial communities from Loxahatchee National Wildlife Refuge, Florida, United States - Lox_Sample_1.1 | ecosystem: Environmental > Terrestrial > Soil > Wetlands | place: USA... | reverse complement strand
CCCTTGAGCCGGAGGATCTCGACCGCGGCGCCGAAGTCGCCGTCGGCCTCCTCCAGGGCCTTCTTGCAGTCAAGCATGCCCGCAGCCGTCTGCTCACGCAGCCGCTTCACGTCCGCGGCGGTGAAGTTCGCCATGTCCTCATCTCTCGCTGTCTGTCTTGGTAATGGACGGGGCCGGTGGCCGGCGCGCTGACCCCGGGCCGGGCACCGGCCAGCGGTCAGGCGTCTTCGGACTCGGTCGCGGCGTCCTCCGCAGTGGGGGCCTCCGCAATGGGGGCCTCCGCAATGGGGGCCTCCGCAATGGGGGCCTCCGCAATGGGGGCCTCCGCAGTGGGGGCCTCAGCGGCGGTGTCGTCCGCGGCGGGGGCGTCAGCCTGCACCGCGGGCTGGTCAGCCTCGGCGGCCGGGCTGGTCCCGTTCGAAGCGGTCCCGTTCACCGCGGTCCCGTTCGCGGCGGCGGTCCCGTTCGCGGCCTGCTGGGCCTCGTCGGTCGCCTTGCCCTCCAGGACGGCCAGCTCCCACTCGGCCAGCGGCTCCTCGGCGCCGATCTCGCCGGCCCCGGCGGGCGCCGACGGCTTGGCCTCGCCATCCGCCGCGCCGGCCCGGGCGATCAGGCCGTCCGCCACCGCGTCGGCGATCACCCGGGTCAGCAGTGCAACGCTGCGGATCGCGTCGTCATTTCCGGGGATCGGGTAGGTGACCTCGTCCGGGTCGCAGTTGGTGTCCAGGATGGCAATCACCGGGATGCCCAGCTTGCGGGCCTCGCTGACGGCGATGTGCTCCTTCTTGGTGTCCACCACCCAGATCGCGCTCGGCACCCGGGACATGTCCCGGATCCCGCCCAGCGACCGCTCCAGCTTGTCCCGCTCGCGGCGCAGCTGGAGGAGTTCCTTCTTGGTCATCCCGGAACCAGCGACGTCGTCGAAGTCGATCTCCTCGAGCTCCTTGAGCCGCTGCAGCCGCTTGAACACGGTGGAGAAGTTGGTCAGCATGCCGCCCAGCCAGCGCTGGTTGACGTACGGCATGCCCACCCGGCGGGCCTGCTCGGCCACAGCTTCCTGGGCCTGCTTCTTGGTGCCGACGTAGAGGATGGACCCGCCGTGCGCGACGGTCTCCTTGATGAACTCGTAGGCGTTGTCGATGAAGTCGAGTGACTGCTGCAGGTCGATGATGTAGATGCCGTTGCGCTCGGCCAGGATGAAGCGCTTCATCTTGGGATTCCAGCGCCGGGTCTGGTGCCCGAAGTGCACGCCGCTCTCAAGGAGCTGCCGCATGGTGACGACCGGAGCCATGCCCGCGGTCCCCTTCCTGTTACGCGCCGCGCCTGATCGCGCCGACGCTCTCGGTTGCTGCCTGGCGCCCGGGCGCACCCGCCGCGGCGTGGCAGCCGCGGACCGATGGGAAGCGTCCCGCCGGGATCTGCTGACAACCCTGGCGGCAAGCGGACGCGCGAATTTGGCCGAGGAACCGACTCCGCTTGCGCGGCGGCTTCTGCGGCCTGAGGAAAGTCTACCCGCTCCGGCCAACCCCGCCGGTTTTGCCCAACGCCGGCGCAGGCCGGCCGCAGATCCGCGGCCGGCCAGCAGCACGGCCTGGTGCCGCCGGGTCAGGCCCGGGGGTGGGCCTGGTTGAAGGCGGCGTGCAGCCGGGCGACGGACACGTGGGTGTAGATCTGGGTGCTGGCCAGCGAACTGTGGCCGAGGATCTCCTGCACGCTGCGCAGGTCAGCGCCACCTTCGAGCAGGTGGGTGGCGGCCGCGTGACGCAGGCCGTGCGGCCCGCTGTCCGGGACCGCCGGCACCGCGGCCAGCCTGGCGTGCACCACCCGGCGCGCGGTGCGCGGGTCGAGCCGCCGCCCGCGCGCCCCGAGGAACAGCGCGTGGTCGCTGGCCGGGGTGACCAGCACGGGCCGGCCGGCCTCAGCCCAGGCCGCCGCGGCCCGCTCCGCGGGCAGGCCGACCGGCACGGTGCGCTCCTTGCCGCCCTTGCCGAGCACCCGGATCGTCCGCCGGCTGTGGTCGAGGTCGCCGGCGTCCAGGCCGCACAGCTCGCTGACCCGGATGCCCGAGGCGTAGAGCAGCTCCATGATCGCGGCGTCGCGGAGCAGCAGGGCGCGGTCCCGGGGGCTAGGCTCACCGGCCGCGCCCGGGTGCGGCCCAGCGGCGTCCAGCACCCGGGCCAGCTGGTCCGGGCGGGCCACCTCGGGCAGCCTGCGCCGGATCCGGGGCGTGCCGAGCAGCGGGCCCGGGTCGGTGGCCAGCAGGCCGCGGGCGTGCGCGAACGCGGTGAAGGCGCGGGCCGCCGCCGCCCGGCGGGCCAGCGTGCTGCGGGCCAGGCCCGCCCGGTGCTGGGCGGCCAGCCAGCCCCGGAGCACGCTGATGGTCAGGCCCTCCGGGCTGGTCACACCGGCCTGGGTGGCGTACTCCAGCAGGGCGCGCACATCCCCCAGGTAGGCCCGGACGGTGTGCGGCGAGGTGTTGCGCTCGGCGGCGAGGTGCCGCTGGAACAGATCCAGCGCACGGCTCAGCGGCTCGGCCAGCTGGCCCGCCGCGTCTTCCGCTGGCTCAGCCATCCCCCCAGTGTGGCACCGGGCGACGGCTACTCCACCGTGACACTCTTGGCCAGGTTGCGCGGCTTGTCCACGTCGTTCCCGAGCGCGACGGCCGCGTGGTAGGCGAGGATCTGCAGCGGCACCGAGAGCAGGATCGGGTCCAGCTCCGGCTCGTTCTTCGGCACCCGGATGACGTGATCGGCCAGCTTGGCGTCCAGGTCGGTGTGCCCGACCACCACGATCGGGCCGCGCCTGGCGCGGATCTCGCCCAGCGTGGACAGGTTCTTGTCGAGCAGGTCGTCGTCCGGCACGATCGCCACCGTCGGCAGTTCCGGGTTGACCAGGGCCAGCGGCCCATGCTTGAGCTCGCTGGCTGGGTAGGCCTCCGCGTGCAGGTAGGAGACCTCCTTCAGCTTCTGCGCGCCCTCCCGGGCGACCGGGAAACCGCGGACCCGGCCGATGAAGAACAGGCCCTGGCACGCCACCAACTCGGCGGCGACGCCGGCGATGTGGTCCTCGTCGGCGAGCACCTTCTCGATCTGGTCCGGCAGCGCGCGCAGCCCGGCGATGATCCGCCTGCCGTCGCCCGGCGAGAGGTCATGGATGCGGCCCAGGTGCAGGCCGAGCAGGGCGAACGCCACGGCCGTGGCGGTGAAGGTCTTGGTCGAGGTGACCGAGACCTCGGGGCCGGCATGCAGGTACATGCCGCCGCCGCACTCCCGCGCGATGGCACTGCCGACCGAGTTGACCACGCCGAGCACCTGGCCGCCCTTGCGCTTGAGCTCCTGCACCGCGGCCAGCGTGTCGTAGGTCTCGCCGGACTGGCTCACCCCCACGTACAGCGTGTCCGCCTCCACCACCGGGTTGCGGTAGCGGAACTCCGAGGCCGGCTCGGCCGCTGCCGGGATCCGGGCCAGGTCCTCGATGAGCTGGGCGCCGACCTGCCCGGCGTAGTAGGCGGAGCCGCAGCCGAGGACCAGCACCCGGCGGATCTCCCGGAGCTGCCGGGCGTCCATGTTCAGCCCGCCCAGGTGCGCGGTGTTGAACCGGGCGTCGATCCGGCCGCGCAGCGCACGCTCGACCGCCCGGGGCTGCTCGTGGATCTCCTTCCGCATGAAGTGCGTGTAGCCCTCGGCATCGTAGGCGCTGAACTCGGTGTCGATGATGGACGGCTGCTTGGTGGTGGCGCGGGCGTCCAGGGTGGCGGTGCGGAACCCGTCCGCGCGCACGGTGGCGACCTCGCCGTCGTCCAGGTGCACCACCTGGCGGGTGTAACGGACCAGCGCGGCGATGTCCGAGGCGACGAACATCTCTTTGTCGCCGAGGCCGAGCACGACCGGGCTGCCGTTGCGGGCGGCCACGATCCGGTCCGGCTGCCGTGCATCGAGGACGACGATGCCGTAGGTGCCGACCACCGAGGTCAGCGCCTGGCGGACCGCTTCCTCGAGATCGCCTGCGCCGCTGGCCGCGATCAGGTGGGCCAGCACCTCGCTGTCCGTCTCCGAGGTGAACACCGCCCCGTCCGCGATCAGCTTGGCCCGGAGTTCGTCGGCGTTCTCGATGATCCCGTTGTGCACGATGGCGATCGGCCCGCAGACGTGCGGATGTGCGTTGATGTCGCTCGGCTCGCCGTGGGTGGCCCACCGGGTGTGCCCGATACCCGGGCTGCCCTTGAACCGTGCGGGCAGCCCGCCGGCCAGGTCGGCGACCCGGCCCTTGGTCTTGTGCACCCGGATCTCGCCGGAGCGGCCCAGGACGGCGATCCCGGCCGAGTCGTAGCCCCGGTACTCGAGCCGGGCCAGCCCCTCGAGCAGCACGGGAACGCAGTCACGGCTCCCGATATGAGCGACGATTCCGCACATATCCTGCCCCCCTGTCAGGTGTAGATGATGCGGCGCAACTGGCGCTGCGAGTACTGCGGTGGCGCCACCAGCCGTTGCTGCAGCTCAGCGGCGATCTGCGGGAACGCCTCGTCGTTGGTGAAGCCACGGGCCTTGAGCTCACGGTGGCGCCGGCGGACGAAAGCCTCCGCTGGCTCGGAGAAATAACCGACCACCTCAGCGATCAGCCGCTCCGCCTCCCCGGGGTCCAGCGGGCTGCTCCGGGTCAGATGAGCGATCAGGTCGTCGAACGGTCGCTGCACGCCTGCGGCCGCGGGTTGGTGCACGCCCGCCATCGCCGGTTGCTGCACGCCTGCCACCGCCCCAGCATGAGGGATTCTCCGGCGGATGGCAAAGATTCTGCCCGAAACCGGGCAGAAATCCCGGCTAGAGCTGCTCTGACGGCCCGGCGTCCCATTCGGCTGCCCGCCGAGGCCGTTCAGCAGCGAATGTAACCTTTCCATATCGGACCGCAGGTCCCGCGTACCGTGGGTGCCCCGGCCACGGCCGGCCGGGTTCCCATTACCTGTGGGGGCGCTTCTACCCGTTTAGGAAGGCAGATGGCTGCTCACAGGAACCCCAGGAAGCTTGTTGGGCTGGCGATCGTGCTGTGCCTGATGATGGCCGGGGCGATCGGGGGGTGCTCGGCAGCGAAAAGCCGCGCCGGCCCGGCAGCATCGGCTAACCCCCAGCCCAGTTCGGCTCCATCAGCACCTGCGACGGCCCCAGCTTCGCCCGCGCAGACTCCATCGCAAGCCCCCGCCGGCGGTGCCGCGTTCGTGGCGAACTGCCCGGCTCATGGGTCGAGCAACCAGTCCGGCTGCGGCTCTTGGGAAGCCGGGCCAACCTCGGGCCAGGGACTGGGCTTCGCCGCGGGACAGCAGTCGTCCCCGAACCTGCTCGGGGTCAACCAGGACCCGTGGTCTGGTGGGCAGGGGCCGCAGGTACTCCGCGCGTCCTCCTTCCAGAACTGGTCGGTAACCGCGACTGATAGCGACCCGTCCAACGCGCCCGGCGAGGTGCTCACCTACCCGGACGCGAGCTACAACTACTACCAGCTCGTTACGGCCGCTTCTGGTTACACTGCTCCCCCAGCGCAGTACGACCTGAACAACATCACGTCGCTGACCAGTGATTTCACCGAGTCCATGCCGCAGCTCAGCCACCTCGACGCCGAGGCCGCATACGACATGTGGCTGAACAACTGGAAGACCGAGATCATGGTGTGGGTGGACACCGCGCCCGGCAAGGACCGTAATCTCGCCCACGACGGCATGACCAAGGTCGGCACGTACACCTACGGGGGCCAGAACTTCGCGCTCTGGCGCAGCGGCCACGGGATCACCGGCTTCTACGTCTTCCTTTTGGACCACAACGAGACATCGGGCACGGTAAACCTCAAGGCGATGCTGGAGACCATGGTCTCGCTCGGCTACATCCCGGCGACATCCCCGCTGACCCAGATCCCGTTCGGCTGGGAGATCAGCGACACGGGCGGCAAGCCGGTGACCTTCTCGATGTCCAGGTTCGAGGTAAACCTGCAGAACTAACGCCTGCCCTCGCACGGACAGCAGACGACGGAGATCCCCGGAATCAGCCGGGTGGCCGGATCCGCCAGCCGCGCGGGCAGCGCTCCACGTGCCCGGCCGCGGCGAGCTGGCCCAGGCAGCGCAGCACGGTATCGAAGTCCACGCCCGCCGACACCGCGATCCGGGCCGGGCCCCATCCGGTCCGGGCCGGGACCGCCTCCAGCACCGCACGGCTCACGGGGTCCAGCTCATCGCGGGGCAGGGCCGGGCCGCCGGGCTGGCTGGCCAGGTCGTCTGCGCCGAAGGACAGGTGGCCGAGCACATCCTGCGCGCCGGTCACCAGACCGGCGCCCCAGTCCCTGATGACCAGGTGGCAGCCCGCGGACGCGGGAGAGGTCACCGGGCCGGGCACCGCCAGCAGCGGCCGGCCGAGGTCGCGGGCGTGCCGGGCGGTGTTGAGCGCGCCGCTGCGCAGCGCCGCCTCGACCACGACGGTCCCCCGGCTGAGCGCGGCGATCAGCCGGTTGCGCACCAGGAACCCCGGCCGGGTCGGGGCCCGGCCCGGCGGCCGCTCGCTGACCAGCGCGCCGTGCCCACTGATGGCCTGGAACAGCTCGTGGTGGCCGCGCGGGTACGGGTCATCCACCCCGGAGGCTAGCACCGCGATCGTGATCCCTTCGGCGCTGAGCACCCCGCGGTGCGCCCAGCCGTCGATGCCGAACGCGCCGCCCGAGATCACCGCCCAGCTGCGTTCGGCGAGCGCGGCGGCCAGTTCGGTGCAGACGTGAATGCCGTATGCGGTCGCGGCCCGGGTGCCGACGATGGACACCGAGCGGAGGCAGGCGAACCGCAGGTCGGCATCTCCGCGCACCCACAGCGCCCACGGGCAGGCGTCGCCGAGCACGGCGAGCTGGCTGGGCCAGCCTGGGTCACCGGGGCACAGCAGCCGGATCCCGGCCCGCGCCCAGGCATCGAGCGTGAGCTGGCTGGGCGCCTCCCCCAGCCGGGCCGCCCAGCGGCGCAGCGCGCGATCCAGCCCCGGGATGCCCGGATCGGCCGGGTCGTCCGATGTCCACAGATCTGGCTGCCGGCCATCCGCTCGCCGGGCACCAGGCCGCCCAGCGCCAGCCGGCCACGTACCTGTGGTCAGCGCGGTCATGATCTCCGTCGGTGAGCAGGTCCGGAGCAGCGCGCCAAGCTGCACGTCGCCGGGCTCGGCCAGGCAGGTCAGAGCGGCCCGGGCCAGCCGCTCATCCGCCGTCGGCTCCAGCCCGTTTACTCCCGGGCGGCCGTTCATCCGACCCTCCCCATCCACAAGCCCAGCGCGTAGGTGGTGTGATCCGCAGTCGGGCGAGATACACCAGCCAAGTCGGCGACTGTCCAGGCCACTCGGAGCACTCGGTGGAGTCCTCGGGCACTGATCTGTCCGAGATCCATGGCTCGTTCCAGGGGAGAAAGCGCGCCCGGGGCCGGCCGGAAATGCCCATGCAATTCGCTGCCGGGGATCTCAGCGTTGAGCTGCCAGGGGGTATCCCGCAGCCGATCAGCTGCGCGCTGCCGGGCTGCGGCAACCCGGTCGGCAACCTTAGCGCTGGGCTCAGCAAATTTTCGGTCGCTGAGCAGCTCACTGCGGCTCACCGGGAGGAACTCCACTTTGAGGTCGACACGATCCAGCAGTGGGCCAGACAACCTGGCCAGGTATCTGCGACGCACCGTCGGCGAGCATTCGCAGGCGGCCTGCCCGCCGGATCCCTTCGCACACGGACATGGATTGGCCGCCAAGACCAAAGTGAACCGAGCCGGGAAGCGGGCGATCATCCCCAGGCGGGCGACCACAACTTCCCCCGACTCGAGAGGCTGCCGCAACGCATCGAGCACATCCCGGCCGAACTCAGGCGCCTCATCGAGGAACAGGCAGCCCCGATGTGCCAGCGAGGCGGCCCCGGGGTGGATCAGGCCGCTGCCACCGCCAACGATCGCCGCCTTAGTCGCAGTGTGGTGCGGGGCGCAGAAAGGGGGCTCGGTAAGCAGCGGGCCTCCGTCAGGAAGCACACCTGCCACCGAATGGATGGAGGTAACCTCCAACGCCGCTGCCTTCTCGAGGCGCGGTAGCACGGTCGGTATCCGTTCGGCCAGCATCGTTTTGCCCGCGCCCGGTGGTCCAAGCAGGCAGAGATGATGCCCGCCGGCAGCGCATATCTCGGCGGCCCGACGCGCCACCGGCTGACCCAGCACATCAGCCAGATCCAACTTGCGACCATCTGACCGCAGGGTGTTTGCCGGGGTGGTGGTCGGCTCGGTGCCACCCTCAGTGATCTGAACCGAGTCTGCCTCTCCAGCTGTGGGTTCACCACGAAGCCAGCTGAGGAGCCCGCGTAGAGAATTTGCACTGAACACCTGAAGGCCTGGGACCAGCGCCGCCTCGGCCGCATTCGCGCGCGGCACCGCCACCTGGCGGAACCCGCTGGCTGCAGCGGCGGCCATGGCCGGGAGCACACCCCGCACGGGGCGAAGCTGACCGTCCAGCCCGAGCTCACCGATAAAAGCGACGCCGTCGAGGGCAGCGGCTGGCACAGAGTTCGCCGCGCTCAGGATGGCCACCGCGATCCCGAGGTCGAACCCGCTGCCCCGCTTGGGCAGGCTGGCCGGGGACAGGCCAACCGTGATCCGGCGCTGCGGCCACTGCTCTGCACTGTTGACGATGGCCGACCTGATCCGGTCCCTCGCCTCGCGGAGCGCCGTATCGGGCAGGCCGACCAGGAGCAGGCCGGGCAGGCCGTTCTGGATGTCAGCCTCGATCTCCACAGCATGGCCCTCGACGCCGACCAGCGCGATCGCGTGCGTGCGGGCCACCGGCACGTCAGCTCACCCCCCGCACGTGCTCGATGGTGAAGTGCCCGGCCCGGTCGCGGAGCAGCCCGATCACGTCGATGCGCACCTCGTCGAACAGCACTCCGTGCGCGTTCACCCAGCAGATGGCCAGCCGCCGGAGCCGGGCCTGCTTGCGCCGGCTGACCGCCTCGAGCGGGCTGCCGAAGCCCAGCCCGGACCGGGTCTTGACTTCACAGGCGACCAGCACCCGGCGCTCGGCCGCCACGATGTCCAGCTCACCCGCGGCGCAGCGCCAGTTCCGGTCGAGGATCCGCATCCCAGCCTGCTGCAGGTACTCGGCGGCCAGCTGCTCACCCTGCCGGCCCAGGTCATCCTTGTCCGCCATTCGGCATCACCTCCGATGCCGAAGGCTGCCGGACCTGGCGGCCGGCGCCCAGGGCCAGTCGCGCCACTGTGGACAGCGGAATGCAAAACCGGGGTGCTGTGGACAGCGCGGCGGATTTGTCGCCGCCAGGTGATTAAATGCGGGCGGGGCCGCCTGGGCCGCCCACCGGCCTACTTGTCAGGCACCTCGAGCTCGGGGCGGGCCAGCTCCTCGACATTGACGTCCTTGAACGTGACGACCCGCACGTTCTTCACGAACCGGGCCGGCCGGTACATGTCCCAGACCCAGGCGTCCTGCATGATGACCTCGAAGTAGACCTCGCCGTTCTCGGAGTTGTGCACGTTGAGCTCTACCTGGTTCGTCAGGTAGAACCGGCGCTCGGTCTCGACCACATGGGTGAACAGCCCCACGACATCCCGGTACTCGCGGTAGAGCTGCAGCTCCATCTCGGTCTCGTATTTCTCGAGATCCTCTGCGCTCATCTGCTTCCCCCTCCGATCAGCCTGCGTCGGGAGGTCCGGCCCGGTTGGCATCAACCATAGGTCAATTCTCCGTCCAGCAATTCCCCAGACCTCATCTGCTCAGGAACCACGCCGGCCAGTTCCTCCTCTCCCGGCGGCTCGGCACCGCTGTGCACCAGACCCACGACGTTGGCGAACGAGGCCCGGTGCTCCGGGCATGGCCCGTGCTCGGCCAGCGACTGCATGTGACTGCGGGTGGAATACCCCTTGTGCCGGGCGAACCCATAGGCCGGGTAGCGCTGCGACAGCTCGGTCATGATGCGGTCCCTGGTCACCTTGGCCACGATGGAGGCCGCCGCCACGCACGCGGCCACCTCGTCGCCCTTCCACATGGCCAGGGCGGGGACGCCCAGGCCGCGCACGGCGAAGCCGTCGGTGAGCACGTAACCGGGCTGGGGGGACAGCCCGGCCAGGGCGCGCCGCATGCCCTCGATGTTGCACACGTGCAGCCCGCACGCGTCGATCTCGGTGGACGGGATGACGACGGCGTGCCAGCCGAGCGCCGTCCGGGTCACCTCCCCGTAGGCCTCCTCGCGGGCGGCGGGGGTGAGCTGCTTGGAGTCTGCGATGCCGGTGAGCCGGGACAGCCGCGCCGGGTCCAGCATCACCGCCGCCACCACCAGCGGGCCGGCGCACGCGCCGCGGCCCGCCTCGTCGATCCCGGCCACCGGGGACAGTCCGGCCCGGGCCAGGACGCGCTCGTACCCGGTTAGTCCGGCCGTCCGCCGGGGGGTGTACCCGGGATGCCGCCACTCTGGCTCGGCCATGGCCTCACCAGCGCCCGCGCCGACCACGCAGCCACCGCCCCGGCCGGCTGACCGCGCGGCGGCGGAACCTGCGTTCCAGCAGCGTCAGCGGCACCGCGGCGGCACCCGCGACCGCGAACGGGGCACCCGGGGTGGCCAGGGCGGCGAGTGCGCTGTGGCCGGCGTTGAGCTGATTGAACGTGGCGGGGATGGGCAGCACCCGGAACCGGCTCGGCGGCCAGAGGATCAGGAAGGCCCGGCCTACCACCTGGCTCTCCGGGATGGTGCCGCCGCCCGGGTCCTCCATGTGGCCGCGCGAGTCGTAGGACACGTTACGGTGGTCGCCCATCACCCACAGCCGACCCGGTGGCACCCGGATGTTGAACTTGGTCATCGACGGCGGGTTGCCGGGGTACAGGTAGGACTTCTCGCTCAGCGGCACGCCGTTGACCGTTATCTGCCCCTTGGCGGTGCAGCAGACCACGTGGTCGCCGGGGACGCCGATCACCCGCTTGATGTAGTCGTGCACGCCGGGGGAGATGCCGAACAGGCCGACCACCGCGTGACCGAACTCGCTGGCCCAGCGGACGATCGGGTCGCTGGACTGGGGCGGGCTGGGCGGATCCCAGGAGCCTTCCCCGTTGAACACGATGATGTCCCCGCGGTCGATCGGGCGGAAATGGTAGATCAGCTTGTTGACCAGGACCTTGTCCCCGATGTTGAGCGTGTTCTCCATCGACGAGGACGGGATGTAGAAGGCCTGGATCACGTAGGTCTTGATGACCAGCATGATCACCAGTGCGAACGCGAACAGCCCGATGAGCTCCACCCACCAGTTGATCCGCCTGCGCCGCCGAATTGCGGCCGCGCTGCGCCGGGCGCCGGGCGAGGGCCCGCTGCCGCCCGCCGCACCTGTGCCGCCAGCCTGGCCGTCCGGGCCAGCGCCCGGCCCGTCCATCGTGGCCCGGCCGTTGGACTCCCCGGGTGCACGGCGCGCCGACGGCGTGATCGTCTCGGTGCCCGGCAGATCCGGGTCCACGCCCCGCACGCCGTCGCCGTCGTTGCCGGGACGGCCAGCGCCTTGCGCGCCGCTCATCGCCGGATCGCCCATTCCCCGGTCATCGTTCATCGAGTCCGAGCCTAACGCCCGGCCAGCCGGAGGTGCGCGCCCAGACTGTCAGCGGGCCGGCTCGCGGCGCTCCCGGATCCGCGCGGCCTTGCCGCGCAGCGAGCGCAGGTAGTACAGCTTGGCCCGGCGGACCCGGCCCCGGGTGACTACCTCGATCTTGTCCAGCGAGGGGCTGTGCACCGGGAACGTGCGCTCCACGCCGACGCCGTAGCTGATCTTCCGGACGGTGAAGGTCTCCCGGGCCCCGCCGCCCTGACGCCGGATCACCACGCCCTGGAAGACCTGGATCCTGGAGCGGGTGCCTTCCTTGACCCGCACATGAACTTTCAGTGTGTCCCCAGGGCGGAAGTCGGGGATGTCAGAGCGGATCTGGGCCTGCTCCAGCTCGGCGATCGCGGTGTGCATGGCTAAGGTTCCTCAGTTATCCTCACGCGCGCACAGGCCAGCGAACGCGTGGCATCGGTCTGTCGGTGTCCTGGGCCGCGGCAGGCGCCAGGACGCGCACCCGCTGGGTCGGCCTAATGTGGGTGGCGGACTTCAGTGTGCCATATCTTCGGCACTGATCGGAAAGCCAGCGTCCAGAAGGACCTCCCGGTCCCGGCGGTCCAGCGACCCGGCGGCCAGCCGGGCGACCAGATCCGGGCGGAACGCAGCGGTCCGGCGCAGTGCCTCGTCGCGCCGCCAGCGGGCGATCGCGGCGTGGTCGCCGGACAGCAGCACGGGCGGGACCTCGTGACCGCGCCACACCCGGGGCCGGGTGTAGGCGGGCCCTTCCAGCAGCCCGGCCATCGGGCCGTCGCCGCCGCCGAACGAGTCGTCGGCCGCGGACCCGGCGTTGCCCAGCACCCCGGGCAGCAACCGGGCGATCGCGTCGATCATGACCAGCACCGCGGGCTCGCCGCCGGACAGCACGTAGTCCCCGATGGACAATTCGTGCACCGCCATCCGCTCCCGCGCGTCCGCGACCACGCGCGCGTCGATCCCCTCGTACCGGCCACAGGCAAAGACCAGCCATGCACAACGCCCGAGCTCAGCCGCGGCCGCCTGGCTGAACGGCAGCCCTGACGGGGTGGGCACGACGAGCTGGGCCTGCCCCGGATCACTCCCGGTCACCTCGTCCAGGGCCTCGCCCCACGGCTGGGGCGACATGACCATGCCCGGCCCGCCGCCGAACGGAGCGTCGTCCACGGTGCGGTGCACGTCCTGCGTCCACCGGCGCAGGTCATGGACCTGCAGGTCGATGGTGCCCCGGGAGGCCGCCTTGCCGAGCAGGGACACGCTCAGCGGGCTGAAGTACTCGGGGAAGATCGTGATGATGTCGATGCGCACCCGGTCACCTCACCCGCGGCCAGGTTCCGGCGCGCCGAGTTCGAGCAGCCCGGGGGGCGGGTCGATAACCAGCCGGCCGGCCGCCACGTCGACCTCGGGCACGATCGCGGCCACGAACGGGACGAGCAGCGGTGCTGGCCCGGGGAGGTGACCCCCCGCCCTGCTTCCCCCGGGGACTACCCGCGGAGCCCCCGGCCCCCGTTCGCCGCGCCGCGCCGGGGCCGGGTCCGCTGGCCCGTCTGCCTCGATGACCAGCAGGTCCTGGCCGAAGTGCCGCACGTCGGTCACCCGGCCGACCGGCTCGCCGGACACGGTGACCACGGCCAGCCCGATCAGCTCGTGATCGTGGAACTCGTCGGGGTCGTCCGAGGATCCGGCGTCGGCCGAGTCCACGGTCAGCCAGACCCCGCGCAGCGTCTCGGCCTGGTTCCGGTCGGCTATCCCCTCGAAACCGACCAGCAGCCGCCCGGCGTGCCAGCGCGCCGATGCCACGGCCAGCGGACCGGCCTCGGCCGGGTCGGTGGCCAGCACCGACCCCACCGCGAACCGGCTATCCGGCTCATCGGTGCGTACCTCCACCGACACCTCGCCGCGCACCCCGTGCGGCCGGGTGATCCGGCCCACGACTAGCTGCATGACGGGCTAGCGGACCTCGTCCACGTCGAGCAGGTCGACCCGCACGTACTTGCCGCCGGCCAGCGAGCCGATGACCGTGCGCAGCGCCCGGGCGGTCCGGCCGCCGCGGCCGATGAC
>Ga0335069_10009736_pt1 | contig 13656 bp, 11 predicted proteins | sample Lox_Sample_11_FD_206714 | JGI IMG/M metagenome (GOLD analysis project Ga0335069, IMG submission 206714) | Soil microbial communities from Loxahatchee National Wildlife Refuge, Florida, United States - Lox_Sample_1.1 | ecosystem: Environmental > Terrestrial > Soil > Wetlands | place: USA... | reverse complement strand
TGCGTGTGGAGCGGGAAAAGCTCGAGGAGATGCAGCGTCAGGAGCGGGAAGCGGCTGAGGCCAAGCGCCGTGCCGAGGAAGCGAAGCTGAAGGCGATCGAGGAGGAAACGCGCCGCCGGCTGGAGGATGAGCGGAAGAAGATCGAGGAGGAGATGGCCGCCCGCGCCGCCGACGAACGGCGCCGGATCGAGGAGCTGCGCAGGAAAGAAGAAGAGGCGGCCGAACAGCGGCGGAAGGCCGAGGAGGAGCGTCTCAAGAAAGTTGCGATGGAGACGGAGAAGCGCCTGGAGGAAGAGCGCCGCCGCCTCGTGGAGGAGAAGAAAAAGGTCGAGGAGCAGCTCCGCCGCCAGCTTGAAGAGGAGCGGACGCGCGCCGAGGAGGCACACAGGAAGCAGCTCGAACAGGAAGCCGAAGCCCGCCGCATCGTCGAGGAACAGGCCAAGCGGAAGGTCGAGGAAGAGTACCAGAAACGGCTCGCGGAAGAACGCGAGCGGCTGGCGGAGGAGCAGCGACGGCAGTACGAGGAAGAGCGGAAGAAGATCGAGGAGGAAGCCCGGCGGAAAGTGGAGGAGGACCAGCGGCGCCGCGAGGAAGAGGAACGGCTCCGCCTTGAGGAGGAAGCCCGCGAGGCCCAGGAAGAGGATCGCCGCCGCCGCGAGGAGGAAGACGCGGAACGCCGCCGGCAGGAGGAGGAGACCCGTCAGTACGAGGAGGCTGTCCGGCAGGCGATCGAGGAGGGCCGTCGTCTCGCCCAGGCCAAGAAGATCCGCGCGTACCTGGAACGGGGGAAGGAGTTCGTCGGACTCGCCCAGTTCGAGGAGGCGCTGAAGGAGGTCACGAAGGTGTTCCGCCTCGACCCGACGAACGTGGAGGCGAGGGAGTTCGAGCAGACCGTGTACGCGGCGCGCGACGAGTTTACCCGCCGGGAAGAGGAAGCCCGGGCGCTCCAGGAAGAACAGCGCCGCAAGGTGGAGGAGCTCCAGCGGAAGCTCGCCGAGCAGGCGAGGATGGAGGAGGAGCTCGAACAGCAGCGCGCGATCCGCGAAGCGAAAATCGCGGGCTGCCTGCAGAAAACGCGCGACTACATCCGCGACGGCATGTACGACAAGGCGCTCACCGAGATCGAAACAGTGTACGCGATGGATCCCGGCAACGCCGAGGCGCGCGAATACGAGCAGAGCGTCCTCACGATCCAGCGAAAGGCCGAGGAGGCGCGCACCGTCTCGGAACAGCGGTCGCAGCAGGGGGATGCCTGGCGGAAAGAGGAGGAGGAGCGCCGGAAGGCGGCCGACGAGGGGCGCGAGGTCCTGCGCCGGGAGTCGGTGAACACCTACCGCGCGATGATGCGCCAGGCCTGGGCCGGCGGCGAGCCGGTCTCGGAGGACCGCTCAATGCTGGACGTGGTGCGGCTCTCGCTCGGCATCCCGGAGAGCGAGCACAGGAAGATCGAGCACGAAATACAGGTGGAAACGTACACCGAGGCGCTCCGTGCCGCATTCAGATCCGGCGCGATGTCCACCGACGATCACAGCACGGTCGAGCAGCTTCGCAAGCTCTTTTCGATTTCGCGGGACGAGGATTCCACCATCCAGTCCTCGCTCAAAGCCGAACTCGGCAACGACGGCCGCTGATCCTGCGCGGCTTACCCCCGGCCGAGCCTTCGCCGCAGCACGCCTCTCCTGTACCCCACGCAGCACGCCCAGAGCAGGTTCATCCCCGCGATATTGAGGAGCAGGTAGAGGTCCAGCGCGTCCGCAACCGAGCACGCCGTCAGGAGGAACAGCTCCGTTCCCAGCCCGAGAAATCCCGAGAGGCGGACGCCCGTCACATCGCCGTACCACCGTTCTGCCCGGCCCTGTGCGGGGGACGCGTGTCCCAGGGAGAATGCGTCGATGCGCGCAATGAGGCGGTCCTGCCAGCCGTACAGGAGCAGGAACGTCCTGTGGAGCCCCGCGGTCAGGGGGTCCTCTCCCCGGTCCTCCTCGCTGATCTCCTCAGACGTCCGGTTCCCGGTGTAGGCGTTCCGCAGGTGCAGGAACGACGTCTGGTAGAACACGTGGTACGAGACGCGGAGCGATATCCCCAGAAATGCCAGGATGCACAGGACGGGCGCTTCCGCGCCCGCGCCGTGCCGCACCATGGCGGCGGCGATGGCCGCGAAGACGGCCAGGTTGACCGCGAAGTCGCCGATGGAGTCGAGGAATCGTCCCGCCCTGCTGAACATGCCCTTTGCCCGGGCGAGCTGGCCGTCGGCGGAGTCGAGGAGGTCCTTGAGCGTCACGCAGAGTCCCGCCGCAAGCGTGGCGTGAGGCGTCCCCGTCCCGTACAGCGCCGCAGCGAGGAACCCGGCGGCTGTGGCTGCCAGCGTGACCTGGTTCGGCGTCACCGGTGTGCGGTAGAGGACCTTCACCAGCACTCCCGCGGCGGGGCGAAGCACGTACGTGTTGATCAGCTCGTCGGAGGCGCCCGACTTCACTGAGGAACCGTATGAATATTCCGTATCTGCCATGAAAGCCCCTTCCGTCCGGGAAGTCATGGTAGCCCCAATCCGGGAGGGAATCAAGCGTCTTTAATAAGTCGTCCTCGTTGTGTATATTGCACAGGCAGAGCGTCCACACCCACACTACACGAAGGAGCGTCCTGATCTTCCTATGAAACTGACGCGCATAGGGATACTCACAGGCGGCGGCGACTGCCCCGGCCTGAACGCGGTCATTCGCAGCATTGCGAAGCCGGCGATGAGCTACTACAACGCCAAGGTCATCGGCATCCTCGACGGGTACGAGGGACTGGTGGAAGGGCGGCACCGTGAGCTGACCCCCCTCGATGTTCTGGGAATCATCAACCAGGGAGGGACGATCCTGGGGACCTCCAACAAGGGGGACCCGTTTCATTTCCCCATGGGGGAACGGAACAACATCAAGATCGTTGATGCGTCCCAGCAGGTGGTCGACCACTACAGGAACCTGAAGCTCGACGCGCTGGTGACGATCGGGGGAGACGGAACGCAGATCATCGCCCACAAGCTGGCGGCGATGGGCCTCAACATCATCGGTGTTCCCAAGACGATCGACAACGACCTCGAAGCGACGGAGGTGACGTTCGGCCACGACTCCGCGGTCGCGGTGGCGACAGAGGCGATCGACAGGCTCCAGACGACCGCTTCCGCCCACCACCGGGTGATGGTGATGGAGACGATGGGACGCTACGCGGGGTGGATCGCCCTGGGCGCGGGGGTCGCGGGAGGGGCGGATATCGTCCTGATCCCGGAGATACCGTTCTCGTGGGACAGGGTATTCGAAGCGGTGCTCAAGCGGAGCAAGGGGGCGAAGTTCAGTATCGTCTGCATCGCCGAAGGCGCCAAGCCGAGCGGCGGCGACGTTTCGGTGCGGGAGATGGACAAGAAGCGGACGGACCCCGTGCGCCTGGGGGGCATCGGCGAGATGGTCGCCAAGCGGATCGAGGACGAAACGGGTCTCGAGACGCGCGTCACGGTCCTCGGGCACGTGCAGCGCGGGGGAAGCCCGACGCCGTTCGACAGGATACTCGCCACCCGGTTCGGGACGGTCGCCCTCCAGGCGATGTCCAACGGCGAGTTTGACGTCATGACGAGCCTGCGGCAGAACAGCGTCATCACCGTCCCGCTCGCCGACGCGGTCGGGCGCCAGCGTCTCGTCCCGCACGATTCCCAGCTCATATTCGCCGCCAAGGCGGTCGGAACCTGCCTGGGGGATTGAGACCGCAAGGCCTCTGTCATCGCGAGGGCGCGCTTCTTGCGCCCGTGGCGATCTACGCGATCCTTACCGCAACGACCGTTACGTCATCGGCCGCCGGGCGTCGTCCCCTGAACCCGGCGGCTTCCTGTATCAGCCCGCTGCACAGGCGCGCGGGGGGGAGCCCCCGCAGCTCCGCCAGCTTCTCCTTCAGCCGCTCCGTGCCGAATTGTTCCCCGCCGGCGGCCACAGTTTCCACGAGTCCATCCGTGTAAAGTAACAGCACATCTCCCGGCGTGCAGGCGACCTCGATCTCCTGGAACGCCGACGCCTTCCCTATCCCCAGCGCCAGGCTCGGTGTGCGCAGCTCTTCAACGTGCCCGTCGCGCCCCGCCCGCACCACCGGGGGATGCCCCGCGGTGGCGACGCGCGCCGTGCGGCCTTCCGCGTCGATGAGGAGGTAGGCGGCGGTGATGAACATCCCCTTCTGAACGAGCTGTGAGAGTGTGGCGTTGAGATGCGCAAGCATGGGACCGGGCGAAGCATCGCCCTCGATGTGGGCCCTGAATGCGCTCTTGGTCATCGCGCCCAGTATTCCCGCGCCGACGCCGTGGCCGGCGACATCGGCGGCGAACACCGCGAGCCGGCCGTCCCTCAGCCGGAGGAAATCGAAGAAATCTCCCCCCACCTCGCTTGCCGGTACCGTGCGCCCGGCTGCCTGCACGTGCTCCGTCGCGACCTCCCCTGAGGGGATCAGCGATTCCTGTATCCCGCGTGCGATCGACACCTCGGCCTCAAGACGCGAACGATGCCGCCCTTCGCTGGTCAGGAGGAAAATGAACATCACGTATCCGAGCGTGAGGAGGACAATCCCCGCCCCTGCAACCACGGCCCGCTGTGCCTGGAGATCCCCGATCTGCTCCCGCGTAATTGTCACGGACCCTCCGGTGAACGGAATCGTCGTGACCGGCCTTGCCCCGAGCGACGCTGCGATCTGTCCCGGGAATGAGAGCACAGCGAGGCATGCCAAGAGTGAGACAACGAGCAGTATCTTCCTGTTCCCGAAGAGAATGATGCACGCCGAGATGCCGCCGCTCCCGATCGTCGAGATGATGATGTCCAGGGGGCGGAGCGCGTGCGTGGGGGGCGTGAGCAGCGCGTTGAGAGGCCCGAGCGTTCCGAAGATGAGGAAGACCGCCAGCGCGAGCCCGGCCCGTGACCTCGCGGGCATCGGGCCCCAGATGTTGTACGGCCGCGCCTTCCCGTCGAAACGCCGCGCAGGAGGGGGCGCGCCTCCTTCGGACGGAGCTGCGCCGAGCCGCAGCGCGGTGTACAGCCACCCTCCCGCCATGAACAGCGCCAGCGCGGCCAGCGTCACGGCCAGCAGGGTCGCATCGCGCCACATGATCCATGTCCTGCCGTTATCCTCGAGGCTGTAGGAAAACGTCGCGAGGAGAAACACGAACGCAGCGACGCGGAAGAACGCCCGGAGGACTTTCAGCGCGGAGTTGTGGCCCGGCGCGCTCATGCGGTGGGTGCCTTCCGGCCGGGAACGACGGCGGTCGTCAGGAGCGTGCAGGCGCCGAGCAGGATGTACACGTCGGCGAGGTTGAAAATGCCCGTCCGCAGGCTCCAGGCGGAAAGGGAGACGAAGTCCACCACTCTCCCGCCGTGCGTCAGGCGGTCGAAGAGGTTGCACCCTCCCCCGGCAAGCATCAGCGCCAGGGCGAGCGCGAGCCGGGGCGTGACATGCCGGCCGAAGAAGAGCAGACCGGCGACCGCCAGGAGAAGGCCGCCGACCGCCACCGTGAATATCAGGAATCGCACTCTCTCCGGAAGGCCCGCGCCTATGCTCAGCATCGCGCCCCTGTTCTCGGCATACGTGAGCATCACACAGCCGCCTGCGAGCTGCACCGGCGGCACGCCGCGGAGGGATTCCGCCGCGCGCTTCGTGGCATAGTCGCATCCGGCGCAGGTCGCCAGGAGCAGCACCACACCTATCAGCATTCGTCCCTGCCGCAGGAGCATCCCATTTCCCATGTTTGACAGCGCCCTGTCATTGTGAGCGCTTTCTGCGAAGCGCGTTCTTTGCGTCCCGCCGAAGGCGGGGCAATCTCCGGCACTACCATTTACAGCGCGAATTTGTCGCCGTGCCAGTCCCGCGTCATTTCGAGCCAGAAGAAGAGGCCGCGCCACCGTCCGAAGGCTCTGTAGTCGCGCTCGATCGTCGCGTCTTTGACCCGCCTTCCCCCGCGGCGGAGCGTTGCATACTGTGCGCGGACCCACGAGTCGAGTCCCAGCTCGTCGTACCTGCCGGCCAGCTTCAGAAGATTGCCCGCGGCGTACGGACCGATCCCCCTGACCTCACGCATCGCGTCGAACAGCTCCGGTGTGGAAAGGGGCGAGGTGCGCCATGATTCGATGTCCAGCTCTCCCCGGACGACCATCCTGGCGAGCGCGCGGATGTACGGCGCGCGGTAGCCCGCCTTGACGGTGGCGCGCAGGCGTCTTTCGGAAAGCTCCGCCACGGCGGCGGGCGTCGGGAACGCCCGGACGCCGGCCGGGTGCCGTGCTCCCGCCGTCTCGACCAGATTGGCCACCATGAGCGTGGTCAGCGCCCACGTGCAGTTGGTGGTGCAGATCATCTTGACTGCGTCCTCGAAGACCGTCGGCGCGCGCAGCATGCGGCCGGCGCCGCAACGGGCGATCCACCGGTAGCGCGCGTGGCGGCGTGCTTCCCTGTGGAAGTCGGAAAAATCTTCGTCCATTCTGAGACACGTCCTGATCTGGGCCGCAAGCGCCGCGCGCGCATCCGCTCCGGGGGTGCCGGACCAGTCCGCCGCAACGCGAATGCCGGCCTCGGCGGCGGAGAGCGTGCACAGGGCGGTGAGTCCGCCGGGGAGCGAAAAGACGCGTACCAGTGTCTGCGTGTCGGGATCGTGCGCGAAAGGGGGGAGAGCGCACCAGCCGTGGCTGAAGACGGTGCGCCAGAAGTCGAATCCCTGGGGAGCGGCGATGTGGAAGACGTCAGAACCTGGCGAGGAGGAGCTCATTCGTCGGGTACTGGTCGAGGAGTTTCAGTACTGAGAGCATCGCATCCCGTGGTGCGAGCCGGGCAACCGAGCGGCGGAGCGCCTGGTGCTGCGTCACGGCCGGTCCGAAGAGCAGTTCCTCGCGGCGCGTCCCGGAGGCGCCCAGGTTGATCGCCGGGAAGATCCGTTCGTTGGCCATGTCGCGGTCGAGCACCAGCTCCATGTTCCCCGTTCCCTTGAACTCCTGGAAAATGAGTTCGTCCATCCGGGAATTCGTGTCGATCAGCGCCGTTGCCATGATCGTGAGTGAGCCGCCGTCCTCCAGGTTCCGGGCGGCGCCGAAGATCCGCTTCGGGATCTCCAGTGCCCGGGCGTCGACGCCCCCCGACATGGTGCGGCCGCTGCTCTTCTGGTGGATGTTGAACGCGCGGCCCAGGCGGGTGAGGGAATCGAGCAGGATCATCACGTCGCGGCCGGTCTCCGCCTTCCGCTTGGCGTACTCCAGCACCAGCTGCGCCAGTCGCACGTGTGCCCCCCGTTCGCTGTCGCTGGAGCTGGCAAACACCTCTCCGCGTATCGACCGCCGCATGTCGGTGACCTCCTCGGGGCGCTCGTCGATGAGGAGGACCAGGAGCTCAATCCGCGGGTTGTGAATGCTGACCGCGTGGGCGAGCTGCTGCATGAGCATCGTCTTTCCCGCCTTGGGGGGGGACACGATCAGGGCGCGCTGACCCTTGCCGACGGGACAGAAAAGCTCCACGATCCGCATGGCGCGGTCGCTCCCCTTTCCCTCGAGCCGGATGACTTCGTCGGGCTGCACCACCTCGTGCGCCCCGAATTCCCTCACGCTTTTCCACGCCTCGGGGTCGAGGCCGTTGACCGACGTGAGCGCGGTGACCTGGGGGCTCTTCCCGGGAGACTCCGCCGCGGTCGCCTCCAGCAGCGCGCCGGTGCGGAGATTGAAGCGGGTGATCAGTCCCGCCGGGACATAGGCATCCGCCGCTTCCCGCGCCAGTCCGTGCGAGACCGTGCGGATGAAGCCGAAATGCCGCGGATCGATTTCCAGTATGCCGGTGACCTGCGCGGACATCGGCTTATTTCTTCAGAAGATTCTTCAGGGCGTCGCCCACCTTTCCCTTCTGTTCCTTTGTCAGGCGGTCGGTCAGCTCTTTTTTCTTCGCGTCCGCCATCGCCAGTTTGTCGCTGATCGCTGCGCCGTAAACGCCGAGCTGCTTCTGGATGTCCGCCGTCTTGTCGTTCACGAGCTTCAGCACTTCCGCCTTCCTGGGTCCGATAACCGCGTCGAGCTTCGCCTTCAGCGCGTCCTGCGCTTTCGCGAATTCCGCGCCGAGCGCGGCGGAAGCGCGGGCGGCGATCTTCTCATCGAGGTCGGTCGCCAGCGCCATGTCGAACTTTCCCCCCGTGTTCCAGAGCCGGAACGTGACCTCGAATTCGCTGATCGTGCCCAGGACTTCCCGGATGATGCCTTCCAGGACTCCTCTGGGTTCCGCGGCGTAGGACATGTGGAACCCGGCGAGTGTTGTCCGCGCGCTGGCGTCGAACGCGCTGCCGGGCACCGTCACCTTGACCGACGAGCTCATGCGCGCTCCGATCATCCTGGCCGGAAGGAAATCCTGCGATCCGATGGGGAATTCGGCCAGGGGGACGCCGCCGAGCGAGGCCTCGTATTCGTCATACGGCGTGTCCTTCGTCCTGTCGAAGACCGCCTTCAGGGTGAACGCCCGCCCGCCCCCTTCGACTCCCTCCAGCGCCGCGGTCATCGGCACATGCGTCAGCTTCTGGTCGTTCGTGATGTTGTCGATTTCCCCCTTCGCGCGGATGAACCCGCCGTAGGTGGCGGTGTCGGTCCCGCCGGAGATCCGCGCTTTCTCAATCAGGAACTTCGGGTAGGCGTGCTCCAGGGGGAACGGGATGTTCTGCCCCTTCATCCGGGGGGGCGTGGTGAAGTCCGGCTTCGGGGAGGAGTTCCCGATGTGGGCCCGCGCCCAGTCGACGTACCCGAGGTACGTCATCGCTTTGTTGACCGCCTGCTCTCCCACCAGCAGCTTCGCCACGCCGGTTGTGCTCAGGTTGGGGAGCCTGGCCATCGACTTGAGGTGCGCGAAGTCCTCCGCCGCGGCGCGGTCGATCGCCCCCGCCGAGGCGGTGAGCGTCTGCACGTCGGACTGGATCGACGCCTTCCGCGCGTCGAATGTGGACGACACCTCCTTGATCCCCTTGACGGCGTTGTCCACCGTGGAGATCGCGCCGGTGATCGCCGGGATGGAGTTGAGCTGCGAGGTGTTGATCGACTTGAGCCCGGTTTCGATGTCGGCGAGCTTCTTCTTCGATGCCTCCATGTCCGCCAGCGATGCGTTCCACTGGGCGGAGGAGGCCAGCGCGCGCGCCTTCACGGAGTCGATCTGGCGGAGCGACCGGATGTCGAGCATGCGGACCAGGCTGTCAGCGTTCAGGTGAAATCCGGCCACGTTGAACGAGCCCGCCGGGGGCTTCTCGACGGACTTTGCGACCGCATCCTGCGCCTGCGCGGTGAACGACCCCGGGGGGGCCGCCTCGGCGGCGTGTTTCCCGGGGAGCGACCCGTCGGTTGTTCGCTTCGTCCCCAGGATCAGCGCATCGATTTCCATCGCGTGGATGATGTATTTGCCCCTCAGGAGCTGGCCGATATCCATCGCGAAGCGGACATTCCCGGTTTCACAGAGGTTTCGCCACCCGTCATGGGGGTCGGCCACCTGGAGACGCGCCCAGCGGATGCCGAGCGGGGAGAGGGAGACGTGCAGTCCCTCGATCTCCACTTTTGCGCCCACCGCCGCTTCCCCGCCGGCCTCGAGTCCCAGCCGCACCCACGTATCGAGGAAGAAGTACAGCAGCACGCAGACGATGACCGCCGGGATGAGCACGAAATAGAGGAACTTCTTTCTCATGGCTAGCCTTTCAGGTCGCGGATCCGCCGGTACCAGTTAAGGAGCTTGCTCCGGTCCAGTACCTGGTAGACCTTCCATTTCTCAAAGCGGCTGTGGATGTGCGTCCGGTACGCCACAACGAACGACCGCATGCCGGCGTAGATGGGGCCGAACAGGACCAGCGCCGTAACGAAGCTTCCCATGACAACGGTATTGTTGAACCGCGTGAGGGGCGCAACCGGGGCGTTATAGAGCCATGTCCAGAGGCCGCGGAGCCCGTCGACGTTCACGAGGAGCTGGTACCCCAGCCAGTGGAAGAACGGATCGAAAATGAACGCAATCAGGCTGAAAAAGGTCATGGCGACGCCCGCGGCCGCGAAATTGACGTCAATTGCCAGGAGGACGAGCCAGACCAGCGCGCCCTGCAGCGTGAGCATGGGTGAGAGCCCGAGGATGGACCCGAGCGCAAACCCTCCCGCGACCTGCGCGGGTGTCTGCCCCGCGCGGAGGATGCTGATGAAGTCCTTGATGAATTTGAGGTAAAACATGAGCCTCTCCGGTGGGTGAGGAGGGAACAACAGGTGGTAAAGTATCACTCGAAAGGACAAGTTGCAAGGGAGGAGCGCGCCGCCGGCACCGGCGGCACGCGCCCGGGGTGGTCACTTGCGGAGCATCTTGAGCGCGTGGTCCCATGCGCCCGTGCGCATGCCGTACGTCACCCAGAGAATGCACAGCGGTTCGAGCACGCGAGCCATCTCGATGCCGCCCAGGTCGACCGACGGCCACCCGAGCTGCTCCAGGAGACGCGCCACCGTCTCCTTCGATGCGGCGTCGTTGCCGCAGATGAACATGTCCGGCGGTCCCCCGGGAAACGACGGCGACACCATGTGGGAGTGGCCGACCATGTTGAAGCACTTGACGACCCGCGCCTCGGGAACCCAGCGCTGCACCTGCTCGCCCCCCGAATCCGTGTGGCCGAGCGCGAGCGCCGGCGGCGCGCCTGGCGTGAAGACGAGCGGGTTGGTCGCGTCGATGAGGACCTTCCCGGCGAGGGCCTTCCGCCCCGCGAGCGTCAGTGCGTTTTCCGTGCCGCTCCAGAGCGTTGCGAGAACGACGACCTCGCCGAACGCGGCGGCTTCCGCGAACGTCCCCGCGCCTGCTCCTTTCCCGGCCGCCGCGAGCCACCCGGCGATCTTCGCGCCGCGCGGATCGCGCGTGCCGAGGCGGACGGCGTGCCCGAGTTTCAGGAATCCCGCGGCGAGCGAGCGTGCGACGTCGCCTGTGCCGAGTATGCCGATGTTCATGAACGATCTCCTGCCGGATGTGTGTGCCTGGTACATCTACAATGCCCCGGCGGGGGCGGAAGTTCCGTCGCGCACAAACAGCGCGACCGCCGCGGCGGCCGCCAGGCCGGTTGCTCCCCCCAGGAGAAACGGCGCCGCCGGTCCGGCGGAGTCCCACAGAACTCCCGCCAGGAGGGACGCGGGCAGCAGTCCGGCCCCCGTCAATGTCGCGTGCAGCCCGATGGCAGTGCCGCGCGCTTCGCGCGGTGCGAGGTCCGCCACGAGCGCCTTCTCGACGCCGTCGGTGAGGCCGCTGTAGGCTCCGTAGCAGACGAACAGCAGCCAGGGGAGCCACGCTGCGCTTCCCTCGCCCATCGCCGCGAACCCGCAGTAGACGGCCCCGTACACCGCGTAGCCGCAGATAAGGACCTTTGTTCTTCCCAGCCTGTCGGAGAGCCAGCCCGCGGGGTACGACCAGAGCATGTAGGAAACGTTGTAGACGAGGTACAGGGCAAGCACGCCGGCCGTGGAGGCGCCCGCCCCCGATGCGCGCAGGAGAAGAAACGTGTTGGAAGAATTGCCGAGCGTGAAGAGGAGCGCGATGCCGAGGAAGACGCGGAGACCGGGCGGCATCGACCGCCACCGGAGCCGGGGCGGAGGAGGCACTCCCTGCGCGCGGCGGGTCCCCTCGCGGACGAGGAACAGAAGCGCAACCCCCGCAACAGCCGGGATCACCGAGAGGAGAAATACGCGGACGTAATTCGTGCCGCCCCCCAGGATGATCCCCAGCGCGATCCCCGTCCCGATCACTGCGCCGGCGGTGTCCATTCCGCGGTGCAGACCGAACGCTCTCCCCCGCGCCGCTTCGCTCGTGCTGTCCGCGATCAGCGCGTCGCGCGGGGCGGAGCGGACGCCCTTCCCGATGCGGTCGACCGTTCGTGCCAGGAGCACCGCGGGCCACCCCCCGGGGACCACAAGGAGAAGCTTTCCCAGCGCGGAAGCGCCGTACCCGGCGATGGTGAGTCCCTTGCGGTGCCCCGTCCTGTCGGACAGTCGGCCGGAAACGACCTTGAGCAGGCTTGCCGTGCTTTCGGCGAGTCCCTCAATCAATCCGAGCGCGGCGGGCCCGGCGCCGAGTGAGGCGAGAAAAAACGGGATGAGGGGGTAGACCATCTCGCTGGAGATATCGGTCAGCAGCGAGGTGAGCCCCAGCAGGACGATATTGAGCACCGCGGCTCCGGTACCGGTGTGTGTTCGGGGGCGCCGCCCGCCGGCGTCAGATTTCCGGCGGGGTCATGCCATACGCGGCCCACTCATGGCGGGCGGGTCCGTACAGTCCGGGGATTTCGAGTCCGGCCTGCCGCATGAGCACGGTCATCTGTGCGCGGTGGTGAACCTGGTGCAGGATCAGCGAGGTGAGTGTGAAGCCCCTGGCCCACTGTTCCCCGTACATGTCGTCCTTCTCCCTGAGCGTGGCGTCCGTCCAGCGCGCCTTCACCTGCTCCAGGAGCGATATCGCCGCCTCGCTGTACGCCTGCGCGATCCCGCGCGCGGAGGGAGGAATGGGATCATCCTTCCCGGGTCCCGCCAGCTGCAGCCCGGTGCGCGACATCATCTCCGGAATCGATGTCGTGATGTGCCAGGCCAGCCGGGCGAGCGTGCGCCCCTGGGGGTTGACCTGCTGGGAGAGCGCGCGGTCGGTCAGGTGTTTCAGGATCTTCTGTGTCCCCTCCAGCTCGCTCGACCAGAGGTGCTCAAAATCCGAAATTGTGCTGATCATGGTTCCTCTTCCCGGCTGGAGAACATCGGTGTCAGTGATGGACGGCCGCGCCGTCGGGGAAGATCACGATGTCGATCCTCCTGTTGCGGCCCCGCCCCTCCTTGGTGGCGTTGTCGGCGATGGGACGGCTGCTTCCCCATCCCTCGGACTCGATCAGCTTTGCGGGGGGAGGGAATGCACGGAGGTAATCAGCCACCGCCGCCGCGCGCGCCTCCGACACTTTCTGGTTGAGCGTCTCGCTCTCGCCCGGCTCCGTGTGCCCTTCCACCTTCACGTGACAGTCGGGGAAGAGCCGTATGGCCTTGTCCACCCGGGCGAGCACCTCCCCGGATCCCGCCGCAAGCGCGTTCCTGTCGGATGTGAACTCCAGCGCGTAGAGCCGGATGATGACCGTGTTCCCGTCGCGCAGGACGCGCCCTTCGCGCGGCGCGAAAAACCTGCCGGCGCGCGCGACCGCGGTGTTGATCTGCTGCCGTTCTTCGGCCTTCCGTGCCTCGTCCGTGCGGGCGATGCCCGCGGGCGCCCCGCGTTCCGCGGGGCTGAGCCTCAGGAGCAGCGCCTCGTTCTCTTCGCGCAGACGCCTGAGGCTGTCCGCCAGACCCGCGCGTGCGGAGTCGCGGCTTCTGACGGCGGCGATGATCTGCTCGACGACAGGGTCGAGGCCCCCGTCGAATCCAACGTGCGTGTTGAGGGCCGCGGCGATCCGGGCGATGGCGCTTTCCGAGAGGAGAAGGGCGTCCTCAAACGAGCTCTTCCGTTCCTCCATCTGCGAGATGATCTCGTGGAGGTAGATCGCGTGCGCGGCCTCGTATTTCGCCTCCGCGGCCAGGTGCCGGGCCTCCGTCAGGTCGTACCGGTTCTGTTTGATCAGGGCTTCGGCCAGCTCCAGCCGCTGCCCGGCCCGCTCAAACGTCTGCCGGGCGT
>Ga0335069_10009735_pt1 | contig 13657 bp, 11 predicted proteins | sample Lox_Sample_11_FD_206714 | JGI IMG/M metagenome (GOLD analysis project Ga0335069, IMG submission 206714) | Soil microbial communities from Loxahatchee National Wildlife Refuge, Florida, United States - Lox_Sample_1.1 | ecosystem: Environmental > Terrestrial > Soil > Wetlands | place: USA... | reverse complement strand
AGATCCCCGGCCTGAGCGGCCGGGTGAAATCGAAGGTGTTGACGACGTTCACCCGCCAGTTGGCCACGCTGGTGGACGCCGGCCTCCCGTTGCTGCGCGGCCTGCGCGTGCTCGAGAAACAGGAGCGCAACCCCACCCTCAAGTCCATCATCGCCGAGCTGGCCCTGGCCATCGAAGGCGGCAGCACCTTTTCCGAGGGCCTGGCCCAGCACCCCAAAGTCTTCAACCGCCTGTTCGTCAACATGGTCAAAGCCGGCGAGCTGGGCGGCGTGCTCGAAGTCGTCCTGAACCGCCTCTCCGAGTTCATGGAGAAAGCCCAGAAGATCAAGGGCAAGGTCATCGCGGCCATGTTCTACCCGGTCGCCGTGCTCGTCGTGGCCACCGCTATCCTGATCGTGCTGATGGTCAAAGTCGTGCCCGCCTTCCGCCAGGTGTTCGAGGGCATGTTGGAAGGCCGCCAGTTGCCCGCCTTCACCCGCCTGGTGCTGGGCGTCAGCGAAATGGTCAAAGACCATATCTTCTATACGGCTTGCGGCGTCGCCGTGTTCTGCGTCCTGTTCCGGCTGTTCATCGCGACCAAGCTCGGGCGCCGCCTCTGGGACAAGTTCAAGCTCAAGATGCCCGTCCTCGGCCCCGTGGTCAGCAAGGTCGCCATCTCCCGGTTCACTCGCACCCTTGGCACCCTGGTCAGCAGCGGTGTGCCCATCCTGCAGGCGCTTACCATCGTCAAAGAGACCGCCGGCAACGTCATCGTTGCCAATGCCGTCACCTCCGTCCACGAGAGCGTCAAGGAAGGCGAGACCATCACCGCCCCGCTCGAAGCCTCGGGCGTCTTCCCCCCCATGGTCATCAGCATGGTGGACGTCGGCGAACAGACCGGCGCCCTGCCCGAGATGCTTCTCAAGATCGCCGACAACTACGACGACGAAGTGGATAACGCCGTGTCGGCCATGACGTCCCTGCTGGAGCCCATCATGATCGTGTTCCTCGCGGTCATTGTCGGCAGCATCGTCATCGCCATGTTCCTGCCCCTCATTGACCTGATGAACAACATCGGCGGCGACAAGGGCGACAAGGATTAGGCCGCTGGCCGGTTACAGGCTCACTAACGGGCTGGCAGGCCAAACAGCGCTGACAGCTTTTGAGCCACCTCCGCTTGCCACGGTTGCGACAAAGTGCCCAGTTCCCGGCGGATGAGCGCCGTGGTCAACGTCACCAGGCGATGCAATCGCAGCACCGAGACTACCCGCAATCCTGTGGCTGCAAAATCCGGTCTTTTGGGCTCGAGCACCACATCCGTGGCTGCAAGCTCGAGCGGCACTTGGCTGCTGACGAAAGCTACCACAACGTGCCGGTGCGGTCCGATAGGCTCTGTCAAACAGACCGCAGGCCGGACCTTGCTGGCGGTCATGTCATCGAACGGGAATGGAACAAGGACAACCTTACCCTTGGTCATGAAACGGTTTGCCGTCGGCGGAAGTGTAGATGTCCTCCGCGGCATCCTTCAGGAAATCGAACGCGGGGCTGCTCGCAGCAGCTTTCGTCCAAGCACCCTCGGGTACGTCTGTTTCCTCGGGCACAAGCACAATCACTCTGACGCGGCTCTGCCTGGCGATCGGCAATGGCTGGTCCAGGCGCAATTGATGCTGCCCTTCCACGACACCGGTGGTTTCTATCGCGTTCATGACCATCACAATGTTCCCGCCTGGTTGGAAAAGACAAGCCCTTTAGCGATACCCTGCTCGCGGTGGTTCCAATCGCTTACCATGAGAAACCCGCTTGGGTCTGAGTTCCGCGCCGTGGCCCACCGGCATCGGGTTCTTGCCGGTGCACCTCCTGTCCGACCCCGGCGATACGCCGGTGTGTCCCCCATGTGGGTCGACCCACATGGGAGATACACCGGCGTATCGCCGGGAAGAGGTTGGTATTTCACCCTCAAACAGGGGTCATGCCGGCATACCCGGCCTGGCCGCGATACGCCGGGGCGGTGGATGCCTCGTTTACGCCCTTGCATTATTCTGCAACTTTTTTCAATATAGCCGTTGACAGCAAGCGCCAGCCATGCGTATATACAATGTAAATACATTGCATGGGCGTTGGATATACAGTTGACCCCGTATGGAGTTCGATTGGAACAACCCGCCCTTCAATCTGGACAGCTCTTTGACGCTGCAGGAAATCGAAGAATCGTTCGAGGACCCGTTTGCGGTGCGGCTATTGCCGGATTCGCCCCGCTTCTCGGTGCAGGCCCGGTTCTTTAACCTGGGCGCTTCCGCCGGCGGGGCGGGCATCTTCAGCGTGTATCGGACCAACGGCAAGCAGGTCCGCGTCCTCTACGCCCGCCCGTTCGAGCCCGAAGAACGGTTCTTCTACCAGCGGAAGCTGGAACAGGCATTGGCACAATGAGCCCGTGGCCCGTTAAGAACGTTAAAAGGGTTGAATGGTTAGGCGCTTGCCGCCGCTTCAACGCTTCACCCCTTTTAACGCCGTAACGCTAAACATGCGCGCTATCGCCAAATGGGAAGAAGTGCCCATCTTCGACAGTGAAGGGGCCGAGGCGGACTTCTGGGCCGAGAACCGGCCCGACCTCCGCCTCATGGAAACCGCCGTCGCCGGCAACTCGGAGGCTTCCGAGTCGGTGCTGATCACCCTGCGCATTGACCCCCGCATGTTGGCCCGGATCAAGCGCCTGGCCCGCGTCCGCTATCTCAACTACCAAAGCATGATCAAGCAGTGGCTCAGCGAGCGCCTGGAACAGGAGTTTCGCGAACGATAACCGGAGGCAGGCAAAATGAAGCATACCGATCCACAGACCCAAAAGGCCAAAGCCGGCTCCCCCACGCACCACGCACCACGCAACCCGCAACCCGCCGCGCGCCGGCTCGGCTTCACCCTCATCGAGATGCTCATCGTGGTGGCGATCATGGCCACGCTGGCCGCACTGACCTTCCCCGTCCTGAGCGCCGTGAAGAAGCAGACGATCCGCACCCGCGCCCGCGGAGACCTGACCCAAATCGAGACGGCTATCGAGGCCTACCAGGCCAAGTTCGGCCACTACCCGCCCGATAATGGGGGGTGGTACTCCACGAACCAGCTCTACTACGAGCTGCTCGGCACGACCAATGTGCCCGCGTCCACACCCTACTTCCAGACGCTCGATGGGAGCGCGAAGCTCAACGTCAGCGACGTTCCCCTCGCCTTCGTCAATGTGTCCGGCTTCGTCAACTGCAACCAGCCCGGCAACGGGGATGAAGCGCCCACCGCCGTCTCCTTCATCCGGGAAGGCGGCATCAAAGCGAACCAGTTTGTGACCACAAGCATCAACGGCAAGACCTGCAACCTCCTGGGAGTCGCCCTGGACGGCCCGTACGCTTTCACCACGCCCACCGGCCAGAAGATCAGCCCCTGGTGCTACAACTCGAGCAACCCCACCAACAACCCGAAGACCTTCGACCTCTGGGTGGACGTCTATGTCGGCGGCCAGACCGACCGCCTCAGCAATTGGAGCACCACGCCGCAGGTGGTCGGCAAACCTTACGGACTATGAGCACACACAAATATCAAAGCTCACCGCGCCCGCCGCTGCGCGCCCACGCCACCCGCCACACGCCACACGCAACACGTTTCACTTTTATGCACATCTCAGCCTCCCGCCCCGGCCGTTCGCGCCGGGGCTTCACGCTCATCGAACTGCTTGTCGTCATCAGCATCATAGCCATTCTCGCCGCGCTGCTTCTGCCGGCCATCAGCCGGTCCAGGCTGGCGGCGCAAAAGGGCAAGGCCCAGTTGCAGGCCGGCCAGATCGCCAACGCGGTCAATACCTACGAGGCCGACAACTCGGGCAAGTGGCCGGTCTCCAGCGTCGGCCCCCTTAATGCCATGTCCGTGGCTTCAGCGGTCCCGACAGGCAGCGGCGGCCCTGAGGACTTCACCTACGGCGGCGACTTTAAGACGCCGGGCGTCACCTATACGGTTCAGACCCCGGGTACGCTTTCCTATAAGACCAACAATGCCGAAGTGATGGCCGTGCTCATGGATATGGAAGCCTGGCCTATCGCCCCAACCGTGCACACGATTGAGTACGGCCATGTCAAAAACCCCCAGCGCACGCGTTATCTGAGTGCCACAGTGGTCAGCGCCACGAACCAGCCCGGCGTCGGCCCCGACGGCATCTATCGCGATCCCTGGCTCAACCCCTACGTCATTACCGTTGACCTCAACTATGACGGCAAGGCGCGCGACGCCTTCTACCGGCTACAGGCAGTCTCTCAGGATCCGAGCAGCGGCACTGTCCCCAAGGCCGGCCTGAACGGGCTCATCCCCATTATGATCGGCGGCGTGCCCACCTATGAGTGCAACTCCCCCGTCATGGTCTGGTCCGCCGGCCCGGATGGCATGATTGACCCGAATTCCTCCGCCAACCAGGGCGCCAACAGGGACAACATCCTGAGCTGGAAACAGTAACTATGAAACTGCGGACTGCGGACTGCGGAGTGCGGACTGCGGAGCGCCGGGCGAAGAGCGCAGCCTTCAGCGGTAACAGCGCATTCGGAATTCAACGCAAAGGCGCAAAGGCGCAAAGGCGCAAAGCAGACGCCCTGCACGCACCACGCACCAGGTCCCGCGCCTTCACGCTCATCGAACTACTGGCGGTGATCGCCATCATGGGCATCATCGCGGCCATTGCCCTGCCCTCGATCAACAGCCTCAAGCCCAACGCCTCCGCCGCCGCCTCGCGGCAGACGCTGGACGCCGTCACCTACGCCCGGCAGCTTGCGCTGAGCCAGCGCACCACCGTCTATATGGTCTTCGTGCCGCCCGGCTTCTGGAACGACCCCGCCTACCAGAGCACGCATGCGGCCTGGAGCCTGAACGACCAGAACCTGGCCAACACCCTCATCGAGAAGCAGCTCACTGGCTACTGCTACGTGTCCCTGCGCAGCATCGGGGACCAGCCCGGCCAGAGCAACCCGCGCTACCTGACGGCCTGGCGGACCCTGCCGCAGGGCGCCTACTTCTCGCTGGAGAAATTCCAGCAGATCCTCCCCTCGGTGCCCGTCCTGCGCATCTATACCAACGACACGAGCCTCGCCCCCCACCTCGCCTACACCGTGTATCCCTTCAACTGGACGAACAACATCCCGTTCCCGTCGGAGACGACCAAGAAGTCCGGCGCCGGCACCTGGGTGACGCTGCCTTACATTGCCTTCAACGGCATGGGCCAGCTTGTGAGCGGCTGGGGCACGCCCGAGACCGAGCCTGAGTTCATCCCCATCACCCAGGGCACCGTGGGCATCTCGCGCGACCCCCATACAAAGGTAGCCTTGCAGGTGTTACCCACGCCGCACGACGTCCCCTCCGGCAACACCACTAACAACTACAACGTCGTCTTCGTGGACCCGCTCACGGGCCGCGGCCGCATCGAACACGCCAAAGCGCTATGAACACCAACCAGAGTGCGGAGCGAACCGAGTGCGGAGTGCGGAGTGCGGAGTGCGGAATGCGGACAGAGCACCGCGCTCTAACGCTTCAACGCTCCCCCCGCTCCGCCGGCTTCACGATGGTTGAAATCGCCATCAGCCTGGCCGTCATCGGCTTCGCGCTCGTGGCCATTGTCGGCATCCTGCCCATCGGCATGGGCCTGCAGAAGCAGAACCGGCAGGAGACCATCATCAACCAGGACGGCACCATCTTCCTGGAGGCCATCCGCAACGGCGCCCAGGGGCTGGACGACCTCACCAATTACATCATTGGCATCACCAACGACGTGACCCGGTTCAACCCCAACGGCACGCCTATCCCGCCGAGCTCACAATATGGGTATGGGCCCTACGGGTCATCTCCGCAGGTGGTGGTGACGTATCCACTCAACAGCGGCTACCGGATCATCGGCCTCCTCAGCACTCCCAAGTATATTCCCATAACCACCAAAAGCGGGACGAGTTTCGCCAACGGCTACATCAGCAACCATGTGGTGGCCTACGTGCGCTCCATGAGCGGGCCGATGAGCGAGAAGTACCCCCAGACCAACAGCGCCATGCAGGATCTGGCCTTCAGCTATCGGCTGATGCCTGAAATCATCACCTACGGGACATCTTACGACCCGACCTTCAATCCGAAAGCGCCGATTGGCGACCAGCAGCCTCTTAATTTGCAGGGCAATCTGCATGAAGTGCGGCTGACCTTCCGCTGGCCGCTGGTGGACCCCAAAGGCAAGGCGGGCCCCAACCAGCAATCCTTTCGCTGCATGGCCGGCGGCAGGCTCCTGCCAACCAATGAGACCAACTACCCTGTTGACCTGGCGCACACACTCTACTTCTTCCAGCCCGGCAACTACACCACGAACTTTCCCTAAGCCGTGAAAACTGCCATCCGCATAGATTCCTGGTTGCAGAACATCGGGCGAGGCCCGGTAGCAATTCGACAACACTACTGCGGGCCGGCCAAACCCGAGATCCGAAGGCCGAAGCCCGAAGCCCGAATATCACCCTGCTTTCCGCGCTTCTTCGGACTTCGGATTTCGGCCTTGCTTCGGCCTTCGACCTTCGGATTTCGGCCTTCTCCTGCCGCGCGGCCCCACCTCCCACGCAACACGCCACACGCTCCCCGCCGCCCTTCCGCCTTCTCGCTGGTCGAAATCCTCGTCACCATCGCCCTGCTCTCCTTCATCATCCTTGGCCTCTTTGCCATGTTCAACCAGACCCAGCGCGCCTTCATGACCAGCATGGGCCAGACCGACGTGCTCGAGGCCGCGCGCACCGTCACCGACATGATGACGCGCGAGCTGGAACAGGTCACCCCCGCCGGCGCGCCCGGACCGAACTACTACACCCGCATCAGCACGGCTCTGACGCCGCTGACGCAGTCCCTGCCCAGCAACACCAGCCCGCTGCCCACGCGCACCAACTACCTCGAAGACATCTACGTGCTCACCCGGCAGAACCAGAACTGGGTGGGCATCGGCTACTGTGTCCGTGTACCTGACCCGAACGGCTACCTCTACCCGGCTATTACCGGCCCCGGCCAGGCCGGCGTGGGCAGCCTCTATCGCTGGTCGGAGACCATGCCGGTATTGGCGCCACAGACCGGCACCGCCCCGGGCGGGCGGGCGTATCCGTTGCCCGGCCTGCCAACCGACCCGGGCTGGCTCTTGCAGGACTTCACCAACGCGTGCCTGGCCGCCAACTCCGGGGGCGCGCTCTCGCTTTCCATCTCGAACCGCATTTGCGACGGCGTAGTGCACCTGGTCCTGCGCGCGTTCGCCACCAACGGCTTCCCCCTCTACAACGACGGCGTTCATACGAACGCCTGGTTCCTGGTCCGCACGAACGGCCCCTTCTACGCCTACGGCTCCCTCCATCCCGCCATCAGCCACTACACGCTGACCTACCCGGACCAGACGGACCTGCTCTACACCTGGAGCAACGCCGTGCCGGCCTACCTCGAGCTGCAACTGGGCATGATGGAGCCGCGCACCTACTCCCGCTACGACTCGATTGCCGCGCCCGCCGCCCGGCTCGCCTACGTCCAGCGCGACGATATCAGCACGCGCATCCATCTCTTCCGCCAGCGCATCCCCGTCCGCGATGTTGATCCCACCGCTTTCCAATGAACGCCATACGCAGAACAAAGAGGGGCGAGCGGGCCATGCGTGCCCCCGCCCCACGCCCCACGCACCACGCATCACGTTTTAACCTCTTGGGGAGGGCGAGCGTCCCCGCGAGCCCAAACTTCTCCGGCAATCCAACTAATCAGGGCTCGCGAGGACCCTCGGCCTCCCCCGAGGAGCGCGGCGTCGCCCTCGTCATCACCCTCATCCTCCTGTCGGTCATCACCTTCATGGCGATCACCTTCCTGGTGGTGAGCCGCTCCGAGAAAAGCTCCGTCAGCACGCAGACCGACATGCACATGGCCCGGCTGGCCGCGGACACCGCCCGCGACCGCGCAATCGCCGAGATCATGAACCTAATCCTGACCAACTCGGTCCTGACCAACAACAACCCATTCAACTATGGGCTGCTGGTCTCGACCAACTACATCAACACCAATGGGTTCGATCCCACACCGGGAGCGCTGGACTCGCTCACAAACGTTAATTACGACTACACAACCGCGGGCTCACCACTCAACTTACCGCAGCAGCTCCAGAACATCCAGAACCTGTGGTGGAACCCCCGCCCGCCCGTGGTCATCGTGACCAACCTCAATCCCGCTCCCAATACCGCCTCCAACGACTTCCGGTTCTACGTGGACCTGAACCAGAATGGCATGTTCGACCCAACCGGCTACCTGCCCCTCACCAATAACCTCAACCAGCCCACCGGCTTCTGGGACTACCTCGTAGGTGACCCGCAATGGATCGGCCTCCTCCAGCACGCCGAGCTGTTCCATTCGCCGACCAACCTCTTCACCTCCCGCTATGCCTATCTCGTGGTGCCGGCCGGCCAGACGCTGGACCTCAACATGGTGCACAACTACGGCAAGCCCGGTATCACGGCCTCTCCGAACGGGACTTGGTCGGACGCGTTCCTGCGCAACCAGGGGGTGATGACGGCCGAGATGAACCTCGCCGGCTTCTTCGTGGACCTCAACACGAACTACTGGCCTTTCCCGGTAGGCAATGCCTTCGGCGCCCCCTACACCTACTACGCCGACCAGACCACGCCCAACTCGGGGGCGGCCTTTCAGGACGCCGTCGCCCTGTTGCGTTATCGCTACGCCGCCAATATCAAATCCCTGGCAACCGCCGGCAACCTGTTCGGCGCCCCGGGCAACAACGCCTTCAGCAGGGACTTCATGGACGGCTACTGCGGTGGCCCGCTTATGACGAACACGTGGTGGCCAACTGGCACCATTGACCAGGACACCTCGCGCACCAAGAACCCCTGGCCGGGCGCCGAAAACCCCAACCACTTCTATAGCTCCCAGGACCTCTTCGACCCAAACAAGGCCGCTCAGCCCGGCCTCGGCAAAGGATACACCCTGCCCCAACGGCTGAAGATGGCCGGGACGAACGTGGATACCTACGACCGTTACACCTTCTACCGCCTCCTGTCCCAGCTCGGCACCGACTCCGCCCCCGAGCCGACGGACAAGATGAACCTGAACTATTGCAACGTGGACAAGTTCGGCTACGTCGTGCCGGGCGCCACGACCAACTTCCAATCCTGGAACCCGGCGCAGTTCTTCACCAACGCCGCCATCCGGCTCATGGTGGATGCCGGCTACACGGTAGGCGCCTCTTACAGCACGTCTAACCTCCTGGTCACCAACGTTATTTCAGGAGTGCTGGTGACCAACCTGCAGATTCCGATCTGGCCGACGAACTATTACACGCCTTCGCTTCATCGCCTCTTCCAGCTCGCCGCCAATCTTTACGATGCGACCACGAATCGCCTCGACGCCAGCTACCCCCAAACCTACCCCTACCTCCCGACGGTGTTCCAGCCACTGTTCACGCCCGTCGGGAAGAACGGGATATTCATCCGCGGCTACCAGGAGGTGCTGCCTTCTGACACGTTTACCACCATCCTGACCACCAAGCCCCCGCTCGACCTTTCCGATCCGACGGACCGCTCGAATCTGAGATTCAACAGCATGGTTTACAACGTCCCTCTCGTGATCGGCGCCAAGAAGGGCATGCCGAGCTTTAACGAGCTCGCCATGGACACCCAGGTACAGGCGGCGCGCAAACTGATCTACAAGAGGCCGAACGGTTCTACGACCGCCCCGGTGAATGAAATGGACCCGGCGTACTATGTGAGCGTTACCAATGTGGTCGGGCTCCAGGCCTGGAACTCTTACGCCGCGGCCTACAACCGCCCGGTGCAGCTCTATGCGTGGCCCGATACTTCGGTCATCCTGACCAATGAGAACGGCGTTCTTCTCAACCCACCGGCCTACGGCTCTCGGCAGCCGCTGAATTCTCCTCCAAACGCGTACACGGCTATCTGGCCGGGATATAATGTCCAGTTTCCAGGCTCCTCCTTCATCACACCCCTCGGCGCATTCCCTTCGAACACGGCCAGCTACGTCTTTGTGCCTACGAATTCCGTCTATTCATTAAAGCAGCAGATCTTTGTGCTGAACGGTAACTACGACAGCACCCCCAACTTCACCAATTACCATATCCCGCAGTTTATGCTGACCTTGAAAGCCAGGATGCGGTTCGCCCTGGTTGACCAGAATTCGCGGCGCCTGCTGGATTACGTTCATATCTCCACCAGCCTGACGACAAATCTAATGACTGTCCTGGGGGGGAGCGCCTGTGGCCCGAATTATAGCCAGGTGTTCACCAGAGATGCGTTGTGGTGCACGAATCTTCCCACCACGATTCACGCGGGAACAGATCCCTACCAGCCGTTCGGGATTCGGCTGCAGAACGATATCAGCTCGGGGACCCCCAAACTCTCGACGACCGAGTGGAAAAGCTCGATGCAAGACCCGATATACGGCGCAGACGAGGACAAAGGTATCGCCCGCTTCCTGTACCAGTTCACCGGCCTCGGTCAGGCAGGGCCCGGCGCACCGGCTTTTGTCAACCTCAGCACCTTTGCTGCGCCTTACTCACCGCTGCGAACGATTCACATCCCCACCGTGTGGATGGCGAATGACCCGCTGGTCCATTACACGCTCGGCGACGTCCAGGACCCCGCCGATTACCAACAGCCCGTGTATCTCGATGAAACAGTTCCGACGATACCTCCCACCCATTACGGGACACCGGCTAAGCGCTACGAGCCCTGGGGAAAGCCGAATATCGTGGGGAGGTTCGATTCCCGCTTCAAAGACCCAGTCGCAGCAAATGTCGGGAACTCGGACGCCTGGGACTTCCCTACGAATAAATTCCCCAACCCGGGCTGGCTGGGCCGCGTCCACCGGGGCACGCCCTGGCAAACGGTTTACCTGAAATCAACGCCACTGCCCCTAACTGGCGACCTGAGGCTGCCTGGAATATGGACAAACTGGACTGGAAACACCATGACAGTGACCAACTACGGCCAGTTCGCCACTAACATGCCGCAATGGATCGCCGGAGCCGTCGGCAACGGGGTTGGAGCCGTTCAGTTTGTGACGACCAACCAGTGGGCTTTCGATGCCTTCTCCACGGAGCCCACGAACGACTGGCGGCTGGTGGACCTGTTCAGCACGGCGTTTGACGCGAACGCCACGCGCGGCAGGCTGTCCATCAACCAGACGAACCTGGCGGCGTGGTCGTCGGTGCTGAGCGGCGTCCTGGCGCTGACAAACACCGGCGTGGACGGCAACGGCAACGGGCTTGTCTCTCCGTGGGTGATTCCACCAGCAGGGTATTACGACCCAACTCTGCCCGCTTCGAATTCCTGGCCGGCCATCGCGCGGATCGTGAATGGCATCAACAGGGCCAGAGCCAATACTAATAATGCCCTTCCGCCGGTATTCCCGAACCAGGTGTTCCACCGGTTGGGGGACATTTTGGCCGTGCCTGAGCTGACCATGGCCTCGCCGTTCCTCTCGCCCAATCCAGTCCCCACCCCTTTCAACGACAATTTCCCACCCAATCCCCCGCTGTCCGATGCCGCGGTCGAGCGGCTGCCGCAGCAGATCCTCGGCTTGCTGAAGTGCGACCAGACGCCGCGGGTGGTCATCTATTCCTACGGCCAGGCGCTCAAGCCGGCCAACCATTCCAAGATGACGAGCGGGCCATTCTTCGGGCTGGTGACCAACTACCAGATCACGGCGGAGGTGGCCACGCGCTCGGTCGTGCGCTTTGATGGGGTGCCTCCCTACCTTTACGGGGCCGTGCCAGCGATTACTAATCTACATCCTGTGATTGAGAGCTTTACCGTGCTGCCGCCGGATTAACAACTGACACCGCCCTAACCGATCATGCCGCCAGAGGTTCAGTCACGCCTCAGAGGGAGACCATGCGCAAGCAGCTATGGCAGGTTGACTTACGTGCGAACCCGCGCTTGGGTAGGGACGCGTTCCACCGCGTCCCTGCTATTCCTGCCTCCAAGTAGGACGCGGTGGAACGCGTCCCTACCAGAAATACCGAAGGGATTGAATCTCTCAGCCCAGGGTTGCGAGGAACGAGCATTGCCCATCCTTAAGGTCCTCACAGAGAGTCACTTCCACCGCCCCAAGCCGCTTACGGCCCGTAAACCTTCGCAAAATCTGCTGGCGAGCAAGAGTAAGTCTTGCTCGTGCTCTTGCTCTTGCTCTTGCTCACCAGCAGGTTCCCCGAGGAAGGCGCAGGCGGGACGCGCTGCCCCGCTTCGGGCTCACAGCATGTTGCCTATGGCCCCGCGCCCGGGGGTTGGGCCGCAAGCACTTACGTTCTTGGCGTATGCTCCCTCTATCCAATGCTCACCGCACCGTATCCACACCGTCACCACACCGTCACCACACCGTAGTACCTCTAATAGCCTATTAGAGGTACTACGGTGTGGTCACGGGGAGGCTACGGGGAGGCTACGGCGCGACTCTGGCGGGAGGGTGGGCCCGCTGAGAGGCGCTAGCGTAAACTGTGGGAACATCCAACATCCAACATCCAACGTCCAACATGCAATGACGGCCACGGCGGCGCCTATTGGATGTTGGATGTTGGATGTTGGATGTTGGATGTTGCCCATTCCGAGCACAGGGGTCCCTCTCGCCCCCCAGCCCTCGTTGCGTGAGTTCGCCGCAAGGTGCGTGAGGCTCACGCCCGGGAGAGGCCCGTTCAGGGCGAAGAAGCGCCGTTTTGGGCCATATTTCGCATGGCACCGGGCGTGCTGTCTGTACGGCAGACCATCTGGGGAACACGTGTGACACGTCACTTTGCCTGCCTGCCCCTGATTTAATCATCCCGTCCTTATGCGCCCTAGACCTGTAATGTGGCTCGCAATCAGCATGCTGTGCTTCATCGGCGCGTTCTATTTCTGGCATTTGGGTGAGCGCTGGGCGGCGCAGAAGAAAAGGGGCGAGGTGAGAGGGGCGAAGGTCGAGGCCACGGCCGGACGGGCGGCGGGGAATCGGCGCGTTGAACCTGCCTCGCATAAGCCTGAGGCGGGGGCGCTTAACTCGGCGGCAGCGGCGGCGGTGAGGGCCGGCCAGGTGCTCAAGCTTACCAACCGTTTCGCCCTGCGGCTGACCAACACGAAAGCCACCATCAGCCAGTTGCAGCGCAGCGACAGCGCCATCCTGCTGGAGAATGCTCTGCTGGATACGACCAAAGGGGCGCCGGCCATTCCGGCGCAGTTGCAGGCGAAGGGCGACCCGGGCGCGTGGATCGTGCAGGCGCGCGGGCCGATTGGCAACGGCTTCCGCTCCGTGCTCGCGAACGCGGGGGCCACGATTATTTCCTACATTCCGAACAACGCCTACCTGGTCCGGGCGTCGGAGGCCGTGGCGCAGCAGTTGCAGGGCGGGCCGCTGGTGCAGGCGGTCTTACCCTACGAGCCTTACTACAAGCTCAACGCGTCCCTGCTTAAATACGCCGTGGCCCAGGAGCCGCTGCCGGCCAATCGCGCGTTGAACGTGCTGCTGTTTGCCGATGCCGCCGACCAAACGCGCGGGGCTTTGGAGGGAATGGGCGCGCAGGTGCTGGCCGGGCCGGACCGCACGCCGTTCGGGCCCGTTTATACTTTCGGGGCCACGGCGCCGGACATCGCCCAGCCTGGGGCCCTGCTTTCCG
>Ga0335069_10009734_pt1 | contig 13658 bp, 10 predicted proteins | sample Lox_Sample_11_FD_206714 | JGI IMG/M metagenome (GOLD analysis project Ga0335069, IMG submission 206714) | Soil microbial communities from Loxahatchee National Wildlife Refuge, Florida, United States - Lox_Sample_1.1 | ecosystem: Environmental > Terrestrial > Soil > Wetlands | place: USA... | reverse complement strand
GCTGCCGGGGCGCATCATCCAGAGCCTCCGCAACGCCGGCTCCAACAACCCGCTCATGGTCCTCGACGAGATCGACAAGCTCGGGATGGACTTCCGCGGCGACCCGTCGTCGGCGCTGCTCGAGGTGCTCGACCCCGAGCAGAACAACACGTTCCAGGACCACTACCTCGACGTGCCGTTCGACCTGAGCCGCGCGATCTTCATCACCACCGCGAACGTGCTCGACACGATCCCGCCCCCGCTCCGCGACCGCATGGAGGTGATCGAGCTCGCAGGCTACACGGAGGAGGAGAAGCTCGAGATCGCGCGCCGCCATCTCGTGCCGAAGCAGCTCCGCGAGACCGGGCTCACGCCCGAGAACCTCCGCTTCGAGGACGACGGCCTCGTCCAGATCATCCGCGCTTACACCCGCGAGGCCGGGCTCCGGAACCTCGAGCGCGAGATCGGCCGCGTGTGCCGGAAGGTCGCGCGCGCGATCACGGAAGGGCGCACGGAGCCGGTCGTCTGCACGAGCGAGCGGGTGCACGACTACCTCGGCCCGGAGCGCTTCCTGCCGGAGCTGGCGGAGCGGACCGACGAGCCCGGGGTCGCGGTCGGCCTCGCCTGGACGCCGAACGGCGGCGACATCCTCTTCATCGAGTCGAGCCGGATGGCGGGCAAGAAGAGCCTCACGCTCACCGGCCACCTGGGCGAAGTCATGAAGGAGTCGGCGCAGGCCGCGCTCACCTTCCTCCGCTCGCGCGCAGAGCGCCTCGGACTCGACCCGGACTTCTTCGAGCACGCCGATCTCCACGTACACGTGCCGGCGGGCGCCATCCCGAAGGACGGCCCGTCGGCCGGCGTCACGATCGCGACCTCCCTCGCCTCGCTGCTCACGGGGCGGCCGGTGCTCCCGAACCTCGCGATGACCGGCGAGATCACCCTGCGGGGCAAGGTCCTCCCGGTGGGCGGGATCAAGGAGAAGGTGCTCGCCGCGAAGCGCGCCGGCATCGAGACCGTGTTGCTGCCCAAGCGCAACGAGAAGGACCTGGAGGACATCCCGCCGACGGTCCGCGCCGCGCTCCGCTTCGTGTTCGTCGAGACCATGGACGACGTCCTCGCGCACGCGCTCGCTCCCGCGGTCGCGGTCGGCCATGGCCCGCGCGCCGCGTCCGGGTAGGCCCCCGCCGCATGCCCGAGCTGCGGAGGGACCCGATCATGGGTCGGTGGGTCATCGTCCAGACCGAGCGGGTGCGCCGGCCGGCGGACCTCCACGGCCCGGCCGCCGCAGCGTCCGCCGGACCGTGCGCGTTCTGCGCGGGCGAGGAGCACCAGACGCCGCCCGAGCTGTTCGCGTTCCGCAGCGGCCCCGAACCCGAGCCGAACGGGCCCGGATGGCGCGTCCGGGTCGTCCCGAGCCGGTTTCCCGCGCTGCGCGTCGAGGGCGAGCTCGGACGTCGGGGGCACGGCCTCTACGACGTCACCAATGGCATCGGCGCGCACGAGGTGGTGGTCGAGTCGCCGGAGCACGACGGCACGCTCGCGAGCCTCCCGGTCTCGGCGCTGGAGGACGTGATCGCAGCGTGGCGGGAGCGGATCGTCGACCTGCGCCGCGACGCGCGCTTCCGGTCGATCCTGATGGTCCGCTCGTACCGCACCGCGGCCGGCGGCGTGCGCGCGCATCCCCACTCCGTCCTCCTCGCGACGCCGATGCTTCCGCCCGCCGTCGGCGAGGAGCTCACGCAGGCGCGCGCCTACTACGACTACCGCGAGCGCTGCCCGTTCTGCGACGTGCTCTACCAGGAGCTCGCCGACGGGACGCGCATCGTCGCCGCGAGCGACCACGTCGTGGCGTTCGCGCCGTTCGCTGGGCGGCTACCCTTCGAGGTCTGGCTCCTCCCACGCCGGCACGCCGCCACGTTCGAGCGCAGCACCGACGCCGTCGTCCGCGACGTCGCCCGCGTGCTCCGGATCGTGGTGCGGAAGCTCGAGCGCGTGCTCGCCGATCCGCCGTTCACGCTCGTCCTCCACACGGCGCCCGCGGGCGAGACCGACAGCCCCTACTACCACTGGCACCTGGAGCTGCAGCCGGCCGTGGGGCCCGCGGCGGGAAGCGTCGACGAGGCGGGGTTCCACGTGAACGTGATGCCGCCCGAGGACGCCGCCCGCTACCTGCGCGACGTCCCCGACTGACGCTGCGGCCGGCGCGTCAGCGCCCGTCGACCAGCGCCACCAGCTCGTGCGGCTGGTCGACGATGCGGGCGGGATGCGCGGCGCGCAGGTTGTCCGGAACGAGGCCCCATCCGACGCCGCAGAAGTCCACGCCGCCCGCGCGCGCGGTGTGCACGTCGACGCTGGAGTCCCCGACCAAGAGCGTGCGCGCCGCCGACGTGCCGGTGAGACGCCGGAGGTGCTCCAACCCCGCCGGGTCTGGCTTCCGCGTCGGCAGCGAGTCGCCGCCGACGACGCCGACGAAGCGACGCAGGAGCCCGAGGCCGTCCAGGATCCGCTCGCTCAACCCGACCGGCTTGTTGGTGAGGACCGAGAGGCGGACGCTCCGCGCCGCGAGTGCGTCGAGCATCCCGGTGATGCCGGGATACGGGCGGGTCGCGTCGAGGAGATGCGCGCCGTAGTACTCCATGAACCACGCGATGCCGGTCTCGATCTCCTCCGCAGACGCGCCGGCGAGCGCGCGCTGCACGAGCACGCGGGCGCCATCGCCGACGAAGCCGTACAGCGTCTCCGGCCGGATCTCGGGGCGGCCGAGGCGGCGGAGCACCTCGTTGACCGAGCCGGCGAGGTCGGCGCGCGAGTCGATCAGCGTGCCGTCGAGGTCGAAGGCGACGTGCTCGTAGGCGACGCGGGGCGTGGTCACGCCCGTCGGGTCAGGCCGAGAAGGAGGACCCGCAGCCGCAGGTGTGGGTGGCCTTCGGGTTCGAGAACTTGAAGCCGCCGCCGGTGAGGCTGGAGACGTAGTCGATCTGGGTCCCCGCAAGATATTGCGCGCTGGTCGCATCGACCGCGACCCGGACCCCGTCGAGCTCGACGACCTGATCCCCGGTCTGGGGCTGCTCGTCGAACCCGAGCTGGTAGCTGAACCCGGAGCAGCCGCCGCCCACTACCGAGACGCGGAGCACGTGTCCCTCCGGGCGTCCCTCGCGCGCCCGCACGTCCTTGACCGCCTTGACGGCCTGGGCCGTCAGGGTGATGACCGGAGCTGTCGTCTGCTCGCGCAAGTCCATGAAATGACGATAAGGTTCGAGTCCCGCAAAGTCAACGTACAGGCCGCGCTCGTGCATGCTCCCGGCCGGCCTTCCGGGCCCGGGGGGTTGCCGTTTCTCCCGGTCGTGCGATGGTGCGTGGAGTCGTGCGGCGACCCTGCAACGCGGTCCGACCCGTTGGTGGCACATCGGTTGCAGCCCTTCGCCGCGTAGTTCGGTGACTTCCCCCATCAAATCGCTCCCGACCTCGCGATCGCGAGGCGAACGCCGTGGCGCTCGCCTGGACGCGCTCTCGCGGACGGAGAAGATCATCGCATTCTGCCGGGTGCTGCTCGCGGTCGGGACGATCGCGGTGGTCTTCGTCGACCCGTCGCAGCCCTCCTACCGGCCGGAGTTCGGCTACGCCGTCCTGGGCTCCTACTTCCTCTTCAGCGTCACGATTTTCTTCCTGGTGCGCGGCGAGCACGTGCGGCAGGAGAAGGTCGGGCTGTACTCCGTCGCGGCCGACATCGCCTGGATCGCGCTCATCACGCTCTTCACGGAGCGCGGCACGAGTCCGTTCTTCCTGCTGCACGTCTTCCTGCTGCTCAGCGTGTCGGTGCGCTGGGGGCTCGCCGTCACGCTGCCGGTGACCGTGCTGCTGGCGGTCCTGTACCCGGCGATGATCCTGGCGGCGAGCATGTTCGACCCGGGCGAGTTCGTCTTCCACCGCACCCACCTCTTCCGCCCGTTCTATCTGCTCGTGCTGGGGTACCTGATCGGCTACGTCGGCGAGCACGAGCGGCGCTCCAAGCGGAAGATGGGCTTCATGCTCGACCTCCCCGCGGCCTTCCGGCGCGATCGCCCCCCCGGCCCCGCGATCGTCCGCCTCATGCGCCGCGGGCTCACGCAGTTCGCCGCCGAGCGGGCGGTGCTCGTGCTCCGCGACCCGGAGACGGGCCGGTACTTCACCTGGGAGGTGACCCGCCACTCCGGGCACGGCCACGTCGCGCTCCGGATCACGGAATCCGATCCGTTCCCGTTCCCGTTCGCGTCGGCGACCGAGGCCTTCGTCGCCAACGACCTGCGGCCCGGGCTGGGCACCGCCCTCTGCTACGACGTCCCGAGCGGCGCCATGGTGCGCAAGGCGATCGCCGCCGACCTCCGCCTCCCGGGCGAGGGCGCGGCGCAGGCGATGCTCGGCGCGCCGATCCTCCTCCAGCGCGAGCTGCGCGGCCGCGCCCTCGTCGTGCGCGAGAAGGCCCGCGCCAAGTTCACGCGCGACGACCTCGAGTTCCTGCTGCTCATCGTCGGGCAGGCGGCGGCGGGCTTCGAGGCGGTCCGCCTCCAGGAGAAGGCCGAGGAGGTCGCGGTGCTCGAGGAGCGCGCCCGCATCGCCCGCGATTTGCACGACGGCTTCATCCAGTCGCTCGCCGGCATCGACCTGCGCGTCGAGGCCTGCAAGATGCTCCTCCAGCGGGACCCCTCGCGCGTGCCGCGCGAGCTGCAGGACCTGCACCAGGCCGTCGACCGCGGGTATCGCGAGGTGCGGCACTACCTGACGGTCCTCCGCAGCCAGGCGCGTCCCGCCAACGACCTGTGCGCGACGCTCGAGCGCCTGGCCGCCGAGTTCTCGATCCGCGAAGGCGTGCGCGTCCATCTCGCGCGTCCGACGGCGGATCCCGGCCTGCCTGCCGCCACGTCGTACGAGCTCACCCAGATCGTCCGCGAGGCGCTCCGCAACGCCGTCCGCCACGGGCAGGCGACGCAGGCGATCGTCAAGCTCGGCTCGCGGCCGTCGCACCTGTACCTCGTCGTCCGCGACAACGGGCGCGGCTTCCAGCTCCCGGAGGCGCCGCCCGACGACGACGGCTTCCTCCCCACCGACTCCGCGCCTTGGTCGATCCGGGAGCGGAGCGCCGCGCTCGGCGGGTCGCTCCGGGTCTGGAGCCAGCCCGGGCGGGGCGCGGAGATCTCACTGCTGATTCCGGTGGCGGCCCAGCACGGTCGCCGCCGCGCCGATCGGAGGACGTACGCATGACCACCGTCAACCGTAAGCTGCGCGTCGTCATCGTCGACGACCACACGCTGTTCCGCGAGGGCCTGCGGACGATCCTCGAGATGGAGGACGACATCGAGGTGGTCGCCGACCTCGAGAGCGCCGAGGACGTCGTCGAGTTGGTCTGGCAGTCGCGTCCGGATGTGCTGCTCCTCGACATCCGCATGCCGCAGGGCAGCGGCCTCGACGCGATCCCCGCCGTGCTCCGCATCAATCCCGGGACGCAGGTCCTGGTCCTCACCGCGTGCGACGAGAAGGAGGAGCACGTCCGCGCCTTCAAGCTCGGCGCGAAGGGCGTGATCCTGAAGGACTCCGCCCGCCAGACGCTGATGCAGGCGATCCGCACGGTCTGCCGCGGCGACATGTGGGTCGACCCACGCATGGGCGGCACGCTCGCCGAGGAGCTCACCCACATGGGCGCCGACGACGCCCCCAGCCTCCGGCAGGAGAACGGTCTCACAGAGCGCGAGCTGGAGATCGTCCGCCTGGTGGCGTCGGGCTACAAGAACAAGGAAGTCGGGGCGACGCTCACGATCAGCGAGCGGACCGTGAAGACGCACCTCACGAACATCTTCCAGAAGCTCGGGGTGCGCGACCGGGTCGGGCTGGTCATGTACGCGCTCCGGCACGGGCTCACCGAAGCGGCCTGACGTCCGCCTCGGGACACCGGCACCCCGGTCGGGCGGTCCAACAGCGCAGCGGCGCGTCGGCGCCCATCTCGACGGTCACCGCACCGCAGCGATCCGTCCGCAGCACGCACGTCCCGCGTCGGCGGTAGCCCGCTTCCACCTCCGGGCTCGGGAGCCGGTACGGGTTGTCGGCCCCCACCGAGATCACCGCGATCCGCGGATCGACGGCGTCGACGAAGGCGCGCGAGCTGGACGTCCGGCTGCCGTGGTGCGGGACCTTCAGCACGGCGCTCGGCAGCAGCCCGGGGACGCGCAGCAGCGCCTGCTCGGCGCGGGCCTCGACGTCGCCGGTGAGCAGGAGTCCGGGCGTCACGCGGAGCGTGAGCGACGAATCGTTGAGCGACGGCTCCGTCCAGTCGGCCGGCGGATGCAGGACGACCGCGTCCGCCCCCCCGACCTCGGCGGTCGAGAGCCGCCGCACTCGCGTCCCGCTCGCCGCGAGCGCCGCCCGCAGCCGCTCCCACTCGACGCCGCGCCCCGCCACGCCGGTCCACCAGAACTCGCGCGGCTGGAAGTGCTCGAGCAGATACGGCAGCCCGCCCGAGTGATCCGGGTGGGCGTGGGTCATCGCGAGGACGTCGAGCCGGAGGATCTTCCGCGACCAGAGGAACGGCCCGACGACCGCCGCACCAGTGTCGAAGTCGAGGCCGGGGAACCCGCCGGCGTCGACCACCATCACGCGCCCGCCGGGCATCTCGAGCACCGCCGCGTCGCCCTGCCCGACGTCGAGGAAGGTCGCGCGGAGCGGACCCGTCGCGGTGCGGACGTGGACCCACCACCCGACGTCGGCGGTGAGTGCGAAGACGAACGTCGCCACTGCGATTCGCCGCCGCCGGCCCGACGGCAGGAGGACGCCGGCGAGCACCCCGTACAGCAGGATCAGCTCGCCCACGTTCGGGATCGGGACGTCGATCGCAGCCCAGTCGGGCCGGCCGAGCGCGCCGACCAGCCAGATGCCCGGTTGCAGTGCAGCGCCCGCGATACGGAAGAGCCAGTCCGCCAGCGCAGGCGCCACGGGCTCGACGAATGCGCCGACCAGTCCGGCGCCCACCACGACGCCGCCGAAGAGCGGCAGGACCAGCGGGTTCGCAACGACACCGGCGAGCGAGACCTGGTGGAAATGGAACGCCGTGAGCGGCGCCGTCCCGAGGAGCGCGCACGGCGACACCAGGGCCGCGGTCGCGAGCCGGACACCCCACCCGGCTCCGGCACCCGCGACCGGTGCGAACCGCCGCGTCCCGCCGACGATCGCCAGCACCGACGCGAACGACAGCTGGTAGGGAATGTCGAGCGGGCACCCCGGCTCGACGAGCGCCAGCAGCAGCGCTGCGAGCGCCAGCGTGCGAAGCACGTCGACGCGACGCTCGAGGAGCGCGGCCGCGACCGCGGCGATCACCATCAGCGCCGAGCGCAGCGTCGCGACCGCGGCGCCGGCGAGCATCACGTAGAGCAGCACAGGGCCGAGCGCCGCCACCGCGGCGATCCGGCCGACGTCCGCCGTGAGCAGCAATCGCTCGCTCCGCGCGAGCAGCCAGCGGACGAGCCACAGCCCCGCCCCCGCCACGATCCCGACGTGGAGCCCCGACACCGACAGGACGTGGACCACACCCGCGCGCGCGAATGCGTCGCGTAGCGGCGCCGGGATCCCGCCGTCGTCGCCGAGCACGAGCGCGGTGAGCACTGCCGCCGCAGGCGCCGGCACCGTGGCGGCGATCCGCACCGCGAGACGGGCGCGCCATGCCTCCAGCCGGGCGCGCAGACCGCGCGCGGCGCCGGGCAGTCGCTCGACGGACGACGCGTCCCGTGCCCCGGCCGTCACCCGGATCCCGCGGCGCGCCAGGTACGCCGGAAGATCGAAGCTCCCCGGGTTCGCGAAGCCGCGCGGCGCACGCAGGATCGTGCCCGTGCGGAGCCGATCGCCGTACCGCCAGTCCGGCGCGCGTCCGCGGATGGCGAGACGCACGCGTCCGCACGCGGGCACGAGCTGCCCACCCTGCTGCACGCGCTCGGCCTCGACGACCAGCACCGTGCGGGACTCCCGCACCTGCGGCGCCTCGGCGACGCGCCCGACCAGCGTCGTGCGGAAGGGCAACGGCAGGCGCGCGACGTGGTCACCCGGCAGCGCCGGCGCGACGACGCTCCGCATGCGCGCGAGCCCGAGCGCTATTGCCCACGCCGCGACCGCCGCCGGCCGCGTCCGCCCGCGCCACAGCGCCGCGCCGACCAGCGCGAGCGCCGCGATCGCCGCCAGCGACGGGAAGAGCCGCGCGCTCGCCAGCTCCCCCACGACCACGCCTCCCGTCACCAGCCACAGGACGGCAGGTACACGCATCCCCACGCTCCTTCCGGGCGGGGTCTGCGGCCGCAGTCAGTCCTTCGCGAGCTCCTCCTTGATCTGCGCGGCGAGCGCCGCGCCGATCCCGGGCACCGCCGCCAGCGCGTCGACCGACGCGTTCCGGATGCCCTTCACGCTGCCGAACTCCCGGAGCAGGGCCCGCCGGCGCGTCGGCCCGACCCCGGCGATCGCGTCGAGCGGCGAGCGAAGGCGCGCGCGGCTCCGGAGCTTCCGGTGATACGCGTTCGCGAACCGGTGCGCCTCGTCCCGGAGCCGCTGGAGGAGGAAGAGCGCGGTCGAGTTCGTCCGCAGGACGACCGGGTTCTTCCGGCCCGGCAGGAACACGCGCTCCGGACGGCGCTCGATCGCCTCGGCGGTGGGATCGCGCGCGACCCGCTCCTTGGCGAGGGACACCACCGGCAGCGCCGTCAGCTCGAGATCGGCGAGCACGGCACGTGCGGCGGCGAGCTGCCCCGGACCGCCGTCGATCACCAGCAGGTCCGGCAGGTCGCCCTTCTCCTTCGCGGTCCGGAAGCGGCGGCGCAGGACTTCGGCCACCGACGCGAAGTCGTCGGTGCCCTCGACCGTCTTGATCCGGAAGCGGCGGTAGCGGTCCTTGTCGGGCTGGCCGTCGAGGAACGCGACTACCGAGCCGACCGACTCGCCGCCCTGGAACGTCGCGATGTCGACGCACTCGATGCGCGCGGGCGGCGTCCGGAGGTGGAGCTGCCGCGCCAGCTCGGCCACCTGGCGCGCGCCGCGGTCGGCAGCCGCACGGCGCTCGACGAAGCTCTGGTGCGCGTTCTCGGCGGCGAGCGTCGTCAGCCGGAGCTTGTCGCCGCGCTGCGGGACCAGGATCCCGACGCGGCGCCCACGGCGCTCGCCGAGGTACTCCGCGCGCACGTCCGCGTCGGAGATGGCGACCGGGAGCAGGATCTCGTCGGGGACGTCGCGGTCGTGGGCCTGGTAGAACTGCGTCAGCACCGCCTCCAGCACCTCGGCGTCGGGGAACTCCCAGTCGTCGAAGGCGTAGGCCTGGTTCGAGATCAGCGTCCCCCGGCGCACGAAGAGCACCTGCACCTCGACGGCACCGCCTTCGCGATAGAGGCCGAAGACGTCCTGGTCGACGCCGCCGTGGTCGACGACCTGCTGGCGCTGCTGCGTGGTCTCGACGGCGCGGAGCTGGTCGCGGAGCCGCGCCGCCTCCTCGAAGCGCTCGGCCTCCGCCGCCTCCGCCATGCGCGCCTGGAGCCCGCTCGCGACCTCCCGGTTCCGTCCCTCGAGGAGCGCCATCGCCTGCCGGAGGTGGGCGTCGTACGCCGCCCGGTCGACGGGCAGCACGCACGGCGCCAGGCAGCGCTTGATGTCGTACTCGATGCAGGGCCGGCTCCGGTTCCGGAACACGGCGTCGCTGCACGTGCGGAGCGGGAAGATCTTCCGGATGAGGTCGAGGGACTCGCGCACCGCCGACGCGCTGTGGAACGGCCCGAAGTAGCGCCCGCCGTCCTGCACGATCCGGCGCGTGACCAGCACCCGCGGCCACGCGTCCTGCATCGTCACCTTCACGCTGACGTAGCTCTTGTCGTCCTTCAGCCGGACGTTGTAGCGCGGCCGGTACTGCTTGATCAGGTTGTTCTCGAGGATCAGGGCTTCCTTCTCGTTGGCGGTGACCAGCGTCTCGAAGTCCGCGAGCCGCTCGATCAGGAAGCGCATCTGGAGGCGCCCGTCGCCGCCGCTGAGATAGGTGCGCACGCGCGAGCGCAGGTTCACCGCCTTGCCGACGTAGATCACCTTCGCGTGGCGGTCCTTCAGCAGGTAGACGCCGGGGCGCGGCGGCACCTCCGCCAGCCGGTCCTCCAACGATCGCACCGGTTCGGTCGAAGCGTCCTCGGACATGCGTCCGGTCACCTTATACACGACGCGCTGAGCGGGGTTTGGAGCGGGCTCCAGAGGGTGCGAGCGCGGGCGGACCGAGTCAAGCCGGCTCGAGCTCCGGCGGCGCGACGCCCGTGAGCCGGGTCTCGAGCGTGCGTATCCGGTCGCGGATCGTCGCGGCGCGCTCGAACTCGAGCTGTCGCGCCGCCTCGCGCATCTCGCGCCGCAGCGCCGCGACTTCCCGAGCAAGGGCCGCGGGGTCCGACGGGCCCCCGCTCGCGTCGTCGGTCACCGGGACGGTCACGTAGTCGGCCTCGCACGCCGCGGCGAGCGGCTCGGAGATCGCCTTGCGGATGGTCTGCGGCGTGATTCCGTGCTCGCGGTTGTACGCCTCCTGGACTCCGCGGCGGCGCTGGGTCTCGTCGATCGCCTTCCGCATCGAGTCCGTGATCGTGTCGGCGTACATGACGACGGTGCCGTGCGCGTTCCGGGCGGCGCGGCCGATGGTCTGGATGAGCGAGCGCGCCGACCGGAGGTAGCCCTCCTTGTCGGCGTCGAGGATGGCCACCAGCGAGACCTCCGGCAGGTCGAGCCCCTCCCGCAGCAGGTTGATCCCGACCAGCACGTCGAACACGCCCTTCCGGAGGTCACGGATGATCTCGACCCGCTCGATGGTCTCGACGTCGGCGTGGATCCACCGCACCTTCACGCCCACGTCCTGGAGGTAGTCGGTGAGGTCCTCCGCCATCTTCTTCGTGAGCGTCGTCACCAGCACGCGCTCGCCGGCGGCGATCCGCCCGCGGATCTCGCCCAGCAGGTCGTCGACCTGATGGCGCGCGGGACGGACGACGATCTCGGGGTCCATCAAGCCGGTCGGGCGGATGAGCTGCTCGACGACGTTGCCGCCCGCCCGCGCCACTTCCCAGTCCCCGGGCGTCGCGGAGACGTACAATGTCTGGGGCGCACGGGCGATGAACTCCTCGAAGCTGAGCGGCCGGTTGTCGAGCGCGCACGGGAGCCGGAACCCGAACTCGACCAGCGTCTCCTTCCGCGCCCGGTCGCCGCGGTACATCCCGCCGATCTGCGGCACGGTCACGTGGCTCTCGTCGATCACCAGCAGGTAGTCGTCGGGGAAATAGTCGAGGAGCGTGTACGGCGGCTCGCCGGGCGCGCGGCCGTCGAGGTGCCGTGAGTAATTCTCGATGCCCGGGCAGAACCCCATCTCCGAGAGCAGCTCCAGGTCGTAGAGCGTCCGCTGCTCGAGCCGCTGGGCCTCCAGCAGCTTCCGCTCGACGTGCAGGTCGCCGAGACGCTCCTTCAGCTCCCGCCGGATGTTCTCGACGGCGCGCTTCAGCTCGGGCTTGCTCGCCACGTAGTGGCTGGCCGGGAAGACCGCCACCTGCTCCAGCCGGCGCAGCACCTTGCCGCGCAGCGGGTCGATCTCTGCGATCGCGTCGACGGTGTCGCCGAACAGCTCGACGCGGAGCGCCCGCCCCTCCTCGTACGCCGGGTAGATCTCGATCACGTCGCCGCGGACGCGGAACGTGCCGCGCGAGAGGTCGTAGTCGTTGCGCTGGTACTGCATGTCGACCAGCTTCCGCAGCACCGTGTCGCGCTCGACGGTGTCGCCGCGCTCAAGCGCCACGAGCATGTCGAAGTACGTCTCGGGCGAGCCGAGGCCGTAGATGCACGACACGCTGGCGACCACGATCACGTCGTTGCGCTCCAGCAGCGCCTTGGTGGCGGCGTGGCGCATCTTGTCGATCTCGTCGTTGATCGACGCGTCCTTCTCGATGTACGTGTCGGTCGACGGCACGTACGCCTCCGGCTGGTAGTAGTCGTAGTAGCTCACGAAGTAGCGGACGGCGTTCTCGGGGAAGAAGGTGCGGAACTCGTGGTAGAGCTGCGCCGCGAGCGTCTTGTTGGGCGCGATCACGAGCGTCGGGCGGTTCATCTGCGCGATCACGTGCGACGCCGTAAAGGTCTTGCCGCTCCCGGTGACCCCGAGGAGCACCTGGTCGTGCGTGCCCGCGCGCAGCGACGCCGTGAGGGCCGCGATGGCCTGCGGCTGATCGCCCTGCGGCGTGAACTCGGCCTTCAGCCGGAACGTCCCTTCCCGACGCATGTGTGGTGGGCGATCATAGCAGCGCGCGGCGGTCGCTCAACGCGTTGCGTTCCCGCCGACGCTGTGACACCACGAGTCGAACCCCTGGCAGGAGGAGGCACTCATGCGGAAGGTCGTCACCATGGTCGCGCTGGCGCTCGCGCTGTCCGCCCCGCTCGCACGGGCCGCGGAGGCGCCGACGGCGGCGCTCACGGTCGTCAACATCGAGTACGAGGGCACCAAGATCTGGGTCCCGTCGAACCTGATCGTGAAGAAGGGGAGCAAGGTCACGCTCACCCTCATCAACAACGTGCCGCCCGACGGCAGCCAGCACGGCTTCGCGATCCCGGACTACAAGATCGAGGAGCTGGTCACCAAGGGCGAGCCGAAGACGTTGGAGTTCACCGCCGACAAGGCGGGCATCTTCCCGATCCACTGCCAGCTCCACCCGAAGCACGTCGCGGGCTCGCTGGTCGTCCTGCCGTAGCGTCGCACGGGGGCGACGCCGCCGTCGCCCCCGTCAGTGCCGCCCGCTCCGCCAGCGTTGGTACTTCTCGCCGAAGCGCTGCCGCTGTCCCGGATCCATGCCGCGGTAGCTCTCGTAGTTCCGGCGGAGCCGCTGCTGCTCCTGCGGCGGCATCGACTGGAACTGCTGGTAGCGCTGGTCGAGCAGGCGCTGCTTGCGCTCGGGCATCTGCTGGTAGCGCTGGTAGTTCTGGATCGCACGGTTGCGCTCTTCGGGGCTCAAGTCCTTCCAGCCGCGCGGCGGCGCGGGCGGGATTTGCGCGCCGGCCATCCCGCTCGTGAGGACGATCAGCAGGCCCAGGATGCCGAGCGCGCGGGTCATCCGTCGGACTGCGGCGCCTGCCCCGGATCGGCCTGGTCGTCGTCGATCCCGACGATCGTGTCGTAGTGGCGGAGCTTGTCGAAGTCGCGCAGCACCGGCATGTCGATGAAGCGCTCCGGGGCCGCCACCAGCTCGGCCGGCGGTTCGTCGACGCTCGGCCGCCGCGCACCGCCATGGGCGACCGCGACCGCGGGCGCGCCCTGCGGCGCGCCGTGGGCGTCGTCACGTGGGGCGATGGCGCGCATCGCCGCGCCACGATCGTCGCGCGCGACCCGACCGACGGTCGCTTTCTCCTCGGGCGTCGTCCCGCGGTACAGCCCGACGGCGACCACGACCACCGCGACCGCCGCAAGTGCGGGGACCGCAACGCCGAGCCACCGGGCGACGGCTCCGGAGAGCCGCTCCTCCTCCCCGGCGGCGAGCTGGCGAACCGCCCGCAGCGTCGCGTACTCGAGGGACGCCGGCACCGGCCTATGCGTCGGCAGCGCGGCGAGCGCCGCGTCCAGCTTCACGCCGAGCACCCCGTCGGCGCGGCACGACGCACAGTCGGCCAGGTGTCGCTCGAGCGCG
>Ga0335069_10009733_pt1 | contig 13659 bp, 9 predicted proteins | sample Lox_Sample_11_FD_206714 | JGI IMG/M metagenome (GOLD analysis project Ga0335069, IMG submission 206714) | Soil microbial communities from Loxahatchee National Wildlife Refuge, Florida, United States - Lox_Sample_1.1 | ecosystem: Environmental > Terrestrial > Soil > Wetlands | place: USA: Florida... | reverse complement strand
GTGCTCGTGCTGGGGTCGCGGAACCTTTCGTTCGTGGGGATCCACCCGGCGGCGGGCTGGTCGGCGTGGGCGTGCCCGCGCCGCCGCCTGGTCCGCTGCGGCGGGCCGGTGCCCGGCGGCGCTGTGCTTCCTGGTCCGGCGGTTCCCGTACCGGCGGTCCCCGGCAGGTCGGCGACCGCCGCGGCCGCCTGGTCCAGGTACTGGGCGCTCAGCACCACCCCGACCCGGCGGTCCAGTTCGTCCAGGCCGAACAGCCCCACCGCGTAGTGCTCGCGCAGCAGCGCGATCAGCCGCTCGCGGTCGGCGTCGGAAGCCAGCGGCCTGGCGCCGGACACGGCTACCCGGCGGGCCGGACGACGACCGCGGCTCCGTAGGCCACGATCTCCGTCAGCTGCTGGCTGATCTCGGACGAGTCGAACCGCATCGCGACGACCGCGTTCGCGCCGACCAGCCGCGCGTTCTCGATCATGCGGTCGATGGCGTGACGGCGGCTGTCCTCGAGCAGGCGGGTGTACTGCGGCACCTCGCCCTGCCGCATCGCGGTGAAACTGGCGCCGAATGACTTCGCGACGCCCATGCTGCGCACCACGAGGCCGAAGGCGAGCCCCAGATCCTTCTCGATGACCATGCCCTGCAGCCCGAGGCCGGTGGTGATGGGGAATGTCGCTGAGGGTACCCCCGCTGGTGTTGACTCTGACATGACGGCATCATACGGAAGGACCATGCGCGCTGGACCGGTTCCGGGCCGCGTTCACGAGCAAGGGGCCTCGGCGACTCCTATGACCTGGTGGTCGCGTCGCTGCCGAAGGCGCGCAGGCCGTGACGTGTCAGGTGGTGCGCGGGGAGGCCAGGACGCAGTGGGTGCCGCGGTAGATGGTGGGCATGCACTTGTTGCAGTGGATGCACAGTGACCGGGCTTCGGGATCGGACCGGATCCGGTGCAGGAGACCGGGTTCGCGCAGCAGGGCGCGGGCCATCGCGACGAAGGCGAAGCCCTCAGCCATGGCCAGGTCCATGGTCTGCTTGCGGGTGATCCCGCCGAGCAGGATCAGCGGCAGGTTCAGCGCGGCCCGGAACTGCCGGGCCCGGTCGAGCAGGTAAGCCTCCTGGTAGGGGTAAGCGCGCAGGAACCGGCTCCCGGCGAGCTGGATGGCCAGGCGCGCCGGACGCGGGAACTGCGCCGCGAACTCGCGGACCGGCGCGTCCCCGGTGAACAGGTACATCGGGTTCAGCAGCGAGCTGCCCGCGGTGAGCTCAAGGGCATCGACGCTCCCGTCGGCTTCCAGCCACCGGGCGACCTGGATGCTCTCGTCGAGCCAGAACCCGCCGGGCACGCCGTCGTCCATGTTCAGCTTGGCGATGATCGCGAGCTGGCCGCCGACCGCGCCCCGCACGGCCCGGGCGATGTCCAGGGCCAGGCGGGCCCGGTTGGTCAGGCTCCCGCCGAACCGGTCCCCGCGCCGGTTGAGCTTGGCACTGAGGAACGAGCTGACCAGGTAGTTGTGCCCGAAGTGGAGTTCCACCGCGTCGAACCCGGCGTCGCGCGCCGTGCGGGCGGCCCGAGCGTGAGCCTGGGTGATCCGGTCCAGGTCACCGGCTGAGGCGGCGTTGATCATCCGCATGCCCAGCGGGCTCAGCCGGCGGGAGGGGCCGAGCGCGGGCAGCCGGTTGGAGACCGGGTTAGCGACCGGGCCGGCGTGCCCGATCTGGGCGCTGACGGCAGCGCCTTCGGCATGCACCGCGTCGGCGAGCCTGCGCAGACCGGGCAGAACCTCCGGCCGCATCCATATCTGGTGACGGTCGGTGCGGCCCTCGGGCGAGGTCGCGCAGTAGGCCACCGTGGTCATGCCGACGCCACCCCGCGCTGGTCGCAGGTGGAACTCGATCAGCTCATCGGTGACCAGCCCATGCGGGGTCATGCCCTCGAAGGTCGCGGCCTTGATCACCCGGTTGCGCAACTCGACCGGGCCGAGCCGGGCGGGCCCGAACACGTCTGCGGTCATGCGGCCGAGTAGAGCACTTCGCGGGCGGCGATTCAAGAAAGGGCAACTCGTGCGAGACTGCGCCCATGGATGATGTCGCTGCCCGCACGCTGGGCCGGATCGCCGCGAACGGAATCGAGCTGGCGTACGAGACGTTCGGCGACCGTGGCGGACCGCCGGTCGTGCTCATCATGGGCCTGGCGACGCAGATGATCGCCTGGCCGGACGAGCTGTGCGAAGGCCTGGCCCGGCGCGGTCATTTCGTCGTCCGGTTCGACAACCGGGACGTCGGTGAATCGACCCACCTGCGGAACCTCCCGCCGCCGCGGCTAGCCGACATCGTGGTACGGCGCAGGCCGCCGCCGTACTCGATCGGCGACATGGCCGCGGACGTGGCCGGGCTCATCGACGGCCTGGGGCTGGGTGCGGTACATCTGGTCGGGGCGTCGATGGGCGGGTTCATCGCGCAGACCGTCGCGCTGGAGCACCCGGCTCTGGTTCGCACCCTCACGCTGATGATGACCTCCACCGGATCGCGCCGGGTGGGCCAGCCGAAACCCCGGGTCTACGCCCGGCTGCTGCGGCGGCGCGGGGCTGACGGCCGGCCCGCGGCCGTGGCCGCGGCCGTGGAGACGTTCCGGCTCATCGGCTCGCACGGCTTCGCGTTCGACGACCAGTACGTGCGTGACCTGGCCGGCCGCAGCTGGGACCGCGGATACGACCCGGACGGTTTCCGGCGGCAGCTCGCGGCGAGCGCGAGCCAGCCGAACCGCACGGCGGACCTGCGCCGCATCACGGTCCCGGCACTGGTCATTCACGGGCTGCATGATCCGCTGGTCGCGCCGAGCGGGGGCCTGGCCATCGCCAGGGCCATCTCGGGCTCTCGCTTCGTGGGGTTCTCCGGCATGGGCCACGACCTGCCCCGGGCGCTGTGGCCGGAATTCGTCGACCAGATCGCGGCGCTGGCCGCGCTCGGCGACAGCGCAGCGGCCAGGCGATGAGCTGAGAATGGGCTAATGACGCGCGAGCCCAGGCCGGCCGGGAAATGGGAGCCGTCCGAGCTCGGCGTGCACCGGGTGGCCGGCGGCGGCCGGACGCTGCCATACATCCGCAGGCCGCATGACGAGTTGCTGCGGGCGGTGCTCGATCCGGCCGTGCCCGGCAGCCGACGACGGCCCGACGATGCTGCGGTGCGTGGCTGACCTGCTCGACACCGAGGGCCACCTGGTCATCGCGACGGTGTGGCCGCAGGACTGGGACGCCTACGTCGCCGCGGCGGGGGCCGGGCTCAGCGCCGGCGATCCGGCCCGGCTGGCCGGGCAGCTGCTCGCCAGGCTGCCGGAACTCACCGGCGGCGACCCGGACGATGTCGAGCCTAACTGGGGCGCGGTGATCGACGTCCCGGACCGGTTCGGTCGCGCCGGGCCGCTGTCCGCCGCGCTGCTGCGGGAGGCGGCAGGCGACGAAGCGGACGGCTGGGGCGGCGCGGGCGGCGCGCTCGAACCGGTCAAGGGGCCGACCCCGGGCGGCGTGACCGGGTACCGGCTGGCCGGCTACCTCGATCAGCACGGTCGCCGGACCCGCGTGGACCAGAGGGGTTCGGCGGCACTGTGGGACGCCCTGGCCGGCCACGCCGACGAGACCGGGACCGGCGACCTGAACCGGCTGGCCCGGTCGGCCTGGGACCGCGGGCTGTACCGGTACGCCGCTGTGCTGTGGACGGCCGCAGCCGCCCGGGGCAGCACCGAGGCCGCGACCCGGCTCGTCGCTCATCTGGGCCAGGGCGGAACCCCTGTCATGAGCCGTGCGGATCGCGGCGGCGGGCGATGGACAGGTAGAGGACGGGCAGCACGAACAGGTTCAGCAGGGTCGAGGTGGCCAGGCCGCCGAGGATCACGATCGCCATCGGGTACTCGATCTCCTGGCCGGGCCGGTTGCCGTAGAGGACCAGGGGGACCAGGGCGAGCGCGGTGGCCAGCGCGGTCATCAGGATCGGGGAGAGCCGCTCGCTGGCGCCGCGGATCACCAGCTGCGGCCCGAACGGGACGCCCTCGCTCTCCTCCAGGTGACGGAAGTGGCTGATCAGCAGGATGCCGTTGCGGGCGGCGATGCCGAGCACGGTGAAGAAGCCGACCAGCGCGCCGAGGGTGATCGTGCCCAGGCCGCCCCACGCCGCGAGCACCCCGCCGACCAGGGCCGCGGGCAGGGTCAGGAACAACAGGAAGGACAACCGCCAGCTGCCGAAGGCGGCCTGGAGCAGCAGCAGGATGATCACCGCGGCGGCCAGCCCTTCGATCAGCAGCCGCCGCTGCGCGGCGGCCCGCTCGGTCGCCTCACCCAGCAGCGTGTACCGGTAGCCGGCCGGGAAGCGGAACTGCGCCAGCGCCGACTTGACCGCGCCGGTCACCGAGCTCAGGCTGCGGCCGCTCACGTTGGCGTCCACCTCGGTGTAGCGCTGGCTGTTCTCCCGCAGGATCTGGCTGGCGCTGGGTGCTACGGAAATCGACGCGACCTGACCGAGCGCGACGCGGCCGCCGTTCGGGGTATCGATCTGCAGCTGACTGAGGCTGGCGAGATTCTGCCGCGTGCCGGGGGTGCTCCATGCGGTGACCAGGGTCAGCACCCCGGCGGAGGATACTTCCGACATCGGCTCGCTGGCCATCATGATCGCAGCCGCCCGCCGGATCACGCCTGGCGTCAGCCCGTAGCGGCGGGCGGCGGCCAGGTTGACCTGGACATCGACCTGCGGGATGAACTCCAGCGCGGCCGGATGCACGTCGGTCAGCCCGGGCACCCGGGCCAGAATCGCGGCGAGCTGGTTGCCCAGTGCACCGAGTTCTCCCAGGCCGGTGCCGTAGACGCGGACCACGATATCGTCGGTGGTGCCGTCGGTGAGCACCTCGTCGATCCGCTCGTGCAGGTAGGTCTGGACGTCGCTGAAGGCGCCGGGATGGCCGGCCGCGACCGCCCGGACCTGGTCCAGGACCTTCGGGTAGTCCGCGCCGGGTGACAGGCTGAGCCAGCTTTCCGAGAAGTTCACCCCGTTGATCTCCTCCCCCAGCGGCGCGGTCCCGATGTGGCTGCCGACGCTGGCCACGCCGGGAATCGCGAGCAGTTCGCGCTGCAGCAGGGCCACCTGGCGGTCCATGTCGGGGAGCGAGGTGTCCGGCTTAGTGACGAAGTGCACCAGGAAGTCGGGCTCCTTGAAGTCCGGGAACAGGTCCTGGCCGATCCGCGGGTAGACCGCGATCGCCGCGGCGATCGCGACCGGCACGGCCGCGAACGCCCACCACGGCGAGCTCAGCGCAGGCCTCAGCGCCCGGGCATAGCCGCGCTTGAGCACCCGCATCGGCGGCGGGTCGGCTGAGGCCAGCCGCGCGTGACCCAGCAGGATCAGGCCGAGCGCGGGGGTGACGGTCAGCGCGACCAGCATCGAGGCGAGCACGGCCAGCCCGTAGGCCAGTGCGAGCGGCTCGAAGAACGCGCCGGTCAGCCCGCCGACCAGCATCACCGGGATCACCGCGACGATGTTGATCAGCGTGGCGTAGAAGATGGCCACCCGCACCTCGAGGGAGGCGGCCAGCACGAGCCGCAGCGGGGTGACCGGCCTGCCCTGGGCACGCCAGCCGCGCAGCCGCCTGACGATGTTCTCCATGTCGATGATGGCGTCGTCGACGACCACCCCGACCGCGACCGCGAACCCGGCCAGCACCATCGTGTTGATGGTCGAGCCGGCCAGGTCGAGCACGATCGCCGCGGTGGCCAGCGACAGCGGGATGGCCAGCAGGCTGATCAGCGCGGCCCGCCACTGGAACAGGAACGCCAGCAGCACGAACACGACCAGGATGCAGCCGAGGATCACCGACAGGCCGAGGTTGTGGATCGCGGTCTGGATGAAGGTGGCCTGCCGGAAGATGGCCGAGTCCACGTGGACGCCGCGCAGGCCGGGCGCCATGGCGGCCAGTGCCGCCTCGACGCCCCTGGTCACCTGCAGCGTGTTCGCGCCGGGGAACTCCTCCACCACCATCATCAGGCCGTGGCCGCCGTCCACCACCGCATCCCCGGTGGGTACCGGATAGCCCCAGGTCACCGTGGCCACCTGGCCGATCGTGATCAGCTTGCCGTTCCCGGTCTCCAGCGGGACCTGGGCCACCTGGGCCGGGGTCTTGATGGGCTGGATGTCGGCGACGTCGAGCCGCTGCGCCGGAGTCTCAGTGAAGCCGAGTGAGCCGACCGCCGCGCCGGTGGTATAGCGGACTTCGGTGGTGTCGACCGCGTCGGCGGCGGTGGCCATCAGCTCGTCCAGCGTGACCTGGTGCGCCCGCATCAGCGCCGGATTTCCCTCGACCATGATTTGCTGCGGGGTGTCCCCCCAGATGGCGGCGTTCGCCACTCCGGGCACGCTCATCACCTTGGGCCGGATGGTCCACTGGGCGATCGTGGACAGCTTGACCGCAGACAGCGTGGTGGAGGTGAAGCCGATCTGCATGATCCGGCTGGTCGCGGACACGATCGGGTACATCTGTGGCGGATCGCACCAGGTCGGCAGCCTAGGAGCAGTGGTCAGCAGCCGCTCCTGGACCAGCTGCCGGGCATTCAGGAGGCTCGTGCCAGACCGGAAGTACAGGTAGATCGCCGACAGCTGCGGCTCGGAGTAGGACTGGACGTCACTGACCCCGGGCACGCCCTGCAGCGAGGCCTCGAGCGGGATCGTAGTGAGCGACTCGACCTCCTGCGGCGACAGGCCCAGGCAGGTGGTCTGGATCTCCACCGAGACCGGCGCGAACTCGGGGAACACGTCGAGCTTCTCGTGCCCGAGCACCTGCACGCCGAAGACCAGCAGCCCGACGGCCAGGCCGGCCACCAGGTAGCGGAACCGCAGGCTGCAGCCGACTAGCCAGCGCATCGCCGCCCCGCGGCGGTCTGGCTCACGTCTGCTCCCCGACGCCGTCCTGAACGCCGAGGAGTTCCTCGCCGCCGGTCGTGACCACCCGGGTGCCCGGCGCGAGCCCGATTAGGTAGACCTGGCTGCCCTGGATGCTCGCGACGCTGACGGTGGCCAGCGTGTAGGTGAGCGGCCCGGTCATCGTGTAGACCACGCTGTTTCCGTCGGGCTGGTAGAGCAGGGCGGAGTCCGGGACCACGGCCCGGCCGCGGCCGGCCGGCCCGGCCGGCGCGGTCTGGATGCCGGCCCGCTGCGCGCCGGCCGGGGTGAGCACCACGCTGAGGGCGCCGTGCGGTCCGGCCGACTCCATCCGGGCCGCGGGAGGCGGGTTGTCGTCCCCGGCCGAGGTGCTGGCGCACCCGGCCAGGGCGGCCAGCGCGATGACGGCCGGCAGCACCGCGCGGCGGCGGAAGCGATGCACGGGCGGCCCCCCTTTCCCTAGCTAACCGGGTTCTCCGGCCGGGCGGCGACCACCGACGGCACCTCGAGGACGTCCGGCTCCTCCCGCGGCTGCGGCACGCCCGGCGCCGGGAAGGAGTCCTCCCGCCCGGGGGCGCGGGCCGGGCCGAACCACAGGCAGGCGGCCGGCAGCACGAGCGTGTTCAGCAGCGTCGCCGTGACCAGGCCCGCGAGGATCACCGGGGCGGCGGCGTGCAGCAGTTCGTTCCCGGCGACGTCGCCCGCCACGATGAACGGAAGCAGCGCCACCGCGGACACCACGGCGGCGGTGATGACCGGACCGCTGGCGCCGGTGGCCGCGGCCACCAGCAGGCCGGGGGTCAGCGGTCCGCCGTCGTCCAGGTGGGCGCAGCGGATCGCCGCGGTGACCCGGAACGCCTGGTGGAGCGCGACGGCGGTCACCCCCAGCAGCCCGGCCATGGCGGCGAGCGAATCCTGCGTGCCGAGAGTAAACGCGGTGAGCACGCCGGCCGCGACCGGAACCGGCAGCGCGGCCAGCACCAGCAGCGCCAGCCGCCAGCTGCCGGTCGCGGCCTGGGCGAGCAGCAGGATGCCGATCAGCGCCGCGATCACGTAGCTGGCCAGCCGGCCGGCGGGAAGCGACTGGTTCCCCGTCGGGGCTTGTACCGCGGCGTAGTAGGTGAGCGGGAAGGAGATGCCATGCAGACCGGCCGTGATCGCGGCCTGGGCCGAGCTCAGGCTGCGGCCGGACAGCCGGGCGGTCACGTCCACGTACGGGGACATTGCCTCGTGCGTGATGTCGGACGGCTCGGCCGCGACGCTGACCCGGGCGAGCGAGCTCAGCCGGGCGTGCCCGCCGTTCACCGTGTCGAGCAGCAGGCTGCTCACGCTGGCCAGGCTGCTGCGCACCGCCGGGGTGCCCATCACGACCACGTCGAAGACCTTCTGCTGCTCGAAGAAGTTGCCCACGGTCAGGCCGGACAGCAGGGTGGCCGCCTCGCGGCGGATGTCGCCGGGCTTGACGCCGTTCCTGGTCGCGGCGGTCAGGTTAACCGCGACGTTCAGCGTCGGCTGGTCGACCGGCAGCTGCATCTGCGGCGGGCCGAGCCCGCTGGTCCGCGACATGAGCGCCTCGACCTGCCTGCCCAGGCGGGCCAGCTCGCCGTAGTCGGACCCGTAGAGCCGGACGGTGACGGCGCCGGGCGCCGCGGCCAGGACACCGTCCATGCTGTCGGACTCGTAGGTGCTGACCGTGCCGGCCACCCCGGGCATGCCGACGGCGATCGCCCGCACCTGGCCGACCGCGCGGTCGTAGGCGGCGCCGGGCTTGATCGTGACCCAGATCTCGGCCGAGTTGGTGCTGACGATCTGGTCGGAGGAGACCGCCCGGCCCACGGTGGCCGCGACGTCGCCGACCGCGGGCAGCGCGGCCAGTTGCCGCGACGTACGCGCCGCCAGCCGGTCGAGCTCCGGCAGCGACATGCCGGGCGCGCCGGTCCACCGGATCACCAGGTTCCGGTCCTGGAACTGCGGCTGGCCGGGGTGCATGCCCGGCAGCGCCCCCAGTCCGCTCAGCCCGGCCAGGCACAGCAAGGCCAGGCACAGGCCGGCCGCGACCCCGACCGGCACTCGCAGCACCCCGCGCAGCGCGGCCCGGTACGCCCGGCCGGCCCAGCCCAGGGGGTTCCCCCGGTCGCGGGGGGGTCTGAGGGGGGCGTCACCCCGGAAGAGCACGGCGGCCAGGGCCGGCGTGACGGTCAGCGCGACTACCGTCGAGGCCGCCACCGCGAGCATGAACGCGAGCACCATCGGCCGCAGGAAGGTGCCGGTCAGGCCGGGGATGAAGGCTACCGGGGCGGCCGCCGCCAGCACCGCCAGCGCCGCGGCGCACAGCGGGCCGCGCAGCTCGCCGCAGGCCGCGATCGCCAAACTGGCCCCGGTCGGGCGGCTGCCGTTCTGCGCACCGACGCGTCGCCGGCTGACCAGGCGCTGCGCCGTGCCGGCGGTCTCGGCGGCCACCACCGCGAGCGCCAGCAGCAGGCCGAGCGTGACCAGCGCGTTGAACGTGTACCCGAGCAGGTACAGCAGCACGGTACCGGCCAGCAGCGAGATCCCGGTGGCGGTCAGCGCCACGGCGGCCAGCCGCAGGCTGAGCAGCATCGCGATCAGCGCCAGCGCGGCGAGGACCGCCGCGGCGATCAGCGATCGGCTGAGGTTGCGCAGGGCGCTGTCGATGTAGCTGGCGGGCTGGAACAGCGAGGTGTCCACCTGCACCCCGGACAGGCTGGGCGCCAGTTGCGCGAGCGCCTGGTTCAGCCCGTCGGTCACCGCCGGCACGCTGGCCGACGGCAGCTTCTGCACCACGAGCACGAGCCCGGGCTGGCCGCGGACCAGGGCGTCGCCGATCAGCGGCTGGTGGCCGACCACGATGTCGGTGACGCTGCCGAGCGACACCGGCCGCGGGCCGACGGTCTCGGCCACCGGAACCTGACCCAGGTTGGCCGGCGTGCCGAACGGCAGCACGGGCTCGATCGTGAACCGCTGGTTCGGGCCTTCGAGGAAGCCGCCGGTGCCCGGGGTCGACCCCTCCAGGTAGCTCAGCGGCGAGACCAGCTGCGCGTTCCCGGCGGTCTCGATGATCTGCGCCAGCGTGATGTGATGGGCGGCCAGCCGGGCCGGGTCGACCAGCACCTGGAGCTGGCGGTCCGCCTCGCCGAAGGTGGACACGTCGGCGACGCCGGGCACGCCGAGCAACCGCGGCACGATCGTCCACCTGGCCAGGACAGAGAGGTCGATCTGGCTGAGCTGGCGCGAGCTGAGCCCGACGAGCATCACGTTGCCGGTGGACGATACCGGCTGCAGCAGCACCGGCGGCTTGGACACGTTCGGCAGCACGAACGCCTGGGTCAGCCGCTCCTGCACCAGCTGGCGGGCCTGGTAGAGGTTGGTGCCGGGGGCGAAGTCCAGGTTGATCTGGGACAGGCCGGGAATCGAGTCCGAGGTGACGTCGGTGACGCCCATCACGCCTTCGAGCAGGTTCTTCTCCAGCGGCACCGTGACCAGGGATTCCACCTCAGGGGCGGAAAGGCCGGGCGCCTCGGTCTGGATTCGTGCCACCACCGGTGCGGTCTCCGGGAGCACGTCCGCGTGAATTCCCGGCACGGTCGCGATCGCCAGCGCCATGATCCCGGCGGCCACGGCGATAACCAGGAAACGGAACCGGACGCTTGCGCTGATCAGCGAGCGCAACACCACGGGTGCCTGTCAGCCCGGTTCAGGAAAAAGCATGCCGCTGAGCGGCAATAACCGTAAACATCCCGATCGCGCCCCCTCACACGCGGGTAACCCCTCCCCGTCAGTGTGTGCGCGCATTCCCGGCAACGCAAGACCAGCCGGCTATTGCGTCCGGTACCGGAAATAGGTATTGGCTTTCGGTGCTCGTTATCATCGGCTGGTGCTGACGTTCTCCGCGCAGACCCGCACGGCCAACCTGATCCGGATGGCCGAGGACCCGTTCGACGTGCTGGTGATCGGGGGCGGGATCACCGGGACCGGCATCGCCCTGGACGCGGCGGCGCGCGGGCTGTCGGTGGCCCTGGTGGAGAAAGACGACTTCGCGGCCGGGACCTCGGGGCGCTCGTCGCGGCTGGTGCACGGTGGCCTGCGCTACCTGGAGCACGGGGAGTTCGGCCTGGTCCGGGAGTCGCTGCGGGAGCGGGGCATCCTGTTCGGGCTGGCGCCGCACCTGGTGCGCCCCGTCCCGCTGTACGTACTGGCCGGCGACCTGCGCAGCCGGGCCAAGTACCGGGCCGGGCTGACCGGGTACGAGGTGCTAGCGGCGGGCCGGAACATCGGCTACCACAAGGCGGTGAGCGCGGGACGGGTCGCGGAGGCAATTCCCGGGCTCGGCGGGCGATCGCGCGCCTTCCGCTACTTCGAGTGCCAGACGGACGACGCCCGGCTGACCGTCGAGGTGGCACGCACCGCGCAGGCGGCCGGCGCGGTGCTGGCCAACCACGCCCGGGTGACCGGGCTGCTCGGTGACGGGCGGGTGACCGGCGCGGCGGTGACCGACGAGATGACCGGCCAGGGGTTCGAGGTCCGGGCCAGGGCCGTGGTCAACGCGACCGGGATATGGGCCGAACGGGTCGCCGAACTCGCCCCCGGATCGGGCGGCGTGCGACTCCGGCCCAGCAAGGGCGTGCACCTGGTGTTCGCCCCGGGCGCGGTGCGAACCACGGCGGCGATGGCCGTGCCGTCGGCGGAGCACGACGGGCGGTACATTTTCGTCGTCCCGTGGGAGGACCGGGTCTACGCGGGCACGACCGACACGCCGTACCAGGGCGACCTGGACGACCCGGAGGTCGGCGACGCCGACCGGGACTACATCCTGGCCGCGGTGGATGGGCTGTTCCCCGGCGTGACCGGGCACGACGTGGTGGCGTCCTGGGCGGGGTTGCGTCCGCTGCTGGGCCAGGATGACGCCGGCGACACCAAGAGCAGCGACCTGTCCAGGAAGCATGCGATTTTCACCGGACCGTTCGGCCTCTACACGATCACCGGCGGGAAGCTGACCACGTACCGGGCCATGGCCGAGGACCTGGTCGACCGGGTCGCCGCCGACCTCGGCGGGGCCGGCCCGTGCCGGACGCGGGAGATTACGCTCGGGCTGCACGGGCCGGCCGCCGCGGCGGTGCGGCTGGCCCGTGACGAGGTGCGGCGGCTCGGGCTGCCGCCGCGCACCGCGGTCCGGCTGGTGCAGCGGTACGGCGACGACTGGCGGCAGGCGACCCAGCTGATCGGCGAGGACCCGCCGCTCGGCGAGCCGGTGGCGGACGGCCTGCCGGTCCTGGGCGTCGAGGTGGCGCTGGCCCGCAGCCGGGAGATGGCGCTCACCGACCAGGACATCTACGTCCGGCGGACCAGGCTCACCACCCTCGGGCTCACACCTTCAGCCGGATCGCGGCGGGGATGATTCCGAACGAGGCAGGTGTCGTGCCCAGCAGTTCCCCGTCCGCCTCGACCGGGAAACACGGCTCTGCCTCGACGCTCAGCTGGGCGGCGCGCAGTTCGGCGATGTTGCGGTGCGGCAGGTGCGCGCCCTTGTACACCTTGGGCAGCGTGGTGAACGAGTCCGACTTGGGCCCGGTCATGACGAGGATGTCGAGCAGGCGGTCGCAAGGGTCGGAGTTCGGCGAGATCTGCATGCCGCCGCCGTAGAACCGGCAGTTCGCCACGACCACGTTGAACGCGCGCCAGGCGTGGTACTGTCCGCCGGCGTCGAGGCGGACCGCGGCCGGGCGGAAGCGCGGCAGGGTCAGCCAGAACCCGGCCGCGTACCGGGCGCCGCCGAGGAAACGGCCGAGCCGGGCCGCCCTCGCCACCACCGCAGCGCCCAGGCCGACCTCGGCGATGTTGACGAAGGACGTGGTGTTGCCGTCCGCGCAGGTCACCGTGCCGACGTCGATGGCGCGGACCCGGTCTCCGGCCAGCCGCGCGGCCGCCTGTCCGGCGTCGGTTGGCAGGCCGAACGACCGGACGAAATCGGAGCCGGACCCCGACGCCACCACGCCGAGCACGGCGTCCGGCACCAGCGGCTTGGAGTCCTCGATCATGCCGTTGACCACCTCGTGCACGGTGCCGTCGCCGCCCACCGCGACCAGGTAGCGCTCGCCGTCGCGCAGGGCCTGCCGGGCGGCCTCGGTGGCGTGACCGGGATGGGTGGTCCGGACGATGCGGTAGCTGAGGTTTTCTTGTCTCAGCACGCTCTCGACGCGGGGCAGCGCCTGGTCCACCGTGCCGCGGCCGGCGCTGGGGTTGGCGATGAGCACCAGGGGACCGAACGGGCTGGTCACTGCTTAATCCTGGGCTGCAGGGCTCGCGGGTTCATGACCCCGGCCGGGTCGAGGGCTTTTCTGATCCTGGTCAGCACGCTGGCTCCGGTCTCGCCGAGTTCGGCTTCGAGGAATTGTGCCTTGAGCCGTCCGACGCCGTGGTGGTGGGTGATGGTGCCGCCGGCTTCGGCGCAGCTTGCTGCGGCCGTGTGCCACGCTTCGGTGTACCGGGTCTCCGCGTCCTGGTCGTCGGCGCCGGTGATCAGGAAGGTGAAGTACAGCGACGAGCCGGACGGGTACAGGTGCGACAGGTGGCAGGCCACCGCCTGGGCGTGCGCGGACAGGGCGGTCCTGATGCCGCCGTAGAGCCGAGGGACGTTCGACCAGAGGCCGGCGACCTCCATCGTGTCCACGATCACCCCCGGGCCGAACGCGCGTTCGGGCCCCATGATCTGCGCGTAGGTCCGCACCGCGTCGT
>Ga0335069_10009732_pt1 | contig 13659 bp, 22 predicted proteins | sample Lox_Sample_11_FD_206714 | JGI IMG/M metagenome (GOLD analysis project Ga0335069, IMG submission 206714) | Soil microbial communities from Loxahatchee National Wildlife Refuge, Florida, United States - Lox_Sample_1.1 | ecosystem: Environmental > Terrestrial > Soil > Wetlands | place: USA... | reverse complement strand
ACGAACGCGACAGCGTCCACCAACGTGGCGATCATCCTGGGTGACAAGGCGGTCACCACTACCGGCACGCAGACCAGCACCGCGTCGTGGACGAACGCCGCCGTGGACGCTGGGGGCCTGGTCGTCACGTTCCGGGCCGTGAAGACGCTGGTGCCGTGGCGGCCGATCCGCTGTTGGGGCATGTGGCCGCTGACCGGCAACATCCTCAACACGTCCAACGCGCAGTGGATGCCGTCCCTGCCGGGGGCGGCGACGTTCGAGGACGGCACCACCGGCGGTTGGAGCACCAGCAACTGCACCGTCTCCAACTCGACGGCGCAGGCCCACGACGGCACCCACAGCCTGCTCGTCACCTACGCCACGTCGGCGTCCGGTGCGTTCGTCTGGCAGGTGCTGCCGCCGCTCAAGGTGGGGCAGACGTACACGGTGTCCTGCTGGGTGTACGTCCCGGCCGGCTCACCATCGGTGAAGATCCAGATGCAGGGGATCAACAGCACGGGGTCGTCGGTCACCAACGCGTGGCAGCGGCTGTCGTTGAGCTGGACGGTCACCGACATCTCCCCGCCCAGCATGTTCATCGGCCCGGCGGCGTCAACGTCCGGGCAGTCCTGCTACATCGACTCCATCCAGGTGGAGCTCGGTGCCAGCGCGTCCACGTTCACCACGTCCGGGCCGACGGTGTACCCGATCCACACCGGGTTCGTCGAGCGGTTCCCCGGCACGTGGACGGCGCAGGGCTACCACGGCTGGCAGTCGCTGACCACCGTGGATGGGCTGGCGGCGCTGCCGAAGGTGACGTTGCAGGACTGCATGACCGAGGACGTGCAGCAGGACAACCCCGTGGTGACGTTCCCGCTCACCGACGCCGCCGGCACCGTCATTGCCCGGGCGTTCCTGTCGCCCGGATACAGCTTGGCGCAGGCGGAGATCGGGATCTCCTCCCTGTTCCCGACGTTCGGGACCGCCGGCGGCCCGGGCCCGGACGGGTTCACCTACGTCACGCTCACCCCGCAGGACAGCCTGAACTACTGGGGGTTGATCGCTGGGGTGCCTCCTGGGATCTCCGTCGCCGACAACGGCGCCGGGGTCAGCATGGAGATCTGGTTCAGGACGTCCACGCACACCATCGACCAGTGCGTGGTCTGTGCGGTCGGGTTCAACGCGGCCCTGGAGATCCGCACGAACACCTCCGGCAACATCTACGCGCGGGTCACGAACAACGCCGGCAGCAGCTACGACTACACCATCACAGGGTCGGCGTTCGTGTGCGACAACGCCTGGCATCACGCGGTGCTCACCGAGTCGAACAGTGTCGGCGGGATCGTGACCGCGACGCTGTACTGCGACGGGGCCAGCCAGGGCACCGCGACCAGGTCTGCGGGTGCGGCGTTCCAGGCGACGCAGTGGTGGTTCGGGTCCCAGTGGTGGCCTTTTTTCACCAACCCGTTCGCCGGCGGCCTCGCCCGGTTCGCCTGGTACCGGCAGGCGTTGTCCGCGGCCCGCGCCCAGTCGCACTGGCTGTCCGGGGGCGGGTTCCCGTTCGACACCCCGTCGCAGCGGATCGCCCGGGTCCTGGGGTGGATGCCGTGGGGTGGGACGACCGCTCTGCCGTCCACCTCGACGACGGTGGCGCCGGCGAAGGGCTACGCGGGTCGCACCGTCACCGACGTCCTCCAGGAGCTGACGACGACCGAGAACGGCCCGCTGTACGCCAACGTGGCCGGCGCCCTGGAGTTGGTGCCGCGGCAGGCGTACTACAAGCAGGCCAGCCCGGTGTGGGTGTTCGGGGAGAACAGCGCCGGCGGGGAGTACCCGTACGAGGGTGACTTCACAGTCGACGAAGACCCCACCTACCTGGCGAACCAGGTGCAGGTCACAGCCGCCGACGGGGTGGTGCAGAACTCCAACAACGCCGGGTCCGTGCAGTTGTACTTCCCGTCCAGCCTGCAGATCACCACCGTCCACCAGATCGACGTGCAGGCATCGTCGATGGCGCAGTACATGGCGTGGCGGTACGCCAACCCCCGGACCAGGGTGGCGACGATCAGTTTCAGGCCGGCCGGGAACATCAGCCTGTGGCCGATGATCCTTGGCGCCCAGTTCGGCGACCGGGTCCGGGTGATGCGCCGCACCAGCACCGGGCAGACGTACCAGCTGGACTGCTTCATCGAGTCCATTCAGCACACGGTCAACCCGACGTCGGCCGACTACTGGGTGACCACGATGCAGTTGTCCCCGGTGGATCCGGCCCAGGCCGGTCTGATCGGTGACGCCGCGTACGGGCTGATCGGCACCACCGCGGTCATCGTCTACTAGCCGGGGGACTCTCCCGGGATTCCCTTGCCCACCAACGGATCCCGGGAGGTGCCTCGTGGCCACCGTGCCCTCGTTCCAGCCCGGCACTGCCCTGCAGCAGTCCGACCTGCTGTTCCTGCTGACCCCGCCGCAGGGGTTCGTGTACCAGCAGACCGCGCAGACGTTCACCACGGGTGTCGGGGCGGCGGTGTTGTGGGACACCCTCGGGTACGACACCGACCCCACCATGTGGTCGTCCGGCACCCGGCTCACCCTGAACACCCCCGGGAAGTGGCTGATCATCTCGTCGGTGGTGTGGGTCGCGAACGCCACCGGCCCCCGGCAGCTGGACCTGCGGAAGAACGCCGGTGGGTCCCCGACCGGCGGTTCCCGCCTGGTCATCGACATCCGGCAGGCCACCAGCAGCGGAGCCGTGTCCAACACGTGCGCGGTGATGCAGTCCGGGTTCGTGGCCGGCGACTACATCGAGGCGTTCGCCAGTCAGACGTCCGGCGGCAACCTCAACACCCTGTCCACGGCCGGGGTGGGTGCGGTCGGACTGTGGGCCCGTTGGATTGGTGTCTGATCCCCCCTCTTCCCCAACCACCGCAGGAGGTGGCGCCGTGTCCGTGCTGTTCGGGATCGACTGCTCCAGCTACCAAGGCAACTGGGACGAGAAGGCGGCGCCCGCGGCCGGGCTCGCGTGGGGCTGCGAGAAGGCCACCCAGGGCACCGGCTACGTCAACCCCGAGTACGGGGGGTCCATCACCGGGATGCGCGCAGCGGGGCTCATCCCGGGCGGCTACCACTTCACCGACGGGTCAGGGACGGGCGGCGCGCAGGCCGACCACTTCGTCACCACGACCGGCGGTGGCGCCGGCGTGCTCCTCATGCAGGACGTCGAGGCCCTCGGGCAGATCGACCGCGCCCACGTCGTCGACTGGTTCGTGGAGACCAACCGGCTGGTCCCGCACCGGGACCTGGTCTGTTACACGGGCCAGTCGTTCTGGGCCACCATCACCGGCGGCCTGGACATCCGCACCGTCGAGGACCGGATCGGGCAACGGATCGTCCTGTGGGACGCCGGCGACGGGCACCGCCCCAACGTGTACGTCCCCGGCTCCGGGCCGATCGCCACCCAGTGGGCGAAGGTCTCCCTGGCCGGCTGGCAGCCGTACGGCGGGTGGACCAGCGCGGACCGCATGTTCCTGCAGTTCACCGACTCCGCAGTGGTGCCCGGCGTGTCCGGGCCCGTGGACGGTGACGCGTTTTTCGGCACCCCCCAGCAGCTGGCGGTCCTCGCCGGGCTGGCCGCACCCACTGCTCACATCTCCCAGGAGGACGACATGTTCGTGGCCGCGTCCAGCGCCAGCAAGGACGGCACCGTCCGTACCGGCACCGTGTGGCAGGTCGGGCCCGGCGCCCGGCACTGGATCACCGACCCCGCCGTGTGGGGGCCCCTGCAGACCGACGGCGGCGCCAAGGCCGTCGAGCTCACCGGCGACCAGATCGCCGCGCAGTGGCCGGCAGTCGTGCCGGCGGCCGGCCTGGACGTCAACACCCTCGCCGCCGCCCTGGCCGCCGCGTTGACGCCGCACCTGTCCGGGACGGTCGACGTCGCCGCCCTGGCCGCCGCTCTCGCCCCCGGCGAGCAGGCCGCCGTGGAGGCCGGTGTGAAGGCCGTCCTGGCGAAGGCCGCGGCCTGACCTGAACCGCAACGGAGGAGGCCCACCGTGCACGCGCACGTCCTGGCCAACGGCGGCGCCCCGCACGGCCCGCTGACCGGCAACTGGTGGATCGATGTCGGCATCATCGGCGGGATCTTCGTGTCCCTGCTGTCCGGGGCCACCGCGTTGGCGCGCAAGCCGTTGCGGTGGCTGCGCGACGAGGTGCGGTTCCGCAACGAGTTCCGGGAGGACTGGCGGGGCGTCCCTGACCGCCCTGGCGTGCCGGGACGGCCTGGCCTGCCCGAGCGGGTGTTCCGGATCGAGGCGGAGGTCCACCCCAACGGCGGCGGGTCGATGAAGGACGCGGTCGACGCCATCCGGGAGATCGCGACCCGGACCGAACGGAAGCTCGAGGACCACCTGCGGGCCACGAAGGACGGCCACTGATGGGCGAGGCGTTCGAGCACGTCCCGCACCCGCACATCCAGGCCCGCCGCCTGGCCGGGCCGGTGCGGGTCGCCGACCACTACGGGCACGACGCGGCGTCGGCGGCCCGCCGGTTCAACGCCCGCCTGGCCGTCGTCATCACCGCCGCGGTCGGCACGATGGTGTGCGCGTACCTGTTCGCGGCGTTGGCGTTGGTGTCGCTGCCGGCGGCGATCAAGTCCGGTGACCTCATCGTGATCGTCGCGTGGGTGGCGCAGACGTTCATCCAGCTGGTCCTGCTGCCCATCATCATCGTCGGGCAGAACGTGCAGGCGAAGGCCGCGGACGCCCGAGCGGACGCCACCTATCGGGACGCGGAGGCGGTCCTGCACGAGGCCACGCAGATCCAGGCGCACCTCGCTGCGCAGGACCAGGTGCTGACCGGGCTCATCGACCACCTGCGGGCCCAGGACGTCGTCCTGGCCAGGCTGCAGCAGGGCCCGGGGGTGGCGGCGTGAGCGACGACCAGGCGACTCCCGCGCACGACCAGGTCCTGACGCACCGGATGGTGGTGCACTACCCGGCGCACCCGGCCCGTGTGCATGACCCGCACTACAAGGACTTCAACCGCATCCACCGGACCTGGAAGGCCGACCCGCAGAAGTGGCAGTGCGCGATCGGGAAGCACCGCAACGACTTCACCGAATGCACCCTGGACAAGCCGTTGGAGCTCCACCACGCGCACGTCGAGTTCAGCTTGCAGAACGGCGTGGACCTGGCGTGGCTGGAGGTCGACTACCCGGGGATCTCCGACCCGGACCAGGTGGGGGCGTGGACCGAGACGGCCGCCAATCTGGTCGTCCTGTGCGTCGCGCACCACCGCGGCCCGGGCGGTGTGCACGTCGCTGACGCCTCGACGTTCGAGGCGGAGAAGTACATCCGCGGGCTGGTCTCGGCCGCCCCTTCCCCTGGAGGCACCCATGGCCACACCGACCCCGACCCCGCCGGCGCCGGCGGTGCCTGACCTCGGTCCTGCGCTGGTTCGGACCGCCACCCCGTACGTCGTGGGCGCGGTCGTGTCGTGGACGGTCACCGGTCAGGTCGAGCAGGCCCTCGGCGTCTCCGCCGAGACGGGCCGGGCCGCGATCACCGCGGCGGCGACGTTCCTGCTCGGCACCGGCTACTACGTGGCCGCCCGCTGGCTGGAGGCGCGCGACCCCCGCTGGGGTCGCTTGCTCGGCGTCCCGGGCGTCCCGCAGTACCCGAAGCCCTGACCCGCTTGTTGCCGGGCCCGACTTCCGGGATAGTGGTCAACGCGATGTCACTCCTTCGACAGGGGTGGGTGGGGTCGCCGGCCGCCGGGTGGTCCAGACCCGGCGGCCAACTGCTTTTGTCAGGCGCTCTGCTGCAGCCGCTCCTGGAGCCACGCCTCGAGGTCGGCCTCGGGGTAGCGGATGCCGCAGCTCCGTCCGGGCCCCAACTTCACACGCTTCGTAGCCTCTGGCCTGCGACATCGCACCTGCTTGAAACTGCCGGCGTCGGTGGAACGGCGCCGGTCCCGGCCGACGTGGGTCCGGCCGGGGAAGCGCCCGGCGGGGTGCCAGTGGTTGCGCCCCCCGTAAGTCCCGGCCCCGCCGGGCGCCACAACCAGATCGCCCCCTCACCCCGTGCCATTGCGGCCGGGGGAGGGGGCGATCGTCGCGTTTTGGGGGTCGGGTCAGAACGAGGCGTTGACCTGGAACTCCACCTGGTAGGGGCCCTTCGCGAACTTGTCGGTGGACACCATCATCACCGTGACGGTCTTGCCGGGGGCGACCTGGTTGGCGGCGCCTGACAGGGTGCCGACGACCTGCCCGCTCTTCGTGAGGGTGATCGTGAAGGTGGCGGTCTTGGCGTCGGTGTTGTCGTTGCGGATCCGCACGTGGTTCGCGCCGAACTGGCCGACGCCGTCGTCGGCGATCGTGCCGACGTCCACCAGCGTCCACCCCTGGTCGGTCATGGCGCCCTGGGCGGGGGCCTTCGCTGGGGTGCTGGCCGCCGGCTTGGACGGGGCCGCGGCCGCCGTGGTCGCCGGGGCCGCGGGGGAGGAGCTGCTGCCGGAGCTGGTGGTGCCCTTGTTCCCGCTCAGCGCGGACCCGACGGCGCCGATGATGATGAGGAGGACGAACACGCCGAGGAGGGCCAGCACGATGTTCCGGCCGGTGTGGCTCTTGCGGGGGGCGGGCTGCTGCCATGGGGCCTGCTGCTGGGTGGGGAACGGCCCCGGCTGCGGTCCGGGGGTGTCGAGCCAGCGGGACTGGCCGGTGGCGGGGTCGAGACTGTAGCGGCGGCCGGTGGCCGGGTCGGTGTAGACGGGCGGCTGATCAGGGGGGACAGACATCGGTGACGCTCCGGGGTTCGCGGACGGAGATCAGCCCACATCCTGACCCCGGAACATGCCGGTAGGTGGCGTTTTCCGGCAACACGGTGTGTCGGGATGTGTCCCTGGCTGGCTGCCAGTTCACGCCAGGGCGGCGAACAGGCGGGGGAGCAGGGTCAGCAACTCCGACCCGTGGACGTCGCGCCAGTCGCCGTCCTGGCCGAGCTGGAGGGTGACGGCGAAGACGGCGGTGAGGTCGTCGGGGTCGGTGGTGGCTGCGACGAGGTCCACGGCGGTGACGGTGGTGGTGGGGTCCTGGTCGCGGGCGCGCAGCCACTCCGACGCGGCGTCGAGGACGCGCGGGTCGGTGGTGGCCGGGGTGGCGGTCAGGGTGACCATGCGCCCAGGGTGACACGCTTGTGCACAAGTTCACAAGCACTGATCGTGACGGTTCTTGACGGTCGTTGACGATCCTTGACGGTACGATCCGTCTCATGCCGTGTGAGTAGGCCCGTGGCGGGGCCGAGGGGCGCGGAGCAACGACGGACCAGAGTGGTGGGCCTTCACCGTCTCCCGTCGCCCGAGTTCAGGGTGCCAGCCCCGTGTCGGGCGGAGGGATCGGCCCGCGTAGCGCGGTAGGGGAGTTCGGTCGTCCCCGCGGCCCTCATAAGGCTGAGATCGGCGGTTCAAATCCGCCTCGCGCCACGGGGCATGTATGGGCCCCCTCCGGGGGTACCGCTGCCCGCATTCGGGTGAGCCAGTGGTGGTGCCCCGGTCTCCAAAACCGGTCGCTGGGGGTTCGACACCCCCCACCCGGGCGACGGGTCCCGCCTCCGGGCGGAGCAACTGGCCGGTAGACCCGTGCCCCCTGCGCCGAGTGCGCGCTGCAGGCTGAACACCCCCAGGGGGCCGGCCACCGATGCCCGCTGGTGTAACTGGCAGCACGGCGGAGTCTGATTCCGCTGGTCGAGGTTCGAATCCTTGGTGGGCAGCATGATCAAGCCGGGCGCCCGTCTGCGCGTACCGCGGGGGCCCCGTTGACACCCGGGTAACTACAGGCGTGGGATTCAACGTGCGGGGGAGAGTCCCCCAGCAAGGAGAAGATCATGTCCAAGAAGGAGCTGGCGTTCTGGGGCGGTCTCGCGACCGTCGTGGGCGCCGCGACCGCGGGCAACCGCAAGTGGCAGCCCGTCCACATCGCCGCCGTCATCGTCGGCGCGCTGGTGACGGTCGCCGGGGTGCTCTGACCGAGGCCCGGTGATCAAGCGAGGCCCCAGCCGAAGGACGGTCGGCTGGGGCCTCGCCCGTGTTCGTTCCGGAGCGTACCTCGGGGACTTCCGGAACGTGCCCGACTCGGGGCACTCTGCCAGTGAGGAAGGGGACCGCCGTGCAGATCGCGTCGTTCGACCCGGTGACGTTCATGGACCACGAAGGCCGCACCTGGCAATACGTCGCAGGGGTGGAGGTGTGGCGGTGCAAGGACGAGCCGTCCCGGTACCTGCCCGCGGAGGACTTCGCTGCCGTCCACTCGTCCGCGCCGCGCCTGTGACAGGTGTGGGGTCCCCGCCTGCAAGCGGGGACCCCACGGCGACGCAGCCAGCCGAGGGGCGGTCGCACCGTCAGAGTCGCCAGCGCGCCCCGGCCGGTCAACGACGCCGGGCCTGCGTGTCGCTGGCCCCGGGAAGTAGCCTCGGTGGGTGCCGCCGCTGACGAAGGACAGCCGGATCGCGAACCAGGCGCCGCCAGTGTCCGGCTCGGAGATCGTCACGAACCAGCGGGGCTGGCCGGTCGTGGTGCGGGTCGTGTGGGACACCCTGGACGAGGCGGGCCAGCCGACCGAGCGGATCCTCCGCGCCACGGCGCAGGCCCGGGACATGGATCGCACCGCCTACCAGTGCTGGGTGTTCGAGCCGTCCACCTGCCTGCAGTGGATCGTGTGGCTGGGCCGGGACGACGTGTGGCAGGCCGACGACCCGGCAGCCCCGCGACCGGTCAGGTGAGGTGCAGCAGCTTCGACACCTGCTCCACGGCTGCGGCCTTCCGCTTGAAGTCGTCGCGGCCCCGGTCGTAGATCCGGGTGGTGTCGGCGCTGGCGTGGCCCATCACGTCCTGCACGACCGCCAGGGGGACACCGTCCTCGAGGGCGAGCGTGGCCCAGGTGACCCGCAGCATGTGCGGGGTGACGGCCTCGGCGACCCCGGCGGCGGTGCCCGCCTTGGCGAGGGTGTTGTGCAGTTGCGCGTACGTCCACCGGCCCTTGTGGCCGGTCAGCAGCGGGTCGGTGGGGGAGCGGTCGCGGCGGAGCTCGTCCACGGCGTCGGCCAGCCGGTCGGGCAGGGGGAGGATGCTGGTTTCCCCGCCCTTGCGGGTGACCCGGATCGTCAGGGTGGTGTCGCGGACCCGGACGTCGCCGACGTTGAGGCCCAGCAGTTCCTCGGCGCGGATCGCGGTCTCCAGGAGGATCCCCACTGCGGCGTAGGTGCGGGTGCCTGCTGTGTCGGCGGTGGCGAGCAGGGCCTTGGCCTCGGCGCGGGTCATGCCAGGGGTTTCGCCGTAGCGGCGTTGCACCTTCGGCCGGTCGACCCGGGTGAAGGGGGACCGGTCGATGTGGCCCTCGGTCTCGAGGTAGGTGTACCAGGACGACACCGAGGCCAGCTTGCGGGCGACCGTGCGGGGCGCCGGCGGCCGGCCGCGGTTCGTGGGGGTGGCCTGGAGGTGCCCGGCCCAACGGTCGGCGTGCTCACGGGTCACGGTCAGCGGGTCCAGGCCCTGGGGGGTGAGCCAGTCCAGCCAGTCGCCGATGGCCTGCTGGTAGGCGGTGATGGTGTGGTCGTTGTGGTGCGAGGCGATCCAGGCGTCGACAAGGCGTTCCACGGTCGGGGAAGGGGTCACCAGACCACTATCCCGGAAAGAATGGGGATTCTTTCGACGACTTGCCGGGCGGCCGACGCCGCACCCGACCCCCTACTCCCCCACCCACGCCACACGCGTGCACGCACACGCCCCCACGTGTCCTCGTGTGCACGTGTGCACGCTTCGCGCCCGCGCGTGCCGGCTGACGGCCTGCTCTTCGAGTTCGTCTGCGGTGATCAGCCCCTGCCCAACCATGACGATGACCAACCGTGGCAGCCCTGTCTCCCACTCCAGGTGGGCGAGCACCTGCCTGCGGATCGCGTCCAGGTGCATGCCGAGCATGTGGTCACCAACCGGCTGTGGGTCCCGGAACTCCGGGGACCGGAACGTGAGTCCGTTCAGCGCCTCCCGGAGGTCCGTGACCTGCCGGAGGATGCCGACGTGCCGGGCGATCGAAGCCCTCTCGTCCTTCGTCAGATCGCTCACGGCTGTCATCCGGCGGATTGCGGGAGGCTGACGGAGAGGCCGTCGAGCACAGCCAGGTTCCGGCTCGCCTCGTCAGGGACGGTGACCTCGAAGATGAGGGCTCCCTCGTCGAGACGAGCGCTGGTGATCACGCCGGTGTAGGTGCCGGACGGGACGGACACCCGGGAGCGGTTGCCGACGAGCCGCGCGGCGGCCTCCTCGGTGAGCACGTCGTGGACGCCTGGTTCCAGCCGGCACTCAATGATCGAACTCACCAGTCACCCCACCCGCGGTCGGTGCCGCGCCGCTCCGTCGCGCGCTTCTCGGCGCGGTTGTTCAGGACCCGCGCCACCAGGTAGGTGACCCCCAGCCCGGCCACGACGACGAGCAACAGCAGGGGTCCGATCCACAGGGGGGCGAGGACCCACCACCAGGACCAGTCGATGACGTGGCCGAGCTTGAGTCCGATGAACAGGATCGCGAGTAGGCCTGTGAAGCCGACTCCGCCGCGGGTCTGGCCGCTGCTGGCGCTGGTCACGGGATGTCGAACTCCCCGGCCTTGACGCCGGCGATGAAGTCGGCCCACTCCTGCCGGGTGAAGTTGAGGACGTCCCCGGCGACGCCCTGCTTGGAGTCGCGGACCAGGACGTGGTCGTCGTCCTCGGCGACTTCGACGCACTTCCCGTCGATGCAGCGGGTGCTGCGGCGCCAGTCACGGGGCATCGGGGGTCTCCTGTCCGGTGGGGGGTTGCATCTGGGCGGCGCCGACGATCGCGGCGACCAGGGCGGCGACAGCGGCTGCGCGGCCCGGCTTTGGGGGCGGGGCGGTCACGGGGTTGTCCGGGCGTCGGGGCGCACGCTGGTGCCGCGGCGCAGGGCGTAGAGGATGGTTGGCCAGCCGGGGCCCTTCTGGCGGCGCAGCGCCCACATCACCTCGTGGTGGGTGGGGGTCTCCGCGGGTTCGCCCATCCAGGCGAGGACGTCGGCGAGTCCGCTCCGGATGGTCTCCAGGGCGGCGCGATGCTCCGACTGCAGGGGGCGGGCGCCGACGGTGAGGATCCCGGTGCGCCGGCTGGCCAGGATTGTTCCCTCGTCGAGGCGGGGGTCTTCGACGAGGGTGGCGTACCCGAACAGGGGGCTGTCGCTGACCCGGGTCTCGTGCAGCCGCTCCACGGTCACGCCGGCGATGGCGGGCAGGCAGCGGACCAGGACTCGGACGGCGATCCGGCCGAGGTTCCCGCGGTCGGTGCGCCGGTAGGTGGAGATCTGAGCGGGCCCGACGGACACCAGCCGTTCGCGGAGCATCGCTGCCTGGAGGGCGATCCCCGCGTCCCGGAACGCCACCTCGACAGCGAACCCTTCGTGGAAGCGTTGCTCGGCTCCGTCCACGAGCAGGTCTATGCCCAACTCGGAGACCCGCGCCTTATCGACCCGGTGACCCACGTGGGCCGGTTCCGTCGTAGACCACATGGCGGCCCGCACCATGGCCAGCACCCACGGGTCGATGTACCGGAAGGCGAGGGTGCCGGGCGGGATCTCCTGGGTGGCCATCGGCAGGACCCACACGTCGGTGCCGGCGAGCACCGCCTCCGAGATCGGGAACGCGGTCACGGTTCGGGGTACTCGCAGGTCGGCACGGCCGTCTTGCCGATGTCGAGGACATGGACGGTGCCGCCGCTTTCCCGGCACGAGTCCGCGTATCGGCTGGCCACCCAGAGCGCGAGCAGGGCGACCGAGGCGACCATGAGCAGGGTGCCGACCACGGTGGCGGCCCCGGCGAGCCAGCGACAGTTCACGGTCGCCCCCGCCGCCGGAAGCCGGTCAGGGTGAGCGCCGCCGACCAGACGGCCATCACCCAGAACGCGGCGGCCAGCCAGCCGCTGGCCGGGGCGACCCGGAACCCCGCGCCCACCATCGCTGCGGTCATCAGGGTGAGCACGGCGACGTCGCGGCCGGTGACCCGAACGTTGATGCGATACGCGAGCGTGACCAGGGCGAGCCCGACGGCACCGACTGCGGCCACGTACACCGGTCCGGTCACCCGTGTCTCCTGGTGCCGTCGAGCCGGTACCGGCCCACGGCGGGGCCGGTGCTGCGGGTCCGGTGATGCCGCAGGGCCCGCTCCCGGGGCGTCAGGGGCGGCTCGTCGCTGGCCTGGTTGGTGTCCTGGCTGTGGGCTTGGACGACCGCGGCGAGAGCTTCGGCGGCGTCCTCACCCCACTGGGGCAGCACCTGCTGCAGCATCCGTGCCGCACGCTCCGCGTCCTCAGGGCCCAGCCGGGCCTCGAAGATCTGCGCCAGTTCCGGGTTGGCAGGGGTGACCCGGATCTGCTGCAGCAGCTCGTACGGTGACGGTCCCGGAGGTGGGGGCGCCGCGGGGACGTCCTGCACCAGCAGGCCGTCCACGAACACCTGGTACGGCGGTGCCTGGTCCGGGAAGTTCATCATCAGGTCGCTGCGGGTCAGGTAGGACTGGAGGACGACCCCGCCTGTTCTCCGCCACTCCACGACGACGGTGCGGGGCGGCTGGATCTGCTGCAGCGCCTGGTACAGGAGGCCGCGTCGCGCCCTTGCCGTCTCCAGGTCGCCGGGTGTCGGTGTCCACCAGGTGCGGGACCCGAACGGCCCCCAGTGCCCTCCGGCGAGCATGCCTGCCCAGGTGCGGGGGGCCTCGACGCCGTCCCAGGTGGTGGTCAGCCGGACCGGTTCGCGACGACGGGCCGCCAGGTACTGCGCCCACCGCGCTTCGCCGTCGGCGAGGCGGAGCTCGGCAGTCGCCTGCGCCGCCCGGGCTCCGATGTACGCGGTCTCGTGGTACATCTGCGCCCACTCTGCGGCGGTCGGGTCGTTGAGCATCTCCCGTGCCGTGCGGCGCCACGTGTTCCACTCCGGGCTGCCCTCGTGCGGGTCGGGGTCGGGTGACCAGCGTTGCCCGGACCAGAACCCGCCGTCCCCGTCGAGATCCTCAGCGCTACTCGTCCACCGGCCGGGCGGGAACAGCAGGTCCAGGTTCACCTGCATCCGCTCGGTCTCCGACGCCTGAAGGGCGGCGTCGATGTCGGCGAGCACCTTGTCGGCGGTCATCCGTGCTCGTCCTCGTACCGCTGGCACAGCCGCACCAGCCACGTCTGCGGCATCAGGTGGATGTGCCGCCAGCGGGGCAGGTCCACGTGGGGGTCGGTCCACCAGGCGAGCGGGTAGTGCCACGCGTGCGCGAGGGTGTGCCGGAGTTCCCGCAACCGTGCGGATCGGTCAGCTCTCAGCAGCACGGCGAGGCGGGCGATGGCGGGCATCCCGGTGAGTCGCTCTCGCCTGACCTGCCGCATGAACGGCAGCGGGTCCTGACCGGCCGCCAAAGCCCGGCCGATGACGAGGCAACCCCGGAGCAGAGCGGCGCAGTCCAGGGTCAACCGTTTGAGCCTCATCGGGGCACCTCGTCGGGGTGCTGGGCCCGCCAGACGGGGCATTCCTCCGGCTTGAGCTGCCAGACGGCGCGCAGGATCTTCCCGCAGGCGGTGCACCGTTCGACGTGCAGGCACCACCAGCCGTTCTGCGACCAGGCCGGGCCCGGCGCGCACCCCCGCCGGCCAGCGA
>Ga0335069_10009731_pt1 | contig 13660 bp, 10 predicted proteins | sample Lox_Sample_11_FD_206714 | JGI IMG/M metagenome (GOLD analysis project Ga0335069, IMG submission 206714) | Soil microbial communities from Loxahatchee National Wildlife Refuge, Florida, United States - Lox_Sample_1.1 | ecosystem: Environmental > Terrestrial > Soil > Wetlands | place: USA... | reverse complement strand
GTCGAGTTTTTCCAGCGTCTCGGCGAGCCGGGCAAACGCCTGGTCGTCGTCGAAAGACCCTGGCACGAAACGGAATCCCTCGGCCAGCCGCTCCCAGTTCTCCTCCCGGAACGGCGTGCGGCAGTGTTCCTTGACGGCCTGGTAGACCACCTTGCGGAAGTCCTGGGTCTGCCAGTCCCGGCGGGCGAAGCCCACCAGCGAGAAGGTCGGCGGCAACAGCCCGCGATTGGCCAGGTCGTAGATCGCCGGCATCACCTTCTTGCGGGCCAGGTCGCCGGTGACACCGAAGATGACCATGCCGCACGGGCCCGCGATCCGCGGCAGCCGCTTATCCTGCTTGTCCCGCAACGGGTTTTGCCACTGCGCGGCCCCGCCGCGCGGACCCACCTTCGAGTTCGGCGGGCTCATTTGTCGGCGGAGTCGAGCTGCTTCTGGGTTTCCTCCAGCAGCTCGTTCCAGGACTCCACGAACTTGTCCACGCCCTCGTTCTCCAGCACCACGAAGACGTCGGTCAGGTCGACCCCGGCGGCGGCCAGCTTGTCGAACACCTCCTGGGCGGCCGAAGCGGTGCCGGTGACCGTGTCGCCCTTGATGTCGCCGTGATCGGCGACCGCGTCAATCGTCTTCTCCGGCATGGTGTTGACCGTGTTCGGCGCGACCAGCTCGGTGACGTAGAGGGTGTCGGGGTAGTCCGGGTTCTTGACGCCCGTGGAGGCCCACAGCGGGCGCTGCACCCGGGCCCCGTCGGACTTGAGCGCTGCGTAGCGGTCGCCGCCCTTGAAGACCTCCTCGTAGGCGGCGTACGCCAGCCGGGCGTTGGCCACCCCCGCCTTGCCGCGCAGCCCAAGCGCCTCCTCCGAGCCGATCTTCTCCAGCCGCTTGTCGACCTCGGTGTCCACCCGGGACACGAAGAACGAGGCCACCGAATGGATCTTGGACAGGTCGTGGCCGGCTTCGCGGGCCTTCTCCAGCCCGGCCAGGTAGGCGTCCATCACCTCGCGGTGCCGCTCGACGGAGAAGATCAGCGTGACGTTGACCGAAATCCCTTCCGCGAGAACGGCGGTGATGGCCGGGATGCCGGCCTTGGTCGCCGGGATCTTGATGAACAGGTTGGGCCGGTCGACGATCTTCCACAGCTCGACGGCCTGCGCGATGGTCTTGTCGGTGTCGGCGGCCAGCCGCGGGTCGACCTCGATGGACACCCGGCCGTCGACCCCTTCGGAGGCCTCCCACTCACGCGCCAGCACGTCGCACGCGCTGCGCACGTCGTCGGTGGTGACCGTGCGCACGGTGGCGTCGACGTCGGCGCCGCGCTCGGCCAGTTCGGCGATCTGACCGTTGTAGGAATCCCCCTCGGCGAACGCCTTCTGGAAGATCGACGGGTTGGTGGTCACGCCGACAACGCTTTTGGTGTCGATCAGCTCCTGTAAATTGCCCGACTGCAGCCGCTCCCGCGACAAGTCGTCCAGCCACACGGATACCCCCGCCGCGCTCAGCGCCGCGAGGTTAGGGTTCTGACCGGCCATGTGAATCACCCTTTCTCAGTTGTCCACTACCTGTTCCGCGGCGGCAGCGACGGCTTCGGCGGTAAAGCCGAATTCACGGAACAGCGTCTTGTAGTCGGCGGATTCGCCGTAGTGCTCGATCGACACGATCCTGCCGGTGTCTCCGACAAGCTTGTGCCAGGACTGCGCGACCCCGGCCTCGACGGCCACCCGCGCCGACACCGACGGGGGCAGCACGCTGTCCCGGTACTCCTCGGACTGCGACTCGAACCACTCCACGCACGGCATCGAGACCACGCGGGCGACGATGTCGGAGTCCGCCAACAGGTTTCGTGCATCGACCGCGAGCTGCACCTCGGAGCCGGTGGCGATCAACACGACGTCGGGCTCGTCGCCGCCATCGTCGCCGAGGATGTAACCGCCCCGCCCGACGCCCTCGAAGCTGGTGCCCTCCAGCACCGGCACGCCCTGGCGGGTCAGGATCAGGCCGACGGGGCCGCTGCCGTTGCCGCGGGCCAGGACCGTGCGCCACGCGTAGGCCGTCTCGTTGGCGTCGGCCGGGCGCACCACCGACAGGTTGGGGATGGCGCGCAGCGCCGACAGGTGCTCGATGGGCTGGTGCGTGGGGCCGTCCTCGCCCAGCCCGATCGAATCGTGGGTCCAGACGTAGATGGTGTCGATGTCCATCAGCGATGCCAGCCGCACCGCCGGGCGCATGTAGTCGGAGAACTGCAGGAACGTGCCACCGTAGGCGCGGGTCGGGCCGTGCAGCACGATGCCGGACAGGATGGCGCCCATCGCGTGCTCGCGCACGCCGAAGTGCAGCGTCCGTCCGTACCAGTGCGCGGTGTATTCCTTCGTCGAAATCGACGGCGGGCCAAAAGAATCCACGCCCTTCATGGTGGTGTCGTTGCTGCCCGCCAGGTCGGCCGAACCGCCCCACAGCTCCGGCAGTTTCGGCCCCACGGCCGACAGCACCGCCCCGGAAGCCTTGCGGGTCGCCATCGCGTCGGACCCGGGTTCCCAGTGCGGGATGTCGGCGTCCCAGCCGTCGGGCAGCCGCTCGGCGGTCAACCGGTCGAGCAGCGCCTTGCGCTCGGGCTCGCGTTGCGCCCACGCGTCGAACTCCGGTTGCCACTTCTCGTGCGCTTCCCTGCCCCTGTCCACCAGCTTGCGGGTGTGGGCGAGGACCTCGTCGCGCACCTCGAAGTTCTTGTCGGGATCGAATCCGAGGATCTTCTTGACGGCCGCGACCTCGTCGTCGCCGAGGGCCGCGCCGTGCGCCTTCCCGGTGTTCATCAGGTTGGGCGCCGGGTAGCCGATGATGGTGCGCAGTTCGATGAACGACGGCCGGTCGGTGGCGGCCTTGGCGTTGGCGATGGCCTCCTCGATGGCGACGACGTTCTCGCCGCCCTCCACCCTCTGCACGTGCCAGCCGTAGGCCTCGTAACGCGCGGCGGTGTCCTCGCACAGCGCGATGTTGGTGTCGTCCTCGATGGAGATCTGGTTGTGGTCGTAGAACACGATGAGGTTGCCCAGCTGCTGCACGGCGGCCAGCGACGACGCCTCGGACGTCACGCCCTCCTCGATGTCCCCGTCGGAGGCGATCACGAAGATGTAGTGGTCGAACGGGCTGGTGCCCGGCTCGGCGTCCGGATCGAACAGGCCTCGCTCGTAGCGCGACGCCATCGCCATCCCGACCGACGACGCCAGGCCCTGGCCGAGCGGGCCGGTGGTGATCTCAACGCCCTTGGTGTGCCGGAACTCCGGGTGCCCGGGCGTCTTGGACCCCCATGTGCGCAGCGATTCGATGTCGGACAGCTCCAGGCCGAACCCGCCGAGGTACAGCTGCAGATACAGCGTCAGGCTGCTGTGCCCGGCCGACAGCACGAACCGGTCGCGGCCCAGCCAGTAGGTGTCGCTGGGGTCGTGGCGCATCGTGCGCTGAAACAGGGTGTAGGCCAGCGGGGCCAGGCTCATCGCCGTGCCGGGATGGCCGTTGCCGACTTTTTGGACCGCGTCGGCGGCGAGCACCCGGATCGTGTCGACCGCGGCCGAATCGATCTCGGTCCAGTCGTCGGGCAGGTGTGGTTGGGTCAGCGTGGAGATCTCTTCGAGTGTGGTCACAGCCTCAGTCCTTGGGTCATCAAGCTGATAGTGCTCACCCTAATGCGGGAGTGCCGGCTCTTGCAGTGCGGAGTTTCGGGTACCCAGCACCGGTCGGTGTGAAAATTACGCGCCGACCGCTCAAGGGATGCAATCAGTACGGCAATGCGGGCAAAATTCACCCGAATGGACCCTGAGGGCTGGCCACCGCCTCCACGCGGTCTACCATCGTGCGTAGTAGATGCTGCGCGCTGCTGCGACCCCGAGGAGTTATTGCGTGAGCGTTCGCGGGCGCGTCGCGCCTCGAGAAGCACCGAGCCGAGTGCAGAGTACGGTGCTGGCTTACCTGGCGCTGACCAAGCCGCGGGTCATCGAACTGTTGCTCGTCACCGCGATACCCGCGATGCTGCTCGCCCACCGCGGCACCGTGAACCCGCTGCTGATCCTCAACACGCTGATCGGCGGGATGCTGGCCGCCGGTGGCGCGAACACGCTCAACTGCGTGGCCGACGCCGACATCGACAAGGTGATGAAGCGCACCGCGCGCAGGCCGCTGGCGCGGGCCGCGGTGCCGACGCGCAACGCCCTGGTGCTCGGGCTGGTGCTCAGCGTGGGCTCGTTCTTCTGGCTGTGGTGGACGACGAACCTGCTGTCCGGGCTGCTGGCCGTCGCCACCATCGCCTTCTACGTGTTCGTCTACACGCTGTTGCTCAAGCGCCGCACGTCGCAGAACGTCGTGTGGGGCGGGGCGGCCGGCTGCATGCCGGTGATGATCGGCTGGTCGGCCGTCACCGGCACCATCGGCTGGCCGACGCTGGTGATGTTCGCGATCATCTTCTTCTGGACGCCGCCGCACACCTGGGCTCTGGCGATGCGCTACAAGGACGACTACAAAGCGGCAGGGGTCCCGATGCTGCCCGCCGTGGCGACCGAGCGTCAGGTCACCAAGCAGATCCTCGTCTACACCTGGCTGACCGTGCTCGCGACGCTGGCGCTGGCGCTGGCCACCGGCTGGCTGTACGCGGCGGTCGCCTTCGTGGCCGGGGTGTGGTTCCTGGCGATGGCCCATCAGCTGTACGCCGGAGTGCGCGCCGGCGAGCCGGTCAAGCCGCTTCGACTGTTCCTGCAGTCGAACAACTACCTGGCGGTGGTGTTCTGCGCGCTGGCGCTCGACTCCGTCGTCGCGCTGCCGACCCTTTTGTGAGGCGCCCGGCGGACGAGTCCACATCCGCCACACAGGCCCCTCCGGCGGGCGACACCCTTCGTGTTCACCTCAGCGCGACAAGTTCGATTACGGCACAGGAGTTGGCGGCACGGGAGTTGTCGCTGAAAGCTGGGCAAAAAGCCAACCCTCCTCCCGCCGGGACGCCTGTGGCAGGTGTGACCCGAGGAGAGAGCCGACTAGGGCAGCAGCACGATCGAGCCCGTGGTCTTGCGGCCCTGCAGGTCCTGGTGGGCGCGGGCCGCTTCAGCCAGCGGGTAGCGCCCGCCGACTTCGATGGTGATGCCTCCGCTGGCGATCGCCTCGAACAGTTCGCCTGCACGCCAACGGAACTCGTCGCCGGTGCGGATGAAGTGCACCAGCGACGGCCGGGTCAGATACACCGACCCCGCGGCGTTGAGGCGCTGCGGGTCGAACGGCGGGACGGGTCCGCTGGCGGCACCGAACAGCGCCAGGGTGCCGCGGACGGCCAGGCTGGCCAGGCTGGCGTCGAACGTGGTCTTGCCCACGCCGTCGTACACCGCCGCCACCCCGGCTCCGCCCGTCAAGTCGCGGATCCGCTGGCCGAACTCGGCGGCGTCGTCGGGGTAGGAGAGCACCTCGGCGGCGCCGGCGTCCTTGGACATCCGCGCCTTCTCCGGAGTGGAGACCGTGGTGATGACCCGCGCCCCGAGCAGCCTGGCCCACTGGGTCAGGATCAGCCCGACGCCGCCGGCGCCGGCGTGCACCAGAACGGTATCTCCGCTTTGCACCGGATATACCGACTTCAGCAAGTAGTGCGCCGTCAGGCCCTTCAACATGACCGAGGCCGCCACGTCGGACGCGACGCTGTCGGGCACTTTTGCGGTCAAAGACGCCGGAGCAGTGCAGAATTCGGCGTAACCGCCGGTAGCCGCGGCGGTGCCGACCCGGTCGCCCGCGCTGATCCCGTCGACTCCGTCGCCCGTGGCGACGACGGTGCCGCAGGCCTCCTGGCCGGGGATGAACGGCAGCTCTCGCGGATACTGCCCGGAGCGAAAGTAGGTGTCGATGTAGTTGACGCCGATAGCCTCGGCCTTGATCACAACCTCGCCGGGACCTGGCGTGGGCTCGGGGACGTCGACGTAACGCAGGACTTCGGGGCCGCCGGTTTCGCTGATCTCGATTGCGTGCATGGGGATATCATGCCCGGGCATGAAGCTGGCCCGACCGGACGTCTTCCATCCGCGGATCGTGCTGGCGGGCGGTCCCGATCACCCCGACGACGCCGGGCTGGTGCCCGCGCTGCGAAAGCGCGGGCTGCACGCGCGCTGGCTCCCCTGGGACGATCCGGAGACCCTCGGCGCTGACCTGGTGATCCTGCGCGCCGCCGCCGACGTCCCCGACCGGCGCGACGAATTCCTCGCCTGGACCCGCCGCGTGCGTCACCTGCTCAACCCGCCCGGCGCGGTCGCGTGGAACCTCGGCGAGCGGTACCTGCGCGACCTGGAGAACGGCGGGGTGCCGACGGTGCCGGGCGGGCGGGCGCAGTCGGCGTTGATCTTTCTCGGCGGGAAGCGGTCGCACGCCTGGCCGGTCGAGCCGGAGTTCGAGTCGTGGGACCTCGGTTACGCCGCGATCGCGTCGGCCGCCGAACGGTCCGGAATTGCCCCGCGCGAGCTGCTTTACGCGCGCGCCGACGTGGCGGGGGACCGGCTGGTGTGCCTCGACCTGGTCGCGCCGTCGCTGGGTTGGTCGCACCTTGACGCCGACGCCCGTGAGCGTGCCCAGCGCGAGTTCGCGGTCGAAGTGGAGTCAGCCTGCGAGCGGCTGGGGCTGGGCCCGCTCTCGCACCCGTTCCCGCATTGAGGCCCATAGCGCCGCCGTCGCGGCCGTGCAGGCCGCCGCGCCGGCGACGTGCACAGCGACCAGGGCGGCGGGCACGCCGGTGAAGTACTGCGCGGTGCCGACGGCCGCCTGCACGCACACCAGCGCGAGCAGCACGCCGAGCCGCAGCAGGATGGGTCGGGCGGCGCCCACGGCCAGCAGCCCGAAGCCCAACCCGACCAGCAGGGCCAGGTAGGAGACCAGCAGCGACGAGTGCGCGTGCACCAGCGTGGTGATCTCGACCTTGAGCCGCGGCACTGTCCGGCTGGGGCTGCGGTCGCCGGCGTGCGGGCCGGCGGCGGTGACCAGCGTGCCGGTCACCAGCACCGCCGCCAGGTTCACCGCGCTCAGCGCCGTCAGCGTGCGCAGCGGCCGCGCCACCCGCTCGTGCACCGCCCCATCATCGGGCTCTCCGACCTTGACGTAGAGCAGCACCGACAGCCACACCATCGTCATCGACGTCAGCAGGTGGATGGCCACCGTCCACCACAGCAATCCGGTGCGCACGGTGATGCCGCCGATCACCGCCTGCACGACCGTCGACACCGGCATCAGCCACGCATAGACCAGGACCTCGGTGCGCCGTCGCGCCCGGGTCACCGCCAGCACGGCCAGCGCCGCGGCGATCACCACCGCGAAGGTGATCATCCGGTTGCCGAACTCCACGGCCTGGTGAATCCGCGGCACCTCGGCGTGGGCCACCGGGGTGAAGCTGCCCGGGAAGCATTGCGGCCACGTGGGGCAACCCAGGCCCGACGCGGTGACGCGCACGATCGCGCCGGTGACCGCGATGCCGCCCTGGGTCAGGACGACGAGCGCTGCGACGGCCCGCTGCACGCGCAGGCTGGGGTCGGGGAGCAGGTCCACCAACCGCAGCAGCGTTCGTCTGAGCACCGCCCGATGGTAAGCCAATAAAAACTACGGCCTGTAGTACGGCCCGGAGTCAGGTGAAGCGGAACCAGCGCAGCGCCGCCAGCGCCGCCACCGCGCCCCACACCGCCAAGACGACGATCCCGAACCAGTCCACCGACAGCGTCATCGCCTGCGACAGCGCCTCGGTCAGCGCGCCCGACGGGGTCAGCCGGGCCGCCCACTTGACCGCCGTCGGGATCATCCTGGATTCCAGGGTCAGCGCGCCCAGTCCGGCGAACACGAACCACATCAGGTTGGCGACCGCGAGCACGATCTCGGCCCGCAGCGTCCCGCCGAGCAGCAGCCCGAGGGCCGCGAACCCCGCGGTGCCCAGCGCGATGACCGCCGCGCCCAACAGCAGCGCCGCCGGAGCCGGCCGCCAGCCGAGCGCAAAACCGATGGCGCCCAACAGGATTGCCTGCAAGAACACCACCGTCACCACCGCCAGCGACTTCCCGGCGATGATTCCCCAGACCGGCAGCGGGGTGGCCCCGAGCCGTTTCAGCGCGCCGTATCGGCGGTCGAACGCGACCGCGATGGCCTGCCCGGTGAACGCGGTCGAAATCACCGCCAGGGCCATGATCACGGGCACGAAGGTGGCCGCGCGGTTGCGCCCGAACGAGCCGAACGGCAGCAGCGTCAGCCCGACCAGCAGCGTGATCGGGATGAACATGGTCAGCAGCAGTTGCTCGCCGTTGCGCAGCAGCAGCTTGAGCTCGAGGCCGTACTGCGCGGCGAGCATCCGGGGCACCGCGTTGGGGCGCGGGTCGGGGGTGAATGTCCCCGCGGGGAAGACGCCGGATTGGGTCCCCGATTCGGTCATTGGCGTAACTTCCTGCCGGTGAGGTCGAGGAACACGTCCTCGAGGCTGCGTTGCTCGACGCGCATGTCGGTGGCCAGCACGTCGATCTGCGCGCACCACGCCGTGACCGTCGCCAGCACCTGTGGGTCGACCGGGCCCTCGACCAGGTACTCGCCCGGGGTCACCTCGGTGACCTTGTAGTCCTCCGGCAGGGCGGAGGCCAGCAGGGTCAGCTCGAGGCGCGGCGGCGCGCTGAACCGCAGCTGGTCTTTGGCGCCGGCGCGCATCAACTCCGTCGGTGTGCCCGAGGCCACCGTCACGCCGTGGTCGATGATGACCAGGCGGTCGGCGAGTTCCTCGGCCTCCTTGAGCTGGTGGGTGGTCAACACCACCGTCACGCCGTCGCGGCGTAGCGCGTCGATCAGCTCCCAGACCAGCAGGCGGGCGTGGGCGTCCATGCCCGCGGTGGGCTCGTCGAGAAAGACCAGTTCGGGGCGGCCGACCAGCGCGCACGCCAGCGCGAGCCGTTGCTGCTGGCCGCCCGAAAGGCGCCGATACGTGGTGCGGGCCGCGTCGGTGAGGCCCAGGGTGTCCAGCAGCCACGCCGGGTCCAGCGGGTCGGCGGCGTAGGAGGCCACCAGGTTGAGCATCTCGCCCGCCCGCGCCGCCGGATAGCCGCCGCCGCCCTGCAACATCACGCCGATGCGCGCGCGCAGCCGGGCGTTGTCGGCGATCGGGTCCAGGCCGAGCACCTCGATCGCGCCGGCGTCCGGGCGCACGAAGCCCTCGCACATCTCGACCGTCGTGGTCTTGCCGGCGCCGTTGGGGCCGAGCAGCGCCAGCACCTCGGCCGCACGCACCTCCAGATCGAGGTTGGAGACGGCCTCGACGGCGGCCGCGCCGGACCCGTATCGCTTGGTGACCCCGCGCAGCCGCACCACCGTGTCGGGCGTTTCGGGGACCGGGCTCACGTGGAATCAGCGTAGGCGTCGGGCGCCGCCTCCGAACTGGGGGTCTCGGCAGGGACCGGGGCGGGCAGCTTAATGACCGCCTCCCCGTTGGTCTCTGGGCTCATCGGCGGGAGTTGGCGCCACGGCAGGCGGTGATAGGTCAAGGCGATGAGCGCCAGCACGATGAGGCTGCTGGCCAGGGTGGCGTCCAAGATCTGAAACAGCGCGAAGCGGTCGCCGTTGGCCGTCGGGCCGAAGATGCCCACGATGAGGGTGATGGCGATGACCGCCACCCGGAACCCGGTGCGGGTCGCCCAGGCGGCCAGCGGGATGATGGCCCACAGCAGATACCAGGGCTGCACGACGGGAAACAGCAGCACGGTGATGCCCAGCGCGACGCCCAGGCCGCCGATGGGGTGCAATCGGCCGCGGAAGACGGCCACCAGCAGCCAGGCCACCATCACCGTGATGATCAGCACGCCGATGGCACGGGTCAGCCCCAGCACAGCGGTGGTGTGATCGCCCAGGCCCAGCAGGATCCCCACCTGCCCGGTCCCGAGGGCCAGCAGCGTCGGCGGCGACATCCAGCTGCGCACCACGTTGGCGGTGCCCAGCGTGTAGACCCAGCCGAACCCGAGCCCGCTGGCCCAGCCGACGATGGCCATCACTGCCAGTGCCAGTGCCGCCATCCCGCCGCCGGCCAGCAGCAGGGCCCGCAGGTTGCCGCCGCAGCGGTAGGCCAGCGCCATCGTGACGAATCCCAGGGCCAGCAGCGACGGCAGCTTCACCTGGGACGACAGCGTGATCAGGATCGCGCCGGCGACCAGCATCGCCAACGGTTCCCAGTCGGGGCCGGGCCGCCACGACGTGGGCAGCAGTCGCGGAGAGTCGATGCCGCGCAGCGCGAACTCGGCGCCGGCCAGCATCAGCCCGAGCATCAGCGCCTCGTTGTGCACGCCGGCGACCAGATGCATGATCAGCAGCGGGTTGGCCGCGCCCAGCCACAGGGCGCTGACCTCGGCGACGCCGCAGCGCCGGGCCAGCCGGGGGATGGCCCAGACGATCAGGCCCACCCCGGCCAGCACGACGATGCGGTGGCAGAGCACCGCGGCGACGATGTTCTCCCGGGTCAGGGAGGAGATCCCGCGCCCGATCCACAAGAACAAAGGGCCGTAGGGCGCCGGCGTCTCGCGCCACAGGGTCGGGACGGACAGCGTGAACACGTGCCCGAGGCCCAGCCCCGATGCCGGGCCCACCTTGTAGGGGTCGAGCCCCTGCAGCGAGATCTGGCTCTGGGCCAGGTAGGAGTAGACGTCCTTGCTGTACATCGGCGGGGCGGGCAACAGGGGCAGCACCCACAGCAAAAGGGTGCGGTCCAGGTCGCCGCGCGACATCCGCCTGTTGCCCAGCGCGAACCGGCCCAGCATCAGCCAGGCGAGCGCCATCATGACCGCCCCGGTCGTCGTCATGGTCAGCGACACGGTCTGGATGCGCGACGGCAGGTTGAGCAACCGGACCCCGAAGGTGGGGTCCTGGACGACGGGCCGGGCCCCGGCGCCAAGCGCGCCGATCGCCATCAGGAAGGTGCCGGTCGCGCCGAACAGGCGGGTGCGGCGCAGCGCGGTGAGCTCGGTATCGTTCAGCGGCGAACCCACAGCCTGCTCGTCGCCGTGCAGCTTGGCGATCGACGAGCTGAGCGTGTGGTGGCGCGCTGCCATCAGAGCAGCCTAGCCTCGTCGACGAGACGGGCCGCACGGCTCGGCCGGGCGCTGGGGGTCGCCGCGCATTCGACCCGGCGGCGATCGCAAGCGCGGCGCAGCCGGGTGCAGCCGGTCGTCGCGCATTCGACCCGGCGGCGATCGCAAGCGCGGCGCAGCCGGGTGCAGCGGGTCGTCGCGCATTCGACCCGAGTGTGAGCAGCGCAACGCCCGGACAGGGGACCCTTGGTAGACCGATTCCCGGAATTGCGTCACACTGGTGTTGTGAAAATCCGAACCAGCCTCCCCGAGGCCCCTGCGGCCGCCACCGGCGGCGCGGCGGTCCCGGATGGTCACACCCGGCGCGCCATCGTGCGCCTGCTGCTGGAATCCGGATCGATCACCGCCGTCGAGATCGGCGACCGGCTGGGCCTGGCACCCGCCGGGGTGCGGCGCCACCTCGACGCGCTGATCGAGGCGGGCGACGCCGAATCGGTGGCCGCGGCCTCATGGCAGCAGGTGGGCCGCGGGCGTCCCGCCAAGCGCTTTCGGTTGACGTCGGCGGGCCGCGCCAAGCTCGACCATGCCTACGACGACCTGGCGGCGGCGGCCATGCGGCAGCTGCGGGAAATCGGCGGTGAGGACGCCGTGCGCACGTTCGCCCGGCGCCGCATCGATGCGATCCTGAGCGACGTCCAGGCGGCCGACAGCCCCGACGACGCGGCTGTCGAGGCCGCCGCCGAACGGGTCGCCGGCGCCCTGACCAAGGCCGGCTACGTGGCCACCACCGCCCGGGTGGGCGGGCCGATCCACGGGGTGCAGATCTGTCAGCACCACTGCCCGGTTTCCCACGTCGCCGAGGAATTCCCCGAGTTGTGCGAGGCCGAGCAGCAGGCCATGGCCGAGGTGCTCGGCACCCACGTGCAGCGGTTGGCGACCATCGTCAACGGAAACTGCGCCTGCACCACCCACGTTCCACTCACTGCGCCCATCACCGGGTTCAGTTCAAAGGCGCCCAGCCCGCGCCGCGACACCACGAACATCGAAGGAGCGTCGTTATGACCCTAGAGGCCGGCAGGGCCCCTGCTCAGCAGCTGACGCAGGAAGAAGCGATCGCCTCCCTGGGCCGCTACGGCTACGGTTGGGCGGACTCCGACGTCGCAGGCGCCAGCGCGCAGCGTGGGCTGTCCGAGGCGGTGGTGCGCGACATCTCCGCGAAGAAGAACGAGCCGGAGTGGATGCTGCAGACCCGGCTCAAGGCGCTGCGCATCTTCGAGCGCAAGCCTATGCCGACGTGGGGCTCCAACCTCGGGGGCATCGACTTCGAGAACATCAAGTACTTCGTGCGGTCCACGGAAAAGCAGGCCGCGACGTGGGACGATTTGCCGGAGGATATTAAAAACACCTACGACCGCCTGGGCATCCCGGAGGCGGAAAAGCAGCGCCTGGTTGCCGGCGTAGCCGCCCAGTACGAATGCCTGGCTGGTGACACGCTGGTGTGGACGGCCAACCGTGGGCAAGTTCCAATCAAGGAGATCGAGTTCGGCGATCGGGTGTTTGCTTACGACGAAGACGCCGAGAGATTTACCGTCGCGCCGGTCAAGGCAGCGGCGCAGACGGATACACGCCAGACATATGCGGTCAAGACGACGCGGCGTAGTATCCGCGCGACCGACAACCACCCGATGCTGGTACTGCGCGACGAGCGCAAGCCGGGTCGCCAGCGCAGCCGGTATGCGCGACGGTGGGTCAATGTCGGCGAGATCAAGCCGGGCGACTTCATTGCCGTTCCACGGCAGGTGCCCGAATTCGGTGCGAGCGTTGACCTTCCGAGCTTCCCGGGATTCATGTCGCCGTCGACCAGTTCCGTCGACCTGATGTGGCTGCTCGGGTTGTACATCGGCGACGGCAACCTGCACCTCTCGACACGGACGTATCGTGTCCAGTTCGCCATTCCCGCAACCGATGTCGAGCTGCGCGCGGAGCTTACCCGCGTCATAAAGCAGCTGTTCGGCCTGCGCTGCATTGAAGCTGACGAATACCGCATTGTGGTCAACTCCAAGGCCTTGACCGAGTTGATCGTCGAGCTGGGTTTCAGCGGGTTTTCGCTGACTAAGCGGGTACCGGGCTGGGTCTACGGCCTCCCCGTCGGTGAGCGGTTGGCCTTCCTCGGTGGCTGGGTCGATGCAGATGGCTACGTGGGCCCGGCTAAGAGTGGGTCAATCCTGTTGACCTGCGCCAATGAAGCTCTCATCGGTCAAGCACGCGAGCTGGCAGAGTTGTCTGGTCTTCGCGCGGGGGGGCCATGGTCGTTTACTCAGCCGTATCGCCACGCGCCGGAGCGCTTGCAAATCGCTTGGCGGCTGGGCATTTCGGGCGACTTCGAGCGGCTTGGGTGCCGCAACCTCAAGCGAACCGAGCGCTTTGGGCGTCGCAGCTACAAGCATTCGTCGAACAGCTCACGCGGGACAACGATCCGCGTGCACTGCAACGAATGGCTCGGCTTTGAGCGGGTCAAGTCCATCGAACCGTATGCGGTGGAACCGGTGTACGACATCGAGGTCGACGGACCGCACAACTTCGTCGCCGAAGGTCTCGTCGTGCACAACTCCGAGGTGGTG
>Ga0335069_10009730_pt1 | contig 13661 bp, 9 predicted proteins | sample Lox_Sample_11_FD_206714 | JGI IMG/M metagenome (GOLD analysis project Ga0335069, IMG submission 206714) | Soil microbial communities from Loxahatchee National Wildlife Refuge, Florida, United States - Lox_Sample_1.1 | ecosystem: Environmental > Terrestrial > Soil > Wetlands | place: USA: Florida... | reverse complement strand
CCGCGTCGTTCCCGTACTGAATCTGCGCCAGGTGCACGACCCAGTTCACGAGGCCGCGGTACTTCAGCTCGAGCGCGGTCCTCTTGGAAACGGCCCCGTGCAGCGCGCCCTCGGCGAGCTCGACGGCGCGGATCGAGTCGAGCAGCTGCTGCAGGATGTCGTCGACGTCCTTCATCGTGTAGTCCACGCCGGCGAGGCAGACGGGCGCGCGCGTCTTCCACCGGGCCCTCACACCCTTCTGCAGCCCCGTGTAGAGCGCGCGCTTCTCCGGGAGCGTCTTCCGAGCCATGACGCCGGATGCTAGCGCGCTCGCAATCGGGGGAACATGCGTACCCCGCGTTCCTCGGGCGGCGCACCGGCGGGGAAGGGGCTTTCCCCGGGATTTCGGGGCGATGGACGTGCCGTCGAGGGTCGTCGACCGAGGTACGAACGCGTTGGGAACCCGGGGAGACCGGTTTCCCCGCGTCTCCGACGTGCCCTTCCCGGGTGCGAGCCCGGTCGTCCCCGGGACCGACGCGTCGGGAACGCGGGGCACGCCCTTTCCCCGCGATGCAAGCGCGTTCACGCCCGGCGCAATCGCGCTCGGATCGCGGGGAACGGGCTTTCCCCGCGATGCGGGTCAGCGGATCCAGGTGTTCGACCCGAGCTCGAACGCTTCGACCTTGGTCAGCGGGTTGGGCGTCGCGCCCATCCCGTCGTCGCCCCCGATGGCGTAGAGGCGGCCCGAGCCCGTCCCGTTCACCCACGCGAGGCAGAGGCCCTCGCGCGGCGTCGGCATCGGCGTGAGCGTCTGCCACTGGTTGTTGCTCGTCTGGTACGACTCGACGGTCGCGAGCACCTTGCTGCCGTCGTTGCCGCCGACGACGTAGACGGCCTGGTTCGGGCCGGTGGTCGCGGCGAGCTTGCCCCGCGCCGCGGGCATGGGCGCCACGGCGCTCCACATCGTGCCGTCGAAGCGGTCGACGTCGGGGAACGCGTGGCCGGCGCCGTCGAAGCCTCCGATGGCGAGCATGCCGCTGCCGTTCGCCTGGCCCGCGGCCATCCACTTGCGAGCCACGGGCAGCGGCGGCAGGTTCTGGTTGCTCCACTGGCCGCTGGGTGCGAAAGACAGCACCGTGGCGACCGGCGGCGTCGCGATGCCCGCCGCACCGCCCGCGACGAGGAACATGCCGATCCCTTCGACCGCCGAGCCGCCGAGCGGCATGGGCATCGGCGGCTGCGCCATCCAGGTCCCGCCGGTGCCCGAGAACGCGTCGTACATCTCGTTGGCGACGACGGCGCCGCCGGTCACGTCGAAGCCGCCGACGACGTAGAAGATGCCGGAGCTCTGGCCGAGCCCCACGCCGGCGCCGTGGCGCGCGACGTTCATCGGCGTCGCGCTGGTCCACGTGTTGGCGACCGGATCGTAGACGTAGGTCGACTTCGTCGGCGCGTGCGACGCGGCGAGCCCCCCGAAGACGTAGATCTTGCCGTCCATCCCGGCGGCGCACGCCATCTCGGTGAGCGCCTCCGGGAGCGGCGCGAAGAAGGGGCCCGCGTCGGAGCCGCCCTCGCCGCCGCTGCTGCTGCCGCTCGGCTGGCAGATGCCCGAGGTGCACGTGGGGCACGTGGGGACGCACGTCTCGTCGGTCGGGCACGTGCCGGACCCCGTCATGCCCATGTTGCCGGAGAGGGTGCACGTGTCGCGGCACACGCCGTTCGAGCACGCGGTGCCCGGCCAGTCGCACGTGCTGCCGGTGCACGCCTGGTTCGGCTGGCAAGCGTACACGAAGGCGCCGCTGCCGCCGCTGCCCATGCTGTTGTTGACCGCGAGGCAGCCCTCCGACGCGGGGCACTGCGAGTCGGCGGTGCACATGAGCGCGCACTTGTAGCCCTGGCCCTGCATGTAGCCGCCCACGCAGGCGAGCCCGGGGCCGCACGTCGTGGGGTTGTTCGACATGGGGTCGCACGGCTCGCCCGCGCCGCCGTCGGAGAGGATGCCCTGGTCGTCGATGCCGAAGATCTTGGCGCAGCTCGCGAGGAGCACGAGGCCCGCGAGGGGGGCGAGCGCGCGCCAGCTCACCACGTCCCCCGGAGCATCGCGCCGCCGGGCGTCGGCGAGAGCGTCAGCGCCGCGCGCGCGGGCTGCTCGTACCCCGATGGCGCCGTGACGAGCAGCACGATGCCGCCTGCGGCGACCACGGCGCCGCCCACGAAGACCCACTGGGCGATGTTGGCGATGTTCTGCGCGTCCTGGCGGTGCTGGTAGCCGTCCTGGGTGCACACGTCGTTGACGCACTCGGGTGTGCCGTTGGGTCCCTGGTTCGGATCGTTCGACTTGCTCCACTGGCCCTTGGCGACGAAGCCGAAGACGGTGCCGGTGCCCATGGCGACGCCGCCGGTGACGATGGAGAAGATGCCCCAGAAGCGCTGGGCGCCGCCGCGCTTCTGCGGCTCGCCCTGGTAGATGATGACCGTCTGCGGCTGCGCCGGGGCCGTCTGCTGCTGCGGCGCGGGCGCGGGCGCCGCGGGCGGCCCGGGGGGCGGCGGGGGCGTCGTCACGGGCGCCGGCTCGAGGGCGGGGATCGTCACGCTCGTGCTCGCGCTCTTCGCGACGGTCACGGTGGTCGACCACGGCTTGTAGCGGTCGGCGTTCGCCGTCACCGTGTGGTCGCCGGGGTCGACCGGGAGCGCGAGCCCGAAGCTCGCCGCGGGGATCAGCACGCCGTCGCGCCGAACCTCGAGGCCGTCGACCGGCGTGACGACCGTGACGCTCATCTTGGCGAGCGTGGGCTCGAGCGCCGCCGCGTGGTCGCGCGCGTACTTCTCGCGCGCCGCTTCGCCGGCGTTGGCGGCGGCGCTGGCGGCCTCCTTGTAGGTGGCCCACGCGCTCGCGGTCTGGCCGTTCTTCTCGTAGCAGACGCCCAGGTTGAGCAGCGTGCCCACGCCCGGGTCGAGCTTCTCGCTGTCGGCGAACTTGGGGCACGCCTGCGCGAACTGCCCCGCGTCCATCAGGCGCTTGCCCTCGTCGTAGAGCGCCTGCGCGGTGGCCTTGTCGCCGGCGCTCGTCTGCGCCAGCGACGTGCGCGCGCAAGCGAGTGCCACCATGAGCGCCAGAAGCGCCGCGACACGCTTCATCCCATCCACAGACTACACGAGCTAGCTACGCGACACGCGCGTGATCGGCACGTCGGCGCGCAGCATGTAGCCGCGGTCGCCCTTGAGCAGCAGCTCGCGCAGCCCGAGGCGGCGCAGCGTCGCGATGGCCGTGTAGACGCGCGTGGCGCCCGCCTTGGGGAGCATGCGCTCACCGGGCCAGCCGGCGGAGATGAGCGCCTCCACGGTGAGCGGCTCGCCCGGCGCGGTCTCGCGGCGCTCGGCGAGGCGCTCGAGGAGCCGCTGCAGCGGGCGCCAGCGGGCGATGCTCACGACGTCGCCGTGCGGCATGCGGAACCAGAGGCCGCGGGCCGAGACGACCAGCGCGTCGGCCGGCGCGTCCGCCGGGAGTGCTTCGGCCTCGCCGTCGCTCCGCTCCTGACGCGGGGGCGGCGCCGGCTCGGACCGCGGTCCGCTCTCGATCGCCCGCTCGAGCGCGCGCCTCGCGAGGCGCACGTCGGCGGCGCGCCGGCACTCGCCGCGCTCGGGCACGAGCTTCATGTCGAGCCGCGCCTGCGCCGCGCTGCGGAGCATCACGGCGCGCCCCTCGTCACCCTCGGTGTGCGCGATGCGGGCGAGCAGCAGGTCCACGTGCCCGCGCCACACCTCGAGCGCCGCCCGCGCGCGCGGGTCGACGATCCCCTCGAGCGACTCGGTCGCGCGCCCGAGGGTCGAGCGCGCCGACTCGAGGCTCCCCTCGCGCGCCTCGACCGCCGAGAGCGCGCCGAGCACGAGCGCCTCAGTCGACCGGTCGCGGCTCTCGCGCAGGATCGTGAGCGCGCGTCCGTACGCGGCGCGCGCGCCCTCGAGATCGCCGGTCTCGGCGAGGAGCATCCCCTGGTAACCGAGCAGGGCGCCCTCGGCGCGCCGGCTGCCGACGTGTCTCGCGAGCAGCAGCGCCTGCTCGTAGAGCTCGCGCGCCTCCTCGAACTGCTGCTGCTCGTGCGCGACGGTCGCGAGCAGCCCGTTGGCCTCCGCCTCGAGCCGACGGTCGCCCGAGAGGCGATAGAGGAAGAGCGCGCGGTTGCATGCGGCGCGCGCCTCGTCGAGACGGCCCGCGTCGTGCTCGACGACGGCGAGGTTGCCGGTGTCCATCGCCTCGTGCCGCAGATCGCTCGTCTCCTGGTGCAGGGAGAGGGCGGCCTCGAACTCGCGGGTCGCGTCCTCGATGCGTCCCTCGAGGGCCGATGCGCTGCCGAGCAGGCCGAGCGTGCGGCCCTCCTCGAGGCGGTCGCCACCTTCGCGCGCGATGGCGAGCGCGCGCTCGCCGAGGCCGCGGCACTCGGCGACCTTGCCCTGCTGCATCGCGATGGTCGCGAGCCCGCGCAGCACGCGCGCGACGGCGGCGCGCGGCCCGCGCTCGGTGGCAATCGTCAGCGCGGCCTGCGCGTCGAGCGCCGCCTCCTGCCCGCGACCGAGCATCCGGTGCGTGTCCGACCGCGCCTCGAGCACGCGCAGGCGCAGCTCCGGGTCGAGCGCCTCCTTGTCGATGACCGACAGCGCCGCGTCGAGCAGCGTGAGGCGCAGCGAGCCGGGGCCCTCGCACGCGAGCAGCGGATCGAGCGCGAGCGCCGCCTGCACCGCGAGCGTCGCGCCGTCGCGGCCGCGAAGGAGCATCCGGCGATGCGCCGCGATCAGGTTGTCCGACTCGCGCGTGAGCCACGCGAGCGCGGCGCGCGGCTCGGGCCCGTCGTGGCGACGCGCGCGATCCATCCCCGCGCGCGCGTAATGGGTCGCGTGACGCGCCACCGCGGCATCGCGCCCGCCCACCTCGAGCAGCCGCTCGCGCGCGTGCTCGCGCACCGGCCCGCTCATGACGAAGCGTGGCGCGCCCCGCTCCTCCACGCCGAGCGTCGCGCCGAGAAGCGCGTGCCGCCGGAGCGACTCGAGCGCCTCGCGCGTCGTGCGGTTCCCGGGATGGGCGCGCAGATCGAGCACGGCCTCGGCGGCCTCGACGTCGAAGCCTCCGGCGAAGACGGACGCCTGAGCCAGCGCGTCGCGCTGCCACGACTCGAGCGCGTCCCACGCGATCGCCACCGCCGCCCGCAGCGAGGACGACTTGACCCGCGCTTCCATCTCGAGCAGCTGAGCCGGCGTGAAGGCGCCGGCGCTCGCCGCGACGAGCTCGATGGCGAGCGGCAGCCCCTCGAGCCTCCGCACGAGCTCGAGGATCTCGCGCTCCGACCGCCCGTCGAGCACCAGCTCGCTCCCCGCGCCGCGCGCGCGGTCGACGAAGAGCCACACCGCGTCCGGCGCGCCGCCGCTGCTCGCGACGGTCGCGAGGGCGCCGAGGTCCAGCCGCGCCTCACGCTCGAGCCCGAGCGGAGCACGCGCCGTAACGATCCAGCGCACGCCGGGCGCCGCCGCGGTCCACTCGGGGAGGAGGCGCGAGAGCGCACCCACGCATCCGTCGACGCCGTCGAGCACGAGCAGCGTCGCGCCGCGGGCCGACAGCGCCTGCCCGATGCCCGCGCCGAACCCGATGCCGAGCGTCCACGCCACGGCCGCGCTGACCGCGTCGAGATCGCGCGCCTCCTCGAGGTCCACGCGCCACGCGCCGCCTTGCTCCACGTATTCGTCGAGGAGCAGCCGAGCCAGCTCGCACGCGAGGCGCGATTTCCCCGCCCCCCCAGGCCCCGTGACCGTGACGAGCGGGTGCTCGGCGACAAGCGTGCGGAGCTCCGAGAGCTCGCGCCTGCGCCCCACGAACCTCGTCGGTCCGTGCGCGAGGTTCGTGCGCGTCAGCCGCTCGCGTACACCCGATCCACTGGGCGGCGGAAGGCCCGGCGCGCCTTGCGTAGTCGTCGCCGTTGCTGCCGGCTGGACGGGGGGCTCGCGTCGATTCATCGAGTCCTTCGCTGCGGGCTGGTAGCCCGATGTAGGTTAGCGCACTTCGGCGCCCCGCGTCAGGTCGGAGGTGCCACGTCCTGGAGCCGGTCCACGGAGCGGAGCTTCGGGAAGCGCCAGATCCAGAGCGCGACCACGAAAAGCGTCCCGATCCCGCCGATCACGACGGACTCGACCGTCCCGAAGAGCTGCGCGGTCAGGCCTGACTCGAACTCACCGAGCTCGTTGCTCGCGCCGATGAAGACCATGTTGACGGCGCTCACGCGCCCGCGCATCGCGTCCGGCGTGGCGATCTGCACGAGGGCGGAGCGGACGACGACGCTCACCATGTCTGCGGCGCCGACGATCGCGAGCGCCACGAGCGACAGCGCGAAGTTCCGCGACAGACCGAAGACGATGGTGCCGGCGCCGAAGAGGGCGACGCACGCGAGCATCTTCGCTCCGGCGCGGCGCTCGATGGGCCGCAGCGCGAGCACGACGCCGGTCACCGCGGCGCCGACCGCCGGCGCGCTGCGCAGCGCCCCGAGCGCCCACGGCCCCGAGTGCAGGATGTCGCGCGCGTAGATGGGGAGGAGCGCCGACGCTCCGCCGAGGAGCACCGCAAAGAGGTCGAGCGCGATCGCGCCGAGGATCACCTGGTTGTCGCGCACGTAGCGCACGCCGGCGAGCAGGGTGCTCGAGGTCGTCGGCTCGGTGCGCGCCGGCATCGCGATGCGCTGCATGAGCGCGAGCAGCACGAACGCGCCGAGCATCGCGCCGGCCGCGAGCTCGTAGACGAGCTCGGGCCCGCCGAACGCCGCGTACGCGACGCCGCCGAGCGTCGGCCCGACGACCATGGCTCCCTGCCACATCGACGAGCTCCACGTCACGGCGTTGGGAAAGTGCTCCGGCGGCACGAGCTTCGGCACGAGCGACTGGCTCGCGGGCCCGAGGAACGCGCGCGCGATCCCCGCGCCAACGAGCACCGCGTAGATGGGCCCCACGCCGGCGCCGGCGTGCGCGAGCGCCGCGAGCGCGAGCATGAGGCCCGTCATCGCCGCGTAGCAGGTCATCATGATGCGCACGCGCTCGAAGCGGTCGGCGACGTGCCCGGTGAAGATCGAGAGGCACGCGGCGGGGAGGAACTGCGCGAGCCCCACCCACGCGAGATCCAGGGGGCGCTTGGTCAGCGCGTAGACCTGCCAGCCGATCGCCACGCTCTGCATCTGCGTGCCGAGCACGGCGAGCAGGCGCGCTCCCTGGAAGAGGTTGAACTCCCGGTGTTCGAAAGCGGACAGCCACGGGACCCGACTCGCGCGAGCATCCACCGGGCGCACGATACGTCACACGGGTGAAATTTGTTCGTTCGGCGGAACGAATGAAGTGAAGCAGCGTGAGATAGAGCGAGCGCTTCGCTCCACTCGCGCTCACACACGGCGCCGGCAGTTTTCCGGCGCGAGGGATACATCCATGCGCAAGTCCACAGTGCTCTTTGTCCTCGTGTCCATCGTGTGCGCGTCTGCGGCCGGTTGCTCGCCGCTCGCGGATCGGGGCCCGATCGCGTTCGCACCGCGGGGCTACGCCTTCGTGCCCAGCGTGAATATGACGCCGCCGACGACGACGCCCGACGACCCCCCGGTGAGCGACGTTCAGCGCTGACGGTAACGTTGTAAGCTCGCTGAATTCAAAACGTTTATCGGTCGAAACGCCCTTGTGAAAGGGGCGCGCCTTCCTCATCGTGACGGTGCGGGAGAGGAGGCGTGACCGATGCGTTCCAAGGGAACCGTACTCGTGATCGTGTGCGCGGCCGCCGGCGGGATGGCCTGCGGAATCAGCCCGGAGGGGCTTCTCGTTCTGGGCAAAGCCACCGGCGGCGCGCCGGGCTCGGCGGACGACGGCGGCGTCGCGACGTCGAGCAGTAGCAGCGGCGGCAGCGCGAGCGGCTCGAGCGGTGGCGCCGTCGACGCCGGCACGCCGACGGACGCATCGACTCATCCGCCGCCGGGCGACGGCGGCGGCAAGCAAGACGCAGGATCGAGCAGCGGCGGGGGAGGGGGCGACGTGTCCCCCGCTTGCTACTCCGAGCCGTACGATCCGACCGTCGACGTGTCCGACGTCGCGGCCGCCTTCACGGGCAACAACTGGCTCACGAGCGCGCTCACCGTGATGCAGCGCCGTTACCCGACGGGGTACTTCGTGCTCGACGCCGAGCAGAACGACCCGCAGCTGCCGCAGTTCGTCGACACGTCGTCGTGGTCCGCGCTGATGGGATCGATGATGACGATGCTCGACGTCGAGACCGGCGGCTGGGACTTCAACAACGCCAGCGCCACGGTGCATCCGTTCGTCATCCTCAACTCGATGCAGATCAGCACGCCCGTGATGACCACGTGGCAGCAGGGCGAGATCCTCCAGTACATCACCGACAGCTCGACGCAGACGTGGGACCAGACCGAGCTACAGGGCCAAGAGGGGACCTACGACGGCATCTTCCTCTTCGACGACCTGGACTCGGCCTGCGAGGGCCTCGCGACCGCCACGGCGGTGGGAGACCAGCTCACCTACGCGCTGCCTGCGCGCGACGACGTCGCCGCGCACCTCTATTACATGGAGCTCTATCTGAAGGATGGGCGCACCGCGCACGCGAGCGAGTACGCGACCATCAAGGCGGACCCGAACTGGCAGAAGCTCGTTCGCTACGAGTGGGCGCGCGGCCACTTCTGGGACGCTCAAGGGACGCCGAACGCGAACTTGCAGCTGGCGGCGGCTCCCATCTGGACGCACATCGATGACCCCGCAAACCTGCAAGAGATTCAGCTCTTCACGGGCGAGTCGCCAGATGCAGTCGCCTGTCATCCCTGAGCGCACAAATCGACGCGAAACTGCTAGGAGCGCATTTCAATTTCGAAATTGAAATCCCCACACGCCCGGACCGAACCCTGCATTCGCCTTCCCACCGCTCGGTAGGCATGAAGCTTGGGAACTCAAGCGTTTGCGGGCGTCGTCCGCCCCGAGCGAAATTCGTTCTCGGCGGAGCGCGGTTTTTGCTTTGCATCTCCACAGCCCCTTTGCGCGTTTTCATACGCGAAAGCGGGCGATAGCCGAGCACGTTGTGGGGCCCGCTCGGTGTCAGACACGCAGGAGGCGTCGATGCAATCACTTGGCGGGAAGGTTGGTCGGGTCACGATCCTCGGTGCGATGTGCCTGGGGGTCGCGGCGGGAAGCGCCGCTTGCAGCTCCTCTGGTGGTGGTGGCGGAGGTGAGTCGACAGGGTCGACGTCGCAAGCCATCACCGCGCAGGTCGCCCACGGCCAGGAGATCTGGCTGAAAGCGACCTTCGGCGGGCAGGTATTCTTCTCCCTCGTCTTGCCCCAGCCCCCCCTCAGCCTCCCGCTCGGGTTCGGGGCTGCCCTCACGACCCCGCGCTCGCAGCGCTTCACGCAGTGGGGCGTCATCAACGACCCGGGCTGCACCGACGGCAACGCGGCGACGGGTGGCCTCGACATCTGCGCGAACGACACCGATCCGAACGATCCCGAGGAGCCCCTCTTCGGTGAGCCGAGCGGCATCGTCGGCATCCGCAAGTTCCCGAACCCGATCTTCGACCCCGATGCAGGGGTCAGCGCGACCAACTCGCCGTTCATCTTCGGCGTGTCGTGCGCCGGCTGCCACGCGGGCCTCAATCCGCAGAACCCGCCGGCCGACCCGAATCACCCGACGTGGGACAACATCCACCTGACGACCGGCAACCAGTATCTCAACGCGGGTCTCATTTTCGGCGCGAACCTGCCGGCGAACGACCCGCGCTACCAGGTCTTCCGCACGTGGGCGCCCGGCACCGTCGACACGACGGCTATCGAGAGCGACGGCATCAACAACCCGGGCATCATCACGCAGTTCTACGACTTCCCGGATCGGCCGTACTTCACTGTCCACCAGGGCGGCGTGCTGCTCAACAGCCACGGCGTGACCAACGGCCAAGCGCACCGCGCGGGCCAGGGCGGCGAGGACGACGTGGGCTGCCAGCTCGCGGCGACGCGCGTCTACTTCAACATCGGAATGTGCGCGCAGGAGTGCATGCTCCCGCACCTGGGCACGAACCCGCCCGCCACGCAGACGCCGATCGACATGGCCGCCTGTGCGCAGGCTTGCGCGGCCTTCGACGCCGAGCAGGCCGAGGTCGGCGACATGTGCGCGTTCATCAACGACGCGGCCTCCACGCCCCCGCCCAGCCTCGCGGCTGCACCGGGCGGCGCGGCGCACATCGACTCGCGCGTCGTCGCGCGTGGCTGGCAGGTGTTCACCCAGAACTGCGCCGGCTGCCACTCCAACGGCCAGGCCGCGCCGCACAACGTCTGGTCGGACGACCTCACCCACGCCGCGAGCGGGTACAGGCCGCTCATCGGCGAGCCGGCGGGTGACATCGGGACCAACGAGTGCCGCTTCCTCACGACGAACTGGCAACCGGGCAGCATCTGGGCGCAGTTCGCCTCGGACGAGAAGCAGAAGCAGGGTCCGGGCTGGGGCCGCGACGTGCCGCTGCTCGGGGTCTGGGCGACGGCGCCGTTCTTCCACAACAACCGCCTCGGCACCTACAACCAGGACCCGAGCATCAACGGCCGCGTGGCCGCGTTCGAGGACGCCTACAACCAGCTCATGAACCCGCTCATCCGCAACGAGCTCGGGTCCATCCAGGTGACGACGGCGGCCATCACGGTCGACGGACTCACCCTGCCGGCGGGCACGCCGGTCGCGCTCTTCGCGAACCTCGACCCGACGACCCTCAAGCTCCGCTGCAGTGACCTCGTCGAGAACGGCGGTCACTACTTCGGCGCGCTGCTGAGCGTCACGGACAAGTACGCGCTGCGCGAGTTCCTCAAGACGCTCTGAGGCTGCGACGTTTACGTGGGGGACGCGCGAGCGTCCCCCGGCACTGCGCCGACCTACACCGACAGGGGTAGAGTCGGCGCAGCTCTTCCATGCCGTAGCGATCGTCGACGACGTACCAGTAGTCGTAGAGCAGCTCCTCGCCCGCCTCGATGTCGCGCACGGCGTGGATGAAGACGCGACGCCCCTCGACGACGCTCTCGCAGTTGGGGTCGCACGAGTGGTTGATGTAGCGCGCCTCGTTGCCGCCATCGGCGCCGTCGATGACCCAATCGTCGTCGACAGCGAAGAGGAAAGTGTGGTGCCGGCGCATCGACTCGTCGTCGGCCTGCGCGTCGGCCTCGTCGCTGGTGATGAGCTTCCCGGTGTACTCGAGGATGCGCTCGCCCTCGCGCATGTCGCGCTTGGCGAATACGCCACGACCCTGGATGGGCGACCGACGGACTTCGACCTTCATGGATGCCCGGCATCCATAAGCAGCGCGGGTGTGGGCGACAAGGTCAGCGTCCGCCGAAGGGAGCAGGCGGGAGCGTCTGCAGGTAGGCCCAGAGGGCGTGCTCCTCGGTGTCGTCGAAGTTCTTCCACGCTTCGATGGGCATGAACGGGTCGAGCGTCTTGCCGTTCTTGCGGATGCCCTGCTTCATAAGCTTGTCGAAGTCGGCGTACGTCCAGCCGGCGAGGCCCGTCGCGTCGGGCGTGAGGTTGAGGGGCGTCGGGATGGAGCTCGGCGTGCCGGGGATGCGCCCTCCGCTCAGGTGCTCGCCGTGGCAGCCGCTGCAGAGGCGTCCGAGGAACACGCCGTAGCGGGCCGTCGGCTCGGGCGCGGGCGCCACCTCCTGCTTCGTGTGGTCGATGCGGCGTGCGACGTCGAAGATGACCTTGTCCTGCCGGTCGAGCACCTTGCCGAGCACCCCGATCTTCGTCATGCCGTTCGGCCGGTCTCCCGGAGCGACGGTGCGGAGGTAGGACACGATGGCGACGACGTCGGAGTCGGGAAGCCAGTCGATGTCCTGCGCCGGCATCATGCGTACGCTGCAGCCGTCCTTCTTGATCCCGTGCCGCAGGAGCCGCGCGAACTCGCCGTCGCTGTAAGCGGCGCCCAGGTTGTCCGGCGTGATGTTGGGGCCGGAGACCGTGCCGAGGGGGCCCATCACGATGGGCTTGCCGCCCCCGAGGTCCTGCCCGTGGCAGAGGGCGCTCGCGCAGCCCCCGACCGATTCGACGAGGTGCTTGCCTCGGGCGATCACGGCGGGGTCCGTCGACCGCGCCAGGTTCGGGACCGGGACGTCGTAGACCTTGGCCAGGCTGGCGTCGAACGCCGAGCACTGGGTGTAGACGAAGATGCCCCCGACGAGGACGACCACGCCGAGGACGATCCCGATCACCTTGAGGACCCGGAAGAAGATCCGCATGAGCCGCGGATGCTACTGCGAGACGCGACTCACGGAAAGGACGGGTCTGCCGTCCTTGCGTGACGATTCGATGTCGATCGCGGCGAAGATGGCCCAGTCGTCGTCACCCTCGGGGTCGCAGACCACTTGAACGACGTCCCAGCGGCCGGGCGACTCCTTGGTGATGCTGGTCCGCGAGGGTGAGCGCGCGTCGGGGTCGAGGCGAACCGCGGCGTGCTCGGCGAAGAAGGGAGCGAAGGCCGCCGAGAGTTTCTCGCCGTTCCATTCGCCGCCGGAGAGCATCTCGGCGGCGGCGCCGAAGTCCTTGCGGGCGACGGTGCGGAGCAGCTGGAACATCGCGTTGCGCACGAGGACCGTGAAGGAGCGCTCGTCGCTCGTGATGTCGATCTCGCCCGGCGTTTCGGGGGCTTCGCGCGGAGCCGCTTCCTCCGCCGGCCGGCGCATCCGCTCCCACTCGTCGAGCAGGCTCGAGTCGACGGCGCGCACCATGGTGCGGAGGAACACCTCGATTTCCTCGGTCTCCGGCGTCTTCGCCGGCGCGGGCACCGTCTGCACGAGCGTCTTGTACGCGTCGCTCAGGTAGCGGAGCAGCGTCCCCTCGGCGCGACCCAGCTCGTACTCGCGCACGTACTCGTTGAAGTCCATGAAGCGCTCGACCATCTCGCGGGCGATCGACTTGGGGCGCACGTCGTCGCCGCGCACCCACGGGTGGTGGCGCGCGAACTCGTTGAACGACTCGTAGACGAACTCGCGCAGCGGCTTGGGGTGCTCGAGCTTCTCGAGCTCGGCGACGCGCTCCTCGTACTCCACGCCGGCCATCTTGAGCTCGGCCAGCTTCGCGCGCTTGAGGACCTCGAGCTGCTGGCGCAGCACGAAATCGGGGTCCTCGAGAATCGACTCGACCAGCGTGACCACGTCGAGCGCGTAGGTGGGGCTCTCCCGCTCGAGCGCGTTCTGCGCTTCGACCAGCCACAGGGACAGCGCGTGGTGCAGCGAGAAGTCCTCCTGCAGGTCCACGTGCACCCGGACCGTCTTGTCCTCGCCCACCTCGACGATCCCCGCGTCGACGAGCGACCGGAACATCGCGGCCGCGTCGCGCCCTAGGATGCGCCGCTGCGCGCGCCGCTCGTGTGACCGGTGGATGACGCGCGCCATCTCGCGGCACCCGCCGTGCTCGCGCCCCAGCACCTCGAGGAGCATCCCGTGCGACACGCGGAAGCGCGAGACGAGCGGCTCGGGCTGCGACGAGACGAGCCGGTCGAAGGTCGCGCGGTCCCAGTGCACGTACCCCTTCTCGGGCGGCTTCTTGCGCACGATTCGCTTCAGCTTCACCGGGTCGCCGCCCGCCTTGCCCTCGAGGCGCAGGTTCTCGATGACGTGCTCGGGCGCCTGCACCGCGAC
>Ga0335069_10009729_pt1 | contig 13663 bp, 16 predicted proteins | sample Lox_Sample_11_FD_206714 | JGI IMG/M metagenome (GOLD analysis project Ga0335069, IMG submission 206714) | Soil microbial communities from Loxahatchee National Wildlife Refuge, Florida, United States - Lox_Sample_1.1 | ecosystem: Environmental > Terrestrial > Soil > Wetlands | place: USA... | reverse complement strand
CACCACGATAGAGCCGATATACTCACTGGAGGCCAGGGTAGGACTGATCACTGTGGGCGTGGAGAACTGCCCATTGCCCTGGTTGAGATAAACGTAGAGCGTCGACGGATATGGCGCGCCATCCCGCCAGGTGTTGCCGCCATAGCGGGTCAGGATCAGATCCTGCTTGCCGCTGCCGCGGATATCGCCCGAGTTGATGTAGACCAGCGGCGCCCGGTAGCTGACCCCCAGAAGCGGGGCCGCGCTGGAGTTGAAAATGGGCGCCTGAAACCCGCCTTTACCGTCATTCAGCATGACGCTCAGGTCTCCGCCAACGTTGATGGTGACCAGGTCCTGAAAGCCGTCATTGTTGACGTCGATCAGTTGCGAATTCAGAACCCAGGTTCCGGTCTGGTCAACATCGCCCGACAAGAGCGGACCCGCCTGGTAGGAGGGCGTGTTCAAAAAGCCGCCAAAGGAACTGCTGGGGGAAACTACTGCCGCTTTCCCCCGGTTGGCGGGGTGAGCCTGCTCAGCAGACGGTACCGGATCTGCGCTGTGCGCAGACCTGACACCCATATCGCCGCTCTCACGCTCAAGGCCATGCGCGGCGGCCTGGATTGGGTTCCGCTTATCCCCTTGCAGTTGCGCAAGCGCTTTCAGAAAATCCGCGTCTGTCCGCCAATCGCCCTTCCGGGCTCCCCTTAATTTGTTGGCTGCCTCATTCCGTGCAGCAATTTGTTCCGCGGCCCCGGGGTTCCTGGGCGTGAGTTTGGGAAACTTGGGATTGGCGGCACTGGCTGCTTGTGCCACGACTAGAGCAACGCAGAATAACAACAGCGCGGCCCGCCGACTGCAATTTGGCGTCATACGACCTCGATCCTCCGGTTGACTCACCATGCATACCTGGCACCAGTCCCCTGCTTTCGCGGAAACTGGTCCCGTTCTGCTGAATTCCACCGCTGCCCCTTACCGCTGTTTCCTCGGTGGCGTCCTTCCGGTTCAGATTCGGGTAGTTCTTTCCTGCGGACACGAATGTGAAGCGGATCAGGCGTCATTTGAGGTGGGTGCGTGGGAGGGAAACGCGACAGTTTGGTTCACTATAGGTCGCAGCAACAGAAAGATCACCGCCCGTTAATGCCCTTTTCTTATTCCGAGCCAAATCTATTCACATGAATATGTTATTGGGTATTAATCAATCCACCCGAACACGAAACAAGTCCACTTCGCTCCGCCGCAGCCGCAGAGGTACCGCATTGTGGATTTCTTTACATGCCGGAATGACGGGTCATACACTTTAGATAATCGATGCAGATTCCTGGTCATCGCCAATATCAGTTCTCGATCTTTGGGTTCGACTCGAGGACTGGGGACCTGCTGCGCAAGGGCCATCGACTGCGGATCACCGAACAGGCTCGGCAGGTCCTGAATGCGCTTCTCGAAAACGCCGGGAACATCGTTACCAGGGAGGAACTCCGCCTGCTGCTCTGGCCGGGCGGCGAGATCCTGGATTGGGACCACTCCATAAATAAGGTGGTGGCCCAGCTGCGCAGCGCCCTGCGGGACAATGCCCGCGAGACCCGCTTCATCGAAACCGTACCCAAACGGGGCTATCGCTTCATCGCACCGGTGACTGTCGAAACGGAGAAGCCCGCAGAACCGGCCATGGACATGCCGGAAGATCGGGTGCTCGTGGAGGCGCTTCCGCCCGCAACGCCTCCGGACGAGATAGCAGAAGCAGAATCGTGCTCCCTTGAAATACCAGTCGCGGAATCCGATTTCCCCCCTGCTCCCGCCCGCACATCCCTCAGGCGCATCCTCTCACTCGCTTCCCTCGCCCTCGCGGCCATCACGCTGACCGTGTTCGCCGCTCTACACTTCTCCAGACCGGGACGCACCAGTGTGAGCGTCGGCATTCCTCCCTTCGAGGCTTCGGGGGAGGGCGCGGAGACGGTGGCGGAAAGCTTTCGGATGGACCTGGCCAACGCAGTCACAGAGTTGCCTTCCGTCCAGGTCCGCGCGGCCCATTCACTCAACATGCCGCTACACGATGATGCGATTATTCGCGCCACAGCTCGCTCTCTGCACCTGGACGTGCTGCTGTTTGGCAAGTTGACCCTCAGCGGAGATCATTATGTTCTCAACATCGAGGTGGTCCAGGGCAAAGACTCGGTGCATCTTGCATCCTTTCACTACAACGGCTCCCGGCAGGAACTGGGCGGCACCCGCGAACGATTCCAGCGTGACTTGTTCGACCAATTAGGATTGGGAGCCGACCGCAAGTGGCATGCCCGCTCGTCCACTCCCAATCCTCGTGCCTATGAGGCCTATCTGAAAGCTCGCCTGGACCTTTCCGGCTGGGCGGATGCGCCGGTGCAGCGCGGTCTGAATGAATTCGAAGAGGCCATCCGGGAAGACCCGGGCTTCGCAAATGCGTATGCCGGCCTGGCCAGCGCCTACGTCGTGCTGGCGGAACATGGGGGCGCACCGCGCGAATCCAGTTACCGCAATGCGCAGGATGCCGCAGAGAAAGCTCTCGCCTTGGCTCCCGGCACTGCAGAAGCGCACGCAATCCTTGGACAGGTTGCCCTGCGAAAGGACTGGAACTTCGAAGTCGCAGAGCGTGAACTGCGGCGGGCCGTTGAACTCGATCCAAATCAGGCCTTGTATCACCTGTGGCTTTCGGTCCTGCTGTGCGACCAGAGCCGGTTTGAAGAAAGCCTGAGCGAGATCGACCTCGCCCATGCCATTGATCCGCTATGGGCTCCGGTCTATCGCACCGAAAACTTCCTGGCAAACGCGGCGGGGCAATATCCGCGTGCACTCGATGCCGCCGAAAAATTGACGTCCCTGATGCCCAACTGGGCGCTTGCATACGATCAGCGTGCCTGGACCTACTGGCATGTGGGCCGCTATCTGGATGCCATACGCGACTGGAGACAAATGGCGGAGTTGGAGAACGACTCCGCCCGCATGCGCCTCGAGGACGAGGGGATGGATGCTTTTCGCAACGGTGGCGTTCCGGCCTTCGCTCGTGTGCGGCTGAAAGCGATTCGAAGTGGATATCCCTATAAGCATGCCGCTATGGATTTCGTCCCCGCCGAGTGGTATTGCATCTCTGGCGATTACGACCAGGCATTGGCAGAGATCGAGAATATGGTGGCGCGGCACGACCCCGATGTGCTTCAGTTGGCAGTGAATCGCACCCTGATTCCCTTGCATGACGAGTCGCGGTTTCGCGCAGTGTTGAATCGCGTCGGCATTCACGAACCTGGAGCTCCGCTCGCGACTCAATTTGCGGGATCGTCCACCATGCGCAGCGATCCTGGTTCTGCGCTCATATCCTCGCGTAAGCCGCCCAGGTAAAACTCCGACCGACAGCCGGGCTACAGTCGCAATTCTCATCCTTGTGCCCATTCCTTTCCGATGGCGACAATACTCAGCGATGCGATGAAACTGGATCCACACCAGTCATCCTCTTGTCCCTTATCGAACACGACCTGTAGTTATTGCCGTTGGCCAGGGGACCTTCCCTGAGAGGACGTTCCTGTCCGCATCGAGTTACGAGTTCAGCGGTTCTTCTGTAGCTCTGACGGCCGCCCGCAGCGGATCTTTGCCGAACGATGCCGAAGACGGCCCGACACTGTGCGCGGCGTGCGCGGCGCCTGAGCTTTGCGCTCGATCAGATTACTCTGGCGTTGGGCGGATCTGCCGGCTCTCGCCTGGCCGAACCACTCGGCATATTGGCGTCGGATTCGACTTTGCTGCAACAACTGCGGCGCAAGACCATCGATGAGGCCATCTCGCCGCGCGTGCTCGGTATCGGCGACTGGGCCTGGCGCAAGGGACAACGCTATGGGACGATTCTTTGCGATCTGGAGCGCGGCAAGGTGGTCGACCTGTTGGCGGACCGAAGTGCGGAAAGTACCGAGCACTGGTTGCGTGCGCACCCTGGGACGGAGGTGATCAGCAGGGATCGCGCCAGCCTGCAGGCCCAGGCGGCGACGAATGTGGCGCCGCGCGCAGTGCAAGTCTTACAGGCGGAATGGATGAACCAGAGGGCAACTGCCGGCTTGTCTGCCAACCGCTCGGATTAAAGCGAGTGGCGTCAGACGCTCCAAGGATATTGTGCTTTCTACTAGTAAAACTGTCATTTGCGGGTCATGTTTGCGGCTGCTAGCCTTCTCTTGCTTGGCGGGACTTGTTTCAGGGAAACAGGCCTCGCGTTTTGTGCGCAGGGGAGGGTTTTTGGGGCCCAAGCGCACGTCTGTTTATGGCCCCTCTCCGAGGCGGCAAGATGGTCAATCGAATTGGCACAAAATCAGTCGCGCTGCGACCCTCACCTGATCCCGCGGACAAAGCCGTGACTGTTCTCCCGGCGGACGGTCTGGATGAACTGGGCTTCACCCCGGAGAACTTCTCGCAGTTCATTGAAGACGAGTCCGATCGCGTCGCCCCTGAGATTACAGCCGCGTTGGGTACATTGGCTGAAGTCATGGGGCTGGATCGCGTCACAATCGCCATTCTCGCCGACAAATCGGAAGATGTCATCGTCGCTCATTCCTGGGCTCGACATCCGCATAAGAACGTAATCGATTACGAACTCCTGCCCTGTCACCGCTTCGGCCCGGGCAAGTACGAGCACCTGGGGCGGGTTTACGAATTGCAGGACTACCGGTCGCCTTCCGACGAACTGATTCAGAATCTGCAGGCCATCATCGACGAAGCTTTTGGTCGCATTGGCAAGATCACCATACCGGTGAATTCATCGATTTCGAATGGAGACAAATCATGAAGGTCGTTGCCGTTGGCGGAGTGGCAGGCGGCGCATCCTGCGCGGCGCGTCTGCGCAGGTTGGATGAGAACGCGGAAATCATCATGGCGGAGCGCGGGCCGTATGTCTCATACGCAAACTGCGACCTTCCCTATCACGTCGGCGGCGTCATCCCGAAGCAATCGAGCCTCATCGTCGCGAGCGCACCTATCTTCAAGAGCGCTTTCAACATTGATGTGCGGACCAACTGCGAGGCAGTTTCCATTGCGCCAAAGCTCAAGGTAGTGGAGCTTCGCAACGTTCAAACCGGCGAAGTGACCGCCGAGAGCGTACCCGGCGCGGTCAACATTCCCATGGGCCAGTTGCGTTCGCGGCTCAATGAACTTCCGCGCGATCGCGAAATTCACGTCATCTGCCGCTCTGCCCAGCGTGCGTACTACGCAACACGCGTACTCCTGCAGAACGGATTCAACGCCAAAAACATCTCCGGTGGCATGCTGGCGCGCGCCATGTTCAAGCTGGGAGCAAAGGAACAGGAACTGACAACCGCGTAGCGAAGCCGGTCCAACTCGATCGGCTACTGATCATGACAACTCTGACATGAATGACGGTTGACTTGAAGGAAGACCAAGTATGAACGTTGTTGCGCAGTTTCTTCAGACCACAGTCGGCCCATTGGTATTGATCTTCACCGTGTCGAATCTGGCGGCAATGGGCCTCCAGGTAAGGGTGCCCGATGTTGTCGTGGCGCTGCGGAACAAGAAATCGATTGCGCTCATCTTCCTATGGGGCTGGGTGTTAGGGCCGGCGCTCGGCTACCTCATCACCAAGGTTCTTCCACTGGCTGAGCCTTATGTAATAGTCGTGCTCCTGGCCAGCCTGGCGCCATGCGCACCGTTCCTCCAGCAGATGGTGGGAAAGGCTCGCGGAGACATGGGCTTTGTGGGAGCCTTTATACCCCTGGTAACGGCCGGCACGGTGGTGTTGATGCCGCTCATGGCACCGCTTTTGATCAAGGGGCTGACGATCAGTGCCTGGGCAATCGCGAAGCCTCTCCTCCTCACCATACTCCTGCCACTCGTGATCGGAGCGGCGATCCGGCATTATGCCGACTCCGGAGCTACCAGGATCTTTCCTTCGGCCAAGGCACTCGCCATGCTTTCCTCATTGGCAACGGTTGTGTGGTGCCTTGTCCTCTATGGCAAGGGAATGCTCAACACCACGGGTGAATTTGCCCTCCTCTCCATGACCCTGTTCATGGTCGGGATGGGATTGATCACGTATCGCTTCGGCTTCGGCATGAAGCAGAATCAGCGAAGCGTCATGGCGCTTGGAATGGGCACGCGTAACGTTGCAGCGGTATTCGCGGCGGCTCTTGCTATCCCAAACGCGGACCCGCGCATCGTGGTCATGGTCGTCATGTGGGTTCTTTGGTCCGTTGTTCTCGCGGCCATTGCAGCCAGGGTATTTGCAAAACAGGCTGACAAAACCAGTGCGGAGAGTGCGGCCGTCAGCTCGCGGGCTTGAATGAGATGTAGAGCGACTTCAAAGAGTCTCTCTCGGCGCGGACCAATCAGACGCTGCCGAACTCGGGGCAGTGGTCCTATGGCCGGTTGAACAGAGCAATTGCAGAAAGGAACACAATCGTGGCTACAGTGGCCAACGAACCAACGACGAAGAACCTACGCACGGTGCCGCTGCATTGGAGCGAGGTGTACTACACCAACTGTCCGCTCGTGTCCGCCAGCAACGTGGACCAGGAATTGGGCTGGACCAAGGAGGAGTTCAAGAAGATCGGCGTCCAGGGACATCGAAAACGTCGACATGGTGCCTAACCTGTCACCGCAGAACCTGGTTTCTGTGGAGATCGGCAAGGACTTCATGCTGAGCCACGGCTACATCAAGAACAACTTTGATGTACAGAAGTGGGCCGCACCGGAATTCCTCGAACAGGCAGCCAGAGAACTGTTGGAAGCGGAGTGGAAGAAGAGAATCGCCGACAAGCTTCCGCACGCGGCTGATCCGCTGGCCACTGGTGGACGGATCGGGTAGTCGGCAGCAACCCCAACGACCGCGGGCATCTGCGCAGGCAGAAGTATCCACGGTTCTGGGTCGGGCAGTTTTGCAATTCGTCAAGGCGGAGAGTTGCCGACGTTAGCAGTTCTCCACCTTAGCAACATTCGTAACTGGGAATAGAACGAAGGAGAAGAGGACCTCATGACCCGCAGAAAATCATTCGGAATCGCAACGATCGCCTTTGTCGCGCTCGCGTTCACAGCTTTATCGAGCACAGTGGCCTCCGCCCAGACCAAGCTTCAAGGAGTGATCAAGGGCCGGAGCGGACCGGAAGTCATGTTGCAGACGGCGGATGGGCAAACTGCCGTCGTGCTGCTGACGGACTCCACAGACGTGGGCCAGTTTGAGGGCGCACTCAAGGCACGCAATAAGAAGATGTCTATGGCGGCCCTCATTCCCGGACTCCCGATTCAGGTCGAAGGAACCATGAACGCCGACAACCAGTTGGTTGCGACCAAAATCAGGTTCAAGGGCAACGATTTCCAACAGGCCCAAGCCATACAGGCCGGAATGCATGAAGCCAATGTTTTGAACCAGCAGCAACAAGCAGAACTGGAGAAGCAGAATGCCGAATTGCAGAAACAACAGGAGGCTTTAACCGAGCAGCAGAAGCTGGTTGAAGCCAACAAGGCTGCTATCGCGGCGAATACCGCCCGATTCGGCCAGCTTGATGATTACTACATCTACGACGAAGTGACCGTGTATTTCGCCAACGGCAAAACGACCGTTGATCCCAAGTACGTTCCTCAATTGACGGCGCTGGCCCAGAAGGCCGGCACTGTGAACGGCTACATGATTGAAGTGAAAGGGTACGCCTCGCCCTCGGGCAGCGCAGCGCTGAACCAGAAGCTGAGTGAACAGCGCGCCTCCAGTGTCAGCAACATCCTTTTGCAGCAGGCTCATGTCCCGATGAGCAGAATGCTCGCACCGGGTGCGATGGGTGAGAGTCAGCCGGTCGAAAAGGGCGGCAAGGAAACATCTGAGGCAGAAAGCCGTCGCGTGGTGGTTCGGGTACTCCAGAACAAGGCCATCGCGGGAATCAAGTAGTCTCGCTGTTATTTCTCAGCTTCGCTCAGGCGGCCACACTGACCGGAGCGGGACTCACTGCTGCGCCTTTCACGATGCCGCAGGTTGTGTTGATTCCTGCCATTTTGGGGATCGGTGCGGGACAAGCGGCAAGGAGTGAAGCGATGATGACTGAATCAAACGCAAATATTCCCAAAGGCAAGGAGACAATGCTGGGACTCTATGTCACTGGGAAGGAGGCCTGGGAGAAGTGGAAGGCCGAGCCGGAGAAGGTGATGATACTTGACGTCCGCACTCCCGAAGAGTACCTCTTCGTCGGTCATCCGACGATGGCTTGGAAGATCCCTATTACCGCTCAGACCTATGAATGGGATGCCGAGAAGGGGCAGTTCCCATAAAGCCTCTTCCCGATTTCGTCTCCCGAGTGAAGCAGGTGGCCAAGCCTTACGAAGCGATTCTGGTCATGTGCACATCCGGCGGCTGAAGTGCCATCGCCGTCAACCTTCTCGCCAAGGCCGGTTTCACGCACGTTTACAACATCATCGATGGCATGGAGGGCGATACAGTCACGGATCCTGACAGCGTCTTTCTGGACCAGCGGTTGAAGAATGGCTGGAAGAACTCAGGGTGTCCCTGGACGGACAAGCTCACGCCCGACCGGATGGTGCTTCCCAGCGGACGGTAACTGGGCTAAGGTCGCTGGCAAGTCGGGTTGGTGACAAATCGCGTTTGGGATCATTGGCTGCAGCGGCCGGTAGCTGGTGCCTCGGCAGCCGATCTTCAATAGCAATGTGGTCGAAGCCCGTGCGGCGACCTTCGGACGAACGGAATTAGATCTCTTCGCCCAATGGTGTGGGAAAGCGCTTGCTCTTTCTCACGCCAGGTCAGGAGCGCCCGCCATGCTGAGCGGGTACATGGGAAACGGGATGCGTTCGACCGCGCCATCGCGGCGTTTTCGATCCCTTACGCTGGCCAGAATGAGAAAGACCACGCCGCCCTGGAGCGCGCAGTCCGCAATGGCAAGGTCAAGGCAGTCTTTGAAGAAGAGCAAAGAAGGGAGAGGCAAGAATGCCTGACATGAATGGAATCGTGAAAGAGAGAGCCGCAGCGCCGATGTCCTCCCAATACAGGTCGCGAACCGAGATCCTTTCCGATACTACGAAGGATTTTTCACTGGCCGCGGGAGGTCCCCTTTATCAGTTTCTTTTGCGGGTCGGGCTTCTGAAGCCGCCTATGGACCGCGTGGGGGGGCGAGCCATCGTGATCACACTGATCGCATGGGCGCCCCTGCTTCTGCTAACGGTTCTAAGCGGCCGTGTGACCAGCGGCGTCAAAATTCCTTTCCTTCACGACTTTGAAGCGCAATCCCGGCTGCTGTTGGCCCTTCCGCTGCTCATTGCAGGCGAAGTAGCGATTCACCGCGGAATCCGCATGCTCGTGCTCCAGTTCGTGGACCGGCAGATCATCACGCCAACTGCGCTTCCGAAGTTCGAGAGCATTGTCGGATCTGCACTCCGGCTGAGAAACTCCGCAGCGATCGAATTGGGATTGCTTGCTGTCATCATCATCGGAGAAAATCTCTGGTGGCGCAACGTCCTGGCCATTCAATCGGACACATGGTATGGCGCGGTGACGGGTGGAAAGCACGTGCTGTCGCCCGCCGGTTATTGGTACGTGTTTGTGAGCATCCCCTTTTTTCAGTTCGTTGGACTTCGATGGTATTTTCGGCTGTTCATCTGGGGAAGGATGCTATTTCAAATCTCCAGGATGGATCTCAACCTGGTTCCAAGTCATCCCGACGGCCGCTGCGGGTTAGGTTTCCTCGGACAGATTGTCTTGACACTCTCGCCTTTTATCCTTGCTCACAGCGTCGTGCTCTCCGGATTTGTGGCGAACCGCATCCTGTATGAAGGCATTAAGTTGCCCGACCATGGCGCAGAGATCGCAGTGGTTACGGTCCTCCTCTTCCTGCTTGCCTTGGGGCCCCTTTTCGTCTTCACTCCACGATTGCTTGAGCAGCGCAAAGCAGCTGTTTACTCCTACGGTTCTCTCGCCAGCGAGTATGTCAACGAATTTGAGAAGAAGTGGATGAAGGGTGAGCGGCCCCCTGGCGAGCCCTTAGTGGGGACCGCTGACATTCAATCATTGGCGGATCTGGCGAACAGCTTCGCCATCGTGCAACACGTCGTTCCATTCCCATTCGGCAGAGAAGCGCTCATCTCCCTGGCGGTCCTGATCGTCTTGCCGCTCTTGCCTTTGCTACTCACCATGTTCTCTCTCCAGGAACTGGTAGAGCGCCTCTTGAAAGTATTGTTCTGACGTCTGCGGCCTCGGAGTGCTTTTACACGAAGGCGGGTCACCAAAGGGTACAGGATTGGGACAAATGAGAAGTTAAAGTGAGAGCGACTATCATAGTGCGACACAAGCCAGAATCCGCGCGTTTGGAAGAGTTCCCCGAGCCCGACGTGCAGTGCGAGTCAGGCATCGTGGTAACCATTGCAGTCGGTGGTTGCGGCACCGACCTAAAGATCGTCGAGGGCAAGTACGGCTGTGCTCCTCGCGGGAACTAACGTTCGTGAAGAATGGCATTCAAACCCGGACGCGGCTCGGGATTCAACTTGTTCGACGTGTGTTGCTCCTGCTGATTCAGGCTTTGCCGGGGACCGCACAAACAGTGTTTCCCAAGCATGGCCAGAGATCGACACATTCTTCAAAGTGAATTCGAATGTACGGCTGTCGTTTTTCGCAGCGACAACTCGAGAGGAGGCCCAAGGCACGGATGCGGAGATTGGACCCAACTTCGATTTCTTTGCGAAGCCACTGCGAAAGGCAGTCAGGTTCACAGTCTTTGACCTTGATCAGTCCAAGAGCAGGCTATTAATGCTCAGGGCTGGCTATCGTTATATGCCATCCACGACTGCGTCCACGGAGAATCGAGGCATCTTGGAAGCGACCGGTCGTTACCCTCTCGCCCGGGGATCGTTGGTGTCTGATCGAAACCGCATAGATCTCAGGTTCATCGATGACGAGTTCTCCTGGCGATATCGAAATCGGCTAACCGGCGAACGGGAGTTCGCAATCAAGTCCTATCACTTTGCTCCATATGTTCGCGCGGAAGCCTACTACGATAGCAAGCATGGGAGATTCAGCAGAACAACCGAAACCATTGGTTGTCCATTTCCTATCCCTAAGCACTCCGACATCGAGCCATATTACGAGCATTGGAACGATACTTCCAATGCGCCGAATCGACAGGTAAATGCCTTCGGGCTTGTTCTCAGTCTCTATTTCTGAATCCCATGTCGCCAAAGCCGGAGTGAAAGCGGCGTTAGGAATTCAAGCAGGCACAGGATCGCGTGGAGCCGGCGCGCGTGAGAGTACTCATGATTCGGGGCGCCCTGTTCCTTTCGTCTATACTCAACGCGGCGGGCGGGGCGCAGAATGATCTCAGATGCGGAGGCTACAGGGAGTGACGTGCTCCAAACAGGACGGACGGCCTGTGACAGGAGTGAAGATATCATTGAAAAGGGAGCTCAATGAATATTCAAGCCATGCTCTTAAGTTCCATGCTTCTGCTTACCACGTCACTCTTCGCACGCGAACAGTCCGACGTGATAGTCATGAAGAACGGCGATCGCTTGACAGGCGAGATTAAAGGCCTCGATTCCGGCGTACTTCAATTCAGCATTGATTACATCGACGGAACATGCGCGATTCAATGGTCGATGGTGGCTCACTTAGAGAGCAAACAATTATTCGTCGTGATGACCGAGGACGGATCGGTGTACACTGGAACGCTCCAGACCGCTGCAGGCACCGCCGGGCGACCGATGCGCATTCAGATAGCGGAAAGCACCGAGAGGGCAGAGACAATCGAGCAAACGCAAATGGTCCGGGTGATTCAGACCTCCGATAGGTTCTGGCAGCGGTTCAATGGCGAGGTTAACTCGGGCATTATGTACTCCAAAGGCAACCAATCAACACAGTACAGTCTGAGTTCGTCCGCTGAATACCCGCGACAACGATGGGCAGCGGGTGGAGCGATAACCTCATCATTGTCCTCCAGCGCGGGTTCCGACGTTTCGTCCCGAAATTCCTTGTCCACAAATGCTCTGCATCTGATGCGCTGGAACAATTGGTACTACACGGGTATAGCTAACTTCCTGCAAAGTTCGGAGCAGAACATCCAACTTGAGACCAATCTCAGCGCAGCAATCGGACACTATTTGAAGCACAGCAATCATGCAAAGATCTCGGTGCTCGGCGGCCTTGCGTGGCAAAACACAAGATACTCCCAATCCGAAGGTGTGCATGAAACCCAGAACGTCGCCGCCGCCATGGTGGGCACGGACGTGAAGTTGTTCAAGTTCAAGCAAACCAACCTGAGCCTTGATGGCGTGGCGTTCCCAGCGCTGTCCCAGCCAGGGCGTGTATTCTTCACTACCAATGTGACCTATTACGTAAAGTTCTTCGGCAAACTGAACTGGAATACCTCGTTCTACGGCAACTGGGATACCCAACCACCGGCACATTTGTCAGGCAGCGACTATGGAACCAGTTCGGGTCTCGGCTTGACGTTTGGTAACAGATAGCTCCATTGCCGGTGCGAGAATCAATGTGCCCTTTTTGCGATTTCCAGTATTTGTCTGAAAGACATTCGCAGGAAGAGAATTGCGATTGCGAAAGCGGTCGTTACAATTCATTTTTCATTTAGCTCTGACCCGAGTAGGATGTGGTTAATTTCCACAACACTGAATGAGGTTCGACGGTATGTACCGGCCTGGAAACGTGAAACTCGCTGCTCTCTTCGCCAGCCTTACTGTCCTTTGCGGCTGTAAGGACCTGGTTCCAGCGGACACGCGGAGCATACTTTTTTCAAGTTTTAAGCGTTCGGAAATTATTGGCTTGGTGGCGGGTTTTGGAACTACGTTTGCCGCGGTGCCGGATTTAATCGCGATGTTCCGGCGCCGATCGAGCGTCGGCATGAACCCAAGGATGGCTGCCATCATGTGTGCGTTTCAGATTCTTTGGGTCTATTACGGTCTACTGATCGCATCGCGCCCGGTGATTGTGTGGAACCTCATCGCGGTACTGGTCAACTCCCTGAGCGTTGGCGCCTACTTCTACTTCGTCCGCAGAGAAAGAAAGGCTGCGAGCATCAAATGAATCAAAGATGGCGGGAACCACCGTTCATCGCAGAGTGGTCCCACCCTCTGCCTGCGGCATATGTGTACGCGGCAGAGAAAGAATAGACCACGAGTCCGGCGCGTGAGGGCGCAGACGCTTGGCGGAGTAAAGGTAGACCACCCGGCCAGATTTGGTTTTCACAGACAAGCAGGCGTCGCGGTCGGAAGACTGTCGGCCGCACCAGGTGAAGATGAACAGCGGCGCGAAGATGACTACGACGCGGCAGCTGGTCATGGGACACCTGCCGCCACAGCACAGCCCCTCGACAGAAGAGCCGGGCTTTGGCGCGTGTCAAAGACCTACTTCAGGGTTATGCCGATATTCGCGATGGTGGAGACTCCCGTCGTGGTGTCGGTTACGTTGACAGCAAGCGTGGACGTATTAGCGTGACGACCCTCCCTTTACGCAGTCAGGCCGATGCGCTCATTGAGCGGTCTGCCGGGTGGTCGCATGATGAGTCCTCGAACGCGCCCTTCGCTTCAGTGATCATCGGCGGATTCTCGTTGACCGCATATCATCGCCGAGGCACTCGTCGTCCGTAAGCGTCATTTTGAGGCCGCCTAGGCAGCTCCTGTTTCCAACTTCAAGCTTGAACAGCGCCTGAAGTTCGCGCTGGGGGCT
>Ga0335069_10009728_pt1 | contig 13664 bp, 10 predicted proteins | sample Lox_Sample_11_FD_206714 | JGI IMG/M metagenome (GOLD analysis project Ga0335069, IMG submission 206714) | Soil microbial communities from Loxahatchee National Wildlife Refuge, Florida, United States - Lox_Sample_1.1 | ecosystem: Environmental > Terrestrial > Soil > Wetlands | place: USA... | reverse complement strand
ACCGACGGCAGCTTGCGATAGAGAGCAGTTTTGTCGGCAACGGCCACGACAGAAGTATAAAGGAGGTAGCCCGTTAACGAGCCTAGTCGATCTTCCAGACTCTCCGCAGACGGTGTCGTCCAATCCCGAGCAATCCGGAGCCGGCGCCAAGGAGCAGGAGCGCGGAAGGCTCGGGTACGGATGCCCCTTGATCATAGATCGTCAAGTTGAATTGCGTGTCGACCTGCATGGGTGTAGTCGAACAGCCGCCCGTATTCGGATCGCAGGTCACATACCGGACTTGGACGTCATACGAGTAGATTCCAAAATCGGTGTCTTCTGGGGTGTTGTCTGGAACAAATAGGTAGCCACCGACTAATGTGCAGCTTCCGCCAGGGGCTATCTGGCCAAGGCAGCTTGACACATTGAACGCGAAGGCATCCAAGGTCAGTCCATCCGTAGGGTCGCCGGACACAAACGTAGTGGAAGCGCCAAGAAACAATCCCCCGCTCCAGAATTGTATCGGGTCAGCGGAGTTGTTACTCAGCGTGAAATCGAGCGTCGGGAACACGCCCTCTTTCAAGTTCACGACGGGCGAGGTCAAAGTTAAAGTGACGTTGGCAGTGGCGTTGACTGCCCCCACCAGCAGCATCGCACCTGCCGCGATTAGTCCGAAGAATCTACTTCTTGCCATAGATCTTCCCCTTTTACGGTCGTCTGCGCTTTGTTTAAAGCCATGGCGCCGCGTCCGCTGGTGGGCCAAGGGAGCTGGCGCGTTGTGGCTGATGCAACAATTCAGGTTCCATTGCAAGGATTGAAAACAGAGCGATTAGGAGCCCGCCCCGGCAAACAAGCTGCAGAGACTTGCACAAACGCAGAACTTCGTTACCCTCAGTCAAGAGTTAACTGTCACCAAGCGTGACAATCTCCGGCAATCCCATCGGAGCGAGCATCAGACGAAAGTGGTACCCGAGTCATCGCCCTACGATTCCAACTCTTCCGCCGTCTTCGGCCAATCCTTCTTCAGCAGGCGCGACAGGCTGCGGTCGGCCAGCAGTCGCCCCGCGGTTTGGCACTTGGGGCAATAGTTCGTCTCATTGCTCGCGTAGCGGATGCGCTGGATCTTCCCTCCGCAGCGCGGGCATGGTTCGCGGAATTTTCCGTGGACGGCCATGCCTCCGCGAAACGCGGTGACCTTTTCGGGGAACTTGCCCTTGGCATCGGCGCGCAGGTTCTGCGTCCATTGCTGAAGCTGGCTGCGGGTTGCCGTGTAGAGCCGCTCGATCTCTTCGGCCGATACCTTCTGCGTTAGCGCGAGTGGCGAGAGTTGCGCGGCCCACAAGATCTCGTCGGAGTAGGCGTTTCCGATGCCGCTGAACAGGTGCGGATCGCTGAGCGAACGCTTCAGCGTGTGGTTCTCGGATAGCAGAATGGCAGTGAAGCGGGCGAGGTCAAGGTGCAGCACATCTTCGCCGCCGGGATCGAGAGCTTTGAGCCCTTCTTCGCCGCGAACTACGTGCAGCGAAGCTCGCTTCTGAGATCCGGCTTCGGTGAGGGTCAACATGCCGGTGGAGAATTCGAAGCTGGCAACATCGCTCGCGCGCAGCTTCGGTTTGTCAAACCAGTGGAGGCGGCCCGCGATCATCAGGTGCAGCACGAGCCAAAGATGGCCTTCGAAGCCGATGGCGATGCGTTTGCCGATCCTTCTCAACGCGACGACCTTGCGGCCGAGAGTGCCCTCGAGCGGAGGATCGAAGGTGCGCAAGAGATAGGGCGAGCGGATGAGGATGTTGCGCAGTTCGGCGTGCAGGATGCGCTGCTCGAGGGCTTCGAGGTAAACGGTGATGTCGGGTAGTTCAGGCACTTGGGTAAAGGATATCGCGTCGCGCTACAATCGACGCGATGCGCAGATTCTTCCGCTTCGTGCTGATGTCGCTGGTGCTGGTCACCGTCGGAGTCATGTCGGCGCTGACCGCAATGCGCGTCGCCATCCACGGGCGGGAGACGACAGTTCCAGATTTCGTGAAGATGACCGTGCCTGAAGCCGCCAAACTCGCCGAGAACAATGGCCTCGCCTACGCGATGGAGGGCCAGTTCTACAGCGCCGATGTGGCGGAAGGGCGCATCGTGTCGCAACAGCCTCCGGCGGGAACGCGCGTGCGGCGCGGCTGGCGGGTACGGCTGGCGCAGAGCCTCGGCGTGCAGCGCGTGATGATTCCCGACGTGCAGGGGGAGAGCCCACGTGCAGCCGAACTGAACCTGCGCCAGCGCGGACTGGAGATCGACACCGTCGCGGAGGCGCATATTCCCGACGTGCCGACGGAAGAGGTGATTGCGCAAAGCCCGCCTCCTGCGGCGCAAGGCGTGCAGTCGCCGAAAGTGAGCGTGCTGGTGGCGGCGACCCCCGATCCGCCTATATTCGTGATGCCGAACTTTGTCGGTCATTCGCTGGCGGAGGCGTCGGCCAACATCGAAGAGGCGGGATTCAAACTGGGGCATGTACAGACGGTGGATGCACCGCCGGGCACGGCGCCTTCGCCGAGCGGCACGACCGGTGGGAATGGTTCAATTACCACGGTGACGACAGTGGTGCGACAGGTTCCATCCGCCGGACAGAAGATCTCGGCCGATGTAACGATCACGTTGTTCGTGGCGAAGTAGTGCAACTTCAGTCTTCGTCGTAACGGCCGACACAGCAGCGCAGGAGTAGTCCTGATACTATTTCCCCGCCATGAATGCGGGACTCCGGCGCGGGGCTGGGCTGCTTTTCCTTTTTGGTCTGGGCTTATCAGGTTGCGGCGGGAACGCCCGCCACGTCGCGGCCACGGGTGTGCAGAGCCGTGCCGCAGCATCAATCTCTGACTCGCGTCCCGCCCTGGCTCCTCCGCCCATCACGACGATCTTGCAGCGGCCCAGCCGGCCGGGCCGAACACCATCGCCGCCGACCGCGACGGTGACCCTGACCACAGACTCGCAAACCACGCTCATGGCGCCGCAGTCGCTGGTTAGTTTTGCCGATGGTGCTGCGGGAGGCGAGCACACCGTCATCGTTGACGAAACTCAAAAGTACCAGCAGATCGAGGGCTTCGGTGCGGCATTTACCGATTCCAGCGCCTACCTGCTGAACGAGATCGCAACGCCTACGGCCCGCGCCGATGCCATGAACAACCTCTTCACCCGCGCCGGCACCGGCATCGGACTGACTTTCATGCGTACTCCGATGGGCGCCTCGGACCTGGCGCGCTATGACTACTCCTACGACGACATGCCCACGGGGCAGACCGACGCTGCCCTGGTTCATTTTTCCATCGCTCACGACCAGCCCGACATTATCCCCATCATCCAGCAGGCGAAGCAGCTCAGCCCGAAGATGAAGTTGATGGCTAGCCCCTGGAGCCCACCGGGATGGATGAAAACCTCGGGCTCCATGATCGGTGGTTCCCTTTCCCCGACCGCCTATACATCTTTCGCTAACTATTTCGTTAGGTATATCCAGGCGTACTCCGCCGCTGGCGTGACCGTGGATTACATCTCACTGCAGAACGAGCCGCTGAACGTACCAACCGACTACCCGGGCATGTCGATGGATGCCGCCACCCAGACCACCGTCCTGCGTGACTACGTCCTGCCTGCCCTGCAGAATAACGGGCTGACCACCAAGGTCCTGATCTACGACCACAATTGGGACAACACCGCGTATCCCACGACCGTGCTCGCCGACTCGGTGATTGCGAATTCCAGCCTGGTTGCCGGGTCGGCGTGGCACTGGTACGCCGGGCCTTCCGGCGCAATGATTACGCTGCAGAACGCCTATCCGGCGGTGGGCAATTACGTCACCGAGGCCTCCGGCGGAACCTGGATCTCCGACGAGGTAAAACAAGACTTCGAGATGATCCTTCACTCGCTGCGGAGTTCCGCGAAGAGCTACGTCAAATGGGGGCTGGCACTCGACCAGAATCGCGGCCCGCACACCGGCGGATGCGGAACCTGTACCCCCCTGGTGACCGTGAATACGCTCAACGGCAGCGTCGCGTATCCTATCGACTTTTATACGCTCGGCCACTTCAGCAAGTACATCTTGCCAGGCGCCACGCGCGTTTACTCCAGCAACGCCACCGGCATCATCAGTGCGGCGTTCGTCAATCCCGATGGCACGAAAGTGGTCGTCGCCTACAACGAAGACCCGGCAGCGAACGCCTTCCAGGTGCAGTGGGGAACACAAGCCTTCACCTACACGCTTCCCAGCCTGAGCGGTGCGACATTCACGTGGAGCGGAACCGCCGTCGGAAGTTATACGGTAGCGGCGAAGACGAAAATCCAGGCCTCCAGTTTCAGTAGTGTTTCCGGATTGCAGACCGAGAGCTGCACGGATGCGAATGGCGGCTTCGATGTCGGATGGATCGACGGCGGAGACTACGCTGTCTACAAGAACATCGACTTCGCAACGGGCGTCACTGGAGTCGATCTTCGCGTGGCCAGCGCCGGTAACGGAGGCTCAGCCGAGTTCCACCTCGACAGCCCGACGGGGACGTTAGTCGCCACTGCTACCATCCCGATTACCGGCGGCTGGCAGACCTGGACCACCTCTTCGGCCGTTGCGTCGGGAGCTACCGGCGTGCACGACCTCTATCTAGTGTTTAAAGGGACCTCTTCGGTCGGCAACATTAACTGGTTCCAGTTCCGCTGAGGTTACCGGCTGCCGCAACAACTCGGCCGCGGCTGCGTTAGTATTTTGATAGCCGTGGTGCAAGTCCGGAATCGTCCGGCGATCGAATAAAGAATGATCCGACAGCGGAGGCCTTATCGTGCGTCTTGTGCAGCGAATTGGACTGGTGCTATCCCTCGTACCCATCTTCCTCGTCAGCGGCTGTAACGGTTTCTTCACCTCGGGCGATTCCATTGCCTCGATAACAATTAGTCCCACCTCGCGGCTTGCGGCCAGCGGCAAAACGATTACCTTCACCGCCAACGGCACAACAGTGAACGGGGCTGCCAAGGACGTAACCTCAACCGCGACGTGGAAGACGACCAACTCAGCCGTGGCAACCGTGAGCGCTGGCGCGGTAACCACGGTTTCAGCCGGCACTGCCAGCATCACGGCGACGCAGGATTCGGAAACCGGCACTGCCAACCTGATCGTCACCGCGAGTACCCTGTCGTCGATCGGCCTTTCCCCCTCCAGTCCCTCGGTCCTGCAAACGCAACTTACGCAGCAATTCATGGCCACCGGAACGTTTGCCGACTCCTCCACGAAAGACCTGACCTCCATCGTGCAATGGACCAGCAGCAGCACCAATGTCGCCACCATCAACAGCTCAGGAGTGGCAACGCTGATCGCATCGGGACAGACCACCATTACCGCAACCGTCACGACCGATTCCGGAGTGGTGACGGGAACGACGACGCTGACGGTGCAGTAGGGCATCAAGTTTGTTCCATTTTGGGAACGTCATTTGTTCCGTTTCCAGAACAAAGGTCCCCAGCGCAACCGGTATCGTCCATTTCGGTGATAGATTCGTCCTTTCAGGACGAACCATGCTTCGAATTCGACTAGGATCTATTTCCGTACTCACAATATTTCTGCTGATCCTGACCGGTTGTGGCGGTGGCGGCGGCAACGGCGGAGGAGGGTCAACCATTGGACCGCCGCTCGTCACGCACTTCGCGCAGTTGACTCCGGACGTCTCCAATGAAGGTCAGCCTGGATTGGGAGGCACTATTCTGTATCAACCGGTGGCAGTGCAGTTACTGGATGCGAACAACTCTCCAGTTGTAGGCGCCACGATCAGTTTGAGTTCGTCGTCCGGCGCTGACTTTTTCCCGCCGTCTCCCGTCACTGTGAAACAAGGCTATGCAAGATTCATGGTGAGGCTGCCACACAAATCACTGCAAGATATTACCGTCACAGCGACCGCGACAGGCGGCGCCAGTCACACCATGAAGTTCAGCATCGGACCCGATGTGATCTCCGTATTCGGAAACGCGCGGTTCGGGACTTTCCTTGGTGCTGACGATCGAATTTACGGCAACGACATTCTGGGAAGCGATGGCAGCTTGGCATTCCGAACGGGAGTGGCCCAGGCTGGCTTTACTGTGCCGGAGGCGCTTTACCGTCCGATGGTTCTCGGGATCGATGGAAACCTGTATTTCGAGAATGAAGGGTTGTTGTTGAAGTTCGATGGCAATTTCCACCCTCTCTCCGCATTGGATATTCGATATCTCAACGCCCCGGCAGGCTTAACCAAAGCTCCTTCGTTTCCCTATGACCGCCTCACATGGGTCGGTGCCGACGGCACTATGTACTTTGGGTGTTCACCGACTGTGACGGTGGTTGGGCCAGACGGAATGACAATAAAGCAATTCGGGCTTCTCAACTCGGTAAGCTGCGTTGTAACTCCATCGGGTGAGCTGCTGGGGGTAACGGCCCCCGCTGTGTCGGGATTGAGCAGTGCCGAGGTTGCTTATGTGGACAGCCAGGGCCATACCACACGAACCACGCTGCAGCTCTCATCAAGCGATGGTTATCACGCGGCGCAAGGTAGCCATGGTGAGACGTACGTACAGGCTTTGAGTACCCTGGATTCCTTCAGCAGTTCCTTTGCTCACCAGTTCTCTTTTGGGACTACCGGAGTGTGGCCGGACATTTTGGGCTCAAACTCCGCAGGTGACCTTTATTTTGGATCTACCGAGCACAACGGCACTGGCGCGCCCTTGCCTCTGGTGGTCAGTGATTCGAGCGGAAATGTGAAATGGTGCATCGGCGTTTGCGACTGGTGGAACACCGGTACGGCATATGTTAACGGCGTGCCCGATTCCCAATCGGTGAACCTGACCTTAACCGCGGCGAGCGGCAGCGAAACCGCATATGTCTGTGACGGGCAGATGAAGACCGTCAATGTTTATCAATCTGGAACTCTGCAAGCACCGATCAACTTGCCATTGCGTACCGCCCCAAACTCGGGAACAGTGCAAATGAAATCTATGACGGCGGACCCGGCCGGCCTACAGTTGCTGGTACTCGACGGCGGAACGGCACCCTATGCTCTGCTGAAGTTGGACGTGAGTGGAAAGGAGATCGGTCGAACTGCTTACTCACAGTTTCAGGCACCGGCCGCACTGGCTGTTGCAAGCGACGGGACTCGCTACGTATTCGATGGCAAGGCGGGCGGAATCCACGTAATCGATGCGCTGGGTCAGTATGTGCGCCTGATATCGATCAACGGGGTGTCGCAGTTTCCCATCGCGGCCATGGCGAGCAGCCCCGATGGGAACTTCCTATTTAGCGCCGATGGCAACCTCGTTAAGATGGCTCCTTCCGGGGCGCAGCTCTGGAGCAAGCCATCCAGTTGCGCCTCACTCGCGGTGGATCAGAAGAGCCGCGTTTTCTGCGAAGCATATAGCGTTCTGGTCTACGATGACCAGGGTACCCTGATCGGACCTGCTATTTCGGCTGGTGGACATGTAGGGGGCAGCGGGGACCACATTCACGTCATTGGAGCTGGCGGTCGCATCTACCGCGTGACTGCGGATTGACCCTCAATCTCGTTTCGCGGAACAAGTTCTTTTTTGCATCCGGCGTGTTACGTTTGTCTCTAACTTGATCGGGACGACTGCTTGATACGCCGGGTCTTCAAAGCATTTCAGTATCGCGATTTCCGCCTGATGTGGATTGGGGCCTGCACCTCCAGCATTGGAACCTGGATGCAGATCGTCGCGCAGGGCTGGCTCATCTACCGGCTGAGCCACTCTCCTTTTCTGCTCGCGCTCGATCAGTTCCTGAGCGGGCTGCCAATTTTCTTGTTCTCGCTCGTCGGCGGGGTAATTGCCGACCGCGTCGAGCGCCGCCGCATTCTGCTCGCCTCGCAGTACATCCAGATGGCATCGGCGTCCATTCTCACCATCTTGGTCCTGAACGGACTGACGCACGTCTGGCCCATCCTGTGCCTGTCTTTTCTCTCCGGCTTCGCACAGGCGTTCGGAGGACCCGCCTACTCCGCCCTGATCCCCACGCTCGTCGAGCGCGAAGACATGCCGAACGCAATTGCCCTGAACTCCATCCAGTTCAACCTCGCGGTCACGCTGGGACCGGCACTGGCCGGACAAGCTCTGGCGCATTTCGGGGAGTCGTGGTGCTTCGGACTCAACGCCGTTTCCTTCCTGGCGCCGATCATCTCCCTCTGGATCATCAAGGCGCGGTTCCTGCCGGAGAAGACGAAAGAATCCATCTTCGCCAGCCTGAAAAAAGGCATCGCCTTCGCGCGCCAGCAGCCGGCCATGGAAGCGCTCATCGTGCTGGCGTTTTGTATGACGTTTCTCGCCATGCCGATGCGGACTTACTTCCCGGTGTTCGTGAAAGACATCTTCCACCGCGGGCCGGAAACTTACGGCAATTTCCTTTCGCTTATGGGGATCGGCTCCATCTGCGGTTCGCTTGCAATGGCGGGGCTCGGCAACATCAGCGGCAAGGGACGTATTGCCCTCGGCGGCCTGATGGTGATGGGCGCCGGCATCTCCGGTTTTGCCCTCTCCCGGGTTTTACCCTTGAGCGGCGCTCTACTGGTTGTCGTCGGAGCCTCCATGATGGCCGTCTTCGCCATGGTGATCTCTCTCGTGCAGTTGATCACCACCAACGAGATGCGCGGCCGCGTCATGAGCCTCTACAATTTCGCCTTTCGTGGTGGCATGCCGATGGGCAACCTGGCCTCCGGGTGGTTGGTGCCGATCTTCAAGGCGCCTCTCGTGCTCGGCGTCAACGGAGTGTTGCTGATCGCGATGGCGCTGTATTTCTTCCTGGTCCAGCGGCGAGTAGCAGCGCTTTGAGCAACCTCTTGCGCAACCTCGAAAGATCACTACGCCCTGACGTGGCGCTTACCTTCTCCGATTTCTTCCTGTGACTCGAGATACGAATTCAACCGCCTGAGCGCCTCGGGCATGTTCCTGCGACCGTAGCCGAATCGGACGTGGTTCGGTTCGTCGTACACCGTTCCGGGAAGCAACATGACACCTGCCCCCTGCACCAACCGGTCGCAGAATTCCAGCGCGCTCTCCGAGCCCTTCCAGCGCGGAAAACACATCGGGCTGGCATTCGGCTTCACCCACTCAAACAGATCGGAGTGCTCCATAAAGAACTGGTCGAGCAGAGGAACGTTGTGCCGAACCAGTTCGAGGTTGCGCCGAATCAGAACGTCGCGGTGCCGCAACGCGATCTCGCTGAGGAATTCGCTCGGAGCACTGTTGCAGATCGTGGTGTACAGCCGCATCTCGAAACACTGCTTCAACAGCGAAGCATTGCGCGACACCAGCCAGCCCAAACGCAGGCCGGGAAGCCCATAGGTCTTGCTCATCGAACCGAGACTGATCGCGTTCTCGTAAAGATCGCAGGCGGACGGCAGGCGCATAGCCGGATCGTGCTCCAGCTCGCGAAATACTTCGTCGCAAAAAAGAATGATGCCGCGCACGCGACAAAGCTCGACGAGCTCATCCAACACCGCCCGATCCATCAACAGGCCTGTCGGATTATGCGGCGTGCAGATGTAAACCATGCGCGTGTTCGGGCGAACCAGCTTCTGCAGCGCCGCCACGTCGTGCGCCCAGCCATCCTCCCAGCGACGCCGCCAGGCGCTGACCTCCGCGCCTGTACTGCGCGCCAGCTCCATCGCGCTCTCGAAACACGGCGTCTCGACGATGACATGATCGCCCGGCTTCAACAACGCGTGATGAACCAGCAGGATGCCCTCTTCCGCGCACGCGCTGACGAGCACCTGTTCCGGCGCAATCGCCAGGTAAATTCCAGCAACGGCGGCTCGCAACGAAGGCGCCCCGGGCGACTCGGTGTACCCGCACCAGTGCTGCAGCAATCGCTCGTGCGCTCCCGGCTCGAGATCGAGGACCTCCTGGATGGTGCGAGATTCGGCATCGGAGCTGGCCAGCAGATAGCGGGCGGAAAACTCGTGCCTGGCGAAGTAGTGCTCGATTCGAAAGGGCTTGGTTTGCATTTGGCTGAATGAGATTGGAGGGACGAGAAAACGATGCGGAAAATGATTGCCACTCCAGCTGAAGACTAAAATGCCACGCACGCAGATTGCTTGGTCAGCAAGGAGACCTCCGAATGCACGTTGACGCCGATACGTTAAATAGAGCCCAGGGCTGCTTGCTGGGACAACTAGCCGGAGACTCTCTGGGAAGCCTCGTAGAATTCCAATCGCCCGAGGAAATTCTTCGCAAATACCCCGACGGCGTGCGCGAGCTTCGCGACGGGGGAACGTGGGGAACGCTTGCCGGACAACCAACAGACGATTCCGAGATGGCGTTGATGCTGGCGCGGTCGCTGATGAAATGCAGGGGCTACGACCCGGAAGCCACGCGCAAAGCGTACGTGATGTGGCTCAATTCCGCGCCTTTCGATTGCGGCAATACCGTCAGGCGGGGGCTCCGAGGCGACCCAGACCACCATAGCCAGGCAAACGGGGCGATGATGCGCGCTAGCCCACTCGGGATCTTCTGCTGCAACCACGATCCGGAACGAACCGCAGATTTTGCCCATCAGGACGCCCGTCTTACACACCCACATCCGGTCTGCGTTCAAGCCAATGCACTCTTTGTCATGGGACTAGCGCACACCATCGCCATTGGGATGAAGCCTCATGAAACCTACGAATACGTCCAGAAATGCGCCTCGGATATGAAAGGGAAACCGGCGCTGATGAAAGCGGTCGCCAATGCCGCCACAAGTCCACCCCACGACTACGTGAGCCAGCAGGGTTGGGTGCTCATCGCCTTCCAGAACGCCTTGTGGCAGCTTCTCCATGCGGAAAACTTGGAAGAAGGCGTTATTGATACGGTGATGCGCGGAGGCGACACCGACACGAACGCCGCGATCGCCGGAGCGTTGCTTGGCGCCGTGTACGGACTCGATGCGGTACCCAGACAGTGGCGTGAAAGGTTGCTGAATTGCCGCCCGGAGCGTGGCAAACAAAATGTCATGCACCCGCGCCCAGAGTGTTTCTGGCCGGTAGATGCAATGGAAATCGCACGCTGCTTAGTGGCCGGCGGAATGACCGACGCGGAGGTGGCGATATCCCTTATCTAGGGTTTGGAAGGCGTAGTGAACCCCTAACAGAGCCCAGTGACGGCCATCATTGTGGCCGACAGCAGATTCAGGCGACTCTGGAATTCCCCCGGAAGGAACCCTCCATGCCTGAAGCCAGCCTGGAAATGCGAACTCTACCGAAAAAGCCCCCGGTCGCCGCCGGCGGGCTTGAACAATACCTGTCGCTAGCGCTCATGATTACCGACCCGGACTCTGTTGCCGAACTCATGCAACAACCGGAGGGTCGCGAGCGAACCGATTACGCGCTCACGGCTCTGCGAATCGGGCTGCTGGCGCTCCGGCATGCCCGCGGGCAGATTGATGCTGAGGCGGTAAAACACGAAGGTGAGAAGCTACTTTCCGATCTCAAGAACGCACTCGAGCGTTCCCGGAATGAAATCCATACCAACCTCACCACGGCTTTGAAGGAATACTTCGATCCCAAGGACGGGAGATTCCAGGAACGGGTGGACCGGCTTATTCGGAAAGACGGCGACCTGGAGCAATTGCTTCACAAGGAACTCGGCGGCAACGGTTCAGAACTGGCCACGACACTCGCCGCGCACGTCGGCGCAAACAGCCCGTTGATGAAGTTACTGAATCCGGAAGAGTCCGAGGGACTGGTTTTGACGATGCGTTCCGCGATCGGTGAAGTCGTGGAAGCAGAACGAAACCGCATCCTTAGCGAGTTCTCGCTGGACAACGACAAGGGCGCATTGAGCCGCATGGTCAGGGAGATCAGCGACCAAGGCGGCAAGCTACAGCAAGGCCTTGCGGAGGAAGTCGGCCACGTAGTCGAGGAGTTCTCGCTCGACAACGAGAACTCTGCCCTCAGCCGGTTGGTGAAGCGAGTCGAAGTGGCGGAGGAGACAATCACCAAGGAATTCTCGCTCGATGAACAAGGCTCCGCCCTCTCGCGCCTGTCAACAGTGATCAATGGCGCCAAAGAAGCAATTGACTCGAATCTCACGTTGGACAAGGAAAGCTCGGCGCTGTCTCGCTTGAAGAAGGAAATCGTGACCATCCTTGCCGATCACGAGCAAAAGGTCGAGGCATTCCAGAGCAAGGTGCAAACAGCGCTTGAGGCCATGAAGGTCCAGCGGGAGGAAGCCGCCCGTTCAACACTGCATGGCCGCGATTTCGAGGAGGTCGTCGCAGCATTTATCCAGAAGGAAGCACACAAGGCAGGCGACATCGCGACACACACCGGCAATACGAGCGGGGACATCGCACGATGCAAGGTTGGTGACGTCGTCGTGGAACTTGGGGCCGACTGCGCCGCGGCCGGTGAAAGATGCGTGATCGAGGTGAAGGAAGATGCCAGCTACACGTTAGCCAAGGCAAGGAGCGAACTCGACATCGCCAGAAAGAACCGGAAGGCCTCGGTCGGCGTGTTTGTCTTCTCGGCCAAGACGGCTCCCGAGGAGATGGACTCGCTGCTCCGCGACGGCAACGACGTATATGTGGTCTGGAACGTGGACGTCATCGAGTCCGATGTCATCCTGCGCGCCGGTCTTTCGCTGGCTAAGGCTTTGTGCGTTCGCCAGGCGAAGGAGCGTCAAGCGGACGAAGGGAATTGGGACGACGTCAATGCCGCTATCCTGGCGCTGGAACAGGAAACCAAACGTCTCACCAAGATGAAATCGCTGACCGAAACCATCCAGTCAAACAGCGACAAGATTCTCGATGAAGTGCGAAAGATGACAGCAGGGCTCGAGAAGCAGATCGGCGTGCTACTGGAGAGCGTGACGTCGCTGAGGCAAGCCTGAGATCCATCAGTCTTTGGCCCTCCTTGGAAAACACGACCGATCCCAACCCCCCGCGCAACCACGCCACATTCGACGCAGCGGGGTTTTCTTTCAAGTTGTTGATGCGATGATTGGTGGCGGCGGCTGGACTCGAACCAGCGACCTACGGATTATGAGACCGTCGCTCTAACCACCTGAGCTACACCGCCACTATTGAAAATAAATAAGTTAACCAGATATTACCAAAGGTACGTTGCATATTCGTTGCACAAAAAGAGACAATGCTGCTGTTCGGAGGACAGCATGGGCCGTTATCAACGAGGGCACGTTTTTGAGCAACATGGAGCATTTCACGTCCGTTACTACGTTACTGAGATTGTAGACGGTCACCCGACGAGAGTGCAACGGTCTGAGCGGCTCTGCCAGAAAGACAATAAGCACTATTCCAGAACATGCAAGCCTGTCCAGCAACTTGCCGCAAAAGTCATGGAGCGCATCAACGGACTTTCGGGCATCGTTCCAGAAACCAACTTGACGATATCAGATTTCTGGGAACAGATATATTTGCCGCATCTCGAGCGCAGCCAGAAGAAAGCTTCCACCCTCCACGGCTACAAAGCGATTTGGCGCCAACACCTGCAGGCCGCCTTCGCCGGTTTCAACCTCAAGGAATATCAAACCCACCACGCAACGCAGTACCTTACGTCTTTGGCGGAACGAGGTCTTGGCCCAAAAACAATCGCTCACATCCGCAGTCTTGCGAGCGGAATGTTCAAACACGCTCTACGTCTGAATCGCATTAAAGTCAACCCGTGGACAGAAGCTGGAAGCCTGATGCCCGTCAAGAA
>Ga0335069_10009727_pt1 | contig 13664 bp, 13 predicted proteins | sample Lox_Sample_11_FD_206714 | JGI IMG/M metagenome (GOLD analysis project Ga0335069, IMG submission 206714) | Soil microbial communities from Loxahatchee National Wildlife Refuge, Florida, United States - Lox_Sample_1.1 | ecosystem: Environmental > Terrestrial > Soil > Wetlands | place: USA... | reverse complement strand
ACAACACAATTCGGTCCCACCACGGCGGGCCCCCGTAATGGCCGCCGCCACGGGTTGACATTCCCAGGGGACGCCGGACGAGGGCATCGGCGCAAAAGCGCTGGCGCGGCGGGCGATTGACGCACTAAACGCACGTCGACATCGTGGGTCCCCACGACACGCTCGCACGGGCCGGCGAAGCGTTATGGCCTGCCTCCGGCTCCGCCCCCGCCCGCGCGCGCAACGCAATCCGACATAGGGCCCCTCCTTCCAAGAGAGCTGCACCTGCCCCTCCCGATGAGGCGGGTAATACCACCAGCCTAAGAGCGATTCGAGCGAATAATTGTTGCCACGCTGTGAGTTGCTTGCGGGTTGACTTAAGGTGTCGCAGTCTCGGCCGTCGGCCGCTCCGGTCGCCCGGGTGCGTCGGCGACCCGAACCGCGCCCGATATCAGCAGCGGGAGCACGGCGTCGCGGAACGCGGACAAACGCACGCATTCGGCGCGGCGCGCGTGACACAGCGCGCCCAGGCTGCTGATCGTCCGCGACGCCGCAGGCGCCAACCGCCGCACATCGCGGACCCGGACCTCCAGCAGGTCGCGCGGTTGAATCCGCTGGTGGCTCCCCGACGTCCCGGCGGCCCGCCGTTGCAGCGTTTCGGTGACGTCGGGTTGCCGTACAGCCGACCACAGGGCCGACGTATCGACACCGACCGGCCTCAGCACCACGAATTCCGTGCTGGCCAAGGCCATCTGCGACGGCAGGCTCAGCACGTTCCAGATACGCGGGATCCCGGGGTTCAGCTTCGCGAACAAGACGCATGGCTCCGACAGGAGGAACTTGCCGCTTCGGACGGATGCGGCAGCGGCGAGCGCGGGTTTCGCGCCGTCGTCGAACGCCGGGAGGCTGAAGTGGGCGACGACGTCGTCGAACTCGGACGGTCCGAGGAACGCCGTCGACCGGTCGGCCAGGCTGGACAACGGCACGTAGTCGGACACCGCCCGGACGGTCGCCGCCATCAGGCCCTCGGCGGCCGCGATCACGCGCTCGTTCGCGGCGATCTTGTCGTCGACGGCGCCGAGCAACCCGGCGATCCGGCGCCGTTGCGGCGCCGCGACGGTCGAGACCGAGACGTCGCGCAGGACCCGCTGGTTGAGCAGGGGCTGGCCCGATCCGCTCCGGTGATCGCCCAGCCCGCAGGTGTGCAGCGCGTAATACCAATACCGCGTGTCTCCGGGCTCCTTGGCCCGGCATACCAGCGCGTTGTCGGTGACCCAGACATCGGAATCGCAATACCGCAGGCTGCCGCAATACGATCCGACGCGGCCCAGGACGATGAGTGGGCCGGTCGCGTTGCGTTGCGCCGCATAACCGATCGCCCCGTTGGCGCCGTAGACGGGGAAGCGCCCGTCTGATGCCCGTCGCGGCGGACTGGTTCCGTTGCTGAATTCGAGATGGTCGCCCAGCCTGACCCTCACCGCAGGCGCCCCAGCTGTTCGCGCACCACTGTGTCCAGTCGCGCGGATTCGTCGAGCGCCGCCAGCAGGTCGCCGGTCAGCCGGGCGACCTTCTCCTCGACCGGCTCCCCGTCGTCGGCGGCGGCGGGGGGGCCCACATACCGCCCGGGCGTCAGGGCGTAGCCGGCGGCCCTGATGTCGTCCAGCGACGCCGATCCGCAGAAGCCCGGGACGTCCTGGTACGTCAGGCCTTTGGCGGCGGCGGACTGCGATCCGCACCACGCGTGGTACGTGTCGCCGATGCGAACGACCTCCTCGTCGGTGAGTGCGCGCTCGGCCCGATCCACCAGGTAGCCGAGCCCGCGGGCGTCGATGAACAGCACCTCGCCTGCCCGGTCGCCCTTGTGCATGGCGAAAAACCACACGCAGACCGGGATGCCGGTGCTGCGGAACAACTGCCCCGGCAGCGCCACCATGCAGGACACCAGGTCGGCCTCGACGATCCCGGCCCGAATGTCGCCCTCCCCGAGCGCATTCGAGGACATCGAGCCGTTGGCCATCACCACACCGGCCTTGCCGCCCGGCGCCAGCTTGGACAGGATGTGCTGAATCCAGGCGTAGTTGGCGTTGGTGGCGGGCGGAATGCCGAAGCGCCAGCGCGGGTCTCGTTCGTCGCGGGCCCAATCCTTGATGTTGAAGGGCGGATTGGCCAGCACGTAGTCCATCTGCATTCCGGCGTGCTGGTCGTCGGCGAACGTGTCGCCCCACCGCGCGCCCAAACCGCTGTCGTCGATGCCGTGGACGGCGAGGTTCATCTTCGCCATCCGCCAGGTCTGCTCGACGCTTTCCTGCCCGTAGATCGCGACTTTCGCGGGATCGCCGTCGTGCTCGGCGATGAACTGCTCGGTCTGCACGAACATCCCGCCCGAACCGCAGCACGGGTCGTACACCCGCCCGCTCGAGGGTTCGAGGACCTCGACGATCACCCGCACCACGCTGGGCGGGGTGAAGAACTCGCCGCCCCGCCGTCCCTCCGCCCGGGCGAAGTTGCCCAGGAAGTACTCGTACACCTCGCCCATCAGGTCCCGCGCGCGCCGGCCGCCCTCCTTGTCGAATTGCGCGCCGTCGAGCAGGCGCACCAGCTCGCCCAGCCGGCGCCGGTCGAGGTTTTCATACAGCCGCGGCAGCGTTGCGGCCTCCATCGCGTCGTCGACGAGCAGGCCGAAGTTCGGGGATTCCGCGTTGTGCGCCAAGGTCTTCCAGCGCGAGGCGAAGGCATGCCTGAGGAACACCAGCCCGAGGATGACGTCTTTGTACTGGCCGGCTGGAAGGGAGCCGCGCAGCTTGTTGGCCGCCTTCCACAGCGTGTCCTTGAGCTCTTTGTCGGTTGCCCGCATCAGCCGACCGCCCGCAGGTCGGCGGCCAGGTCCCCGCGGGTGGAGACGCTGAACCCGCCCAGCCCCAGCCACGACGCCATGGACTCCAGCTGGCCCGCCAGCGCCGCGACCACCTGCCGTCGCGGCGTATCCGGCTCGCCGAACGCGCCCATGACACGCAGCGAGTCGGCGGCGCGGTCGGCCTTGAGGTCGACCCGCGCCACCAGCCGCCCGTCCATCAGCAGCGGCCACACGTAGTAGCCGTATCGGCGCTTGGCGGCCGGCGTGTAGATCTCGATGCGGTAGTGGAAGCCGAACAGCCGCTCGACCCGGGGCCGGAAGAAGATCAACGGGTCGAACGGGCACAGCAGCGCGGTGCCGCGGTCGACGCGCGGCACCGTCCGGCCCGCCCGCAGGTACGCCGGCGCGGACCAGCCGTCGACGTCGACCCGCTCGATCTCGCCGGCGGACAGCAGGCCGGCGATCGCCGGCTTGACCTGCTGGGCCGACAGCCGGAAGTAGTCGCGGATGTCGGCCTCGGTGCCCACGCCCAACGCGGTGGCGGCCCGCAGCGTGAGCTCGCGGACTGCCTCGTCGTCGTCGACCTGGCGGGCCAGCACTCTCGCCGGCAGCACCCTTTCCACCAGGTCGTAGTGGCGCGCGAAGCCCAACCGGGTGGCCGTGGTGAGCACCCCGGAGGCGAACAGCGCCTCGGCGACCCACTTGGTGTCGCTGCGGGTCCACCAGGTGCCCTTCTTGCGTCGCGGCTCGGCGGCCAGGTGCTCCTCGATCTGCCCGGCGGTGCTGGGCCCGAGTTCCGCCACGGCGGCGACGATGCGTTCGGCGAGCTCGGGATTGGCCTTGACGATGTGGGTGCCCCAGCGGCCGTGGGTGTATTGACGCATCCGCCAGCGCAGCAGCGGCCAGTCTTCGACGGCCATCAGCGCGGCCTCGTGGGCCCAGTACTCGGCCAGCAGCCGCGACGAGCGGGGTCCCCAGGCCGCGCGGTCCAAGACGTCGCGGTCGTAGGGGCCGAGCCGGCTGAACACCAGCGCGTAGTGGGCGCGCACCGCCACCGACACCGAATCGAGTTGCAGCACTTGGATTCTCGATATGAGGCGCTTCAGATGCGCGCGGGTGACCGGGCCGACGGGCCGTGGGTCGCTAAATCCTTGGGCCGCAACGGCTATCCGCCGGGCTTGCGCGGCGGATAGCCTGGAGGTGCGGGGCGACACGCGCCGAGAATACCGGCTTTCCGGCCACCGTCGGCGGCGGCGCGACCGGGCTCACCCCGTGCTGACTTTCCCGTCCGCCGACACCAGGGAGCCCGCCTCCGGCGGATTCTTTCGTTCTTCGTATGCCGACTCGAGCGCGCCCGGGACCGGTTCCAGGTCGCGGTAGACGCCCATCAGCTGCTCGAGGATCCTGATCCGTTGCTGGCTCGCCTCGTCCACCGCGCGCAGGGCCTTGTCGCGATAGTGATCGGCCTCCTGCTTCGCGTCGCCGAGGAGCTGCTCGCGCGCTCGCTGGGCGTCGGCGCGCATGCTGGCCAGTTCGTCCTCGAGCTTGTTCTTGGCCTCGGCGTACTCGGCTTCCATGGCCTTTCGCTGTTCGGCCATGTCCGCCAGCACCTCATCGCGCTTGCGTTGGGCGGCCTCGGCCTCGGCCTCGGCCGCCGCGATCAGCGCCTCCGCCTCGGCCCGAGCCTCGGCCTGCATCTCGGAGGCCTCGTCGACCGCGCGCCGCAGCATCTTGGCCATTCGCTGCTGCACCGCGTGGGGCGAGGTCGAGGTCTCCGTGAGGACGGCGATCTCCTTGCGCAGGGCTGCGGCTTCCTCGCCGGATTCCCTCAGCCGGGCCCTGAGGCTCTCGACGTCGTCGCGGAGCAACTGCTGCTTGGTGGCCAACATCTCGATGTGGGCGTCGACCGCGGCCGGGTCGTAGCCTCTGAACATCCGCGTGAAGGTCTTTGCGGGTTCGGTTATCACTGCCAATTCCCCCTCCTGGCAACGTCTGTGAAAATCCCCGGCGATACCGACCCCGCGTCCGAGTATGTCATGGGCGCCGACGCGGGCGCTCAGGCCCGACGGTAGCTGTGAAACCGGTAGCGCAGCCCCGTGCGGCTGACCTGCCACTCCCCCGTCTCACCCAGCCACGCCTCGTCGAGCGCCGGGGCCAGCGCGTCCTCGTCATCGCGCGCCAGGTCGATGTCGACCTCGGTGACCTCGCAGCGGGTGGCCAGCGGCAACCCGAGCACGTAGATCTCCGCGCCGCCGATCACCCACGTCTCGGGCTCCGTGAGCGCGGCTTCGAGCGAACCGACGACCTCCGCTCCGTCGGCCCGAAAGTCGGCCTGCCGGGTCATCACGACGTTTCGGCGGCCCGGCAGCGGCCGGACCCGGACGGGCAGTGATTCCCAGGTTCGCCGGCCCATCACCACCGTGTGCCCCATGGTCAGCTGCTTGAAGCGGGCCAGGTCCTCGGGCACCCGCCAGGGGATGTCGCCGCCACGGCCGATGACACCGGACGTCGACTGAGCCCACACCAGACCCAGGGACGTCATACAGCGACGGGCGCTTTGATCGCCGGGTGCGGGTCGTAGTTCTTCACGACGACATCCTCGTAGGTGTAGTCAAAGATCGAATCCCGGTGCGCCAGAACGAGTTCTGGGTAGGGCCGCGGCTCGCGGCCGACTTGGGTCCGGACCTGTTCGACGTGGTTGTCGTAGATGTGGCAGTCGCCGCCCGTCCAGACGAACTCGCCGACCGACAGACCGGCCTGGGCGGCCATCATGTGGGTGAGCAGCGCGTAGCTGGCGATGTTGAACGGCACCCCGAGGAACAGGTCCGCGCTGCGCTGATACAGCTGGCAGCTCAGCCGGCCGTCGGCCACGTAGAACTGGAAGAACGCGTGACACGGCGGCAGCGCCATCTGCGGGATATCGCCGACGTTCCACGCCGACACGATGATGCGCCGCGAGTCCGGGTCGGTGCGCAGCAACTCCAGCGCGGCGCTGATCTGATCGACGTGCTCGCCCGACGGGGTCGGCCACGACCGCCACTGCACGCCGTAGATCGGCCCGAGATCGCCTGTGTCACTTGCCCATTCGTCCCAGATGGTGACGCCGTGCTCGTGCAGCCACGCGACGTTGGAGTCGCCGCGCAGGAACCAAAGCAGCTCGTAGACCACCGACTTGAGATGCACCTTCTTGGTGGTCAGCAGCGGGAAGCCGGCCGACAGGTCGTAGCGCAACTGCTGGCCGAACAGGCTGCGGGTCCCGGTGCCGGTGCGGTCGGACTTCGCCGCGCCCCGCTCGAGCACCAGGCGCAGCAGGTCCTCGTAGGGGGTCGGGATCGACACGCGGTCAGCTTAGCGGCGATCGCGGGGAGTAGAACGGAGGCCATGCCGAAGATCACCGACAGCGTCACCACTCCCGACGGCACGTGCCCCGTCGGCCTGTTCACCCCCGAAGGATCCGGCCCGTGGCCCGGCGTCGTCATGTACGTCGATGCCGGCGGGGTGCGCGACACCTTCGACCAGATGGCCGCCAAGCTGGCCGGATTCGGTTACGCGGTGCTGCTTCCCGACGTGTACTACCGCAGCGGCGACTGGGCCCCGTTCGACATGGCCACCGTGTTCGGCGACGCCAAGGAACGCGGGCGCCTGTTCTCGATGATCGGCAGCATCACGCCGGACAAGATGGCCAGCGACGCCGGCGCCTTCTTCGACTACCTGGCCGCCCGCCCCGAGGTGTCCGGGCAGCGCTTCGGCGTGTGCGGCTATTGCATGGGCGGCCGGACTTCGCTGGTGGTGGCCGGCCGCCTCGGCGACCGCGTCGCCGCCGCCGCGTCGTTCCACGGCGGCGGGCTGGTGACCGACGGGGCGGACAGCCCGCACCTGCTGGCCGACCGGATGACCGCGACGGTGTACGTGGGTGGCGCGGAAAACGACGCGTCCTTCACCGCCGATCACGCCGAACAACTCGACAAGGCGCTGACGGCGGCCGGCGTGGAACACACCATCGAGTGGTACCCGGCCGCCCACGGGTTCGCGGTCCCGGACAACCCGCCCTATGACCCCGCCGCCGACGAGCGCCATTGGGCGGCGATGACGGAGGTGTTCGGTTCGGCGCTATAGCGCCAGGCCGGCGGAGCCTTCCGCGGCGATCGTCTCGAGCAGCCGCGTCGCGGCAACCGCCGCGCCGTCGGTGCGGATCTGGCCGGCCAGCGCGCCGGCTCGCGCACGGGTCTCGGGCGTCAGGGCGGTCGCCAGGGCCGCCGACAGGGTCCCCGTCGTCGGCGCCGCTCCCACCAGCGCGGTGCCGATGCCCAGCTCGGCGGCCCGGCGCGCCCAGTACAGCTGGTCGGCCCCCTGCGGCACCACCACCTGAGGCGCGCCGGCCAGGGCGGCCGTCGTCATCGTGCCGGCGCCGCCGTGGTGCACGACGGCGGCAACCCGGGCGAACAGCGCCTGCTGGTTGACCTCGCCGACGGCAAAGCAGTCGTCCCCGTCGTCGATCGGCGCCAGGCCGGCCCAGCCCCGGGCGAGCAGCGCGCGGCGGCCCTGCGCCCGGATCGCCTCGATGGACGCCCGGGCGATGCTCTCCAGCGTGGGCACGGGCATGCTGCCGAAGCCCACGTACACCGGCGGTGCGCCGGCGTCCAGGAACTTCATCAACTCCGTGGGGAGCGGGCGGGTGTCGCGCAGCAGCCACGCGCCGGTTTGGACCACATCGAGGTCCGCCGGCTCCGGCCATGGGCCCAGGGCCGGGTCCGCCGCGAGCCACGGGCGGTCGGTGAGGGCATGGCCGCGGACGTTGTCGACCGGCGACAGGCCGATCGCGGCCCGGTGTCGGTTGAGCGTCACGCCGAAGTGCGCGTTCGCGTTCCGGGCGTCCAGGTCCCACAGCACCCGGTTGTCGACCATGCCCGGTGGCAGCGGCGCGCGCCAGAACGACGGCGGCGGGTGGTGCGGTGACGGCAGGTCCGCCGGGTGATAGCTCGCGTATACGTACTGGATGCCCAGCTTTTCGGCCGCCGAGCGGGCGCCCGCCGCGGCCGGCAACAGGCCCGCCGCCACCAGCGCGTCACACCCCTGGGCCGCCGCGGCGACCGTGTCGAACTGCGCGGCGATCAGCTCGTCGATGTGCCGCCGCAGATCGGCCTCCGACGGCGGCGTCGCGCCGGTCACCATCGCGCGCACCGACTCGCCGAACGGCACCAGTGGCACACCGAGTCCGGCCACCCGCTCGGCGAACTCCTCGTCCGGCGGCGCGCAGATGCGGACCTCCGCGCCGAGCGCCTGCAACTGCACGGCCAGGCCGACCAGCGGCTCGACACCCCCCCGCGAATCGTATGTCGAGAGCAACACGCGCATTTGGCCACTGTGCAGCAGCGCCGCACCCCCCGGGGAGCCCGCGGCGGGCGGCCGGTGCGTTTGCCGGACGAAACGGTTTCGATCGTTCTGAGCGAAACATCGCCTGACCGTCGCCGGCCGCTCGGCGTCGTGGTAGGCAAGCAATTTGCCTGTTGTCCGCGCCGGCGCCCGGGCGAAGTTAGCGAACTCCGGCCGAGTAAGTTGCTGCCGGAGGTTACTGCCGGTGAATGAGGCTTTCACCGTGTTAGCGGTGGTGCGTAACCGAATTTGCTAACGACAAGTGGCCCGCCGTTCCAACGATGCCGTGATCGGGCGTGCAGCTAATAAACCGTGCTAAGAAACCCGGTGCCGATGCGCTGGACTGCAGCACGAATCTATTTGGCATGTGACAAATAGCTAATACGAGCAGGGACGGTGGACTTGTCACGGCCCTTCCCATAACATTTGCTGTCATCGCGTTCAGAAAATGAGCGCGACTTCCCGCTTTCGGGGCGATATGCGAGGGCGACGACGGGAGCACCGTGATCGCAAAGATTCCCAGAGCCGCCAACGGTGGACGGGTCGAGCGCCGAAGCCCGAGGCCGCCCGACCAGTTGCCCATCGACGAACTCCAGCGAATGCCGGCCCTGCTCGTCCTGGAACGGCTGCCCGCTCCGGCCCTGGCGGTTGACCGCGCGGGCACCATCCTGTTCGCCAACGGCTCGTTCTGCGACATGGTGGGCCACTCCCCCGACGAGCTTCTCCAGATGGAGTTCGAAGACATCTTTCGCAGCCCGCCGGCCGACGATCCCTGGGTCACGCTGGTCGGCACGGGCGCCAAGCGGCTCGTTGAGCTGCGGCACAAAGCCGGTCACTCGGTGTGGGCGAGCATGAGCAAGTCGGCGATGCGACGCCGTGACGACACGGTGGCGCTGGTCACCTTCCACGACCGGACCGAGGAGCTGTGGGTCAAAACCGACGCGCCCGATCACGAGATCGGCAGGTTTACCAACTGGGCCAGCTGGGCCCGGTGGCTATAGGCGGTGCCGAGCGCCAGCTGGTCGCTCTTGGCGCGCTTGAGGTACAGGTGCGCCGGATACTCCCAGGTCATTCCGATGCCACCGTGCAGTTGCACGCACTCCTCGGCGGCGTGCACGGCGATGCCGCTGCAGTAGGCCTGCGCGATGGCCGCCGCGGTCGCCGCATCGTCGTCCTCGCGGGCGCACGTGTCGGCGGCGTACCGCGCAACCGCGGTCGCGGCGCCGATCTCGAACCACAGGTCCGCCAGCCGGTGCTTGATCGCCTGGTAGGAGCCGATCGCGCGCCCGAACTGCTTGCGCTGCTTGACGTAAGCCAGCGTCGTGTCGAAACACCACTGGGCCACCCCGAGTTGCTCGGACGCGAGCAGCGCCGCCGCAGTGCGCAGCGCTTCCGCCACGGCGGATGCCGCCGGGCCGACCCGTGACGACGCGGCCCCCGAAAAGCTGACGCTGGCAAGCGGTCTCGTCATGTCCAGCGCCAGCACCGGCGTCACCTGCACGCCCGGCGCCGTCCGCGGCACGGTGTGCAGCTCGAGCCCGTCGGGGCCCGTCGCCGGCACCACCAGCACGTCGGCCTCCCCGGCACCCGCGACGCTGCCGACCAGTCCGCTCAGCCCGCTCACACCGTTGCCGCCGGCGGTGACGGCCGCGACGGCATCGCCGGGCGCGGTGGACAGCGGCACGACCAGCGCGGCGGTGAGCTCACCCCGGGCCAGCGCGGACACCGTTTCGCTGTCGCCGGCGCGCAGCAGCGCGACCGTGGCCAGCACCGCGCTGGACAGGAACGGCACCGGGGCGACGGCCCGCCCGATCTCCTCCATGACCACCGCGGCCTCGCGCGCACCCGCGCCGGCACCGCCGAGCGACTCGGGCACCAGCAGCCCGGCCACCCCCAGCTCGGCGGCCAGCATCCGCCAGATCCCTGAAAAGTCCCGCGGCTCAGTGCCATAGACTCGGGCCACCGATTCGGGCGGGCACCGGTCGGCGAACAGGTGACGGACGCTGTCGCGCAGCGCCTCCTCGGTGTCGGAGTACAACAAGTCGCGCTCGCCATGTCCGGTCATCGGGGCAGGTCCTTCCACGCGACATCCTTATCGACGCGGTGTTCGCCCGGCAGGCCGAGGATCCGCTCGGAGATGGTGTTGCGCAACACCTCCGACGTGCCGCCCTCGATGGAGTTGCCGCGGGCCCGCAGGTAGCGGTAGCCGGGCTCGCGGCCGACCAGGTCGACCGTTTCCGGTCGGCGCATGGTCCAGTCGTCGTAGCGCAGCCCGGCTTCGCCGTGCAGTTCGATCTCGAATCCCGAGATCGCCTGGGCCAGGCGGGCGAAGGCCACCTTCATGCCCGCACCCTCGGGCCCCGGCTGACCTATGCTGGCCTGCTGGCGCAGCCGCTCACCGGCCAGCCGCAGGACCTCCGCCTCGACCCACAGCCGCATCAGCTCGTCGTGCATCGCGGGGTTGCGCAGCGTCGGCTCTTTTCGCCAGGCCGCGGTGACCTTACCGATATGGCCGCCTTCCCGCGGCGTTCCGGCGCGCGTGCCGATGGCGATGCGCTCGTTGTTGAGCGTGGTGGTCGCGACGCGCCAGCCGCCGCCCTCCGGGCCGAGCCGGTTGGCGTCGGGGACCCGGACGTCGGTGAGGAAAACCTCGTTGAATTCCGCCTCGCCGGTGATCTGGCGCAGCGGCCGGACCTCGACGCCGGGTTGGGTCATATCGCACAGGAAGTACGTCAGGCCAGAGTGTTTGGGCACGGTCGGGTCGGTGCGCGCGACCAGGATGGCCATCTGCGCGTGCTGGGCCTGCGACGTCCACACCTTCTGCCCGTTGACGATCCAGTCGTCACCGTCGCGCACCGCGCGGGTGGACACCCCGGCCAGGTCCGAGCCGGCACCGGGCTCGCTGAACAGCTGGCAGTAGATCTGTTCGCCGGTGAACAACGGGCGCAAAAACCTTCGCTTCTGTTCGTCGGTCCCGAACGCCGCGATCGTCGGCGCCGCCATGCCCATGCCGATGTAGTTCTTGACGGTGCCGCCCACCGGCGCACCGGCGGCGGCGAGCTGGGCGTCGACGAGTTGCTGGGCCCTGCGCGACAGGCCCAGCCCGCCGAAGCCGTGCGGCAGGTGCACCCAGGCCAGCCCCGCATCGTATTGCGCGCCAAGGAATTCCCGCGGTTCGGTTGTGGCCGGGTCGTGCTCGTCGAGCAGTGTCCGGACCCGCGCCGCCAGGTCTGCTTCGGCACTCATTGGGACTGGTACCCCTGCGCGGGGCCGAGCAGCAGGCCGCCGTCGATCACCATCGTCTCCCCGGTGATCCAGCTCGCCGCATCCGAGACCAGAAAGGCGACCGCGCCCGCCACGTCGGCCGGCTCGCCGATGCGCCCGAGCGCTATCGTGGCCGCCAGCGGATCTTCGTGGTCCTTCCACAGCGCCTCGGCCAGCCTGGTGCGCACCACGCCCGGGCAGATCGCGTTGACCCGGATGCCCGGCGAAAGTTCCAGTGCCAGTTGCTTGGTGACGTGGATCAGCGCGGCCTTGGTGGCGTTGTACAATCCCATCGCGGGCGACTGGTGCATGCCCCCGATCGAGGCGGTGTTGACGATCGTGCCGCCGTGCTCGCCCATCCATGACTTGACGACGAGCGAGGTCCACAGCAGCGGGGCCCACAGGTTGACGTCGAAGATCTTGGTGAACCGGGCGTGGTCCTGGTCGATCAGCGGACCGTACGCCGGATTCGTTCCCGCGTTGTTGACCAGGATGTCGACGCGACCGAAGCGCTCCAGCGCGAGATCCACGCAGCGCCGCGCGGCCTCCTCGTCGACGGCGTGCGCGCCGACGCCGACGGCCTTCTCGCCGACTTGTGCCGCGGCGGCGTCGGCCGCCTCCTGCTTGCGGGCGGTCAGCACCACGTCGGCGCCGGCCGCGGCCAATTGCTGGGCGATCGCCAGCCCGATTCCGCGCGACGCGCCGGTGATTATCGCGGTACGGCCGGTCAAATCCAGTGAGGTCATCGCGGTATGCCTTCCGTCGCGCGAACGCGAACTATTCGCCGTTGGCTACAAGGATGTTTTACACATGTGTGTACGTGGTATGCGACCCGCATGTTCACGAAATTAACCCTCACGAAAAGACTGGTGATGGGCGGGGCGGCCGCCGCGGCGATCGCGGTCGCGCCGATCGCCGTCACCGATTCGGTTGCTTCCGCAGCGGCGCCGGCCGGCCCCGCGCCCACGCATGTCGTCTTCAAGGACGACCCGGGTGGCGGCGGCTGCGACGCCAACGGCAACTGCGGGTCCGGGGGCCAGAACCAAGGACCCGGGGGCGGCCCCGGCGGGCAGGGCTGCGTGCCGGGCGTCGGCTGCGGCTCCGGCGGCCAGTTCGCCGGTCCCGGCGGCGTCCCGGGCGGCACGGGCTGCCTGCCCGGCGTCGGCTGCGGTTCGGGCCACGGATAACACTTCAACCCTCAGGGACCCTCAGCCTCCCGGCAGCCTGGTGATCCAGGCCCGGGAGTCTGCCGGGTCGATGACGTCGTCAAGTTCGAACGTGGTCGCTGAGCGCAGCGCCTTCCCGTGCTGATATGCCGCCGCCACGAGCTTGTCGAACAGCTGCTGGCGCGCAACAGGATCCGCCTCGGCCGCCAGCTCCTTGCTGAAACCGAGGTGCACGGCGCCCTCCAGACCCATCCCGCCGATCTCCCCGGTCGGCCAGGCCACCGTGAACTGCGGCGCGCGAAAAGAACCGCCGGCCATCGCCATCGCGCCCAGCCCATAACCCTTGCGCAGGATGATCATTCCCAGCGGCACCGTCAGCCTCGCGCCCAGGACGAACATCCGGCCGAAGCGGCGGACGGCGGCCTCCTTTTCCGCGTCCGGCCCGACCATGAATCCCGGCGTGTCGCACAGCGAGATCACCGGCAACCGGAACGACTCGCACAGGGCGAGAAAGTCGCCGGCCTTGTCGGCGGCCTCGGCGTCGATCGCGCCGCCGAGGTGGTGGGTGCTGTTGGCGATCAGCCCGTATGCCACCCCCTCGACGCGCACCAGCGCGGTGACGATCCCGACGCCGTAGTCGGGCCGCAGCTCCAGCACGGAACCGACGTCGACGACCGACGCGATGGCTCGGTGCACGTCGTACGCCCGTAATCGGTTCTCCGGCACCACATGTCGAGCCAGCCGCGGATCCGGCGCCGCCCAGCCGTCGGCCCCGCTTTCCAGGGAGCCCTGGAAATACGAGAGGTATTGCCTGGCGAGCGATACGGCGTGCGCCTCGTCGCGGGCGACCAGGCTGACGACGCCGTTGCGCCGCTGCACGTCGATCGGCCCGATCGCCTCCGGCGGGTACACCCCCAGGCCGCCGCCCTCGATCATGGCCGGCCCGCCCATGCCGATGTTTGCGTCGGGGGTCGCGATGATCACGTCGCACACCCCGGCCAGCGCCGCGTTGCCGGCGAAGCAGCGGC
>Ga0335069_10009725_pt1 | contig 13665 bp, 8 predicted proteins | sample Lox_Sample_11_FD_206714 | JGI IMG/M metagenome (GOLD analysis project Ga0335069, IMG submission 206714) | Soil microbial communities from Loxahatchee National Wildlife Refuge, Florida, United States - Lox_Sample_1.1 | ecosystem: Environmental > Terrestrial > Soil > Wetlands | place: USA: Florida... | reverse complement strand
CGCGGCCAGCGCAGCCGGGTCGGCATCGGATCCACTACGCGGAGCGGATTGGTGTAAAAGAAATTGGTGCCGTCGAGGCTGCCGCCGGACAACACGCTGTTGTAGAGCGCGCGTTCCACCACGTCCATGAACCGCGCGTCACCGGTCGCCAGGAACATGCGCCAGTTCCAGAGCACGTTGGCGATGTTCGCGCAGGTCTCGCAATGGGCGGTCGTGTTGGGCAACTGATAATTTCGTCCGTAAGCCTGGTGGACGCGCGTGATGGACTTCTGATCTTCGGCGCCGTCGGGGGACGCGCCATCGTAGAGCGCGCCGCAGCCGCCGGTGATGTACATCTTTTGCTGAATGACGTTGGTCCAGATCGGACCGAGCGGCTCCCACAGGGTCTGGTCGCCCGTTTCCATGAACAGGTCCGCCGCGCCGGCGTAAAGGTAGTTGGCGCGCACGGCGTGCCCCATCGCTTCCGTTTGCTGGTCGAACGGAATGCGGTCCTGATTATCGTCGCCGCCGTCGGTGATTCGACTGCGCAGCGCGAACAGCTTTCGGGCGAGTTCCAGGTAACGCGGCTCGCGGGTGGCGCGGTACAGCTCGACCAATCCCATGTAATGCGATGGACAAACGGAACTGCGCGCCGCCTCGGGCGTGGCGTTGCTGAAGGTGGCGCAAAGAAAATCGGCCGCCTTGCAGGCGACGGCGAGCAGGTTGGTCTTCCCGGTGGCCCGGTAATGCACGCACGCGGCCGTCATCAGATGCCCGAGATTGTACAATTCGAAATTGTTGCGGTCCTGAAAGGGCACGGCATTGGTGTCGCCGTTGCGTTCGGCGATCAGCACGGGCGTGTGCAGATAACCATCGGCGCGCTGGGCCTGCGCGATGACGGAGATCGCGCGGTCCAGACTCCTGTCGAAATAATCGTCGTTTGTCACCGCACAGGCCGCCGAGGCCGCTTCGATCAATTTGTAGAAATCACCATCGTTGAATGGCGCGCCGCGGTGGACGCCTTCCGCCAGCCCGGCGGCGATTTCGAAGTTGCGAAAGAATTGCGTGTAATTCGTCCCCTCCATCAGACGGCCCATGGCCGGCAGCGTTTGCATCCGGCAGACCTCGAAGCGGTCGGCCCAGAACCCGCGCGTCCAGCGGACTTCGTCAAGGCCGACGGTGCGGACGGCGGCGTGCGGGCTGGCGCTGGTATCGACCACGCCGGGTTCGGCGGCGGAGAGCGACGAAGGCAGGAACGCGGACAGGAGGCAAGTGGACAGCCAGATGAAATTCCGGATGGAGAAGGCGGCGTTGACGAACGCGCTCGACCCATGTGCGGGCTTTGCTTCTTGCGCCTGTTCTCGGTTTGGCTTTCGCATGGCGTTTGGGCGCTTCGTGTTTGCGCGAGCGTATCGCTCCGGGGACAAATTATAGCGCACAAGCCCCGGCAGGTGAAGTCTGCCGGAAGTGAATTGGCTTTCCAAAGAACGACGGCTTGTTACGATGCTGATGAAGATGATTCCGCTTCGGCTTCTGCTTGCCGGTTGGTTGCTGGCATTCGCGTTTTCCGCGACAGCCGGCGACCGGACCGCGGCGGAAATCTGGGTTTCGCCGGATGGGGCCGACGCAAACGCCGGGACGCGGGAACGACCCCTGGCATCCGTGAGCGTGGCGTTGCGCAGGGCGCGCGAGCTGCGGCGATTGGCGGACGCGTCGGCGAAGAACGGGGTCCGCATCATTCTTCGCGGCGGAACGTATCCGCTGACCAGCCCCTTGCTCGTGCGCTCGGAAGATTCCGGAACGAAGGCCAGCCCGACGATTATCGAAGCCGCCGACGGGGAACGGCCGGTGTTGAGCGGCGGGATCACGGTCGAGCGGTGGAGAAAACCGGAGGGCGAGATCGCCGGTTTGCCGGCAGCCGCGCAGGGGAAAGTCTGGGTCGCCGACGCGCCGGAGTTCGGCGGACGACGGTTCGGATTCCGCCAGCTTTGGGTGGACGGGTCGAAAGCGATCTGGGCGCGGCAACCCAACGGCGACGCGATGGAGCGATTGCTGGCCTGGGACCCGGCGAACGCCGAGGCGTGGATTCCAGCGGCGTCGGTTCCGACGATCCGCGACGCGTCAGGTTTGGAGATGGTGATCGATCAGGTGTGGGAGATCGCCGTGCTGCGGGTGAAATCGCTGCGGGTCGAAGGCGACCGGGCGCGAGTGAGCTTCGAGCAACCGGACAGCCGGATTGAATTCGAACATCCCTGGCCGCCGGTGATCGTGGACACGAACTATCACGCGCCATTCTTCCTGGCCAACGCAATCGAGTTTCTGGATCAACCCGGCGAATGGTTCGCGGACACGGCGGCGGGCAGCATCTATTATTGGCCGCGGCCGGGTGAGGACATGGGACGCACGAAGGTCGTCGTGCCGGCACTGGAATCGGTCGTGCACGTTGAGGGCAGCGCGGACCGGCCGGTGGGCAACGTGCGATTCAAGGGGATCAGCTTCGCGTACGCGACGTGGTTGCGGCCATCGGTGGCCGGGCATGTGCCGCTGCAGGCGGGAATGTTTTTGCTGGATGCCTACAGATTATCGCCGCCGGGGACAGCGTACGCGCACGGTCTCGACAATCAGGCGTGGATTGGCCGGCCACCGGCGGGGGTCTCGGTCCGGGGCGCGCACGACGTTGTTTTCGAGCGCTGCCGGTTCGAGCACATGGCGTCGGCGGGCGTGGATTTCCAGTGGGGCACACACGACGATGTGGTGGAAGGCTGCGTGTTCCGCGACATCGGCGGCAACGGCATCCAGATGGGCAAGTTTTCCGACGAGGGCGTGGAGACGCATGTGCCGTATAATCCGACGGACGAGGGCGAGATTTGCCAGCGCGAGCGCGTGGCCGACAATCTGGTGACCGATTGCGGCAATGAAGACTGGGGCTGCGTGGGCATCGGCGTCGGGTACGGCCGGGAAATCGCGATCGAGCACAACGAGGTCCGCGATCTGCCGTACACGGGCATCAGCGTGGGGTGGGGCTGGACGAAGGCGCGGAACTGTATGCGTGACAATTTCATTCACGCCAACCACGTTCATCATGTGGCGACGCGCCTCGGCGACACGGGAGGCATTTACACGCTATCGGCGCAGCCGGGCACAGTGGTCAGCGAGAACTCGATCCATGATATTGTGATGAGTCAGTACGTTCCCGACCCAGAGCACTGGTTTTATCTCTACCTCGACGAAGGCTCGTCATTCATCACGGTCCGCGACAATTGGTGTCCGGCGGAGAGGTTCATGAAGAACGCCAACGGACCGGGCACTCGATGGCAGAACAACGGGCCGAAGGTTTCGGTGCGAATCAAGGACGCGGCGGGATTGGAACCGGCGTTCCGAGACCTGTTGACGAACGAACGGTAGAAACGATTAACGATTCACGCTGCGAAGCGTGACCGTCGCATCCTTCAATCCATCAGACTGCGCGTGGAGCGTGATTCTGCCCGGCGCCGCCTGTTTGGCGCGGACGATGACGAGGCACAGGCCGTTGAACGCTTCGCGTTCTGTGGACGAGAACGACACGTGGCTCGTGGCATCGCCGTTGTCGGTCGCGACGATCTCGCCCGGACCGTCGATGGAGAAGCGGACGGAGTTCCTGGCGCGCGGCGCCATCGAGCCGCTCTGGTCTTCGACGGTTACGGTCACAAACGACAAATCCTTTCCGTCCGCGCGGATTTGGGCGCGATCGGCCTTCAACTCGATCTTCGCGGGAGAGCCGGCGGTTCGCACGGCGTCGGTCGCCCATCTCCGGCCATTTTTATAAGCGACGACTTCGAGCGTGCCCGGTTCGTACACCACTTGATCCCAGCGGAGGCGATATTCGCGCGGCCCCAGTTTCTTTCGGCCGAGGGACCGGCCATTGAGGAACAGCTCGGCTTCATCGCCGGAGGTGTAGACCTGCACGGGCGTGACCTGGCCGATGCGCTCGGGCCAGTTCCAATGCGGCAGGATGTGGGCCATCGGCAGGTCCGGCCGCCACCGCGCCTGGTAAAGATAGAATCGGTCCTTCTTGAAGCCGCAGAGGTCGATGATGCCGAAATAGGAACTGCGCGACGGCACTTCGATCTTGCCCGACGCTTTCAGCTCGTCGTCCGCGCGCGCTTGAGTGGCTGGCTCCGTGAAGACCAGGCGGTTCGTGCTGGCGCGGTCGTAGGGCGTCGGCTCGCCGAGATAATCGAAACCAGTCCAGACGAATTCCCCGGCGACGAACGGGTTGTCATCCTGGCCCTTGAACTCGGCGTCGGGCGGCATGGCCCACGGCGGCGCGGCCACGTCGTAGGAGGTCACCTGAAAATCCACGGACCCCTGCTTTTTGTCGTCGCTGAGGGGAAAGAAATACTCGCCGCGCGAACTGATGCAGGAGGAAGTCTCGCTGCCGAAGAGGGGCTTGGCGGGATTGTTGGTTCGAAACGCGGCGTAGCCGAATGGCTTGTAGTTGTAGCCGAACACGTCCACGACGTTTTGGAAACCGTTCGTGCCGGACTCGATGACGTGGAGGGCGGCCGTGACGGGTCGCGTGGAATCTTCCTGACGCACAAGCGCGGCCAGTTGCGCGCCGAGTTTCCAGCCGTCGGATTGGCGCTGCTCGGGGACCTCGTTGCCGATGCTCCAGAGAACGACGCACGGATGATTGTGGTCGCGGCGGACGAGCGCGCGCAAATCTTTCTCGTGCCAGTCGGGAAAGGCGAGATGGTAATCGCCCGGACGTTTTTTCCGTGCCCAACAATCGAAAGATTCGTCCATCACGACGAAGCCGAGGCGGTCGCAAAGATCGAGCAACTCCGGCGCGGGCGGATTGTGGCTGGTGCGAATCGCGTTGCAGCCCATGTCGCGCAGCAACTGGAGCTGGCGTTCAAGCGCGCGCGCGTTCACGGCGGCGCCGAGCGCGCCGAGGTCGTGGTGCAGACACACACCGTTGAGGCGTACGCGGCGGCCATTCAGGAGAAAGCCGTTGTCCACTGTGAATTGAATCGTGCGGATGCCGAAGGGCGTTTCGACGCGGTCGATGAGCCGGCCATTTTGTTCGAGCGAAGTCACGGCGACGTAGCGGCACGGATCGGTGACGCTCCACAGGCGCGGATTATTGAGAACGATTTGCGCTGTGCAGGAGCCGGTCTCGTGCGGGCCTATCGGCACACCGTCGGTTGCCAGCGAAGCAACGGATCTTCCTTTGGCGCCGTTCGCCCTGAGCTCGAAGATTTCGTTCTTGACCGACACTGCGGCAGCATCGCCGGTTTCGTTATCCACGCGGGTCTGAATTCTCACGGTGGCCGCCGCCGGGTCGACCTGGGGTGTGGTAATGAAGGTGCCCCAGTGTTCGACATGCAGGGGCGCGGTTTTCACAAGCCAGACGTTGCGGTAGATGCCCGCGCCCGGATACCAGCGCGACGATTCCGAGGGACTGTCGAGGCGGACAGCGAGCACGTTATCGGCGCCCGGTTTGACGAACGGGGTGAGGTCCAGCTCGAAGGAGGAGTAACCGTACGGCCAACCGCCGACGAACTGCCCGTTCAGCCACACCTCGGAGTAGGACATTGCGCCATCGAGATCAAGAAAGAGTTTCCTGCCCGAATCCGCCGACGGGATGAAAAAATGCTTTCGATACCAAACCGGGCCCCAGTATTTCAGTTTGCCCGTCGCGCCGTCGTATTCTTGGCGGAACGGGCCTTCAATCGCCCAGTCGTGCGGCAGGTTCAGTTGTCGCCAGCTGCTATCGTCAAATCCCGGCTGCGTGTAGGAGACGTCGCTGCCCAGATTGCCGTCGGGTCTCGCCGTGGGCGAATTCGTTGTCAACTCCGCGCCGGTGGCGGTGACCCATTTCTCGACGTTGGTGTAGTTCAATTGATCGCCCGTGCCGGCGGGATCGTCATGGGTGAACCGCCAGTTGTCATCAAACAGAATTTGCTCGCGCGGCGACGGCGCGGCGAGGGTCGGGTGCGTTGTAAGAAGACAAGATGATGTCAGAACGGCAATGATCGTGGATCGAAGCTGTGTCACAGCCAAGAACCTAGAGAGTTCCGTGGACAGGTGCAAAACTTTTTCCGGCGGTCGTTCTACTTCGGGGCCGGCTTGTGCAGTTCGGCGAGCTCCGCTTGGAAGTCGGCCAACTCCTGTTTGTAGAGGCTGACGAGTTGGGTCCAGTGATAATTTGCGGGAACCTTGTCGATGGCGCCGGGAACGGGAATCTTGCGCTGCGGGGTCTGCAACCCGTTGGCGAACCGGTAGGTCTTTTCCGTCAACGCGGCCAGGCGCTCATAGGCGTTGACGCTGGTGGCGAGATCGTCGCGGGCGTGGTCCTTATCGGCGAGGTCGTGGCTGTAATTGTAGCGGAGGACGTGCATGGCGGCGCCAGCTTTGGCCGCGTAGAACTCGCTCATCGCGCGGATGCAGCGCATATCGTTGCGGAGTCGCTCAAACTCGTCGCAGTTCTTCGTGACGAACGGCGCGGCAGCATCGATGGCGTCGACGGCACGCTGCGAGTCATCGAGGATTTCACGGATGATTTGCGGCGGCGTCTCGCCCTGGTGCGGTTGTTTCTTCCACTCTTTCTCGACGTACTCCTGCAACCGCTCGCCCGGCGGCGACTGGGAGTTCCATAATTCGGGGAACGCCTTGTACTTCATCGGATCGACCAACTGATCGAGCGTCATGCCGAGCGACAACGTCTGGCGGTTGCCCTCGGTGATGCCGAAGCGGCGGATGATCCGCGGGGCGCACTCGCCGGAGGTGTTGTAGGCATCAAGGATGCGCATGGCAGCCTTGCGAGTGCCGTACATGTCGGCGAGGCGCCCAATCCAATACGCGCGGTCTTCGTCGTCGGGGATATCCGGGTTCCACGCGTAGCGCGCCCACGCTTCGAACCAGATCCAATCGCGGTTCCATTGTTTGAGCGGCGGATCAGCGATGTCGGGCGAGTCGGGCCAGTTCCAATACGAGAGCGGATAGAGATGGATGCCTTTGGCGCCGAGCCGGTCGCGGGCGGCCTGGGCGCATTTCTTGATGAACTGCTGGTCGCCGTAGCGGAACGGTTCGAGATTGGCGAGGATGTGGATATTAACGAGGTGCATGCCGAGCCTGGCCATGGCGAGATGGATGGCCTGTTCCTTGCCGCGCGGCTCCCAGGTGGTCAGCGATTCGCCGTTGTATTTGGATTCGGTGTAGAGATTCGAATAGACCTGGAGCGCGGCGGGGACGACGACCGATCCGTTCATGGCGTGAGTGCGCAGGACGACCGGCGGCTCTTGGGCCAACCCGGCGGCCTGCATTCCATCTTTCACGCCGGGCAGGATCACCTGCGTGCACCATTCGACCTGATTGGTCACGCCTTCGAGTGCTTCGCCGAGACAGACCATGAGGCCGACGTTGGGATATTGTTTCACGAATTCGGCGATGGATTTCCGCGTGTAATCAGCGACAAGCGGCGTGGGCGCGGCCAACCGGGTGGCGATGCCGTTGTGCTCGGCGAACGGTTTCGACACGTAGATGTTATAGAACATCTGCACGAGCCAGATGCCGCGTTTGTCGCACTCGCGGGTGATGTAGCGGAACATCTCGACGTTTTTTTGGAAGACATCGTCGGGCACCTCAACGGCGTAGGGGTAGTCCTTGAGCTTCACGAGCGAGGCGAACGGATGACCGTTCCACAGGTAGAGCGTGTTCATCCGGTTCTCGACCAGGAAATCGAGGTACTCCTGCCAGAACGCCTTGTCGTAGAAGAAGGGGAACAGCTCGGGCGTGTACGGATACTCGTAGTCGCCCCGGCCCGGCAGGATGGATGTTTTCTGCATGCCGATGCACGGGCCGCGCAGGGCGAAGGCGGGCATGTCGGCGAAGCGCAGCTCGGCCGGCAGCCGCCGCACGACACGGATGCGCTCGGCCAGATCAAGGCAACCGTACAACGCGCCGGAATCGTCGGAGCTGACGACGACGACCAACTTATTGTTCCACGCGCCGAGGACGTAGCCTTCCTTGCCGGGCTCGCCGGGCTTGAGCCTCAGCAAACCGTCGGCAATCAGCCGCTTGATCGTGGGGTGGTCAACGCCGGCGATGACGATGCGGTGATCGGGTTTGACGGTGCCATCTTTGTTTTCGACGACGAGGTCGAGGCCCGCGTCCTTGATCGCGCGGGCGAGGCGCGCGGCGCCGAATTCGACGCGCGGCGTGGCGTTGGACGCGAGGACGATGGAAACCGTCTCGGCGTTGAGCGGGACGGACGTCGCCAGGATGAAAACCAGCACGATGATCGGGCGCCAAAAGAATTTCACGAGCGGGCTTGGATTTGGCCGGGTGTTCACGGGGTCAACAACGCGTCACTGTGTCACAGCGGCGCAATCCGCGCCAGCCAAAATGCGGCGGCGAGGGAACATGACCGGCCGTCTATTCGCCCACGGTGTCAAGCGTTGTAAGTCGGCCCCGACTCTTCATGGCGCGGCAGACCGATTCTGTTGTGGGCCAAGCGGATGGGGCTGGCACGTAAGTTGCACCTTATAAGCACCGGATTGAGTGCTGGGGGGGCCTGGTTTGCCTTCGAGCGAGCACCACGCAAGTATCCACAACAGGCCGATTGAGCGGGCCGTAGGATAGAGTAACCATGATCGAGTACACGATTGACCGGACCGACCGCCTCGTCAGAGTGCGCCTGAGCGGTTACACAACCACCGCCGATCTGGCCCGGCACTACTCGAAGGTTCACAGCGACCCCGCGTACGATCCGTCCTTCAACGTGCTGTTCCGGATCAATGACAATGTGAATGGGCCGATCATGGTAGATGTCCCGAGTGTCAGCGGGCAGTTGGAAGCCGTGGCCAGGCTCCAGAACGCCACCAAATGGGCCATCGTCATGTCGCCTGGAATCCGCCGCGCCGTGTTCGAGTTCCTGGTTCCCACGCTCAGTCTCGCTTCCGTCCAGATGCGCTTCTTCGATGATGAACATTCGGCGCTCGCCTGGCTTGATGTGGATCATGCCGACGCGGGTAATGCCCGTCAGTGACAGTCATCATGGGGGCGCAGTGTGGGATGGGGCAAAGACCGGCTGCGGCGGGATGTCAGGCTTCTCGACGACCATGACACGGAAACGTCGGCAGCCTGAAGCAGATGGGCGATTGCACCGTGCCGGGTTACGGCAGCACCGTCGCCCGATAGAATCGAGATGGTTGATTGGTGGCAACTCCGGAGTCCACGACCGTGACCGGTCCGGTGGTCCCCGGAATGTTATTGGTCAGCGTCATCCAAGTGGCGTTGACAAGGTTGGTCGTGTAATCGACCCGGTAATAGCGGTTGGAGCCCGTGAGCAGGCTGATCTGTACGTCGCTGCCGACGATCTTTATTCCCAGAATCCCCAGATCGTTGCCGAGATTGTAGTTGATAACGCTGCTGATCCAAGAAATGCGCGATGAAACGCGGGTGCTGTAGAAGGCACCGGGCACCGCGACAGGATAATTCGTCGGGACCAACGTCCAGCATCCGCCATCGCAGTCTTCGAAGTACAACCCCCTTTGATCCACCACGGCGGCGTTGAATTCGTCGGCCGACGAGCCGTCGAAGCTGAACGGCCCCGAGACCGAATAATGAACTCCCGCCAATTGCCATGTCGACCCGTTCTGAATGAACAGGCCGCCGCTGGAATCCCCGGGGGAGAGATCGCATTCATTGGTCATACCGTTGAGTTCAAAATTTGCGTACAGGAGCAGGTCGTCACCGCCATTGGTGTAGACGCCGGCGACTGTGTTTTGTCCCCAGCGCTGGACGTGATCGCTGGTGGACCACATCCATCCATTGGTCGGGCCGTTTACCGAGACCAGGCTGCCGCGTTGCGTGCCCCGCCCGACGGCAACGCATGGTTGGCCGACCTCGTCGGATCCTGTGTAGAGAGGCGCGTAATAGGGGAACGTTTGCGCGACCTGCCAGATCCGCAAATCGGTGCCAGGATCGTCGAAGTTTGTCACGGTGGTGTAGGTGAAACCGTTCAGGACGAATGGCTGACCAGCCGAGCCGCCGATGTGCTGCGCGGCGATGAAGAAAGTCGGCGCGATGGGGGTGCCGAGGTAGAGGCCCCACTGGCCTTCGTACTGCCAGCCGCTGTTGGCCAGGGAGCCGGTCGGGGCGTTGGTATTATACGAGGGATCGTCGGTTGCCACGAAGAGCACCGCCCTGGCATTGGGGACGACAAGCAGTGTCAGAACAAGACCCAGCCACACACTGCATTTTGCTTTTGTCCCCTTCATACCCGCGCGGTTGTATTGTAGCTCGAACAGCGACCACCAACAAGCCCGATCCTGTGCCGCGACGACGCGCTGCCTAGGCCTGCACGTCGTCCTGCCGCGTCCGCCGCTCTTTGCCGGGAATCAAAGGATGAGCCTGATTGCCCTTTTGAAACAGCAGGGGTACTGGTGGGTGCCGGTGAGGAGGCTGCGACCGGGTGCGGTGATACCTGTCAGTGACAGGCATCATCGGAGGCGCAGTGCGAAATGATGAATAGTGAGGTGTGACCCTCTGGCCCCGCGAAGGCAGATAAGTGGAAGCCGGTTGGCTAGTGTTGACCTGCAAGTAGCGAGAGGCTGCTTCTGGACTCTGTCCTCTGTCGAAGCCGTCATCTACTCTGCTGCTGCTTGACACTTCTCGCAACTAACCGGAATCCCAAGATGTGACTGCGAAGTTTAGGGTCTACAGCTTCCCTTGCAGTACATCGGGGCCAGCCTGATGTAAGCACATTACCCCCTCGACATGCCTTGCATTCTCTGAGAACATCATTGTCGGCGTTGGTGGGTTCTGAGAACTCCAACAAAAACCAATCGTCACACCACTCCGACACGTTGTTACACATGTCTTCACACCCAAAAGGACTCGCCTTGTCCTTATGTCTACCCACCGGCTGCAGAAGAAAGTTCCCAGACGGATCCGCCTGACTTAAGAGGTCATCTATGAAAGCCGGCATCACGTTTCCCCAAGGATACGGCTGTCCACGGCATCCACGGCATGCTTTTTCCCATTGGTTCTCCGAGGGCAACGAGTAGTTAACCCCAGTATTCGCCGCCAGCCAGTCCGCGAACGCTTTGGCGTCAAACCAGTTCACGTAAGTGATGGGTACATCCTCTCTCAGTTCTGGCATCGCACCAGTTTCTTTGCAGACCTTAATCCATTCTTCTTTGGGCCACTTGTAATGAGACAGTGCGAGGAATTCGAGCCACTGTTCGACTGTGACTGGGTACTTTTGAATCTGATACTCCTCTACCCATGTAACGATCTGCGGGCTTTCCTCCGCTTCATGTGCATCCTCCTCGTTTACACCCCGCAGGAACTCCCCAGCCGGAACTGTCACCATTGTGATGTTCATACAACGACTCCCGTATCCTAACAGCTATCTGAAGTCCGTTCACGAGCTTTGGCGCGCCCTTGTAGAACAAGACGCCGTCCTTTACAGCCCAATCAGCGGCAATCATTAGGGCCGACTCCTGACACGTGACAAACTGTCCATTCGCCGCGCCACGTGCGCATGGTCTACCGTGCCGCGGCCAGCCTGTAAACAGCAAAGCGCCGCCCCGTTTTCTCGCTCACCGTGCCAAGTGTCAAACGGGGCGCCATTTGTCGGAGTTGCGGACGCTCCGGCTCCGGGAAACGGATTCGGGGCAGGCGGGACGCTCCGTTCTACTTTGGGGACCTTTCGACGAGATCAGGGCAGGCGCGGGGGTCTGCCCCTACGTTTGGAAACAGTTGCGAAGGGAAGGTCGAGTGCGGATACTGGCGTCCCAGAATGTCCGATGTGCTATCGATAACGGAGTTGCGGAAGGCGTATGGCGACACGGTCGCGGTGGACGGCGTTTCGTTCACGGTCGGCCGGAATGAAATTGTCGGGCTGCTGGGTCCGAACGGCGCGGGCAAGACCACGACGATCAATATGATTCTCGGCGTGGTCGAGCCGAGCGCGGGCGGGATTCGCGTGGAGGGTGTGGATCTCGCGACCGACCGGTGTCGCGCGCTCGAGCGGACGAATTTCGCGGCAGTGTATTCGCCATTGCCCGGCAACCTGACCGTCTCACAGAACCTGCGCATCTTCGGGCTGATTTACGGCGTGGACGAGCTTCACCTGCGGATCGAGGAGCTGCTGAAGCAGTTCGACCTGGTGGCGTTTCGCGACGTGAAATGCGGCGTGCTGTCGTCGGGCGAACAGACCCGGGCGGCGCTCGCCAAAGCGATGCTGAATCGGCCGCACCTGCTGCTGTTGGACGAGCCGACGGCGTCGCTCGATCCGTCGGTGGCGCGGGACATTCGCGGGCGGATCCGCGCGCACGCGTCGCAGGGCGAAGGCGGGGTGTTGTGGACCTCGCACAACATGTACGAGGTGCAAGACGTGTGCGATCGGGTGCTGTTCCTGTCGCACGGCAAGATTCTGTTGCAGGGCAATCCGAAGACGCTGCCGGCGGAGCACGGCAAGGCGAATTTGGAGGAGCTGTTCATCACGGTGGCGCGCGAGCCGCTCGCGCTGGGAGGAGAATACACGAATAGCACGAAGTAGACACGAAGGACACGAATGGATGGGAAAACAAAAGGGGCGCGGCGGGTGGGGGCGATTGTGCTGCGGCATTTTTATCTGCTGCGGGGGAGCCCGGCGCGGTTGCTGCCGCTGTTCGCCTGGGTCGCGGTGGATATTCTGCTGTGGGGATTCATCACGCGGTACCTGAACAGCGTGAGCAACTCGGGGCTGAACTTCGTGCCGACGCTGCTCGGGGCGGTGTTGCTGTGGGATTTTTTTACGCGGGTGATGCACGGCGTGGCGGCGGCATTTTTCGAGGACGTGTGGGCGCGGAATTTTCTCAACCTCTTCGCCACGCCGCTGAGGATTTCGCAGTATCTGACGGGGCTGGTCATCACGAGCATCGCGACGAGCATGATCGGACTGACCGTGATGCTGGTGATGGCGACGACCGTGTTTGGGCTGTCGTTTTTCAGTTACGGGCTGATGTTCGTGCCGTTTCTGCTGGTGCTGTTTCTGTTCGGCATCTCGCTGGGGATATTTGGGTGCGCGCTGGTGCTGCGGCTGGGGCCGGCGTCGGAATGGCTGATCTGGCCGGTGCCCGCGCTGTTGTCGCCGTTTGCCGGTGTGTTCTATCCGCTGGCGACGTTGCCGCAGTGGATGCAGTGGGTATCGAGCGTGCTGCCGCCGGCGTACGTGTTCGAGGGCATGCGGCGGATCGTGGCGGGCGGCGCGGTGTCGGGGGTGTCGCTGGTATTCGGAGCGGGGCTGGCGGTCGTGTACATTCTCCTGGCGTGCGGGTATTTCGTGGCGGTGTATCATCACGCGCAGCGGACGGGGCTGATCGCGCGGTACAGCGCGGAGACGTTGAGCTGATCGATGCAGGATCGGCACAGGCTGGCGCAACGACACGATTCATTTGACGATGGCCCCCTCACCCCAACCCTCTCCCCCGGAGGGGCGAGGGGATGTTTCTCCCTGTGTCCCGGTTGTTCCCGTGTTGCGTTGGCACCGCCAAATCAAGTGTCGGCACGCAGCGGCGCAGAAATCAGGGATCGATGGGTAGAACGTGACCCCCCTTGGGGTAACGGGGGAAGTATTGGCGATGAAGCGAGCCGAGGTCAAGGCAGCGCCAAGTGGCAACGGCCGGGTCGACGTGGGAGCCACAGCGGCGG
>Ga0335069_10009724_pt1 | contig 13665 bp, 12 predicted proteins | sample Lox_Sample_11_FD_206714 | JGI IMG/M metagenome (GOLD analysis project Ga0335069, IMG submission 206714) | Soil microbial communities from Loxahatchee National Wildlife Refuge, Florida, United States - Lox_Sample_1.1 | ecosystem: Environmental > Terrestrial > Soil > Wetlands | place: USA... | reverse complement strand
GCACATGCTCCACCTGACGCCGCGCGCGCTGCCGCACCAGACCATCGTGTCCAGCGCGCTGCACGTCACGCCCGATCCGGCGCGCCGCACCCGCGCGACCGACCATTTCGGCAACAGCGTGACCTGGATGTTCCTCGATCTGCCGCACGCGGAATTCGAGGTGACGATGGAGGCGCAGGTCGACGTCGCCTTCCCGCCGCCGCCGCCCGACGAGGCGACGCTGCCGTGGGAGCAGGTGGCGGAATTCGCGCGCGCGGGCGGGGCGAACTGGCGCGCCTCGGAATTCGCCTTCGACAGCCCGATGGCGCCGCTAGATCCGGCGGCGGGCGCCTATGCCGCGTCCTCGTTCCCGCCGGGCCGGCCGGTGCTGGCGGGCCTGCGCGACCTGATGGGCCGCATCCGCCGTGAATTCGCCTTCCGCGCGGGCGTCACCACCATCGCAACACCGGTCGCCAGGGTGCTGCAATTGCGGGCCGGAGTCTGCCAGGACTTCACCCACCTGATGATCGCCGGCCTGCGCTGCCTCGGTCTACCGGCGCGCTACGTCTCCGGCTACATCCGCACCCGCCCGCCGCCCGGCGCGGTGCGCCGCCGCGGCGCCGACCAGTCGCACGCCTGGGTCGGCGCGTGGCTGGGGCCGGAGCATGGCTGGGTCGATGTCGATCCGACCAACAACCTCATCGTCTCGGACGAGCACGTGGTGCTCGGCTGGGGCCGCGATTTCGGCGACGTGAGCCCCGTCCGCGGCGTCATCCTCGGCGGCGGCCGCCACAGCCTGACGGTCGCCGTCGACGTCGAGCCGGCGTGACGCGGCGCCGCCCCTACGCCTCCAGAAACCCCACCATTCCCGCCTCTAGCACCGCGCATGTCAGCGGCCCGCCGAACACGGCGCCGGTGTCGATGCCGATGCGGTTGGCACGGATCACCGGCGCCTTCGTCGGCGTGTGGCCATGCACCACCACCGCACCCAGCGCGGCATCGGTGAACAGGAAAGGCTGGCGGATGCGCAGCAGATCTTCGCGCGCCTGCGCATCCAGTGGAACGCCCGGCCGTATTCCGGCATGGACGAACAGATAGCCGCCCTCCCGGTGCGACAGCGCCAGACCCTGGGCGAAGCCGCGATGCGCGGCCGGGATACGGGCGGGCCAGGTCTCGCGCGGCGAGTCCGGGTCGATCCCCCAGCTTTCCAGCGCCGTCCGTCCTCCCGAATAGAGCCAGTCCGTCGCCGCCGCGCGCTCGCCGGCCAGCGCGTGCAGCATCGTCTCCTCGTGGTTGCCGATCAGGTTCACCGTCGGCACGCCGGGCAGCGGCGGCCCGCCGCACAGCAGGGCGATCACCCCGGCACTGTCCGGCCCGCGATCGACGTAATCGCCGATATGCAGCAGCAGAGGCGCGGCGGCGGGGCGGCGCGCGAGGTCGGCGGCGATCAGCGCGTGCAGGGTGGCAAGACGGTCAGCGCAGCCGTGGATGTCGCCCACGGCGTAGATGCGTCGGCCCGGCGGCAGGCTGGCCGGCGCTTCGTGGAACCTGATCATCCGCCCCAGGCTACACGCTCGCCAGGAAACCGCCACTCGGGCCTCTCGCGGATCACGTCCGTGCCGCACCGGCCCTGCCGGCGCCGCAGGGCAGGGGGCGCCGTGGTGGCGCGCGGCTGCATCGAACTGCTGGCGGGGACGAAAGTGAAATGGTAATGGGCGGATCATATGAACCGGTGGAATTTTGGCCGGCAACGTCGCGTTTATTCGACCGACCCCATTTATTCAGCCTGTCGCCACCGATGCGGGTGGCGGCATGCGCGGCCCTCCTTTCACTGCATAAGGACATAACGGCCAGCAAATGCCGCGCTACCTCGTCACCGGCGGTTGTGGATTCGTGGGTGCGCATCTGTGCCGCGCGCTGCTGCGCGAAGGCCATGCCGTGCGCGTGCTCGACGACCTTTCCACCGGTCGGCGCGAGAACCTGCCCGACGGGGTGGAGCTTCTGGTGGGCGACGTCGCCGATCCCGTCTGCCTGGAAGCGGCAATCGCGGACATCGACGGCTGCTTTCACCTCGCCGCCGTCGCCTCGGTCGCGCGCGCGGCGGCGGACTGGCTGGGCACCAACCGCATCAATCTCGGCGGTGCCATCGCGCTGTTCGATGCCATCGTGAAGCTACCGGCCGCGCTGCGCCCGGCCGTGGTCTATGCCTCGTCGGCCGCCGTGTATGGCGAGCCGGCCGTTCTGCCGATCGCTGAGACGGCGGAGAAGCATCCACTTTCGGCCTATGGCGTCGACAAGTTCGCGATGGAGCTGCACGCCTCGGTCGCCGCCGCCGTGCACGGCCTGCGCGTGGTCGGCCTTCGCCCGTTCAACATCTACGGCCCGATGCAGGACCCGCGCTCGTCCTACTCGGGAGTGATCTCGATCTTCTGCGACCGGCTCTCCCACGGCCGCCCTGTCGAGATATTCGGCGACGGCGAGCAGACGCGGGATTTCGTCTTCGTCGCCGATGTGGTGGCCGCGCTGCTCGCTGCGATGGCCCTGCGGTCCGAGGGGGCGCCGGTATTCAACGTCTGCACCGGCGTCGGCACCTCGGTGCGTGCGCTGGCCGAGACGATCGGCGAGCTCTGCGGCCAGCGCGCGCAGCTCGTGTTCCGCCCGCAGCGCAGCGGCGAGATCCGCCGCTCTGTCGGCTCTCCGGCGCTCGCCCGCGCGACGCTCGGCCTGCCCGCCCCCACGAAGCTGCACGAGGGGCTGGCGGCGGTGCTGCGCTGGACCGAAGCCGGCGGCTTCGCCGTCCCGGGCCGCCTCGACGCCATCATGGCCGAGGTCGCCGGCAAGTAGCGGGAGCAAGTAGCGGGAGAAGGAAGAACCGGATCGGCGGATCGCGCCTGCGGTCCATCCGCCCTGCACCTGAAAACATCGGAATGCACGGCATTGCGGATGCGCCAAAGGCGCGATCGGCAATCCCCTTGCGGGCGAACGCGCCCGCCGCCAGCCGCTACAGCAGCAGCGCCGCCACCTTGAAGATGCCGGCCCACAGGCCGAGCGAGACGGCCACCATCGCGGGCAACGTCACGGCCAGCGGCAGGCGCGCCTCGCCGTCCTCATCGCGCCAAGTGCCAAAATAGGCAGCCGGCCGGTCCGGCAGCAGCGCCGGGCGGGACGCCGCGGGCAGCGCGACCGCTCCGGGAAAGGACGCCGCGGACGCCGTTGCCATTGCTGAGCGCGCGATCATCGGATGCCACAATCCCGTGTCTGTCTCTCGAAACGAGACAAGACTGCGGCCGCAGTGGTTAACGCCGTCTTGCGCGCGCGAAAGAAACCAGAACACGGCGCCGTGCGTTCCGCCCGCCGCCGGCGCGGGCGTCAGGGTGCCGCGGGGATCGGCAGCGGGCCCGCCTTCATTCGTTCCATCGCGAAGCGGCTGGTGACGTTGCGCAACGGAACGGCGGCGATTAGCGTGCGGTAGAACGTGTCGTAGGCCGCGATGTCCGGCACCACCACGTGCAGCAGATAATCCACGTCGCCGCTCATCCGCCACGCATCGACGATCTCGGGCGTCGCCTGCACCACCTCCGCGAAGCGCGCCAGCCAATCGGACGAATGGTCTGCCGTCTCGACCGCGACGAACACCGAGACCGGCAGGCCCACCTTGTCAGGATCGAGCAGCGCCACGCGCCGCGTGATCACGCCGTCCTGCTCCAGCCGCCGGATGCGCTTCCAGCACGGCGTCTGGGTCAGTCCGACCCGGGCCGCCACCTCGCCCAGCGACAGCGATGCATCGGCGGCGAGCAGCCGCAGGATCTCGCGGTCGGTGCGATCCAGTTCCTTGTCCATCGGCACGTCCTCGCGCCCTTTCTCGGGCAAAACCCTTCTCCGCACGACGCCGCGCGGACGGGGAGGGAGAAAAATCTTTCTCTGCCGCGCGTCAAGCCCTCGGGCTGGCGCGCGCGCTCGCCTGAGCCTCCTCGGGCGTCAGCAGGCGCAGCGCCAGCGCGTGCAGCCCGGCCTGGAACTCGCCCGCGAGCGCGGCATGCACGGCGCGCGAGCGCGCGACGCGGTTCTGGCCGCGGAACGCGGCACTCACCATCCGCACGCTGTAATGGGTCTCGCCGCCCGGCCGCGCGCCGGCATGGCCGGCGTGGCGCGCGCTGTCGTCGGTCACCGTCAGCGCCTCGGGCGTGAAGGCGGCGGTGAGGCACGCGCCGATCCGCGCCGCTCGGCCCCCGCTTCCGGCATCGATCGCTTGTTCTGTCACCGGTCCGATCCTCCTTCCCGTGCGGACGCAGCCGCCATGCGGCGGGTTGCTTGCCAGTTGCCAACGGCGCGCGGCGGCGCAAATAAGGGGCGATGACCGGTCGCTCGCCCCGCTCCCGGGCCTATGCTCCCGACCCGGCGGCGCCGGGCCGGTGCTGCGACATGCCGGGCTGCGGCGCGCCCGGCGAGTACCGCGCGCCGAAGTCGCGCGACAACCTGCACGAATACTGGTGGTTCTGCCTGGAGCATGTGCGCGCCTACAACGCGTCGTGGGATTTCTACAAGGGCATGAGCCCGGCCGAGATCGAGCGGCAGATGCGCGCCGATACCGGCTGGCAGCGTCCCACTTGGCCGCTCGGCCGGCTCGGCGCCGCCACCTGGGAAGACGAGATGCTGCGCGATCCGCTCAACATTCTCGAACGCGGCGCGCGCCGCGCCGGCCCCGCAGGCGACCGCCACCCGATGCCGGCGGAACTGCGCGAGCCGATGGCGGCCCTCGGGCTCGACTGGCCGGTCACGCTCGATGCGCTCAAGACGCGCTACAAGGAACTCGCCAAGCGCCATCACCCGGACGCCAACGGCGGCGATCGCGGGGCCGAGGAGCGGTTGAAGACCATCAACCTCGCCTACGCCGCCGTTCGCGACCGGCTAGCCGCCGAACCGGCGCTGCGCGCCGCAGGCTGAGCCGCCGCCCGCCGCTTCCGGCCGCTGCGGCGTCGGCCGCGCCCCAGCGCATCTTTGCCTCGCCCGCCGCGCGGGTTTACACTTTCCGCGATTGCACAGGACAGCACGGCTGATGAACAAGGTTGCCGCCCTCAGCGAACTCCGACCCACTTCCGCGATCGATATGCCGGACACCACGGTATCGGCGCGCGACGCCTTCGATATCGACCTCGATCCCGACCTGCAGGTGCCTGCCTTCTCGGTCCGCACCGAGCACGTGCCCGACATCGACACCGCGTACAAGTTCGACCGCGAAACGACGCTCGCCATTGTCGCGGGCTTCGCCTTCAACCGCCGCGTCATGATCCAGGGCTATCACGGCACCGGCAAATCGACGCATATCGAGCAGGTCGCGGCGCGCCTCAACTGGCCCTGCATCCGCGTCAACCTCGACAGCCATATCAGCCGCATCGACCTGATCGGCAAGGACGCCATCGTCCTGAAGGACGGCAAGCAGGTCACCGAGTTCCGCGAGGGCATCCTGCCGTGGGCGCTGCAGCACCCCTGCGCGCTTGTCTTCGACGAATACGACGCCGGCCGGCCGGACGTGATGTTCGTCATCCAGCGCGTGCTGGAGGTCGAGGGCAAGCTCACGCTGCTCGACCAGAACCGCGTGATCCGCCCGCATCCCTCGTTCCGCCTGTTCTCCACCGCGAACACGGTCGGCCTCGGCGACACCACCGGCCTCTATCACGGCACGCAGCAGATCAATCAGGGCCAGATGGACCGCTGGAATATCGTGGCCACGCTGAACTACCTGCCGCACGGCCAGGAAACCTCGATCGTGCTGGCGAAGATGGGCATCGAGCCGTCCGACAAGGAGATGAAGAAGCGGGTGGAAAGCATGGTGGCGCTCGCCGACCTCACGCGCGCCGGCTTCATCAACGGCGACATCTCCACCGTCATGAGCCCGCGCACCGTCATCACCTGGGCCGAGAACGCACGCATCTTCGGTGACGTGGGCTTCGCCTTCCGCGTCACGTTCCTCAACAAGTGCGACGAGGCCGAGCGTTCGACGGTGGCCGAGTACTATCAGCGCTGCTTCAACGAGGAAATCCCGACCGGCGCCTTCCGCAAGCACTGACCCGACCGTGAGCGGCAGCAAGGACAACACCCGCGCCGAGGAGTTCAAGCGCGCCACCGCCGGCGTCCTGCGCGCCATCGCCGAGGAGCCGGACGCGCAGGTCGCCTTCCAGCCCGGCCCCTCCGGCCTCACTGGCAAGCGCGCGCGCCTGCCGATGCCCACGCGCGCATTGCCCGCCGCCGAGATGGCGCGCCTGCGCGGCCAGGCCGACGCGCTCGCGCTGCGCCTGCGCCACCACGACGACGCCGTGCACGCCCAGCGGATGCCGGCGCGGCGCGAGGCGAAGGACGCCTACGACCTGCTAGAACAGGCGCGCGTCGAAGTGGTGGGCGCGCGCCACATGGCGGGGGTCGCGGCCAACCTGCGCGCCAAGCTCTCCGAGGAATGCGAGGCCGAGGGCTACGACCGCATGACCCGGAAGGACCAGCTTCCGGTCGCGCAGGCGCTTGCCCTGCTCGCGCGTGAGAAGATGTCGGGCGAAGCCTCGCCAGCCGCCGTGCAGCGCGTGCTGGGCCAGTGGCGCGACGGCCTCGGCGAGAACGCGCGGCAGGCGATCTCCGACATGGGCGATGCGCTCGACGACCAGACGAACTTTGCCCGCGCCGCGCGCCGCCTGCTCGCCGCGATGGACCTCGCGGAAGCCGAGGCCGAAGCCGACACCGACGAGAACACCGACGAAAACGAGGACGGCGGCGAGCAGTCCGGCCAGCAGGACAACTCGCAGGAAGGCGAAGGCCAGTCGCAATCGGAATCCGAATCCATGCTCGGCGCCCAGCCCGAGGAGATGGAGGGCGAGGCGGCCGAGGACGATGGCACCGACGAATCGGAGGAGGACGCCGCCGCCGCCGAAGGCGAGGACCGCCCCGGCGGCCCGCAGCCCCGGCGCGAACGCGCGGTGCCGGATTCCGAGCACGTCTACCGCGCCTACACGCGCAACTTCGACGAGGAAGTGCTGGCCGAGGATCTCTGCGATCCGGACGAACTCGCGCGCCTGCGTCAGCAGCTTGACCAGCAGCTTCAGCATCTGCAAGGCGTGATCTCAAAACTCGCCAACCGCCTGCAGCGCCGCCTGCTTGCGCAGCAGACCCGCGCCTGGGAGTTCGACCTCGAGGAAGGCCTGCTCGACGCCGGGCGCCTCTCGCGCGTCGTGGTGAACCCGATGCAGGCGCTGTCCTACAAGCGCGAACTCGACACCGAATTCCGCGACACCGTCGTCACGCTGCTGATCGACAACTCGGGCTCGATGCGCGGCCGTCCGATCACGGTCGCCGCGATGTGCGGCGACATCCTGGCGCGCACGCTCGAACGCTGCGCGGTGAAGGTTGAAGTGCTCGGCTTCACCACGCGCGCCTGGAAGGGCGGGCAGAGCCGCGAGCGGTGGGTGCAGGAAGGCAAGCCGCGCAACCCCGGCCGCCTGAACGATCTGCGCCACATCGTCTACAAGGCGGCCGACGCGCCCTGGCGGCGCGCGCGCAAGAATCTCGGCCTGATGCTGCGCGAGGGCCTGCTGAAGGAGAACATCGACGGCGAGGCGCTGCTCTGGGCCTATCGCCGCCTGCTCGTCCGCTCCGAGCACCGCCGCATCCTGATGGTGATCTCCGACGGCGCGCCGGTCGATGACAGCACGCTGTCGGTCAATCCGGGCAACTACCTGGAGAAGCACCTGCGCGAGGTGATCCGCGACATCGAAAGCCGCGACGTGGTGGAGCTGATCGCCATCGGCATCGGCCACGACGTCACGCGCTACTACCGCCGCGCCGTCACCATCGTGGACGCCGAGGAGCTGGGCGGCACGATGATGAAGAAGCTGACCGAACTCTTCGACGAAGACATGGACGCCGCCTGGGCCCGCGCCGCCGGCGAGCGGGCGGCGCTGGTGGTGTGAGCCGCGCCACCCGCCTCTCCACGGTCATGGCCCGCGTAGGCGGGCCATGACGGAAAGGGAATGACCCCGCCCACCGTCGTCCACCTCCTCGCCTCCGCCGCGGCCGAGGCGCCGGAGGCCGAAGCCCTCGTCCTCGACGGCGAACGCCTGACCTACCGCGAATACGCTGCCTGCGCCGCCAGCCTCTCCGCCGTGCTGCGCGGCCTCGGCGTGGACGGCAATCGGGTCGCGACGCTGCTGCCCAATTCGCTCGAAGCCTGCATAGCCGCCTTCGCCGTCCACGCGGCGGGCGCCCAGACCGCGCCGCTCAACCCGCTCTACACGGCGCGCGAACTCGGCTTCATCCTGCGCGACGCCGCGCCCGGCGTGCTGATCGTGGACGCCGCCCGCGCCGACACCGCCCGCCCGCTCGCCCAGGAAGCCGGCATCCCGCAACTGCTAGTTGTTGGACCGGGCGGGATGGACCTGCTCGCCGCGCGTGGCGGCCCGCCGAACCTCACCTTGCCCGATCCGGACAGCCTCGCGCTGTTGCAATACACTGGTGGCACCACGGGCCACCCCAAGGGCGTCGAACTCACCCACCGCGCCATCGCCGCCAACGTCGCGCAGCGCGACGGGCTTCTGCCGACGCGCCGCCTGCCCGACGAACCACCCGGCGAGCGCATCCTCGTGATGATGCCGCTGTTCCATTCCTACGGCATGGGGATGGGCCTGTTCCTCGCCGCCTGGTGCCGGGGCGCGCTGGTGATCCGCCCGCGCTACCATCCCGTCGACACGCTCGAAGCCGTCGCGTGCGAACGCATCACCCTCTTCCCCGGCAGCCCCACCGTCTTCACCGGCCTGCTCGCACACCCCGACATGGCGGCAACCGACTGGTCGACCGTCCACACCTGCTATTCCGGCTCTGCGCCGCTTTCGGAACAAACGTTACGGCGCTGGGAGGAAGCTGTCGGCGCACCTGTGCTGGAAGGCTACGGCCAGACCGAGGCCGGGCCGATCCTCACCTACAACCCGGCACGCGGCATCCGGAAGCCAGGCTCGGTCGGCATCCCGCTCGCACACACCCAAGTGCAGATCGTCGATGTCGAGACCGGCACGCGTGTCCGCGGCCCCGGCGAGCGCGGGGAGATCCGCGCGCGCGGCCCGCAGATCATGCGCGGTTACCGCGCCCGCCCTGCCGAGACCGCCGAGGCTCTGCGCGGGGGCTGGCTCTACACCGGCGACATCGGCGAGTTCGACGCCGATGGCTACCTGTTCATCCGCGACCGCAAGAAGGACATGGCCATCGTCGGAGGCTACAACGTCTATCCGCGCGAGATCGACGAGCTGCTGTTCCTGCACCCCGACGTGGCGGACGCGGCGTCGGTGGGCGTCCCGGACGCCTATCGCGGCGAGACGATCGTCGCGTATGTGGTGCTGCGCGACGGCGCACGCGCCACCGTTGCCGATCTGCTCGATCATTGCCGAGCGCATCTGGCGAAGTACAAAGTGCCCGCGGCGGTCGAGGTTCTGGACGCGCTGCCGAGAACGACGGTCAACAAGACCGACAAGAAGGCATTGCGCGAGCGGGCGCAATCCGGCGGTTCGGCCTGACTCCAGCCGGCGCGCGCGGCGAATACTCCAGGTTGCTGCAAACGATCCAAGATCGCGCCGGAAGATTATCGTTGCGTCAGGCGGCCGTTCCGGACGACGCTGTCCGATAGGTGCCATTTCCGCCTGCCCGGCCGCTGCGTCTTCCGCCGGACGGGGGTCATGTTGAACAATACGAAACCAGGGGGAACAGCCGATGCCGTACCATCTTGAAGGCCGTCTTCTCGAGGTTTGCGACTGCCGCGTGCTGTGCCCGTGCTGGATCGGCGAAGACCCGGACAACGGGACATGCGACTCGATGCAGGCCTGGCACATCGACAAAGGCAGCATCGACGGCACCGACGTCGCGGGGCGCACCATTGCGATGGTCTGCGAGATACCCGGCAACGTGCTGAAAGGCGGCTTCCGCGTCGCGCTCTATGTCGACGACGGCGCAACCGACGCCCAGCAGCAGGCTTTGATCGATGTCTATTCCGGCAAGCGCGGCGGTCCGGTCGCCGAACTTGCCAAACTGGTAAGCGAGGTTGTGTCCATCCAGCGCGCGCCGATCGTCTTCACGGTGCGAGAAGGTCGCGGCACCCTGAAGATCGCCGATGTCGGCCTTGCCGAACTGGAACCGTACCGCGGCCCGAACGGCGCCGTCACCACGCTCACCGACACAATCTTTTCGACGGTGCCCGGCGCGCCGGTCTTTGTCGGCAAGGCGACGCGCTACATGAGCAAGAACCCGACGCTGGGCCACGACCTCGACATCACTGGCCACAACGCCCTGCAAAGCACCTTCGTCTTCGACGGCTGAGCGCGGTGGCGCGACCGCGGGCGCGCACAGCCGCGGGCTTTCCGGCCCTTGCGGCGGGGCTGCTCGCGCTCTCCTGGGCCGCGTTGCTCATCGGGCAGGCGACCCCCTATGGCCGCTACCTGCATCACGGCGGCTGGACCACCGCCGGGCTCGCTGGAACCATCTGCACGGCCGTTCCGGGCGGGACGTGGTTGGTGCCGGGTCTGTTCTATGCCGGGGGATGGTTGCTAATGACGGCGGCGATGATGCTGCCGACCACGCTGCCGCTGGTGCGCCTGTTCGACCGCATGATCGCAGCGCGTCCCGAGCGCGAAACGCTGCACCTGCTGCTGATCGCCGGCTACCTGCTGGCCTGGGTTGCATTCGGCCTCGCCGCGCACGCGCTGGACCGGGCCGTGCACGCCGCCCTGGCCGACCGGGCCTGGCTGATCGAGCACGCGGCCGTGCCGGGCGCGATGATCCTGGCGCTGGCCGGCGCGTTCCAGTTCTCGGCCCTGAAATATCGTTGCCTCGACCGGTGCCGGACACCGCTCGGCTTCATCGCGGCGCGCTGGCACGGCAGGCGGCCGCGCGCGGAGGCGTTCCGGCTCGGTGCCGCACACGGCGCCTACTGCGTCGGCTGCTGCTGGGCGCTGATGCTGCTGATGTTCGTCGTCGGCACCGGCAGCCTGGGGTGGATGCTGTTGCTCGGGCTGATCATGGCGTTCGAGAAGAACCATCCGCTCGGCCGCCGCTTGGTCGCGCCGCTCGGCGGCGTGCTGCTTGCCGCGTCCGGGTTCGTGCTGCTCCGCGCGTTCGTCTGATCCCGCCCGGCTCAGCGCGACGGCATCAGCGCCGCGGGACTGGCGCCGGTGCGCAGCACGGCGCGGTACATCCGGTAGCCCTCCACCTCCGCTCCCCGCACGGTTCGCGCCGCCACGCCCGCGGGGGTTACGTCGTACCAGTCAGCCGGATCGGGCGGCTCGCGCCGCTTGGTGCTCTGAACCAGCAGCCCCGCCCGTCCCGCCATGCCGCCCGGCGGCAGGCGGAACAGCGCCCAGCGGGGCTCCAGCGCGATCACCTTCACGCCGGGCGACAGCAGGAATGCCAGCTGGCTCGCCAGCCCGTAGCTCTCGGCCGCGACGAATTCGGCGCCCGCTCGAGCCCGCGCCGCCTCCACCTCGGCGGCGAAGCCCGGCCAGCCGCCAAGCTGCAACGCGATCGGATCGCGTGCCGGCGGCAGGGCCAGCGGAGGGGGCAGGGGGCGCCACAGCGCCTGCGCGTACACGGCGAGCGTCATCGCCAGCCCCAGCGCCACCGCCGGTCGCAGCAGGCGCCGCCAGCGCGGCTTGGTCAGCCCCGCCGCCGCCACCACGCCCGCCGGATAGACGATGGCCGGCCAGTTGCCCTGCACCCGGTCGCCCAGCGCGTGCTGCAGGAACAGCAGCACCGACGGCAGACCCAGCAGCGCCAGCAGCGACCAGCGCGGCTCGCGCCGCAGCCACATACGCCGTGCCGCCGTCGCGAGCCCCACGGCGCACAGCACGAACACCAAGGGCGTCGCGAGGCCCATCTGCCCGAACACCAGCTCGGCCAGGAACTGCGCCGCGCGGGCCGGGTTGAAGTCGGCGGCCCGCCCGCCCTGCTTGGCGAAGCTCGCCCAGCCGTTCTCAGCGTTCCACCAGATCACCGGGGCCACCGGCAGCAGCGCCGCCGCACCGCCTGCCCAGGGCCATGGCGTCCCCAGGAAGCGCCGCATTGCGGGCAGCAACAGCACCCACAACCCCGCGCCCAAGGCCAGCATCAGGCCGGTGTACTTGCTCGCCATCGCCAGCCCGATGCACAGGCCCGCGGGCACGAACCACGCCGCCCGCCCGCCTTCCGCCAGCCGGGCCAGCGTCCAGAGCGCGGCCGTCCAGAAGAACAGCAGCGGCGTGTCCGGCGTCATGATCACGGTGCCGACGCCGAACAGCAGCGTCGCGTTCAGCAGCGCCGCCGCCGCGATCCCGGCGCCGGGCAGGCGCATCAGGCGCTGCGCCGCATCCGCCAGCAGCAGCGAGCCCAGCGCTGCCGACAATGGCCCCAGCAGGCGCACGCCAAGCGGCGTCGCGCCCGCCAGCGCGGTGCCCGCGCGCACCCACAGCGCGACCATCGGCGGATGATCGAGGTAGCCGGGCGCCAGCGCGCGCGACCACACCCAGTAATACGCCTCGTCGGGCGAGAGCGGCGTTTCGGCCGCCAGATACAGCCGCAGCAGCGTCAGCAGCAGCAGCGCGCCCAGCGCCGCCGCCTCACGCCGCAGCCGCACCCCGAAGGTCAGCGCGCCCGCCAGACCAGCGTAGCCGAGACCGCGTAGTTCCACACGACGCCGATCACCGCGCCGATGGCGCCGGCCAGCGTCCAGGAGGTGTGGCCGGCATACAGCGTGTTGGCGATGCCCACGTTCGCCACCGCGCCAATGCCGCAGACCAGCATGAACAGCAGAAGCCCCCGCCACAGCCGAGCGCCGCGCAATCGCTGGTCCCGATAGGTGATCTGGTTGTTGAGCTGGAAATTGAACATCATCGCAACGATGGTCGCCGCCGCCTGCGCCGCCTCGAAGGACAGCGCGGTGCCGTGCCGCGCGGCGGTCAGCACCGCCAGGTGCACGATCACGCCCAGCGCGCCGACAAGCGCGAAGGCGACGAAGCGCAGCGGCAGCAGCCCCGCGAACACCTTGTCCAGCAGCAGCGCGCCGAACTGCGCCAGGACCAGCACGTCGAGCTTGCTCTTGCCCGCGACGCGCTCGCGGAAATGGCTCGGCACCTCCTTCACGCGCAGCGGCGCCGGCGCGCTCAGCACGAGGTCGAGCAGGATCTTGAAGCCCTGGCCGGTCAGGTGCGGCGCGATGCGCTCGAACAGCGCGCGCGGCATCATGAAGAAGCCGCTCATCGGGTCGGTCAGCGGCACCGGCAGCATCGCCTGCGCGATCCGGATGCCGCCGTCCGAGAGCGCGTGGCGCCAGCGGCTGCCCAGGCCCTGATCGTCGCCGCCCGCGACATGGCGGCTTGCCACCACCAGCTCGAACGCGCCGCCGCGCAGCGCGGCCAGCATCTCCGGCAGCCGCGTCTCGTCGTGCTGCAGGTCGCCATCCATCACCGCGACGAAGCGCGCCGAGGACGACAGCACGCCCTCGATCACCGCCGAGGAAAGGCCGCGCCGTCCGAAACGCCGCAGGCAGCGCACCCGCCCGTCCCGTGCCGCGATGGCGCGCACCGCCTCCGCCGTGCCGTCCGGGCTGTCGTCATCGACGAAGACGACTTCCCAGGCGATCCCCGCCAGCGCGGCGTCGAGCTTGGCGATGAGCGGCACCACGTTCGGCTGCTC
>Ga0335069_10009723_pt1 | contig 13667 bp, 10 predicted proteins | sample Lox_Sample_11_FD_206714 | JGI IMG/M metagenome (GOLD analysis project Ga0335069, IMG submission 206714) | Soil microbial communities from Loxahatchee National Wildlife Refuge, Florida, United States - Lox_Sample_1.1 | ecosystem: Environmental > Terrestrial > Soil > Wetlands | place: USA... | reverse complement strand
CCCTCTTTGCTGAGAACCCATGAATCCAAAAAGCTCCATTTCTGCGTCAGCTTTCTTGTCCCGAATACTCCCCACAGTGGGCTTCGCCTGATTCCATTGGGATCAGCGGCTTGGAATCGCAGATTGTCCGCGTCCGGACGTCCGTATCTCTATCTTCCTCCTGGCGTCCCTCATCCTTCACACCAATCGCTTCACAAGGATGTTCTGGGCCATGATCCGACTTTCAGCCCCAAGGGGAGCCAAATTGTGTCTCAAACCGACAAGAACGATAGAACTGGAAGACGGTACCATTCGATACATTCGGTCGATATCGACGGCACAAACCTTAATCAGCTCACCAATCTCGATGACGGCCCGGCGCCACGCCACGCGCTCAGAGGATCTTGAGCGAGATCATGAACTCCTTTGACCAGCGGCGCCCGTCGGGGGAGGCGAAGGCGTAGCCGATCGAGAATGTTGAAGAAAGCGAGGAGATCAGAACGAGCCGGACATCGAGCTGCGCGCCCGCATCGATGAAATGCGTGCGCGTGGCGCGGTCATCCAGGTTGGTCATGATGCCGGAGGTGATGAGGGCGAATCGGGCCCACGTGATGTAACAATCGTCCAGCCCGAACCGACGGAACCTGAAGGGTGGCAGGTCCCACTCCAGCATGAGCTTCGCATAGTTGGTCCCGCCGATTTCCGCCTGCCGGGTGACGTCGATTCCGGGGAAGCTGGATTGTTCCCGGTACTGTGCCACCGGTCCATGGTCCACCCAGTTGTTCCCGAACCCCCCGAAGTAGAAGTTCGCAAGCGTCTCCAGTCGCGGGCCGAACGCCTTCCCTGCAGATGTCCTCACCCAGACCGATGAGTGGTCCAGGGGAAGAAGAAACCCACGTGAGAGATCGATATAAAACCGGGGGAATATCACGCCCTGTATCAGGTTGGTGGGCGCCACAGCGTTCAGCGACGTCCCCCGCTCTTCCTCAACGGCTCCCAGCGATTTCTCCAGATATGAATAGTTCAACCTGAGATTGAGAGAATAGAACCGGTCGTACCCCACGCCTACGCTCTGGTATTCCGGCAGGCGCTCGAGCCGCCAGTATGCTCCCACCCTTGCGCCCCAGGAGAGCGTCGCCGGCTCGTCGGCAGGGAGATAATCGTGATGGTCGAGGTTGACCAGCAGTCCCTTCCGGCTCATCAGCGTCGGACCGAACAGGTCGTAGAAATCCGCCCTGTTGAACCACGCAGAGGCATTCCAGTTCCAGAACCGGAATCCCGCGCCGAGATGGATTTTCTCCACTTTCGGGATGCTCCCGGTCGGCGTATACGATGCGCTGAAGTCCACGGCGTGTGAAGAAATCGGATCGGAGAAATTGAACCTCATGCCGACGCCGGTCATGTTCTTGTACCCTTCCACAATCGGATAGAATGACGTGAGCGAGACCATCACGAGCGGCGAATACTCTCCTCGCCGGATCCGCGTGGGCGCAACGAGCGACGCCGGGGCGGCGCCGGGTGTGACCTGCCACCCCTTCAGCTCGGGATGCCGGCTGATCACCTCCGTCCCCAGGTAATGTATCGCGCTCACGCTGTCCACGGGTCTGTTCGCGATCATGACCGGAAGGAATCCCTGACCGGTGAAGAGAAACGCGATGAGCGAGTCGTCGGTGAAAGGAACGGGATTGAAGAGTCCGGTCTCGCAGTTCGTGAGCCAGCGGATATCCTGCGTTGCAGCATCGTACCGCACGATATTGGAAACGCCGCTGTAGAACGACGAGCCGAACAGGTGCTTGCCGTCGCCCGAGAAGACGAACGTGGCAGGCGTGCTGTTTTCAAAATCCGCGACCACCTTCGGTGTGTACGTTCCCGACAGGAGCTGTGCGGTCTCCAGCATGACGAGTTTCTGCGATCCGTCGAGATTCCCGACCGCGCCCACAAGGCGGCTCCCGTCGGGCGAGATTGCCAGGTCGAACATGTCCTCGCCGTACGGCAGCAGGTGCACGAGGTTCCATTCCCTGTACGGCCAGGGGATCCTGACGAGCGACGAGAGTCCGTTGAAATGCCTTACCCCCCAGAGCGACCTGTCCCTGTAGTTGTAGGCAAAATCCCCCGTGCTCGCGTTCTTCAGGAGAGGTCGCGAGCGGCCCGTGCGGAAGCTGTAGGCGTAAAGGTCGCGCAGGAGGTTGTTGTCCGTGGAATAGAATATCGTTCCCGAAACCGAGTCGAACGCAAGGGACGATACGTAAAAGAGCGCCGCTCCGCGGACATCCGTTAATGCACGCTGTTTTCCCGTCGCAATGTCGAGCGAGGCGATATGCGCCATCTGTCCCGGCGCGTTGACGGCGAAATAGAGTTTTCCGTGCCTCCTGTCGACGAACGCGCGCGAGACGGAACCCACGGGCGCTTCGGAGATCATCCTGCAGGAGGTCACAGGGTTGCTTCTGACGGCGGCGAGGTTCCTTTCCTGCCACCGGTGTTCCCACTCGATCCAGCGGGCCCATTCGTCGTCCAAGGACGTTCGGAACACACGCTCGAACTGCGACTCGAAATTGTTGGCGCTGGTGTCGTCCTGGTTATTCCATGCGAGCAGGCTGGCGGGCCCGTGCTGCAGCGCGAGGTAGCTCAGGAACCGCGTCCCGTAGAGGTACGACGCCGCGCCCACCTGGAAATCCACCTTCGTCCCTTCGGATTCCAGCCCGACCATGTCATAGAAGTAGGCATGGTCGCGCACCATCGTGCGGAAGAGCATCTCGTCGTACGCCCCCTGCGCGCGCCCGAGTCCGCCGTTCATCCATGTTTCCATGAAGACCGCGTGCCCCTCAAAGAACCACCGGGGAGCATACAGTCGCGGGCAGGTCAGGTAACTGTAGAGCATGGACACCGGGGCATCGTCGATCGGGTCCACCTTGCCCTGGAACAGCGTCCGGAAGAACCGTGACGACGGAGTGGTCTTGTCCATGGACACCAGGTGGGTCAGTTCGTGGTTCATCATCCACGACATCCGCTCCACCACGGGAATCGTCTCGAATGTGTACTGGAACGGAGAGATGCCGACATTGATGAAGTCACGGGGGACCGCCGTTGCGGCGCCGTTCCCTGCGTCGCCGAATTGCTGGACCAGTATCGTGACGGGTTCCGAGGGGGTAAACGAGGATAGGCGGTTGTGGACCGTCAGCGCGTTCTCAAAGCTCCGCGCGATGTGGGGAACAAGGAACTCGTGCTCCCGTGTGAGGTAGAGGATTCTCACGAACGGGGCCCGGTACGTGAGAATCTGTGCCGCCGCCTCTTGGGCGGCAAGAACCCCCAGAAGGCATGCGAACACTACGGGGGCAGCGGGATGCGCGCAAGGCATCTGGAAGCTTCACTGTTCAGCCGCGGGGCGGGACAGGGCAGAAGGGCGGGTACTACTCCGTTGCCTGTGTGTTCTTCATCAGGCCCGCGAACTGGGCATCCTTCATCAGGTCGACGAAGCGTTCGTTCTTGGCCAGGTCGAGGAACTGCGCGTTCTTCATCAGGTCCACGAAGCGCGCGTCCTTCATCAGGTCAGCGAATCTCGCATCCTTGAAAAGCTGTGCGCCCGATGCCCCCTTGAGCAGGTCATCGAACCGTGCGTTCTGCATGAGGGCCTGGAAGCTCGTATTGCTCATCACTGAGCGTACCTTGTCGTCCTGCAGGAGCGACTGGAGCTCGGGGTCCTGCAGGTGTATATCCGCGGCCGTCATCTGCGCAGCCCGGTATTTGTCGGCCTTCTGTATCCCGTGCATCGTACCCGCCGCTTCCTTCAGAGAGGGAGGCGGGTAAAAAAGCGACACGATCCCTATGGCCAAGACGCCCGTACCGACCCCTCCCATGACCCAGAGGGCCCTTTTTGAGGGCATTTTGGCATTCCAGGGTTTGAACATGCAGGTCCTCCCGCGCGGGTTGGGTTCAGGATGGGGAGCAATATAGTAAAATACTCCTGTGGTGTCAAAAAGTTGGTCAACACCACCCCCCGGACTGCTTTCGTGGCATCGTGAGGCACGGAGGTCGATACTCTGAAAGCCGCCGGAATCGTGCCTTCGGCAAATCCTCCACCCAACGGGAACGGTCATGAGGATCATTCAGAGGGCCCGGTCGAGCTGATGGAATCCTGTGGTTGCTTCTGATCGATCCAGGGAGGAGCCCAACTGCGGGTCCTCCCTTTCTGCCCATTGCACCTCAGCACGCCAATGACTAGTTTTCGACAACAGATGCTCGACCCGGATCCTGAGGGAGCCGGGAGAGAGGAAAACCTCCAGAGTGAAGGAGGTTCTTGCGTTCAATGAAGCAGAAGGGCGACATAGGGAATTGTGCCGATGATTCTGGTTACAGAAGCACATGATGTCCGGTACGGCCTATTGGACTCCACCGATATCGAAGAGATGGCGGAGTTGTTAGCGGACACCTTCAGCCGGTTCGACCCGCTGGCGGTGGCCGTCGGACTGTCTTTTGATGAGTTGCGTGGACTTGTGGGGCTGTTCAGTCGGCGGGCACTGGATGATGCGCTAACGATTGTTGCGCGGGCGCAGCCGTCCGGAAGGCTCATCGGCGCGATGTTGACGGATGACTTCGCCAGCCCTCCTCCGCAAGGCATCGATGGGGTAGCCAAGCATTTTGATCCGATTGCAGCGCTACTCGATGGGCTTGACGAACAGTATCGAAAAACAATCAACGTGATTCCAGGTCAGATTATCCACCTTTTCATGCTCGGCGTCGCCGCTGAGTTTGGAGGCAGGAGTATTGCCCAGACTCTGATCCGACTTACCCTCGACAACGGAAAGCGTAAAGGCTACAAAAGTGCGGTGACTGAGGCCACCGGCAATGTATCGCAGCACGTCTTCCGGAATCTCGGATTCGCGGAACAATTCCGCATTGCGTACAGGGAGTTTAACTATCAAGGCACGCGAATCTTCAATACGATTGTGGAACATGAAGCGATTATGCTGATGGAACGCAGCCTGGACGCGCCCATGTAGCCATGAAGCCCATGACCATGACGTGGAGGGTGCAAATCAAGTGGTTCTTTGCTAAACGGTCGGAGACATTTCAACGGGCGCACTTGGCATAATTACAGTGACCAACTTCAGATTGCTGACGCCTCATGGGCTAAGGTCGAAATGAGAGGCAACCTGGCAATTGCGGTTGGATCAGGGCAGGGCACAATCGTCACGATTGGCAAACGATAGAATTGATCCTCAAAAGTAACGAAGAATCTGACCATATCCCTCAAACTTCAGATGCCCGGTGATGAAGAAGGCCACGATCGCTACTTCGTGGCCTTCTCGACTGACTCATGTCCTTCAAACCAGGACGATGTAGCGGGGCGGACGGCGGTCGCAGCGAACTCTGCTGATCGTCAGAATAGCGCTGGAAGGGGCAGCGGGCAGGCCGCTCAGCTGAGGCGACCTCGCCTCCCGCCCCCGTCACGTCTCCGTCAGCCTGGACGCAGGTGGAGTCAGGGGCGGTTCATCCTCCCTCATCCCACTCTCATTCCTCTTCTCTTTGATCGTTTTCAAGATGTACGGCGCAAGGATCTTTACGGCTCTATCCATGCGTTCTTCTGGAGTGAGTTGGCGGTTAAGCGCATCAAAGATCAGAAGATGTTGACTAGACTTTTCAATTCGCGTATGTCATCCGGTAGACTGGACTCCCTCTGAGGACTCCCTCGATCTTCGACCTTATCACTTCTTTGTCGCTTGCCCTGTAGTGATTGTTGAAGAAATCCCAACCCAAGTCCCTCCTTCCGGCGTAAACGTAGTCCAGAACCACCCACAGGATTGATGGGAAGCATCTTTCTTCGCTCGAACTCCCATTGTCGTAGGTCGAGTTCCGTTCGCATTTGCTGACAATCTCCTTGAGCGAATCAATCCCTCGGAGTAGGTATTTCTCGAACTGGTTGCTTGCAACAACGTAGCGTCGTTCACTTCGTGAGTACTTGAGCACGACACGTGGGAATGCAGATTCTGTGTGTGGTGTCAAGAACATGCCCACGGGAGCCAGTCTTGCCAGCTCTCTGAACGGCGTCTCTCTATCTCGAAACGACATTTCATCCCGCTCGCTTTCCAGATTGCAGACTTTTCCAGCATCCGGTTTCTGATCTCCGGATGAGATCGGCCAAAAGAGATCTTCTCCGGCTTCTTCATCAGGCAACTTGTCTCACTTCTTCCCTTTCGCGCTCCGACAACAGGCCTTCCAGTTCGAGAAGAATAAGGAGACGGTCATCAAGCTTGCCGACCGCCCGGATATACTCCGCGCCGATTCCAGCCACGATTGGGGGTGGGGGCTCCGTTACGCTCTTGGGGATCCTCAGCACCTCGTTCACGGCATCGACGACCAGCCCAACGATCTTCCCATTAAGCTCGACGACCACGATCCTGGTGTTCTTGTCGTGTGCTTTCCTCTCCATGCCAAAGCGCCGCCGCAAAGCAATTATCGGAATGACCTTTCCGCGCAAGTTGATAACGCCGTCAACAAACTCAGGCGCGTTCGGAACCTGGGTTACTTCCAGCATCCGGTTGATTTCCTGCACCTTGAGGATATCGACGCCGAATTCCTCGTCCCCAATCTTAAAACTCACCAGTTGCAGAAGGTCATCGGCACCCTTCGCGGCCTGAGCGTGGCCCTTGATATCGACTGTTTCTGTCATTGGTTTATCCTCTTCGATTGGAACTGTGCTATTCATGCGGCACAATTGCGCCATTCTCACGGACGGCTAGCCTTGACTTCGGCTCAACACCTTTATGAGCAGCTTTCGTGGTCGCGATCGTGCCGCTCGATGCTACTGAGATCCTCCCCTTCTCGTCACCGCGCACCGTGAATCTGCCCATAATCTGCTGAAGGTTCTCGGTCATCCGGTTCAGGTCCTCTGCGGCATGCGCGATCTGCTGCGTGGCCGATGCTGTCTGGTTCGTAACGCTGCTGATTGCATCGACGTTCTTGCTGATCTGCTCACTGGCGCTTGACTGCTCTTCACTTGCCGCGGCGATCTGTGAAACCATATCGGTGAGGTTCTGGATCATCGCTACGATCTCCTTCAGTGATGTTCCGGCACGATCCGCGAGCTTGATGCCAGTGTCTACTTCCCTGGTTCCCTCTTCCATCGAGATGACTGCCCCGGTAGTCTCACCTTGAATCGTCTTGATCATGCCCGCGATTTCTTTCGTCGCCTTCGTCGTACGCTCGGCGAGCTTCCTGACTTCATCTGCCACAACGGCGAACCCACGTCCTTGTTCGCCTGCCCGCGCTGCTTCGATCGCCGCGTTAAGGGCAAGAAGGTTCGTCTGGTCTGCAATATCATCGATCACCCCAATGATCTCGCCGATCTGATCGCTCGATTTACCCAACGCTTTGACTGTCTCGGCAGATTTGTTGACGACCTCTGCGATGCGCTTCATGCCCACGACAGTCTCTTCCACCACAAGCCCGCCCTGCTCGGCAGCTTCTCTCGCTTTCTTTGCCGTTTCTGCAGTACTGCTCGCGTTCTTTGAATTCTCGACGATCGTCTTAGTCATTTCTTCCACGGCTGAAGCCACTTCTCCCGACTGCGAGGTCTGTTCCTGTGCTCCCGCGGCCATTTCTTCAGTGCTTGAAGAGATCTGCGTGCTTGCGCTCGCAACCGCAGACGATGCCTCCTCAATGTGACCGATTGTCTCACGAAGATTCTCAACCATTTTCTTGAACGAGCCAGCCAAGAGACCTACTTCGTCCTTTGAATGCGGCACCACCTCAACCCGTAAATCCCCCGTTGCCACCAACTCCGCCTGGTCTGCAAGTTCTCTCACGGGATTGCTGATTACCCTGGCTATGAAAACCCCGAGCCCGATCGCCGCCAAGACTGCCAGGCCCAGGACGATGAACATGACGTTGAGAGCAGTCTCGGATAAAGATGTGTTGTCGCTGGACGTCTTTTTGGCTGCAGCAACCTCCAGGTCGATCAACTTGGCCAGGGCTGACTTCTGGGCATTCGCTGCGTTCACGAATGCATCGCTTCTCAAGAAAGTAACGGCCTCTGTTCTCTTATTCTGCTCCGCCAGCTCAACGACGTGATTCTGAAGCGGCACAAAGGCCTCGTGAGTCTTCTTGCATTCAATGAACGCCTCCTTGATGTCTTGTGAGATGATAGCCGTTTCAAACTCCTCGTTCGCCCTGGCCATTTTCTGTTCAAAGTCGTTCAGCGCCGCGTGATATTTCTGCTGCTCGGCACCGTCCCGGGCCAGAATGACATCCCGGTAGCTTACACGGATTTGTTGAAAATCCGTCGCCATCTCAGTAATCGTGGAGAGCGGCAGTGTCATGTTTTCATATAGCTTGGTATCGGCTCCGCTGATAGCTTTGATATTCGTAGTGCCGACGTACCCAACTACGCCTGCAAGCAATGCCACGAACACGAAGCTGGACAAGAGTTTGCTGCGGAGTTTTAGATTATAGAACCATTTCATGACGGTTCTCCTTTGATGATAGTGTAACCAAGAAAGCAACCGCAGGTAATGTGGTTGCCGGTGATGGTTGAAGAATTCTCTTACAACTTTGCTGCCACGTGTCTGGAATATGATCTCTCCATGCATTTAGGGCCAAGACATACCTGCTGGAGATGCGCAACTACCCACCTCCAGATGCTAAGCGTTCCAGGGCATTTTCCTTCTCTGCATTTAGTGCTAGATCGAGAATTCCGCCCGCCGCCCGGTGGAACTGCCCTTGCAATGAGACAACATTGCCACATTCGCGAGACTGCCGCTCGTGTTCCGGAAGGCCGTGAAGCCACAGACCGAGCTGGCAGGTGTCGTCTCTTTGGACCTCCGCCACGGCGTACTCAGATCGGCCATTGTCGACGGCATGCCGCAGTCGCTCCTTCCATTCCGTGCGTGAGGATAGTGCCCCCGCGATCACCTTTTTGAAATCACCTGTCTCTCAGAGAGTATCTTCGTGAGTTAACGCGCAAAGAGATTTTGAAGCCTCCGCATTTCCCACCACCACGGATCTTAACCATCACTCTCCCCACTTGTTCAGGTTCGCTTGATTTGCATCGTCTTCTCTTGCACGTGATTTGAAGCTGCCCAGCGCACAAGATGATTCAATTCTGGAAATGCCCTCAAAGACTGCCACCCCTTTTCGAGCCGTCTGCCGGCACACACTTCCAGACCTAATACCCCCGGTGCATCCTGCATGGAAGATCCGCACCTGACGTGCATCCGACGATCACATTCCGCGACGGCCTCAGGTATTTCGCACGTTGGAAGCCTCTGGCTTTCCCCGAGATCTCCGTAAGAGCTTATCCGTTGTTCTACGATCACCCGTGTGCCGCATTTTTGGACTTTTCAAGAATGGTGCAGGCTCACGGCTTGGCCCCCTGATCGGCTCTTCCAGCACTTATTCTCCCTGTAATTCATTACTCACCACCCTGCGAGCATGGTCAGTCGAGTATTCCGATTACCACATCGCGAGGAGCATCTGGAGGACGGGTAGCCTGCACGGATGGAATCGTTCAGCACCTCGGGACACATTGGTTGCTGCGGTCCTGACACAGGCCGAAATCTCTGCAAGGGTGGAATCTCCCCGTCTGCACGTCCTCGAGCAGTCGTGAAGGGCATCGGTGATAGGTGGCATGATATCTGCAATTTCAATCAGAAAGTTCATGTCGTCCTCTGTGAGCTGAAGGTGCCCGAGAACATCGTTCTCATCCAGAGGAACTCCCCCGGTCGCCTTCGGTTGCACAGGAGTAGTGAGGAATCCCTCGATTTCTGACGCCATTTTCCGAAAGGAGTGTTCAATTTGGTCGATCTCTGCTGCGACGCGCACATAGCCCGGCTTTGGGTCCTTCATATCAATCGTGCCAACGGCTTTCCGGAATGGCATGAGAAATCTCTCTTCACCTACACACCGGAGCAGGCTGAGTACACTGTTCAGTCTGATCGTCGCTTCGCAGCATGCGTTTGGCATTGTCATCTTCCGGCGTCCAATTCTTGAATGAAGAGATTACACCGTACAATCGTTCTAGATATTGATGATCGCGTGCAAGTACCACCTGACATCGGTTTCCACGAAACTGCCGTCCGTGGCCTTCTGCGTCGCCGCCTCCGTCCAGCATCTCTGGTGATCAAATGACCACCAGACTCTCTCATTCGCTTTCCATACGACTCCGAAGATCAGGAGTCGCGTGATGTCGCCGCCCTTATGTATATTGGGTTCATTCACGTCAATCCGGGCGATGAACGACAGATTGGATTGGAGGTCTGCAAGCGGCATCTTTAGTTCGCCGAACACCGACAGGAGGTTCCCAGAGATGACAGTGTCCGGACTTGATGGGGCATTCTTGACGACAAGATACTCAGCGCCGATCGTGGCTACTGAATAGCTGTATCCGACGAACGCGCCAAACCGGTTCTTCGCGAGCGCGACTGTCGTGCCATTATTGCCCCGATATAGTAACCCACCCAGCGTGAGACCTTCTAGCTCGTCGACAAAGCCCAAGGGCATCACCGTAGCCCGGAGGGTGAAGTCTTTGAACCGATTTGCTTCAGGAGCCGCGTATCCGGGCCCATTGAGGATGTATCCCGAAACATCCCCCCACTCACCCGGCAATACGTATGTTGCCGAAACCCCAAGATCTGCCGTGTTGATGAGTCCAAACCGGTCGCTGGCCGTTTGAGCGACTCCCCGGTACCTCCAGTAAGATTCCACCAGCCCGTTCCACGGCCCCGGGATCATCCCGAATTTCAGCGAGACCGAAGCGGCGGGAGAATACTCTACCATGGCACATTTTAGCCTCATGGCAAAACCGTTATAGTACGAGCTGGAACCAGAATTGCGGTATATGTCGGTTGTGGACTGGAATCTCCAGCCCTCGCCCAGCGGAGTTTTCATCGTTAGATACACTCGGTCGAGGTCAAACCTGTTAAAGAGTCGTCCCTCTGTGCCCCTTACGCTATAGAAGTAATTTGCAAAGAGCGTCGCTCCAAACGTCGGATCAATACACGTTGAGTGCGAAGCAACCGCAGAGGAGCCGGACGCGTCTCTCACATCGCCCTCCGGGTTATTTTGAGCGATCGCCGGAACAGCCAGGTTTGCGACGAGTGCGGCGACAGCGGATAGCTTGGTGTGCACCTCCCTCATGATTCCCTCGGCGGTGACTTGACATGATGGACTTGACGTTTCTCTCTTCTCAGACTGCATTGGGCGTGCGTGTCCATCTGATCCAAGTCCTCAGCTGCGGGAAACACGCAATCCATCCCGGGCCATTGGCGATGCAACACCAGCGATACTCCGAATGGCCGCACATGTGAAATCCGATCTCTCTCACTTCCCCTATCCCATTCCCCCAAGCGAGATTTCATTGACCACATATCCTCATGCATGGAGCGCAGGGGTTTCCTCTTCGAGCTTGTCAAGGAGATGGATAACTTGTGATGCAAGCCGGTACACATCGTCTGCTGAGGAGCGCGCCTCGCCCTTTTGACCAGCGTCAAAGAGCCGGGCAGTTTTCTTTACCGCATCGTGCATCTCTTCATGCTTCTGCCCAAGCTCAGTAAAGGTATCGCTGCCGCGATATTGTGTCCCGCCAACGCCGTAATACCATTTTCCAAGCTTGCAGTCACGGTGAGATGGAATTGTCTTTTCATTGAGTTGCTCTTTCCCGGCGAGCATCTTTTGGATGCGCACCTTCCAGCTCAAGTGGGCACTTTTGGCGGAGGCGATGTCAAAAACCTCCGCCCCAGAACCGTCTTCATGAACGACAGTCGCTGAACGGTCTGATCCATTTTCTCTCTCGGCGATTGAGCCTGCGCCCAGGTGTCTTGCGGGCTTGCCAGCATTGTCTTCCGACAGTTTGAATCTTCCGACCAATTGCTGCTGATTCTCGGTGAGTCTTGACAAATCCTCGGCTGCCCGAGCAATCTGCTGCGTCGCCTGAGCAGTCTCGTTCGTCACTGAGCTGATGGCTTCGACGTTTTTTGAGATTTGTTCGCTCGCGCTGGATTGCTGCTCGTTAGCGGCTGCAATTTGGCTTATCATTTCGGTGACTCGTCCGATACTCCCGACGATTTCCCGCAGCGACTCGCCCGCCTTGTCTGCAAGCGCGATCCCGTCATTCACCTGCTTGGTCCCCTCTTCCATCGACGCCACCGCTCCACTTGTCTCCGCTTGGATCTGTTTGATCATCGTAGCAATCTCTTTTGTGGCTTTCGTCGTTCGCTCGGCGAGCTTCCTGACTTCATCGGCTACAACGGCAAACCCGCGTCCCTGTTCTCCTGCCCGGGCTGCCTCGATCGCCGCGTTAAGGGCAAGAAGATTCGTCTGGTCTGCAATATCATCGATTACCCCAATAATCTCGCCGATTTGATCGCTTGATTTGCCAAGTGTCTCAACCGTCTCGGCAGACCTGTTTACCACCTCTGCGATCCGCTTCATCCCCGCCACTGTTTCCTCCACAACACGACCGCCCGTTTCCGCGGTCTGGCGAGCTTGCTTTGCCGTCTCGGCAGTATCGCCGGCATTCTTGGAGTTTTCGATGATCGTTTTCGTCATTTCCTCTACTGCGGAGGCGACCTCGTGCGCTTGGCTTGTCTGTTCCTGTGCTCCCGCTGCCATCTGCTCGGTGCTTGAGCTGATTTCATTTGCTGCGCTTGCGACCGCCGCGGATGCCTCTCCGACGTGACTGATCGTCTCGCGCAAACTCCTGATCATGGTCTGGAATGCCCCAGCCAGTTGCCCCACTTCATCGGTCGAGTGTTGATGAACTTGTACTGTAAGATCTCCAGTTGCCATGATGGCGGCCTTCTCGGCAAGGAACCTCACCGGCTTGGCGATGGCGCGTGAGATGAAGAGTCCTATTGCAATTGCCAGGAGGATCCCCACTCCCAAGGTTGCAAGCATGATTCCTTGGGCGGATGCTGCCAGACGTTCGTTGGTTTCCGCGGACTCTTGGGCAGCCTTGATCTTGGCCGAGACCATTTCGTCGATCACATTCTTGAGGTCATCTGCAGCTTTCTGACCGTCACCGTGCATAATCACTTCAGCCTCCTGGGCCCGTCCAGCCAGTGCCAATTCAACCACTTTGTTACGAAGTGGTACGTACAGGTTGTAGGCCCTGACATACTTCTCCTGGAGGATTCGATCCGAGTCGGTCTGAAGGGTCTTTGCATACTCGGCTGCGGCATTCGTCATTTGGTCGACCAACTCCCTGACCCGGTTATCATACTTACTCCTGTCCTCAGCCTTTTTTGCAAGCGTCAGGTTGACGAGATTCAACCGGTTACGATGAAATGCGGAGGATACATACCCCAGTTGCGCGATGCCCACCGTCTGATTCTGGTAGAGAGCGTTGTCCGCCGCTTGGATCGTCCGCAAATTCTTTATAGCAACTATGCCGACAACAGCTGCAACAAGAGTCACCAGCCCGAACCCCGAAATCAGCTTTGATCCGATCTTGAGATTATGAAACCAATTCATGATGACTCTCCTTTGCTCATTGATAGCAGTAATGGGGACAACGACCTGCGAACCGATTTCCGATGCAACGCGAATCTGAGTCCAATGACCAGAAGGATAGAATAAGCCCAGGCTTTCGTACATCTAACTTGCATCGCGATTCTGCCCGACGTTTGAGCACACACTGACGCCTACGAGAGATCCTTCCTCGGGGTATACGCGGTCTACAGTTCATTCATTTTCTT
>Ga0335069_10009722_pt1 | contig 13667 bp, 9 predicted proteins | sample Lox_Sample_11_FD_206714 | JGI IMG/M metagenome (GOLD analysis project Ga0335069, IMG submission 206714) | Soil microbial communities from Loxahatchee National Wildlife Refuge, Florida, United States - Lox_Sample_1.1 | ecosystem: Environmental > Terrestrial > Soil > Wetlands | place: USA: Florida... | reverse complement strand
ATGCGTAGTGGTGCCCGAGGCGACGCGTGACCCTCCGCGCGTTTCGAGGGCTGGACCTTCTGGCGTGCGCTCTCGCTGCTGTGTGCGAGCGAGCACCGTGGATGGTCGAGCTTCTCGTCAGGCTGCTTCCGCGCGGCCGGTATTGGGTCGCAGCGCGAGTCAAGCCGTCGCGCATGCCAAGCCGAGTGAGGGTGCGACGAGACGGCCTCCGCTTCGAGTTGGATCCCCGCGAGGAAGTGCAGCGACAGATCTATTTTGGTGCCTTCGAACGGCGAGAGCTACGCATCGCGATGCGTGTGGCCGCGCACGGCGGCACGGCGGTGGATGTCGGTGCGAACGTAGGGTACTACGCACTTGCTCTGGCGCGGTGTGTCGGCGCGGAGGGACGTGTGCACGCATTCGAGCCCGATCCGTCCCTTGCTGCTCACTTGGAGCGTCACCTCAAGATCAACGGCCTCTCGCAGCGCGTAACCGTGCATCGTCAGGCGGTTGGGGCACTCGACGGTCAAGCCGACTTTTACCGGGCGGACGAGCAGAATCGAGGCAGTGGCACGCTCATCCCCTACCCCGACCTGGAGCACAAAACATTTCCCGTGGAGGTGGTCACGCTGGACGCGTTCTGCGGCGATCACGGCATCCTACGGATCGATTTCCTGAAGGTGGACGTAGAGGGTGCGGAGCCGGACGTTATCCGAGGGGCGACAGGACTCCTAGACCGCGCCGCAATCCGGCACCTGCTGGTCGAGCTAAACGGATGGCGGCTGCTCGACCGCGGCATGCAGCTTGAGGATCTGACGGGACCGCTGCTCGCTCGAGGCTACGTGCCCGATCCTCTGAACGCCACCGTCCTCGCCGCGGTGACCGGCGGACGCCGTCCCCTCCGGACCCTTGTTACGAATCTCCTCTTTCACGCCCCCCCTCGGGCGCGTGCGGCTAGCCCCTGAGGATCGGATGCGCGCCGCTGGACCGCCGTGCACCCAGTCTCGAGACGACACCAAACGATACGAAACCCAATCGTGCCACTGTTTCACGCCTCAGCCAGCTTCGCCGCGCGGTCACGAACGAGCTGCGCTGCGCGCGCATAGACATCCAGCATTCTTACCGCGGTGGCCGCCCAGCTGAACTTCGCCGCCTGGGCCAGGCCCCGTTCGCGCAGTTCGACCCTCAGCGTCGCGTCTCCGAGCACATCGCTGATCTGCCGAGCGAAGGCACCGACGTCCTCGGGGTCCGCAAGGCGCGCCGCACTCCCCGCGACCTCGGGAATCGAGGTCCGGTTCGACGCGATGACGGGAGTGCCACAGGCCATCGCCTCCAAGACCGGAAGCCCGAAGCCCTCGTACAGTGAAGGGAACACGAACGCGCTCGCTTCCGCATAAAGTGCCGCCAGATGCTCGCTGGGGACTTGCCCGAGGACACGGACTTGCCGGCTGATGCCAAGCTCCTCGCAGCGACGCTCAAACGAGTGATGCGTCCAGCTCGAAGCGCCATGGACGCGACTAGCTTCTAGCCAGGGACGCATGCCCACTACCGCGAGTTGCAGGTCCGGGTGCTCGACCACGACCATTCTGAAGATCTCCGCGAGACCCAACAGATTCTTACGCCGCTCGCGCGTGCCCACATACAGCAAGTACCTCTCAGCAAGGTCGTAGGCCTGTCTAGCGCTCACGTCCTCGCTCCAGCTGCGTTGAAACAACGGCGAAACCGCAAGGGGCACGGCCACGACGCGAGAAGGATCGATTGGGAAGTGACTAAGATAGTCGCGACGCGTCGACTGGGAGTCCGTCACGACGAGCGTCGCGCGGGTGGCCGCGGCAGCGTTGTTTCGACGATGTATCTCCACGATCTCGGGCGCGTACCATTCTGGGTGAACGAGCGGCCCCACGTCGTGTACGGTCGTGACACACGCGCCTGCGCGCTGCGGCGGGTGAACCCAGTCCGAGGTATGGAATACGTCGAGCGGTCCGACGAATGCCTCAACGGGGGGCCACTTGAGGTATCTCCACGCGCCCAGGAGCACGCGTGACGGGAGGCGTGGGTTCACGACCGGGATGGAAAACCGCAGTTGGCGATCTCTTTCCCGAAAGCAATTGGCGAACAGGACAAAGCTCTGGTCGCAGGGAACGGCCAGGAGGGCCTCGACAAGACCGATCGTATACTGACCGATTCCGCTCAAAGGTGATCGAGCACCCGAGACGTCGATGCCGACACGAAGTCGCGTCACATGGTGGCCGTCAGCGGTCCGCGTCGCCACTTCGGGCTGCCAGGACGACGAGGGTGTTTCCGAAGCCGAAGCGAACCGCGACGCGTGCGAGCAAGCCGCTCAACCCGTCGGCAATCCACGCCGCAGCGGGTTGCGGCCGGAGTCTGCGCACGAATGCAGCCGCCCGCAGGTCGGCTGAGCCACGCGTCTCCCAATAGACGGGACGGAGGCCAACCCGACGCAAGAGAATGTGCACCTGCCTCAGCGAGAGATGAAGCAGGTGGCCGTGAGACGCGAACTCGTAGTATGGCCACCTCCAGCCCTGCAGCGCCCGCGCCGTACTTCTATGGTTCGGCATCGATACGGCGACTATCCCGTGCGGCGTTAGCAGCTTGTGTGCTTTGCGTAGCGTGTCCAGCGGCTGAGCAAGGTGTTCCAGGACGTCCCAGAAACAGACCGCGTCGAAACGCGGCTCGCGCCTCACTGCGTCTAGTGAACCCACGAAGGCAGGAAAAGGCCCGGGCCGTCTCGCGAATGCCGCGAAGGAAAGCTCACAGCCCACCGCGCGAAGGCCCCGGAGTCGCGCGGCCCGAACGAAGGTGCCCGGACCGGTCCCGACGTCCAGTACACGGGCGTCTCGCTTGCGGAGGCGGCCCGTCAGGATGTCGAGGCGGCGCTGCAACTCGGCGCCATCGGGCCCGCACGACGTACGGCCTTGGCTGTGCTCCCTATCATAGAAGGCTCGCAACTCGGCCTCCGTAGGTGCGGGATCCACGAACCAAGAGGAACATGCGCGGCACATCGCGAGACTGAAACCACTAGGAGCTCGGCAAGGTCTGGTCAGTGAAGATTCGCAGACCGGACAAGCTCGCGTCATTGCACACCCGCACGAATCGAAGCGCGCGAGCACCAGAGCCATGCGGCGGCCACGATCACACCCGCGGGGATGGCGACAAGCGGACGCTGGACGAGAGAGAGCCACCCGACGACAAGGAGACCCCCTCCCAACAAACCCCACGACTTCGTCTGATCTGGGGACCGTGGCCGCGTCCTGAGGACTAGTACCACGAGGATGCCAAACTCCGCGACGAGGAGCCCAGCTATGGCGGCGCTCAAGGAACGCAGCGCGAGGCCAACCGCAAACGCCGCCAGCCGCACCGCCTCGCCACCGACGCCCAGCGCCACGTACTCGCGTGCGCGACCCTGCGCCAGCATAGCGGTGCGCGGCACGGTGCCGACGAGGAACAGCAAGTCCGCCGGAATCGTCAGCGCCAGCAGGGCCGCCACCGGCGCGAACTGCGGGGAGAGGACGAGGGCGACGCCGGGTCCACGGAAGACCTCCTGCACGCAGGCGGACGGGACAAGGACAGCAAGGAGGAAACGCACCGTCCGAGTGCCCTCCGCCGCCATAGCGCCCGGGTCGCGGAGCTGGCTTGAGAAGCGAGGGTAGAGATAGACGAAGAGGCCCGCGGAAACGGCGACGGTGTACTGCTGCGAAACTGCTAGTGTCGCCTGAAGAAAGCCCGCGGGCGTGATCCCAAGCCAGTTGGCTGCGACGCCCCGAAGGGCGACGCGATTCGCCGCGACCGCCAGGTGGTAGATGAACTGCGCACCACCCACGCCGAGTACCTGCCGTATCGCCGCCCGCGCATCTGGCTGGCCAACCACGGCGTCGTTGTTGCCGGCACGCTCGCGCCGCCTGTTCAGGAAGAATTCGGTCACCACGAAGGATAGGGCGGCCGCTGTGAGGACCTGGGCGACTCCCCCGTCCACACGGAGCAAGGCAACCAGCAGAACGGCCACAAGTAGGCCGCCGCAGACGGTGATCGCCTTCACCAGCGCGATGTCGCGAATCGCGCCGATCGCGTTCAGGCCGGCTTCGGCCCCGGAAGCCAGTACGCTGGAAGGCAGGGCCACGCACAAAGACAGAAAGAACCAGCGAGGGAGCGCGACGCCAAGCAGTCGCTCGAGCACCGCAGCCGGTAGGCCAACGCAAGCCGCCGCCACCATGACCCCGAGCAGTGCGAGCAGACGCCGCGCGTCGCGCAACACGCGCCACGCGAGTGCGGCGTTGCCCTCGGCGATGTGCCGGGCCATCTCGCGAACGAGGCCAGTTGGCACTCCGGTACGACAGGCAGTGGCCAACAGATCGAAGAAAGTACTGGCAAGTCCGACGACTGCCATCCCGGCCGGCCCCAAGAATAGGGCGAACACCTTGAGCCGGACGACGCCCGCGCCGAGCGACAGCAGGTTCACCCCGCCGAGCGACCCCATCGCACCTCCAAGGGTCGTCCGCGGCATCGGGATCTGCCGCGGCGCGGAGGCCACCGCTCTCACGTCCTGCTGGACCTAACCGGCGACGGGCTTCTTGTGAGCCCCTCGTAGAGACGCTCCAGTGCGGAGGCGCTTTCTTCCCAGGTGAAGTCCCGCGATCGTTCGCGCGCGTTCGTGGCCAGCCGCCGCCGCAGCTCTTCCGAACTGGACATACGGGTGAGGGCTCGGGCTAACGGTAGGGGATCATCGGGCACCACGAGTAAAGCGTGCCGCTCGGATTCAACCGCCTCGCAAATGCCTCCAACATGAGTGGCCACGATGGGAGTCTCGAGCGCCATAGCCTCAAGGATTACCCTGGGGAAGTTCTCGGCCCTCGACGGCAGCACGAGCGTTTCAGCTTCGGCGATCCGTGCGAGCGCCAGGCGCGGTGGCACGTGGCCGCGAAAGGTCACGCGGTCGCTGACACCCAGCGAGCGGGCGAGGGTTCTGAGGGCGCTCTCCTCAGGACCCTCCCCGTAGATCTCGAGAGGCAGAGCATCTGCGCCTAGGCTGGCGAGGGCACGCAGCAGCACATCGATACCCTTGTGGGCGTCCAGGCGCGCCACGCACACGAGGACGCGGGCACGAGACGACGCCGCTTCTACGCCGAGGAGCGAGGCCCCGTTATGAATAACCGTCGTCGGGGTGCCGGAGCGGACGTAGCCGCGAGCTCGCAGGACCGACTCGGAGTGACGGCTGACGCAGACCACGTGATCGGCCTGCATGAGGGCCCGGCGTGCCAGCAGGGGTGATATGTGATCCCAGTTCCAGCGGCACCTTGCCATAGGACGCCACCGAGACGGTATGCCGCGAAGGTCGGGTGGATCCGGATGGCGGCTTGTCGCAACCAGTGGACAGGCCCGTCGCAGCACCAGGGACAGGAAGGCACCTTCGAATCCTTGCGAGTGAGCGATGTCCCAGCGGCGGTCCCCTCTCCGCGCCAGCCGGAGAGCCCACTTGAGCGGTGCAAAGTAGATACGCTCTGTGTGAGCGACGGTTTCGGTCTCATACGGCAAGTCGACGGGCACCGCCGACAGGTCCCGCGCCGAGTAGGCAACGGTAACGTGATGGCCTAGACCCGAAAGTGCGACAGCGAGATTGTGAGTCGAAAGTTGCCCCCCACCGTGGCCGGCTTCCCACGGGTTGAGTACGCTTGTAAGGAGTATCCTCATGGCCCAACGTCGCAGGCGGCGATCGGCCCGCCGGTCAACCGGCTTGTCGCGACTGCGCCGGGGAGCAGGAATCGCATGCGTTACCGCTCCGAGTCGCGCGACGCTGGTCCGCACGGATCATTACTCGCAGCCGTCGAGGGGCGGTGCAACAGCCCTTGGTAAAGCCCTTCCAGTTTGGTTGCGCTCCGTTCCCAGGTGAACTCGCGAGCCCGAGCGAAGGCGTTCGCCGCCAGCTCCTGGCGCAAGTCGCGGGACCGAGCTAGTCGACCAATGGCGTCCGCGAGAGCCTGAGGATCATTCGGCTCCACGAGAAGTGCCTCACGTTCAGACGTCACGGCCTCCGGAATACCTCCTACGTTCGTGGCCACGATCGCCGTGCCCAGCGCCATCGCCTCGAGGACGACGCCGGGGAAGTTCTCGGCTCGCGACGGGAGCACGAGGACCTCGGCTTGCGCGATCCTAGCAAGCACGTCGCCTCGTGCCACGCGCCCGCGGAAGCTCACGCGGTGCTCGATGCCAAGCGAGCGAGCCAGGTTCTTAAGGCGCGCCTCCTCGAGACCTTCTCCATAAATCTCGAGCAGCCCAGTTTCCGGGCCCAGCCTGGCAATTGCCTGCAAAAGAACATCGATCCCCTTGTGACCGTCGAGGCGGGCGACGCACAGCAGAACATGGGCACGCTGGGCCGTCGCCTCGACTCCGGCCACCGACACGCCACTATGCACAACGGTGACGCGAGCGTCAGAACGCAGGTAGCCGCGGCTACGCAGGAGGATCTCGGAGTGGCGACTGGTGCAGACGACATGATCCGCATGGATGAGCGCCCGGCGCTCAAGGAGCGCCGCAATGTGCAGCCACACCCAACGCATCCTTGCCAACGGGCGCCACCGAGCCGGCGCCACGCGAAGCTCGGGAGGATCGGGGTGATGACTCGTCGTCACGAGAGGGCAGGCGCGCTTGAGAGCCAACGACAGAAACGCTCCCTCTAGGCCCTGGGCGTGGACGATGTCCCAACGCCCCACTCCTCTCTTGGCGACGCGGAGAGCGCGCTTGAGCGGCGTCAGGTAGACGCGCTCGGTATGCCGGACGTTGTCAGTTGCATAGGGAAGGCCGGCCGGGATGACGGACGGGTCCCTGGTCGAATAGCCGACCGTGATCTCGTGGCCCCGTCGCGCGAGGGCTGCGGCGAGATCGTGCGTCAGGACCTGGCCGCCCCCGTGCCCCGACTCCCACGGGTTGAGTACGCTCGTCAGTAGGATCTTCACCGTCCAGCCTCGGGCTCGACCGACCGAGTATGCCAGCGCACCTTGGCGCGCGCGCCGATCACGCCTAGACTCGCCGAGGTGGGAGTCTACACAAGTCGGCCCACAGCCGCACGCGACGAGGACTGAGCGTGGAAGAGAAGGCGTGCCCCTCCCACGTGCGGTCGGAGCCTGGGACCTTCCCTGCTGTCACGAAGCCGCGCGTCGCGATGCTGATCGAGAGCCTCGGGCGGGGGGGAGCGGAGACGATGCTCGCCGAAGTGGCCCGGCCGCTGAGTCGGATGTTTGACCTTCACGTCCTTGCGCTCGACTCGCCGTACGCGCTGGCCGACGCGATCGAGTACCGCGGCGTCCCAGTCGCTCGCATCGGTCGGAGTCCACGACGCAGGCCCCTTGCATGCCTGTATCGGCTGCTCGCAACGCTGGGCCGTCTCCGGCCCGATCTGATTCACACGCATCTGTACTACGCCAACGTCCTTGGACGACTTGCTGGCGGCATCCTCCGTGTTCCTGTCGTGTCTACGCTGCACAATCCCGACTACACGTACGAGAGTCGTAGCGGCGTCCTGTTCGCCTTCAAGAAACGCATCGATCGCTGGACCGGCGCTCGAGCGGCGGCGCTCGTGGCCGTCTCCCGGGCCGTGGCCGAGGACTATCGGGCTCACATGGGCTGGACCGGGATCGAAGTCGTGCACAACGGCGTGGATCTCGAACGCTACTGCCCAGGCCCCCCCGACCCGGGGGCATTTGCTGCCTGGCCTTCTCGGGGCCTGAGACTACTCGCCGTCGGGCGGCTGCACCCCCAGAAGGGGTTCGACACTCTTCTACGCGCCCTCGCTCAGGCCCGTAGCCTGGGTGTTTCGGCGCAACTGGCGGTGGTCGGCACGGGTGCACTCTTGGCTCCGCTCGTGAGCTTGAGTCGCGAGCTGGGCGTTCAAGACCACGTGGCCTGGCTGGGCGAACGGAGCGACGTCGTCGACTTGCTGCGTGCCGCCGACCTGTTCGTGTTCCCGTCGCGTTACGAGGCCCTAGGCGTGGCGCTCCTCGAGGCGATGTCGTGCGGCAAGGCCGTCGTGGCATCGGCGGTCGGTGGCATCCCGGAGATCGTGGAGGATGGGCGCTCCGGGCTGCTGGTGTCGCCGGATGACGAGAGACAACTCGCGGCAGCACTGTCACGACTTGCACGTTCAGAGGAACTGCGCCAGGGACTCGGGATCGCCGCGCGCGAGCGAGCTCGGAGCTTCAGCATCGAGCGCGCTGCCCAAGGTCTGGCGAGCGTCTTCACTGCAGCTCTGGCCCATAGGGGTCGCCAGAACCGGGTCCACCGCCGAGGTTCGACCCCGAATAGAGAACCAAACCGAAGCCCTGCGGGAGCAGCAGTGGCGGATCGCGCCTGCATGGTGCGCCTATGGGGCTTGGCCGCGATCAGCTTGGCGGCGCACCTGTTGTATGTGTGGCTCGTTCCTGGCCCGGCCGTCTCGGCGGACGCCGCCGTCTATCTCGAGTTGGCCCGCTCCATGGCAGCAGGAACCGGCTATGTCGCTCGTGGGTCAGCTGTCACCCACTTCATGCCCGGCTACCCAGCGTTCCTCGTTCCCTTCCTCGCCGGAGGTGCGTTTGCGCTCTCGGTGGTACGGGCCGCGCAGGCCGGGCTCGTCGCGCTCGCGGCGGCGTTGGCGGGCCTCGCGGCCATGCGACTCTGGGGCGACCGCGCCGGGCTGGCCGCGTGCGCGACTCTGGCGCTGCTCCCGGCGCTGTTCGTCTATCCGAGCGTTCTCGTGTCCGAATGCCTGGTCGTAGCCCTCGTCGCCCTATTGGTGTGGGCTCTCACTCGTCCACCGAAGTCCGCCGGTGTGCGCGCGTGGGCCCGATGGAGCGCAGTGCCGGGAGTGGCGGCCGCCATGCTGGTCGTCGTGAAGCCTGAGTTCCTAGTCTGGCTTCCCCTACCAGCGGTCGTTCTCGGCCTTCGTGCGCGGAGCTGGAAAGCGCTGACGATAGCGGGCTGCACTACACTCGCGCTCACGGCTGTTCTGCTCGCGCCCTGGACGGTGCACAACTGGCGCACCTTCGGCGTGTTCATGCCTCTCTCGAGCGGCTCTGGCCCCCAGATCTGGCTCTCCGCACACCGGCCCGCTCTCACGGAGTACGAGTCGCCGGACTTCCAGGCGGCGATCGTTCGGTGCGGAGGCCCGCAGGCGCCGCCGCCCGCCGTTGACGCTTGCCTGCGGAGAGAGGCCGTGTCGATGCTGGTCGATCATCCCGGGTATTACGCGCTCGGTGCGCTGGAGAGGGCCACGCGGCTGTTTCTGGGAAGTCACACCGAGTACTTAGGTCGGGTTGGCATCTCCTTCGGCACCGCGGTCCGTCGCCGAGAGCTTGATGTGCTGGGAGTGAAGAGCCTGCTCCTCCTCGCCAACTCGGGAGCGATGATCGTCGGCCTCTTGGGTCTGCTGGCGGCTACCCGCCAATCAGCGATGGCCTGGGTGCTGGTTTACATGGTTTTCTCCAAGATCGTGGTTCACGCCGTCCTGTTCTCCACGCCCCGGTACGGCCTTCACCTGGTTCCCGTGCTGGCTGTCGGTCTGGCATACGAGGTCGCGCGGATTGGCGGGTTCCAGCCGGCGGAGACCACCGATCCGGCTTTGTACCCGTGAGCGCGGAGGCGTCGAGGGGTATCCTTCGGTCGTGTGCGGGATCAGCGGGTTTGTGGTGCGTGGCCAAGCCGCCTCCGCCAGCGTCAGCGCGGCGATGCTGCGGCCTCTCGCGCACCGGGGCCCCGATGCCCAAGGGACGCACATGGACGGCCCGCTCGGCCTCGGTCACCGGCGGCTCTCGATCATCGACCTCAGCGAGGCTGCTCACGAACCCCTGACGAACGAAGACGGGACGCTGTGGCTGGTCTTCAACGGCGAGATCTACAACTTCCGGGAGCTGCGCCGAGAGCTCGAGGGCCGGCATCGCTTCCGCAGTCAGGGCGACGGCGAGACCATCCTGCATCTTTACGAGGAGCGAGGCGAGGAGGCGGTCCGGGCGCTGGACGGGATGTTTGCGTTTGCGCTCTGGGACGCGAAGCGCCGGCGACTGCTCCTGGCCCGCGACCGGTCGGGGAAGAAGCCGCTCTTCTACTACGACGGGCCGGGGCTGTTCGCATTCGCCTCCGAGGTGAAGGCGCTGCTCGCGCACCCGGACGTCCCGCACGAGCGCGACGACTCTGCGTTGCCGCTCTACCTCACCTACGGCTACGTGCCGACGCCCGGCACGTTCTACCGGGGCATCCGGGCGCTGCCGCCCGGCCATCTGCTCGTCGCCAGCGAGACGGGGACGGAGAGTCCGCGGCCCTACTGGAAGGTGCGTTTCCGCGACGGCCGCCTCGATGGTGACGGCCAGTTGGAGGAGCGCTTCCGCGACCTGCTGAGGCAGGCGGTCGCCCGCCGTCTGGTCGCCGACGTGCCGCTCGGCGCGTTTCTCTCCGGCGGGCTCGACTCCGCGACGGTCGTCGCCTTCATGTCGGAGGCGGCGAGCGGTCGGGTGAAGACGTTCACCATCGGCTTCGCGGGCGGGCGCGAGTACGACGAGCGCGAGCACGCGCGGGTGGTGGCCGAGCGCTTCGGTACGGAGCACACCGAGTTCGTGGTCGAGCCGAAGGCGCTGGACCTGGTGGACCGCCTGGTCTGGCACCACGATGGGCCCTTCGGCGACTCCTCCGCCATCCCGACCTACCTGCTCTCCGAGCTGACGCGGGCGCACGTCACGGTCGCCCTCAACGGCGACGGCGGCGACGAGGTGTTCGGCGGCTACCTTCGCATGTACGGGGGAGCCCTCTCGGAACGCCTGCCTCGCTGGACCTTTCGGGCTGCCACGGCGGCGCTCGGGCTGCTGCCGGAGCCGAAGGACCGCAAGCACCCGCTGCGGTTCGCCAAGCGGTTCGCCGAGGCCGGGTCGCTGCCACTGGTGGAGCGCTACCTGCGCTGGAACGGTTACTTCAGCGCGGGCCTGCTCGACCTGCTGCGCCCCGAGCTGCACACCCACGCGCAACGCGACCGCCTCCTGGCCAGCTACCGCGAACCGCTGGAGCGGCCGGCAGAGCCTGGCCAGGAAGGCCGCTCGAGCACGCTGTCGCGGCTGCTGCAGCTCAACTTCGAGACGTACCTGCTGGACGACCTCAACGTCAAGATGGACCGCATGTCGATGGCGCACGCCCTGGAGACGCGCTCGCCGTTCCTCGACACCGCCGTCATCGAGTTCGGCGCGTCTCTCCCGGACCGGCTGCGGATGCGGCTCGGCAGGGGGAAGCTCCTGCTGCGCCGCGCCATGAGAGGCATTCTCCCGGAGTCGATCCTGGCGCGCGGGAAGATGGGCTTCGGGGCCCCGCTCGGCGCCTGGTTCCGTGGCGAGCTCGACGCGTTCGTCCGCGAACGGCTGCTGCAGTCGACCAGCCCGATCTACGAGTACCTGCGGCCTGAGCCGGTGGCCGCGCTGGTCTCGGCGCACAGGCGAGCCGCCGCCGACCTCAGCCCCCAGATCTGGGCTCTCCTGACGCTCGAGAGCTGGTTGCGGCAGGAGGGGAGCTGGCCGCGCCACGGCCCGACGCGGTGAGCGCGGCGGCGGCCCGGCGCAGTGCGGGATGGAGCGGGTCGAGCTGGAGCGCCCAGCGGGCCAGGTCTGCGGCGCCGGCCTGCGAGGATCCGGCGCGCAGCCAGGCGAGCGCCAGCCACGCGGGGGCGTCCGCCGGGCGATGCGCGAGCTGCGCGACGGCGGCGGATTCGAGGGAACCGGCGCGCAGGCCAGCCTGGGTCGCTCGTTCGAGCAGCCGAGCGTCGAGCGCCCGGTCGCGCCAGGGCCCCGAGAGGGCCAGGGCGACGGCGGCCGTCGCCAGCGCCAGGCAGGCGTAGCTCTGCCAGCGACAAGGTGTTGGCGCGTCGGTTTCCTCGCCGGTCGGTGCGAGCGCGCAGGCGAGCAGGAGGACGGCGAGCAGGGCGTTCGACGGGATGCGGAGGTTGAAGTCCACGGCGCTGTGGACGAGGAGCGCTGCCAGGCCGGCGAGCGCGCCGGCGCGCAGCCCCCGCGAGAGCCGATGCGGTTCCGCGGCGATCCGGCGCCACGCGCCTGCGGCAGCCCACGCCAGGGCGAGGGCGGCGAGAGCGGCTCCTGCGAGGCCCGTCTCGCCGAGCAGCTCGAGGTAGTCGTTCTCCGCGTGCTCGATGCGCAGGTCCTCGGCTGCGCTCTTGAACCGTGGCAGGGCGTCCGCGAACGCGCCGAGGCCGCTGCCGACGACCGGGCTCGAGGCGGCGAGGCGCAGCGAGTCGCGCCAGGTCGAGAGGCGGTAGCTGCCCGCCTGGTCGAGGTGACCCATCGTGCGCACGCGCGCGCGGGCCTCCTCGGGAAGGACGGCCGCGGTCGCGGCGGCGACGGCCACCAGGACGAGAGCCGTCCACACCAGGGTCGAGCGTGGGCGCACCACCGGCGCGCTTCCTTGGATCGGGGACGGTGAACGGTCGCCGTCTCGCGTCGAGACCCGGACGAGCGCGAACGCCACCAGGCCGGCGGCGAGGCTGACGACACCGCCGCGCGAGAGGGAGACAGGGACCGCGAGCACGAGCAGCGCCGCGACGCCGAATGCGGCGACGATCCAGCCGGCGCGACGGCTCTCGAGCCAGCTCAGCCAGTCCGCTCCGTGCCGCGCCTCGTCCGCCAACCCGACCGCCAGCCCGAGTGCCAGGCAGGCGACCATCTCGACGTAGCCCGCGAAGTGGTTCTTGCTCACGAAGGGGCCGAAGGGCGCGACCGTCGGGACCGCCAGCACGCCGAAGAGGCGGTTGGCGAACACCAGCCGGGCGACGAGACCGTAGCCGGCGACGAGCGCGCCTCCGAGAGTGACCGTTACGGCGACGCGCAGGAGAACCCGTCGGGAGCGAAGGGCGGGGCCGGCGACCAGCGCGAGCCCGACCGCGGCGGCCGCGAACGTCAGCCAGCGGATGGTCGCCTCCGGGTAGATCGAGATCGGTCGGGGTCCGGGCCCCAGCACCGCAGCCGCGGCAGCGTTCGCCGGGTACCAGACAGCCGCTGGGCCGGGGGCGACGACGGCGAGGACGGCTCGGGGGAGTGGGACGAGCTGCAGCGAGCCGAACGCCCACAAGGCCGCCAGCGGCGCCGTCGCCCGTGGAGACACGAGGCTGTGGCCGCGTCGGAGCGAGAGGAGGCCCACCACCAGGGAAACGCCGAGGCCGATGAGCGTGATCGCCGCCGTCGTCGTCCAGTGGACGCTGCCGAAAGGCCAGGGCGAGAGGATGACGAGGGCCGCCAGAACCACCGCGGCACCCTCGTGGGCCCGCGCCATCCCACTCGTTCGGGCTTCCACCACGGTGCGGAGCCTACGCCGGACGCCGAGTGCGGCCAAGAGACGGCGGGTGCCGCGGCCCGCTCCGCCGGATGCCGCCTGCGTAGATCTCGTTCAGACGGCGACAGTTAGGTTGACGGACCTGCACCTCGATGGTACCCTCCGGGCGACCGGTCGCCGTGTGCCCGGGGAACGAATGAGAGACGCCTCAGGCGCCCAAGGGTCGGGGGCCGTTCGAGTGTTGCGGGTGTTCTCTCGGCTGAACATCGGGGGTCCGTCCCTCCACGTGATCCTCCTCAGCGCGGACTTGCGGCCCCTCGGCTACGAGACGCGTCTGGTGGTGGGCACGGAGTCGCCGCGGGAGGGGAACATGTTCCCCCTCGCTC
>Ga0335069_10009721_pt1 | contig 13668 bp, 13 predicted proteins | sample Lox_Sample_11_FD_206714 | JGI IMG/M metagenome (GOLD analysis project Ga0335069, IMG submission 206714) | Soil microbial communities from Loxahatchee National Wildlife Refuge, Florida, United States - Lox_Sample_1.1 | ecosystem: Environmental > Terrestrial > Soil > Wetlands | place: USA... | reverse complement strand
CTGGCACCCGCACCTGTACGACTTCACCCAGCCCGAGGTCGCCGACCAGTGGGGCACCGCCAACCAGATGAACGAGTTCGTCGCCCGCAAGTCGTTCAACGACCCGGACCGCGGCATGTTCGTCGCCCCGCCAGTCTGATGCGGTTCGCCACCTACTCCGCCGGCGGCCGGGTGCACGCGGGCGTGGTCAGCGACGCCGGGCTGCACCCGCTGCGCGGCACCACCGTGCTGGACCTGGTCCGTGGCGGTCTTCCCGCCGCCCTCGAAGCCGGGCAGCAGGCCCTGGGTACCCCGGCCGTGCCCCTGGCCGCGGCCCGGCTGCTGCCGCCGCTGGACCCTCCGACGATCCGGGATTTCGTCGCCTTCGAAGAGCACGTCGAGGGGGTGGTCGCCAGCGTCGGGGACGGCGCGGGCGTGGTGGCGGAATGGTACGAGGCGCCGACGTTCTACTTCACCAACCCGTACGCGGTGACCGGCCCGTACGAGGACGTGCCGGTCCCGCCGGGCTCCGAACTGCTGGACTTCGAGCTCGAGGTCGCCGTCGTCGTCGGCCGGGACGGGGCCTCGCTGACGCCGGAGCAGGCTCGGAATCATATCTTCGGGTACACGATCTTGAACGACTGGTCGGCCCGGGACCTGCAGCGGCGGGAGATGAAAGTCAGCCTCGGCCCGGCCAAGGGCAAGGACTCGGCCACCACGCTCGGGCCCTGGCTGGTGACCGCCGACGAGCTCGAGCCCTACCGGGACCCCGAAGGCTTCCTCGCCCTTGACCTGCGCGTGTCGGTCAACGGCGCCGAAGTCGGCCAGGATCTGCTGTCCAACATGGGCTGGCCGTTCGAGGACCTGATCTCCTACGCCTCCCGCGGCACCTGGGTCCGCGCCGGCGACGTGCTGGGCTCGGGCACCTGCGGCAACGGCGGCTGCCTAGCCGAGCTGTGGGGCCGCCGCGGGCAGCTCGACCCGCCGCCACTGCGTCCCGGCGACGTCGTCGAGATGGCCGTCGAGGGCATCGGCACCATCCGCAATACGATCGTCCCCGGCACGGAGCTGCCGCCGGTGCGCCCGGCCCGGCCGCGGCCGCGAACCCGGAAGCGGACGCCGTGAGCGTCGTCGTGGTCACCGGCGCCGGACAGGGCCAGGGCGCGGCCGAGGCCCGGCTGCTCGCCGCCCGGGGCACGACCGTCATCGCCGCCGACCTCACCGAAGCGCCGGACGAAGACCTGCCCGGGGTGGATTACCGGCAGCTGGACGTCACCGACCAGGCCGGCTGGACCGGTCTCGCCAAGGAATTGGCCGAACGGTACGGGCGCGTGCACGGCCTGGTCGCCAACGCCGGCATGACCTGGCGAGCCCGGCTGCTCGACCTCACCCCTGCCGACCTTCACCACGTGTACGAGGTGAACGTCACCGGCGCGGTGCTGGCCATCCAGTCAATCGCCCCGCTGATGAATACGGAGAGTTCGATAGTCCTGGTCGGTTCGGCCGCCGCGCTGACCGGGCACTTCCCGGTCGCATACACCGCCAGCAAGTGGGCGCTGCGCGGGCTGGCCAAGGCGGCGTGCCTGGAACTGGGCTCGCGCGGCATCCGAGTCAACACCATCCACCCCGGCTACATCGAGACCCCGATGACTGCCTCGGCCGCTCCTGCCTTCCGGGCGGCCAACCTGGCCGAGACCCCTCTCGGCCGCACCGGCACTCCCAACGACGTCGCGCCGCTGGTCGCGTTCCTGCTCAGCGACGAGGCCTCGTTCATTTCCGGTGCCGAGATCCCGGTCGACGGCGGCATGACCGCCCACGGCGGCGTCAAATCCATCAGCGACGCGGTGCGCGCGTAAGAAGGGATCAGCTGTGTTTGAGTACTTTCCCGGCAACTACGTCTGGAACCTCGGAGTCGTCGCCACCCTCAACAGCGGCGGCTTGATCGACGAGGTGGACCGGGCCTGCCGCCCGATCAGGGAAGCCGCTGCCCGGGGCGAGGACGCCGGCACGACGGACTTCCTGCGCGCCTGGACCACTCTGACCGATTCCCTCGTCGCCCAGGCCGAGGCGGCCGAGAAGGCGGGCCACGCCCGGAACGCCGGCCAGCTGTACGCCCGGGCCGCCAACTACCTGTGCCAGGCCGAACGGATGCAGAGCACCAAGGCGCCCGACCGGCTGGAGACCTACCGCCGTGTCCTGGTGTTGCAGCAGAAAGCCTTCGCCCTCAAGGACCCCCAGCTGTCCCGCGTCGAGATCCCCTACGAGGGCACCACCCTGCCCGCCTATTTCAGCCAGGCCCCGGGCGCGGAAAACGGCCCGGCCCCTGTCATGATCATGTGGAACGGGCTGGACTCGACCAAGGAGCACATGTACTCCTCCGCTCACTGGGACGAACTGGCGGCCCGCGGCATCTCCACGCTCATGGTCGACTGCCCCGGCTCCGGCGAGGCCCTCCGGCTCCAGGGACTGACGGCCCGGGTCGACACCGAGGCCTGGGCGGCAGCGTGCGTCGACTACCTGCTCACCCGGGACGACGTCGACCCCGCGGCGATCGGCCTGGCCGGCTGGTCCCTCGGCGGATACTTCGCGCCACGTGCCGCCGCCTTCGAGAAACGGCTCGCCCTCGTCGTCGCCTGGGGCGCCAACCACGACTGGGGCGCGGTCCAGCGGCGCCGACTACAGCGCGAGGGGGAGCGGCCGGTGCCGCACTACTGGGACCACGTCCTGTGGGTCTGGGGTTATGACTCCCTCGACGAGTTCATCGAGTTCGCCGACCGGGTCAACCTCGACGGCGTGGTCGAGAAGATCACCGTGCCGTTCCTGATCGCCCACGGCGCGGGCGACCGGCAGATCCCGCTCGAATACGCGCACCGGTCGTACGACCAGGCCGTAGCCAGCCCCAAGCGCGAACTGCGGATCTTCACCGCCGGGGAAGGGGCCACCGAGCACATCGGGCTGGACCACCTGCCCCACGTCAGCACGTTCATCGCGGACTGGGTGGCCGACACCTTCGCCGAGCTGAGCGCCAGCCGGCGCTGATCACGTTCCAGGTGGACATGGTGAAAAGACCCCGCCCGGAGATACCCCCGCCGCCGTGGGACCGAGTGCCGCGACGTGCCCTCGCCGACCGCCGCGACCCGCTGAACCGCAAGGCGATCGTGGCCGCGGCGATCCGGATTCTCGACGACGGCGGCCTCGACGGCTTCACCATGCGACGGGTCGCCGACGCCCTCGGTACCGGTCCTGCCTCGCTCTACTGGCATGTCGGCTCGAAGGACGGCCTGCTCGACCTGATCTTCGAGGAGGTCATCGGCGAGCAGCAGGTACCTGACGCTGATCCTGGGCGCTGGCAGGAGCAGCTCAAGGATGTCGCACGTACGATGCGCGCGACGATCCTGCACCACCGCGACATCGTCCGGATCTCGATCGGCCGCGTGCCGATGGGTCCCAACGCGTTGCGCTACAGCGACCGGGTGCTCGCGATCCTGCGTGCCGGCGGAGCCTCTGACCGACTTGCCGTACTCGGCCGCCACCTGCTGATCTCCATCGTGAACGGCTTCACCATGGACGAAACAGGCATGGACGGCCAGCCCCCACCTGAGCCGATCGCCACGATGGCCCGCGACTACCTCGCGTCATTGCCGCCGAGTGAGTTCCCCAATCTCGTCGCGCTCGCCGATCACTTCGCAATCAGCGATCAGGACCTGCGCTTCGAAGTCCTTCTCGACCTCTTCGTCGACGGGCTGGCCTTTCGCATCGCGCTCGAGTGCGGCAGCTTTCCGGACCAGCTCCACGATGCCTAGGTATCGCCCATCCCAGATTGTTAACTGATTTCACTACCGCTTCATTGGTTTCTGATCTTGATCGACCGTTTGCCACCCTTGAAGCGTGAAGATCCAAAGCGTCACACCCATGCACCATGCGATGAGCATGGACAGTCCCGCCGTGCTCGCTGGCGGTGGATTAGCCCTTGGCGGTTGTCGCAACCCTGAGCAAGGGATACGACCTTGACTACATCTGGAAGCAGGTTGACCGCGGCCCGGCCAAGGACGCGGCCAGCTATTACATCCAGGCCAGCGAAACCGGGGGAGAACCGCCCGGCCGCTGGTGGGGCCCCGGCGCCGGAGCGCTCGGCTTCGAGCCCGGCCAGACCGTCGAGCGCAAACCGTACGATCTGCTGTTCGGCCAGCGCAAAGCTCCCGACGGCACAAAGCTCGGCCGCCCGCCAGGCAACGGCCGCAAAGCCGCCGACCTGTACGCCCAGCTCCTGACCGCCGAGCCGCACGCCACCGCCGAACGCAAACGCGAACTCCGCACCGAGGCCGTCAAGAAGGCCCGGCAAAGTCCTCTCTTCTTCGACCTGACGATCTCGCTGTCCAAGTCGATCTCGCTCTTCCACGCCTCCCTGGGCGAGAACGCCCGCCTAGCCCGTGAGGTCGGCGACCACGAAGGCGATAAGTACTGGTCAGCCCTGGTCGCTGAGGTCGACGACACGATCTGGCTGGCCGTGCACGCCGGCTTCGAATACTTCCAGCGCGAGGCCGGCTACACCCGCACCGGCTCCCACGGCACCCGGGTGCACGGCCGGGAGACCGGCCAGTGGCACGAGGCGGACCTGGCGGTGGCGCACTGGCTGCAGTACACCTCCCGCGACGGCGACATGCAGCTGCACGTCCATTCCCAGATCGCCCACGTCGCCAAGACCGGCACCGACGGGAAATGGCGGGCCCCGGACTCGCTCGGCTACAACGAGCACATCGGGGCGGTCGCCGCGATCGTCTCCCAGCACCTCGAAGAGGCCCTCACCCAAAGGTTCGGCCTGGAATGGACCGCCCGCGATGACGGCCACGGCTTCGAGATCAAGGGCATCAGCGGCGAGATGATGCGCCTGTTCTCCTCCCGGCGCGAATCCATCACCGCCGACCTGCGCGCCCGCGCGACACGATTCGAGCAGCATTACGGCCGCGCGCCGTCCCAGCGCGAACTCGCGCGCCTCGCGCAGGCCTCGAACTTCGCCACGCGCAACCCCAAGCACGGCACGCTGGATCTCGCGCAGGCGCACGCGGGCTGGGCGGACAAGCTCACGTACACCCTCGGCATGCCGCTGGCGTCGATCGCGCCATCGGTGTGGCACGAAGCCGGTCGCGCAACCACGCGCGGCGCAACCTCGCCCGGGTCGCCGCGGCGCCCGCGGCTCGGTCCCCATCGGCCCTGGCACCCTTCTCGTCGTCGACGAGGCCTCGATGCTGTCCGGCCCGGACCTGGCCGACCTGATCGCCTACGCCCGGGCCTGCGGCGCCAAACCCGCGGCACCGACGCCAACCACGCCTATGTCTTCACCGCATCCCCGAAACGCGCCGACCCGGTGCCCGGCCCGAGGCCGGCTCCCGAACTGGCCCGGTACGACAAGATTTATGCCGAACGGGCCGGCGTCCCCGTCCCCGCCACCGCGCCTGCCGCACCTGGCACGGCGCTGAGCGTGCTCGCCGCGGTCCTGGACCGTGACGGCCAGCAGCAGTCGGCCACCCAGACCCACAGCCAGGCCCTGGCCGGCGCCGACCACCTGGCCCTGCTGCACGCCATCTGGACCGCCGAGACCAGGCCGGCCCGCGAGCAGCGCTACCGGAACCTGCTCGCAGCGGCCCTGCCCGGCCACCACGCCGCGCCCGGACCCAGGGACCGGTGGCTATGGCGGACCCTGCATGCCGCCGAACTCGCCGGTCTGGACCCCGCCCAGGTCCTCACCGACGCGATCGGCGAACGAGACCTCGCCGGTGCCCGCGACATCCCGGCCGTCATCGACGCCCGGATCCGGAACCGGACCGGCACCCCGGTCCCGCTCCCGCCCGGGCCGTGGTCCGCGCGCGTCCCCGCCATCGCCGACGCCGAACGCCGTGCCTACATCACCCAGATCGCCGAGCTGATGGACGCCCGCAAGAAACGCCTCGGCGCGCACGCCGCCGACTCCGCGCTGCCCTGGGCGGTCAGCGCGCTCGGCCCCGTGCCCGAGCATCCGGTGGCCCGGCTCGACTGGCAACGCCGGGCCACCTCCATCGCGGCCTGGCGCGAGCTATCGGGCTACCACCACCTCGCCGACCCGATCGGACCCGAACCCGCCGCAGCCGCCCCGGACCTGCGGGCCGCCTGGCACGAGGCCCTGAGACCCGGGCGGGCGTAGCCTGAAGACGTTGCGCGTTTGGCAACACCACGCCATACAACAACAGCTTTCGTCCTCGACCCGGTGGACGCAGATGAGCGACTTCGGCACCGAGCTAGCGCGCCTGATGGCCGCGCGCGGCCTCGGCGTGCGCGAACTGGCCCGGATGGCGCCGTGTAACCCTGATCATATCTCGAACCTGCGCAGCGGTAAGGCGCGGCCATCTGCGGAGCTGGCCGGGGCCCTTGATGAGCGGCTGGAGGCGGGCGGGTCGCTGCGCGCCCTGGTCCCTGCCCATGATCGGCGCAGACCCCAGTTGACCGCGAGCTGGGACGACGGCGCTGCCGCCGATGAGATCGCCGCCGTGGAGCTCGGCCGGCTTGTCGAGGCCACTGAGGTCGGGACCGGTACCGTCGAGCGGCTGGAGCTAGCCGTGGACGAGCTGGCTATGGCCTATCCCAGCACGCTATCGGCCGACCTGTGCGGCCGGGTGCGCGCCTACCTCCGCTACGTCGGCCGGCTGCTCGACGCCCGCATGACGCTGGCCGAGCACCGCCGCCTGCTGGTCGTGGGCGGCTGGCTGTCCCTCCTGGCCGCCACCACCCTGATCGACCTGCATCGCGACCAGTCCGCAGCGGCGCACCTGCGAACCGCCGCGCAGCTGGCCCGGGAATCGGAGCACGCCGAGATCGCCGCGTGGTGCCTGGAAACCCAGGCCTGGCAGGTGCTCACCTCCGGGGACTACCAGCGGGCTGCAGATATCTCACGGGCCGCGCAGCGGATCGCCCCGAAGACGGGCAGCGCGTTCATCCAGGCCACCGCGCAGGAAGGGCGCGCCTGGGCCAGGCTCGGTGCCGCCGCCCAGACCCGCGCCGCGCTGAGCCGGGTCGAGGCTCTGGTATCTCCGCTACCCATGCCGGAGCGGCCCGAGCATCACTACCGGTACGACCCGCCCAAGGCGCAGGTGTACGTCGCCACCACGCTGTCATGGCTCGGCGACAAAGCCGCCGAGGGACTCGCCCGCCAGGTGCTCGCCGCGATCGAGGCGCCAGGGGAACGGCCCCGGCCCAGGCGCGCGGCCCTGGCCCGGCTGGACCTGGCCCTGGCGCTGACCTCAGCGGACAAGCACGACGAAGCCGCCGGGGTGACACTGGAAGCAATCCGGTCAGGCCGGCTGGCACCGGTCGACGACCGCCGGGCCCGCGAGATCGTTCTGGCTGTGGCCGAGCGCGGCGTGCCCGAGGCCGCCGAACTGGCCGAGGCCTACCAGGCCGCCTGCGGCGATGGCGGCAGCCGTCCGGCGCTACCGTGACGACCTGATCAGCTGCAATCCATCGTGCGCGGCGAAATCCTCGAAATCCTTGACGTTAAAGGTGGCCAGGGCGAACTGGTGCGCCAGGCAGCATGCCGCGATCCAGCTGTCGTTGGCAGGCCGCGGGCGTCCCCGCCGCCGGGCCGCCGCCGAGATCCTGCCCCATGCCCGCGACGTTGCGTCATCGGAGTGCAGGACCACGACCCGGCCGAGCCATTGCTCCAGCTGCTCACGGGTACGCGGTCCCCAGCTGCGCGTGGTCGCCCACTGCCACAGCTCGCCGACGGTCACGAACGTCACGCACCACGCCGCTCCGGTTAGCCTCGCGGCCATCGGGTCACTGAGCTGGCCCTTGATCGCCCGGGACGCCACATCGGTATCAAGGACGACGTAGCGCATCAGCCCGGTTAGGCGAGGTCAGCGTGGCGAGCAGCGTAGACGTGCGCGAGGAACTGCTCCAGTTCCTCGTCGGACCCGAAGACCCCATCCTGCGCCATGTCCCTGACCGACTCGACCGGCTGGACGCCCTTGCGCTTGACCTGCTCATCGATGGACTCAGGGCGGGATTCCGGCGACTCTCCCGCATAGCCAGCACTACTGGTTGTCATCCCGCCTCCTTACGATGAGACGTACTGGTGCAAGCTTAACCCGCTTATTGCGCTCAGCCCGTTTGCTGGGGTTCTTCATCCAGCAGTAGTTGCGGTGCTTGTTCGCCGCTGCTTCGGCCGGAAGATCTGGTCCATGACCTCGGCCCCGGTCGTGATCACCGGTCGCAGCTCCCGCCGGTAGATCACCTCGGTCGTCCGCGAGCTGGAGTGCCCGGCCAGCCGTGCGATCTCCTCCACTGGCACGCCCTGGTAGCTCATCATGCTGACGAACGAGGTCCGCAGCTCCTTCGGCACCCATCGCGCCCCCAGCCCGGCCGCCGCGGTCACCCGGCGGAAATCCCGCCGCAAGTTATGCGGCTCATACTCCGTCCCCACCGACGTAGTGAACACCAGCCCGTGCTCCTGCCATAGCTCTCCGGCCTCGGCCCGCTCCGCGGCCTGCCGGTCCCGCTGCCCCCGCAGCGCCTCCACCGCGATCTCCGGCAGCTTCAGCGTCCGCCGCGACCGGTTCGTCTTGGTATCCCCGTGCGCCCGCACCGACCGCCACACCGAGATCGTCCCCGCCTCCAGGTCCACGTGCTCCCACGTCAGCGCCCGCGCCTCCTCCGACCGCACCCCCGTCAGCAGGCACAGCACGATAAACGCGTGCAACCGCGACGACTCCGCCGCCGCCAGCAGCGCCGAAGCCTGCTCCAGCGTCAGCGACTGCGACGGCCGCCCCTCCAGCCCGCGCGGCGTATCCACCAACGCCGAGACATTCCGCCGGACCAGATCCTGCCCCTCCGCATGCCGAACCGCCCGCGTCAGGCAGTTATGGCCCTTCTGCAGCGTCCGGGTCGAATGCGTCGCCGCCATCTTCTTCAGCGCCGTCCGCACGTCCTGCACGGTCAGGTCCTTCAGCGGGATCCGCCCGATGACCGCCAGCAGCGGCCGCAGCGAGTCCCGGTTCGCCTCGACCGTCTTAGCGGTCCGCCCCGGCAGCCCTTCCTCAAGCCAGTCCGCCACGGCCTTCTCGACCGTGTACCCCTGCGCCGTCCGCAGCCCAGCATCCAGCTCGGAGTGCAAAGCCCCAACAGGGAGCCAAGAAATCGAACAGGCCCGCTGACCTGCAAGAACTCGGTGGAGCTGAGGGGATTTGAACCCCTGACCCCCTCGATGCGAACGAGGTGCGCTACCGGACTGCGCTACAGCCCCGAGAACCTGAGATAGCGTAGCAAACCCGCGGCGCTGCCGTGACCTCGTACCAGCGTGCGGCCACGCCCCGGGAACTGCCCGCGGCGGCAGCCCGCGAGCGATCTCACTGCTCCGCGCCAGGCCAAGCCGAACCCATCCCGCCGAACAGCCACCGCAAACCCTGCGCGAACAGATCCCCCGACACGCGATCCGGGTCGATCCGCCGCTGCCGCACCAGGCCCTGGAACATGGCCAGCACGACCGCCGCCACCTCCGCGGGCGCGACGCCGGGAGGAGTGCTCCAGCGTTCCATCGCCGCGCCGATGACCTCGATGAGCGCGTCGGCCTGCCGGCGCTGCTGAGCCCTCAGCGCCCCCATCGCCTCCGGGTTGCGCACCGCGTACAGCCAGAACTCCGCCCGCAGCGCCATCAGGTCGGGGTCGCGGCCGGCCGCGCGCTCCAGCAGCCGGGCGAGCGCGTCGACGGGATCCTCGGTGCCCAGGACCTCGGCGACCGCGGTGACCCGGTGCTCGCCCCGGGCCGCCATCAGCTCGAGGAACAGCTGCTCTTTGCTGGCGAAGTTGGAGTACAGGGCGCCGATCGAGTAGCCGGCCGACTCGGCGATCTCCTCCACCGAGGCGCCGGCGTAACCCTTCCGCGCGAAGATCCGCGCGGCCGCGTCGAGCAGTTGCTCCCGGGTCCTCGCCTTGGCTTCGGCCCGGGTCAGCCGCTGCCGCCGGGGCGCGGCGTCATCCTCATTCACATTGTGACTCCTATCTGAATAGGGATCACTATGCTAACGTGTAAAACCCAAGCTGCCCAGCTATCGGAGGGCTGAGACGTGCGATTCCCGGGCCTGCGCGGGAGAGCCACGGCCATCGGCGTCACGCTCGCGCTGAGCCTCACCGTGATGAGCCTCGCGGGCTGCACCGGCCAAGCGAGCCAAAGCCAACCGAGCCAATCGAGCAAAACAAGCCAGCCCAGCCAGAGCGCCGAAACCACGTCCGGCATCGGCAAGATCCGGCACGTGGTGATCATCATGCAGGAGAACCGGTCGTTCGACTCGTTCTTCGGTACCTATCCCGGTGCCGACGGCATCCCGGCCAGGAACGGTCAGTTCACCGTGTGCGTGCCCGACCCGCGGACCAAGGGCTGCGACAAGCCGTACCACGATCCGAGCCTGGTGAACGGTGGCGCCGGCCACAACATGGCCGAAGGGGCTGCCGACATCGACGGCGGCAAGATGGACGGGTTCGTGAAGACCGCCGAGGACCAGCCCAGCCGGGGCTGCAGCGCCACCAACCCGCCGACGCCGGCCTGCCTGCCCAGCAGCCCGCCGGACGTGATGGGCTACCACGACGCCCGGGAGATCCCGAACTACTGGACCTACGCCCACGATTTCGTCCTGCAGGACCACATGTTCGAACCGGTCGACTCGTGGTCCCTGCCCTCCCACCTGTACCTGGTCAGCGGCTGGTCGGCGCGGTGCGCCACCACCAACCCGGACAGCTGCGTCAACGACCCGGCGCAGGGCGCGGGCACGGGCAGCAAGTTCAGGCTGAAGAACCTCCCGTCGGCCTTCCGCTCCTGTCTGGCCGCCCACGGCGTCACCAAGGTCACCCGCGCCAGCCTCACCAGCCCGAAGGTGATCGCCGCGGGCGAGGCCTGCCTGGGCTACCTCACGCCCGCTCAGCGCCAGCAGCTACTCGGGAACGGCGGCGAGGCGCTGGAACTCGGGCTCTACTCGTGGACAGACCTGACCTACCTGCTGCACAAGCACGGCGTGTCCTGGTCCTACTTCGTGCAGAAGGGCATCCAGCCGGACTGCGACGACAACCCCGACGAGACCGCCGCGGGCTGCGCCCCGGTGGCCCAGGGTGCCAAGACCCCGTCCATCTGGAACCCGCTGCCGTCGTTCACCGACGTGAAGCAAGACGGCCAGCTCGGCGACGTCAAGAACCTCTCGGCCTTCTACACCGCGGCTGGACAGGGCACTCTGCCCGCGGTCTCCTGGATCGCCCCCACCCAGGCCAACAGCGACCACCCGCCGGCGAACCTCGCCACCGGCCAGGCCTACGTCACCAACCTGATCAACACGATCATGCGCGGCCCGGACTGGGACTCCACCGCGATCTTCCTGGCCTGGGACGACTGGGGCGGCTTCTACGACCACATGGTTCCGCCCGCGGTCGACCAGAACGGCTACGGTCTCCGGGTGCCCGCCCTGGTCATCAGCCCGTACGCCAAGCAGGGGTTCATCGACCACCAGACCCTGTCCTTCGACGCGTACAACAAGTTCATCGAGGACGACTTCCTCGGCGGGGCCAGGCTGGATCCCGCGACGGACGGCCGCCCCGACCCGCGCCCCGACGTCCGCGAGAACGAGAAGATCCTCGGCAACCTGGCCGCGGACTTCGACTTCAGCCAGCCGCCCCGGCCCGCGATCCTGCTGCCCACGCACCCGAAGCCGGGACCAGCCTCGACGCCAGGGTGACCGCAGCGCCATCATGGGCATCATGCGCCAGAACCCGATGACCCAGGCCGGCGCGGTCCCTGGATGCCCGGTTGACGAGTCGTTCGACCCCCTCGCCGCCGAATTCCTCACCGATCCCTACACGGTCATGGCCAAGCTGCCCAGCGGCAGCAAACCCGTCTTCTTCGCGCCGTCGATCGGCTACTACGTCGTCACCAGCTACGACGCCGTGGCCCAGGTATTCGGCGACCCCGCGACGTACTCTGCGGCGGTGGCCCAGGCGCCGCTGGTGCCGATCATCGGTGAGGCCCAGCAGATCCTGCTGGCCGGCGGGCACAAGCCCCAGCCGAGCATGGTCAGCCTGGACGAGCCCGCACACGCCAGGCTCCGCAGGCCGGCCGCCCGGGCGTTCAGCATGAAGCGGGTCACCGCGATGATCCCCGCCATCGAGGCCACCACCACCCGGCTCCTCGACGCGGTGGCCGGCCAGGAAGAATTCGACCTGGTCGAGACGCTGGCGTTCCCGCTGCCCGCCAACATCATGTTCTCCCTGATGGGCGTGCCCGCCGCAGACTTCGCCCGGCTCAAGCAGTGGTGCGGGTACCGGGCCGCGCTGGCCTGGGGCCGGCCCGCGCCCGAGGACCAGGTGGAGATCGCCACCAGCATGGCCGCCTACCGCAAGTACCTGCGTGACCTGGTGGACGCCAAGGCCCGCGAGCCCGCCGACGACCTGGCCAGCGACCTGATCGCCATCCACCGTGAGGCGCCCGAGCGGCTCACCCGGGACGAGATCGGCTCGATCCTGTTCTCGCTGTCGTTCGCCGGGCACGAGACCACCACCGGCCTCATCGGCAACACCGTACGCCGCCTGCTCGAGGAACCCAGCCGCTGGGCCGAGATCACCGCGCACCCCGGCCTCATTCCCGGCGCCGTCGACGAGACCCTCCGCTACGACCCCTCCGTGCCGGTCTGGCGCCGGGTCACCACCCGGCCGGTCACCCTGGCCGGGGTTGACCTGCCCGAGGGGGCCAGGCTTTTCCTCTGGCTGGCCGCCGCAGGGCGCGATGAGGAAGCGTTCGACCGCCCGGGGGAGTTCGATATGAGCCGAACGGACGCCGATCACCATCTGGCCTTCGGCAAGGGCCTGCACTACTGCCTGGGCGCAAACCTCGGCAAGCTCGAGGCGCAGATCGCGATAGCCGAACTCGCCCGCCGCTACCCCGCCCTCCGTTTGGTGCCGGACCAGCAGCTCACGTTCCATCCCAACATCTCGTTCCGCGGCCCCCAGGTCCTCCTCGTCCGAACGCACCCCTGACGCCATGCCAATGCGCCGGACCGACGCCCCGGTCGAGGAATTTCTGGCCCAGCTGCCCGATGATCAGCAGCGCGAGGACGCCCGCCGGCTGTGCGCCATGATGCAGGAGATAACCAGTGAACCGCCGGCCATGTGGGGGAGCAGCATCGTCGGCTTCGGCACGTACCACTACCGGTACGCCAGCGGTCACGAGGGCGATTCGGCGCTGGCGAGCTTCTCACCTCGCCGCCACAATCTGGCCATCTACCTCGTCGGTGAGTTCGCGGACCGGCACCAGGCGGCGCTGGCCCGCCTGGGCCCGCACAAGACCGGAAAGGGCTGCCTGTACATCAGGCGCCTCGCCGACGTCGACCCCGACGCCCTCCGCGAACTGATCGACCGCTCGGCCCGCATCCGCAAAGGCATCAACCGCGCCTCCACCTAACCAAAGCCCCGCCCGCCCCCGCTCCGCATCCACGGCGTCACACCCCGGCCCTCTCGCGCCGCTCCGCACCCAGCGCGTCATACCCTGGCCGCCGCGACGCTTCGACGCGACCACCAGATGATCTCGTAACTCCCACCAGTCCCACGCACACCACCATCGATCACCAGTGCGATGATCATAACTTTCTACCGGGTTGATTCGGGCTTCCGGGTGGATTTGGGGGCCTA